>Ga0136557_1000001_pt1 | contig 312780 bp, 280 predicted proteins | sample AntRauTorckE6832_FD_104796 | JGI IMG/M metagenome (GOLD analysis project Ga0136557, IMG submission 104796) | Saline lake microbial communities from Rauer Islands, Antarctica - Metagenome Torckler E6 #832 | ecosystem: Environmental > Aquatic > Non-marine Saline and Alkaline > Saline | place...
GCGCAGAGCATGCACCGCCTGGATGGTATCGTCCACGATATCGCTGTTGATCCTCGCATTACTCACAATCCGCTGCAGGGTAGCGATATCCGTGCTGTTGCTGGCTATGATGGTGTTGAACATAATGTCCTCCCGCAGCGTTTACGTTTCAGGCCAATTACTTCTTCGCATCTACCGTAGCGTGCTGTTTCTCACTTGCAGTGCTGGTGCTCTTTACCACACCCAGGATAACCATAAGGGCAGGCAGGAGCTGTGCCACAACAATCAGGGCGCAGAAGCCTAAGAAGGTCCACACCAGAATGCCACTGTGGTCGGTACGCCCTGCGGTAGTAGCAGCAAAAGCAGTACCGTTGAGAAGCAGCAATGTAGTTAAGGTTGTGAGGATGGATTTAAACATGTCTATTCTCTCCTGTTATATGCATTGATTCTTAAAACTATTGGATGGTTGCGTATTGACGGGCAGGCGTATCATGCCTGCCCGTACCAGGTGTCTCAGTCAACTGTTAAGCTTTATCTGCCGCTTGCTCTTTCTCCGAAGCAACCCCTTTGACGATGCCGAGCATCATCATTACTGCAGGTACCAGCTGTGCTACTACGATCAGGGCGCAGAAGCCCAAGAATGCCCACACCAGGATGCCGCTGTGATCCGTGCGTCCGGCGGTGGATGCGGCTGCTGCCGGAAGGGTTGCGCCTAGAGTGATCAAAGTGGCGAGTACAGTTTTAGTCAGTGCTTTCATGATGATTCTCCTTTTCAACTCGATTAGATTTTTATCTATCACTTCAATTTGTTTAGTTAATTGAGATCTTAGTGCTCGGAAACTTCCTTGTTGCTTTTGAGTCCCTTACCGATGCCGATGAGGAGCAGGATGGAAGGGACCAGCTGGCTAGCTACGATGAGGCCGCAGAGTCCCAGAAAAGCCCAGGTAAGAATCCCGGAGTGAGAAGCCTGAGATGAAGCAGCGTATACCGGAGAAGCTGCGAGCAGGATAGCAGTAGTAGTGGTGATTATCTTTTTCATGATGTCCTCCCGTTTTATGGTGCCGAGCCTTTTTAAGGCTTTTGAAGATGTGTTACGCTCTTGTCTTTCTAATACTGCTACTTGCGTGCCAAAGGTGAAAAAAAGGGATTGTTGTTGAACATAATAAGTCTTTTTATCTGTGTAAGTAGCTGTAATTACATGTAATAATACAATGAATAAATATCAGAAAAACCCCGGGGGCAACTCAGATATTAGTGAGGGCAGAAGAGAAAATAGGGCCAGATGTATATGTGGAATATACGTTTGGGGAAGAAAATAGAGGGGCGTTCAAAAGACCTTTTTCCCTCTCTAACATGCCGGAAAAACAGCATATTGCTGAGAAGGTTCAGCATGTAAATTGGCTTTATATATAGGGTGTATATCCTTTATGGGAGTGTATACGTAAAATATGCGTGGGTAGAAATGGGCACTATTTTAGTTAAGAAACGGCCCCTAAAGCCCCACGGAAGATAGAATCGCTGTTCTCTAAGAGTTGCTACCGAGAGTATTCATGATAAATTGGGAATAGCTGATGCGGTTATTTTTCATTTTTGAGAATTCAATAGGATTTCTTGAAAAGCGCATGAAATTGAAGACTTAGTTAAAAAATTGGCCAGAGGAGGCTGTCTTATGATGAACTGGTTTGGAAATAATGGTTATGGAATGTGTAGTGGTTTCGGATGGATCTTCATGATCTTTTTTTGGGGCATTATCTTTATTATCATTTTCTATGGGGTCAAATACCTTTCAAAAGGGAGACCGGATGAAGGTAAGGGTAAAGGCCACGAAGAGATTCTCAAAGAACGTTATGCTAAAGGAGAAATCAACCAGGAGGAGTACGAAAAAATGAAACAGGTGCTTCGAGATTGAATGCGGAGGATTTTTAAAAATCTGCTTCAACAATGACCTTAATGCTCTAAAGAGTAAGCAGCCTGAATGATCTGCTCATGGTAAGTGCCACTCTTTCAGGGCAGTATGTGCCTGACTTGGGATAGCATATACATTTATGTTGCCCTTCTAGTGCTTAGGGCCCGCTATTAGCAGGGGCTTAGAGGGGCAGATCTATATAATTAATAAAAGGATGGCACCCTTAATGGTCAGGGTAGAGGTCGTGGTACCATCCAATAATGATTAACTAGTCTGGGGAAAAGAGATTCTTTTGCTCGAAATCACTCCAAATATTCACCTCGCAGACTGGGAGTTTGACTTCCAGTACGTTCGTGCTCAGGGTGCAGGGGGGCAGAACGTTAACAAGGTCGCTTCGGCAGTGCATTTGCGCTTCGATATCAGGCGCTCCACTTTGCCTCCTTCCTCCAAGGATCGGCTGCTGAGGTTTTCTGACCAGCGCATTACCCAGGAGGGGGTGATAGTGATCAAGGCCCAGCGCTTTCGTACCCAGGAGCAGAATAAAGAAGATGCTTTGCAACGGTTGAAAGAACTGATTCAAGAGGCCATCAAGCCGGTCAAGCGTCGGCGTGCTACCAAACCCACTAAAGGATCGCAACGGCGGCGGGTGGATAAGAAAACCCAGCGTGGTAAAATAAAGAGCTTACGCGGAAAAGTTGACCCTCCCTAAGGCGGTTGCGCTTCAATCGTTGAAGACCATGGCATACAAGCGATGCATTAGTATTGATGAAGAACTATGGCTTTAAATTCGATAATAGCTATACCCAATTGCCAGAAGCGTTTTATACGCGCATTGCCCCCGCTCGGGTTCAGGCACCAGAGATGGTTGTTCTCAACCAGGAGCTGGCCCATGCTATGGGACTGGATTTTTCCGGTCTCGTCTCTGAAGATAAAGCGGCATTATTTGCCGGAAACAAGCTTCCTGACGATACCGAACCCTTTGCTCAGGCCTATGCCGGGCATCAGTTCGGGCATTTTACCATGCTGGGTGATGGGCGCGCTATTGTGTGGGGGGAGCACATCACGCCGGATGAGAAACGGTTTGATATTCAGTTTAAGGGCTCAGGACGAACCCCTTACTCGCGCGGTGGAGATGGGCGCGCTGCCCTTGGTCCGATGCTGCGTGAATATATTATATCCGAAGCCATGTATCATTTAGGCATACCCACAACCCGAGGCTTAGCTGTGGTTAAAACAGGTGAACGTGTCTTACGCGAGACCCCATTACCCGGTGCCATTTTAACGCGTGTGTCCGGTTCGCATATCCGCGTGGGGACCTTTGAGTTTGCCGCAGCCAAAGGGGATTTACATCTTATCCAATCGTTACTGAATTACACTATAGAGCGCCATTTCCCGGATTTGATGGAGAGTGATAATAAAGCCATTGCTTTGATCAATGCCGTGATGGCAAAGCAGGCCGATCTGATTGTGCACTGGATGCGGACTGGATTTATCCATGGGGTGATGAATACGGATAATATGGCCCTTTCTGGCGAAACCATTGATTACGGTCCTTGCGCCTTTATGGATGAATATGATCGGGACACGGTGTTCAGCTCCATTGACCATATGGGGCGTTATGCCTATGCCAACCAGGGCAAAATAGCACAGTGGAATATCGCAAGGCTGGCTGAGGCACTTCTACCGCTGATCCATCATGACATGGATAAGGCGGTGGAAATAGCTGAAGAGGTCATTAACTCGTTTGCGCCTATCTATCAGGATAAGTGGATTTCCATGATGCGAGAGAAGCTGGGGCTGTTTGGTGCCCTGAAAAGTGATGAGAAGCTCATCTCGGATCTGTTGGACTGGATGCAAACAAATCACGCAGATTTCACTAACACGTTTCGTGATCTGAGCCAGGCGCATAAGCCCCACGGAGAAATCTATGCGCAACAGAGCTTTAGCGCATGGTATGCGCGCTGGGAGGCACGGCTGCAACAAAATACGCAACCACTTCAATCCTCTCTTAGCCTCATGCAGAGCCGCAATCCGGCGGTTATTCCGCGCAATCATAAAGTGGAAGAAGCGTTAGAGGCTGCATATGCGGATGACCTAAAGCCTTTTCATACATTGTTGAATGTACTAAAGGAGCCGTATGAACATAGCGCTGCCCCTAAAGCGTATCAAGCTCCACCTCTACCCCACCAACGGGTGTGTCAAACATTCTGCGGTACGTAGTCCACACACAGTGCATCTACCAGATTAAGTCTTTTTAGGGCCTTCCTGTCGCGCAGATTCACACTCCATGCGGCAAGGTTCAGTCCAACTTCATGGGCATGCTTCAGGCTTTCATCTGTGGCATCGGTGTGGTAACAGAACCATGCCTGCCCGCCCGCATTTTTAATCATTTGGGGGAAATCCTGGAGAAATGATGGTTGGAAGCCTGCATACCAGGGTGCTTTGCCGCCAACTAAAGCGTTACGCAACCTGGAGAGGAAGGCGGCGCTGGGAGGAATATCTGTTTCGGACACTTCACCTTCGAGTAACCATGAAAAAGGATGCGTAGTGAACCATAAAGGAATACCTGCAATTTGATTGTGCGCATAAAGCAGCGCGCGCCAGTCAAAACTACAGAGAATGGTTTGCCTGATAAAATCTTCTTCTCCGATTATTTTCAATACCCGGTCGACCAGTGGCTTTGAATGATGATCTTCCGGATCAAAGATATTGCTCTTTATTTCAATAACCAGTTGGAAGCTGTTGGATCTGCTTTTGATCGTTTCAATCACCTGGCGCAGGGTCGGAATCCGTTGATTGGCTGCTGGCAGCAAATCGGGCCATTTCCCCGGATCATAGGTCTCAGGGTTGGGTTCGCCGATGGTATATTCCTGTATTTTTCGCAAAGATAGCTGATCAAAATCCAACTCATCATCTTTGCCGATCCAGAGTCCATCCGGTTTTTGGGTATAGTGATGGTTGAGTCCGGGATTATGGTGCACAATAACCTCATCATCTTTACTCAGATGGACATCACACTCCGCACCGTCACAGCCCAATTCTAAAGCAAACTCAAAAGCTCTCAGGCTGTTTTCCACAAAGTAACCTGCACCACCGCGGTGAGCGAAAATTTTTGGCATCCTGCTCGCCGAAAGCCTCCTAGGAAAGTAACTTAACATCTACGGCCAGGTTAGTCAGGATCTCTCCCGGGCCGAACTGATGAAATACCGACACATCGGCAGCGTCGCGCCCATGTGCAATCGACACCCGCCCGCCGCACAGATCATTCTGGGTGGGATCAAACGTGTGCCAGCGATCACCGACATAGACCTCGAACCAGGCGTGCATATCCATTGGTTGCAAGCCATGAAGGAATCCGACCACCAGACGAGCTGGAATACTGATACTGCGACAGAGTGCAATCCCGAGATGAGCCAGGTCGCGACAGACCCCCTCCCCGCGATTGTTCACTTCCGAAGCCGATATCGGGAAAATGGTCGATCCGGGCGTATAACGAATGGTGTTGCGTACCCACTGTTCTATCAGGGCAGCCTGATCATAACCCGGCTGCGCCGCGCCGACAATCTGGAGCGCCAGGTCGCTAAACCGATCGGACTCACAATAGCGACTGGGTAACAGGTAGGCGAGAACCGTCTCAGGCAAATTCTGAATCTCGATAAAATCAGCGCCGGGGGCCGATTGCAGGCACTCCGGGGTCATCACCTCTGCCGTAGTCCTGATAGAAAAGTTGCCTGGCGGGGCAACCAGGCGTTGGCTAAGATTGCCATAGAGATCAAGGTATTCGGAGCCGGAGACAAACGGCGTTAATGTATAGGTTTCACTGATAACCCACTGTTGGTTGGTGCTGCGCGGACGCAGCATCAACACCAGGGGGATGGCAGACTCCAGCTGAAAATCGAGTCTACAGTTTGTTTTCACACGGATCATGATATTTCCTTTGATCTCATTCAGAGTTGGAACTGGTCACACCAGGGCTTGGCTGACGTTATTCTCATGTTCGAGTTGCGGACGGAAAAAAACCTCAAAGACTGCCGCACCGACGGTGTTGATTCGGGTTTGAGTTTCGTCGAGATATTCATGTAACCCCTGGGCAAAAATTTCATCCATCGAAGCAAAATTAAGCTCGGACAGCAACCGTCCCAGACTTTGCTCTGCCTTGTTGGAAAAAGTTCCGCGCGGACTGCCGGTGATGTTGTTCATCGAAATCATCGCCGTAATGATGGAATGATGTACAGCCCGGGGAAAGTTTGCATCCAACAGGAGGAAGTCGACAATCTTTTTCGGATCGATACGACCGTGCCGTTTGCGATACATTTCGAAAGCGCTGGCCGAGCGCAACAATGCCCCCCAGAGTATATTGTCGTAGGAGCTGCCAACATAATCTACCGAAGGGAGCAGGATGAAGTATTTAACGTCGAGCAGCCGGGATGTCTTGTCGGCGCGCTCAAGCATCCGCCCCATACGTCCGAAGTGCCACCCTTCGCCGTGGTTCATGGTCGAATCAGTTATCCCGATAAAGGTGTGGCTCGCAGTCATGGTGTCGACAAAAAACTGGTGCGGCAAATCCATTGACACCTCTTTAGCCGCCGCATTGATCATCAGATAAAAGGTGTTGATCTGCTCCCACATCTCCGAGCTGATATATTCTCGCACCGATCGGGCATTTTCGCGCGCGGCACGGACACAAGAATGGATAGAATTCGGGTTGTTACGATCAAACACCAGAAATTCGATGGCGTTCTCTCTCGTTGCTGTTCCGTAATTTTCTGCGAACAGTTCATTGTCACCGGTAGTATTGATTAACGGCTGCCATTGTTCGCTGGCTCCATCCGGAATGTCGAGAGCCATATGGTAGTTGGCATCAATGAAACGAGCCACATTCTCGGCCCGTTCAATATAACGGTTCATCCAGTACATTGAATTTGCCACACGGCTTAGCATTATAATATCTCCTTCTGTAGTGCAGATTCAGGAGAATTACCCCCTTTGGCATTCAACACCCAGGTATCTTTGCTGCCTCCCCCCTGCGATGAATTGACCACGAGTGATCCCCTTTTCAGAGCAACGCGGGTCAGCCCACCCGGAAGAACGTAGGTGTTTTCTTTCCCTTTGAGGATGTAGGGGCGCAGGTCGACATGGCGTCCCTCAAAGTGATCGTCTACAAGTACAGGAACCCGCGACAACGCGAGGGTTGGTTGGGCAATATAGGTTCTTGGGCTTGCTATAATTCTTCGGGAGAATTCTTCCCTCTCTCCAGCTGTGGAGTGAGGTCCGATCAGCATCCCGTACCCGCCCGATTCATTGACCGCTTTCACTACCAGTTTGTCGAGGTTTTCAAGGACATACTTGCGCTCATCATCACGCCAGCAAGCATAGGTCGGCACATTGCCGATAATGGGTTCTTCATCAAGGTAATAACGAATAATATCGGGCACGTAGGCATAGACTGCCTTGTCGTCAGCGACTCCGGTACCCGGGGCATTGGCCAGGGCAACCCGCCCGTTGGTGAACGCCTGCATCAGGCCCGGTACCCCGAGCATGGAGTCTGCTCGAAACGCTTTCGGATCCATAAAATCGTCATCAATCCGGCGGTAGATGACATCGACCCGTTCAAGTCCCTTCGTGGTTCGCATCATTACTTCACCCTGCTGTATGACCAGGTCGCCCCCCTCGACCAACGGCACCCCCATCTGCTGGGCTAGAAAACTGTGCTCAAAATAGGCCGAGTTGTAAATCCCCGGGGTCCAGACAACAACCATCGGCGCGCGCAACTCCGGCGGGGCCAGTCCCTGCAGCATTTCCAGCAGGCGACTGGGGTAATCGGTAACCGGCTGGACACTGCAGGCATTGAACACCATCGGAAAGGTCCGCTTCATGATCAACCGATTTTCCAGCACGTAAGAGACGCCCGACGGGCAACGCAGGTTATCTTCAAGCACGTAAAATTTACCGTCGGCAGCGCGGACCAGGTCGGTACCCGTAATATGGCACCAGATGCCGCCGGGTGGTTTTAGCCCGATGCACGGTTTGCGATAGCCATCAGCCGATAGCACCAGTTCTGGTGGGACAATGCCATCCTTGAGGATTTTCTGATCATTGTATACATCATCAATAAAGCTGTTGAGCGCGTTGATACGCTGGATCAATCCGCTCTCGATCATTTCCCATTCCCTGGCCTGGACGATACGCGGCACAATATCAAACGGAAAGATTTTTTCGGTCTGTGCTTCACTCCCATAGACATTAAAAGTAATCCCGAGGTTCAGGAGCGCCCGTTCCGCTGCCTTCTGGCGCCGTTGCAGCTCCTGTTTCGGCAAAGCATTAACCCGTTCGATGAGTAGATCGGCTCCTGGACGGGGGCGCCCCTGTTCATCGAACACTTCATCGTAGAACCCCTCTGTGTTATACCCATCAAACCTCATCCCGACCTCCTTTCTGCGAAAGCATCAAACCTGCCTGGATCGCAGGAAAAATCATCTGGAAGTTTCTACTCACCGCGCCCTGATTCGTCCAGCTGGACGGGACGCCTGGCGACATCGACAGATACTACCATCTTGTGTTTCCCGCCACCTAGTGCAATGCCCCGCAATGGAGAAACGTCAGTAAAATCCCGCCCCCAGGCCACGGTCACATGCTGCTCCGCAGCGATTTTGTTATTGGTTGGATCGAAGTCTACCCAGCCGGTGTCCCCGGCAAAAACCGAGAACCAGGCATGCGACGCATCGGCGCCAACCAGGCGTTTCTGACCGGGAGGCGGCACGTTTTCGATATAACCACTGACGTACCGGGCTGACAATCCGATTGAACGTAGGCATCCGATGGCGAGATGAGCAAAATCCTGACACACACCATGACGATTTTGCAACACTTCGGAAATCGGGGTTGAAATCGTCGTTACCCCGGGATCGTAATGAAAGTCTGCATAAATTCTTTGCATCAACTCGTTCACTGCCTCCCCTAGAGGCCGGCTAGAAGGGAATGAAGGTCTGGCGTAGTCGGCCAGTTGCTCTGAGCGCTGAACCTGTTTCGAGTCGTACAGGCAGAGCAATGCTTCGTGCACTACTTGACTCCGTTCACCTGCGAGCCGATCCCTGATATCTTCCCAGGTACAGCGGTTGGACCGGACAAGTAATTCCGGATCGGGGCTGAGCGTGACATCGCTGATCGCGGTCACCTGTAATGTCTGGTAGGGCTCCTGAATCGAGAAATGACTGACCCGGTTTCCAAAAAAATCACTGCGCTCGCACACTTCGGCCGGTGCGGGTTTTATATGCAATTCACTGGTCAGACATTTCTGCCAGGCGGTCTCACGAGGCAGCAATAACGCCTTGTTCCAGCAGATTCCGACCGTTCCACTATATGCATACTTGGTCGAATGCGTGATGCGATAATTCATGACACTTTTCTCCCCTGGTTTTCCTGCCCCATTTGTTGCGGGAGCAGCACCGGGCTGAAATACAATTGTACCAGCGTATCCGAAAGTTGATCGAGGCGCTCTTTCTGGGCTGTTAAAACTTTCTCCAGCAGATGACTGATACTCTCGGAACTCGATAACCGGGTTAACTGCTCGTGATCTATCGCCTGCAATGCATCAATCGCTTCGGCAATCAACTCTTCATCTCTTTGCGGCCGCATGACCTCCTGCTCGCGCGGCAGTGCAGCGATGTGCATTTGCAGTTGGTGCAGTTGATACGCGAGCGCCCGGGGATAGTTCTGATCCAGGAGTAACAGTTCCAACACCGTCGATAACTGCATGAAAGAGCGATAACGGCGCCGGAAAACAATCAGGCTGTTACTGGTCGCCAGAACGGTTTCCATCATCTGCGCTTCCACCATCGGGTCGTAGCAGGGAACCAGGGTCGCCCGTAACAGGGCGATGAGATTCTGGGCTCTTTCCAGGCGCCGCCCGATATTGAGTAGGAGCCATGCCGCTTCGCGCGACATGTTCTCATGAGTCAGTCCGCTGAAGGCGGCCAGTTGCATGATCAATTGTGTGATACTCTCATTCAAGCGGCCGCTGCTGATCTGAGTCAGAGTCAGTTTTGGATCCCAGTTCTGCTGCATATTGTCAACCACGCGCCAGGCATCGGCCGGCAGCAGATCGCGGATTACGTAAGTTGAGCGGCCAAGACCTCGCAGGGACGCCCGCAGACTCCCGGGACGTTTAACATCACGCGCCAATGACAACAGCTCAGATCTGGGATCGGAGAGTTTTTCCCCCGCGCCCTCGCCAACGAAACCGGGAAAAGTTGAGGTGACCTCGGTTAACGCGCGCAATAAATGGTTGAGGTTCTGACGGTCATCCGGATTGCGAAACTCATTGTATTCACGCAGTTTGCTAAGGATGGAACGCAATAATCTGGAGGTTGCTTCAGTGCGTTCAGCATAACGTCCGGCCCAGAATAGATTTTCCGCAGCCCGGCTCGGCAGGGAACCCAGAAGTGGTTCGAGTCTCTGGTCGGGCACGGCATCACGCCAGAGGTTGACCTGCTTCCCCGGCTCCGGAGTCAGCACCCAGGTGTCCTTGATGACTCCCCCTGTTTGCATGTCGGCCAGAGGTCTGTCTGCAGTTTCAACCCGACTCAGACCTCCGGGCATCACAACATAGGATTCGTCCTGAGCGGTGACGAATGTACTTAAAATGCAGGGGCGTGATTCGATCTGTTCGGTCACATAAACCGGCACCGTGGAGATGCTGGTGAGTTCTTGGCCCACATAAAGATGTGGATTGGCCAAAATCCTTTGCCGCACCAGATCACGCCGATCTTCAGTAGCAGTACCCTTTTCATCTTCAGGGGAATCTGCGATCGGATGAATCGATTTGACCATCAGGTTATCGAGATTATTAAGGACAAAGTCGCGTTCGCGTTTTTGCCCGCACCACCAGGTTGCAACCGATGGAAGTTTTAGTTCTTCGTTAAAAAAATAGCGACAGAGACCAGGTAAAAATGCCAGCAGGCCGGGGTTCTCCAGAACCCCATTGCCGATGGAATTTGCAGTTGCTACATTCCCCCGGCGAATCACATCGAGCAGACCGGGGATGCCGTGAAGAGAATCACTCTTTAGCTCAAGCGGGTCACAAAAGGCATCATCGAGGCGACGGAGGATAACGTCAACCTGGCGCAACCCACCAAGCGACTTTAACCAGACACAGCCGCCACGGACCACCAGATCCCCCCCCTGAACCAGTGGATAACCGAGATAAGAAGCGAGATAGGCGTGCTCGAAATAGGTCGCCGTTTCCGGGCCGGGAGTCAGGATCACAATGCGCGGATCGCTCCGATTATGCTGAGCCAGGCTGGCCAGGTTATTGCGCAGGGCGCGATAGTACATGGCGAGCCGGTGCACCTGAAAATCTTTAAACAGGCGCGGAAAGCTACGCGTCATGACAATCCGGTTTTCAAGCGCAAAGCCTGATCCAAGAGGTGGTTGAGAGCGATCTCCCAGAACCCAGAAACGGCCATCTTTACCCCGAGCCAGATTGGCCGAATAGATATTGAGATGTCGGATGTCGGGGGGAAGCAGGCCGACACATGGCAATAGAAATCCGCTATGCGCAAAGATCAGTTCCGGGGGCAATAGACCTTTTTTGATGAGATTCTGCGGTCCGTAAATATCAGTCAGGATGAGATTGAGCAGTTTAGCCCGCTGTATCACTCCCTGCTCAACCTGTTCCCATTCGGTGGTGCCGATCACGAGCGGGACCGGGTCAAAGTGCCAATCCCGGGAAGGATCGAACAGATCAAAAATATTATGCGTGGCAATGTTTTCCCGCAACAGTCGCTGCGCTTCCCGGCGGCGTTTATTCAGACGCTTGACCCCGAGAGCCTCAATAACCTCGAGCATGTTCTGTTCATACGTCGACAGACTGCTATCATGCGCGTTCAGGTCAGCGTACGGGCCCAGCTCGGTCGCATAGGCCTGCGAGCCGGGCTTGTTTTGATCGTTGTATTCCGTCTTCACGCTCAAGGTCCCGTTCTGTTGTCAGGGTTCATATTATTTGGAGCGTTCACATCTCAAATCAAGCGTATACGGGAACTCTTCATTCAACTCTTCCTGTGGTGGAGCCATCATGCCCGGTGGAGCTTCACGCGGCAGGAACTTGCCGAGACTGGCCAATTCAGCCGGTGGCATGATCGGCCCCTGTGAGTGTTCCGTCACGGTAAATAGAGTCCCGCGCCGTGATTCAGCGGTAATCGCATTGACCGGGAAGTTGTCGTAATTGCGCCCGCCGGGGTGTGAAACATGATAAGTGCAACCACCGATGGAACGACCGTTCCAGCTGTCGATAACATCAAAGACCAGCGGCGTATGCGGCTTAATCGTCGGATGCAGGGCCGATGGCGGTTGCCAGGCGCGGTAGCGAACACCGACAACGAACTCGTCCTTGCGCCCGGTACGGCGCAGGGGCAAACGGCGTCCGTTACACGCAACAACATGGCGCCCCTCGGTGATGCCGGTTACGTGTAGTTGCACGCGTTCGACCGAAGAATCAACATAGCGGGCCGTACCCTGGCTGGTGACCTCTTCTCCGAGGACATGCCAGGGTTCAATGGCAAAACGCAGCTCCAATTCGATATCATCGATTTGAACTGTGCCGTAACGGGGGAAACGGAACTCGAAGAACGGGTCGAGCCATTCGAGCTGGAACGGATAACCTGCATTTTGCAGATCGGCAATCACCTCTCGCATATCCTGTCGAACATAATAGGGGAGCAGGAAACGATCATGCAGTTCGGTTCCCCAGCGAATCAAGTCATGCTTGTAAGGTTTTTTCCAGAACCAGGCCAGCAGGGTGCGCAACAGCAGGTTCTGGACCAGACTCATGCGGGCATGCGGCGGCATTTCAAAGGCGCGCAGTTCAACGATTCCGAGACGGCCCGAAGCGCTGTCCGGTGAATAGAGTTTGTCGATACAGAATTCTGCACGGTGGGTATTGCCGGTTACATCGATCAGCAGATTACGCAATATCCGGTCTACCAGCCATGGTGCGGGTACTTCTCCATCCGGCATCTGTTGAAAAGCAATTTCCAGTTCATAAAGTGAATCGTCACGCGCTTCGTCGATACGTGGGGCCTGGCTGGTCGGCCCGACAAACATCCCGGAAAAAAGGTAGGAGAGTCCTGGATGGTGTTGCCAGTAGGTTACCAGGCTGCGCAGCAGATCGGGGCGGCGCAACATCGGGCTCTCGGCCGGTGTAGCCCCGCCGAGAGTTATGTGATTACCGCCGCCGGTGCCAGTATGGCGGCCATCCAACATGAATTTTTCAGTGCCGAGACGACACTGCCGGGCTTCTTCGTAAAGCCGGGTGGTATTCTCGACCAGTTCCCGCCAGCTTGCAACAGGATGGATATTGACCTCAATAACTCCCGGATCAGGCGTGACCAGCAAACGCTCCATGCGCCGATCACGCGGTGGCTCATAACCTTCAATGACCACCGGCATCTTGAGGTTTTTGGCTGTCTCTTCAAGCGCTGCAATCAGATCCAGGTATTGCTCCAAGGCACTCAGCGGCGGCATGAAAGCGTGCAATCGGCCTTCTCGTGCCTCGATGCACAGGGCGGTATGCGACACTTCGACCTCGGGTGCCGCCTCATTTTCCGTCGCCGTAGCATTCTTCATCGAGGCCGCTTTGTTTTCGGCCTTCGCATGGTAGTCTTCGAGTCCCGGCAGGTGGGCAAACTGGTCACGCTCTAAAAACGGCTCACGCTTGTCCGGAGCGACCCAGGGGAGTGATTCAAGCGGTAGCCGCATCCCCATGGCCGAATCTCCGGGGATCAGAAACATCTGCTCACGCCGAAAATCCCAGGGGCTGCTCTGCCAGCGCTTTGTCTTCTCATTCCATTTCAGTGGGAGGGCATAGCCGACCGGGGTGCCCAGGTCGTTCTGAAGCACATTCGCCAAAGCTCGACGCTCGCCCGGGTCCTTCAAGTCTGATTTTAACGGATCAAGATTCTCCGGGATGGTCCCTTCCTTCCAGAGCCAATAGAAGATGTCTTCATAACCGGCGACCAGATAATCTTCGCGGATTCCCAATTGCTGCGCCAGTTGCTCAGAAAACTTCCGCGCCGCAGACTGGTCAAACTTATAATCCTTATGGATGTCAGCCAGGAGTTCGGGGTCGGACCAGACCGGGGTGCCATCCTTGCGCCAGAAACAGCCATAGGCCCAGCGCGGCAACGGCTCACCCGGATACCACTTCCCCTGACCAAAATGGAGCATTCCCCCGGGACCGAAGGCGTCCCGTAATCGAAGCGTCAGGTCGTAGGCCAGGCGGCGCTTGTGCGGCCCGTCGGCATCAGTATTCCACTCAGCACCTTCCATGTCGTCAATCGAAACAAAGGTCGGTTCGCCGCCCATGGTCAGCCGCACATCGCCGGCGACCAGCTCTTCGTCAACTTTCTCCCCCAGGGCGTTGACAAACATCCATTGTTCATCAGTGTAAGGCTTGGTAACCCGCGGGTCTTCATGGATACGCTGAACGGTGTTGCTGTGCTCAAAAACGACTTCACACGGTTCAGTTGCACCGGTCACCGGTGCAGCGCTGGTAGGGTCCGGAGTACACGACAACGGGATGTGCCCTTCACCGGCCAACAGACCGGACGTCGGATCGAGGCCGACCCAGCCGGCTCCCGGGATATAGACTTCGGTCCAGGCGTGCAGGTCAGTGAAGTCCGCTTCCGGTCCAGAAGGTCCATCCAGCGCCTTCTCATCGGCAGTGAGCTGGATCAGATAGCCGCTGACAAATCGTGCCGCCAGCCCAAGATGCCGCATGATCTGTACCAGAAGCCAGGCTGAGTCGCGACAGGAACCGAGAGCCAACTGCAGGGTGGTCTCGCAACTCTGCACGCCAGCCTCCATCCGGACCGAATAGTTGATGCTCTGCTGCAATTTCTGATTAACCTCAACCAGAAAATCGATGGTCATCTTTTCACTACAATCAAGATCGGCCAACCATTTTTCCAGCAGTGGCCCGGTATCAACTTTTTCGAAATAGGGGGTCAGTTCGGAATATTCAAGCTTGTTGTAGGAAAACGGGTATTTTTCCGCATATTCTTCAATGAAGAAATCGAAGGGGTTATAAGTTGTCATATCCGCAATTATTTCAACATCAATGCGCAACTCATCGGTCTTTTCCGGAAAGACCAACCGCGCCAGGAAGTTGCCGAACGCATCCTGCTGCCAGTTGAGAAAATGATTTTCCGGGAAAACCTTCAGGGAATAGGCATGAATCGGAGTCCGGCTGTGGAGCGCGGGACGTAAACGCACCACATGCGGGAAGAGTTGGACCGGTCGGTCGAATTTGTAGCGGGTGTTGTGATTACAGGCAACGCGGATTGGCATATTATATCCTGACTGAAAGAACACCACGAATGGGTATGTGAGAATATGATTATAAACCCATAAGCTTTATAAATATAGCATATTGTAACGCAATATAAATATTAGCCCATTCGGGACACTCCCCATATTAATCTAGATGGCCTTAATGTCTCTCCTCTGCTATTGTAAGAAAATCCCAAGGATGCCCACATTATGCTACTCAACATTGCACAAGAGCCCAAAAAACGAGTCCTGTGCAGCAAAACAGGAAATATTTGCCTACTTATAACCCTGAAAACCCAGAGAGAGATTTTCATATGAGTGATCTGCCCGTTTGCCCTGAATGTAATGGAACATACACATATCAGGATCGAGAACTTTACGTCTGCCCCGAATGTGGTCATGAGTGGCAGGATAACCAGGAAAGACCAGATGGGTCGGCTCTTCCCGAAGTGCGCGATGCCCACGGTAATGTTCTTCAGGATGGCGACAGCATCAGCGTGATCAAAGACCTCAAAATCAAGGGCTCCTCTACAGTGGTTAAAGTTGGAACAAAAGCGAAAAACATCCGTCTGACAGAGGGAGACCACAACATCGACTGCAAGATTGATGGAACTGGGGCGCTGCAACTCAAGTCCGAGTTTGTAAAGAAAGTGTAAAAAACAACCCCATGTCCACTTTACGCAGACATGGGGTTAATTACATCAAATTGGGATTAAAAGGCGCAGAACAACATTGGTATGGGTGGGCAAATCTCTTGTCCTGGCGTACATCAAATTTAAGGTTGCTTCTACCCCGGCGTAGGGATCGCGCGCACAATCTTCCCCAGCAGACTGCGCTCCTGCTTCTCACACGCTTCACATGCGGATTCGAGCGCCATCGCAAGCTCCTGCATATCTTCCTCTGTCTTCGGCTCCAGAGCATGGTAGAAGATCCCCGCACTCCTCGCCTTTCTTAGGTAGGAGACTGAATCGGTATCTGCCAGAAGGATTATCTTAACGCGCTTATTCACCTGCTTGAACAGATGGATCTGATCCAGCGCATCGCTCCCATCGAACTCCTGACTTAAAAGCATGATGGGCATATCGTGCTCGCGCAGGGCATGCACCGCCTGGGTGGTATCGTCTACGATGTCACTGTTGATGCGGGAATTACTCACAATCCGCTGCAGGGTAGCGATATTTGTGCTGTTGCTGGCTATGATGGTGTGGAACATAATGTCCTCCTGCAGCGTTTACGTTTGGAAAGTCCTTTGGCATTGACCTGTAGAGACTTTTCTGCAATTACTTCTTCGCATCTACCGTAGCGTGCTGTTTCTCACTCGCAGAACTGGTGCTCTTCACCACCCCCAGGATAACCATCAGGGCAGGCAGGAGCTGTGCCACAACAATCAAGGCGCAGAAGCCTAAGAAGGTCCACACCAGAATACCACTGTGATCGGTACGCCCTGCGGTAGTAGCAGCAAAAGCAGTACCGTTGAGAAGCAGCAATGTAGTTAAGGTTGTGATGATAGATTTAAACATGGTGACTCTCTCCTGAAGTATTCATCTATTGTTTGTATGTTTCGTAGAAATTATTTGTGGTTTGCATAGAAGGGCAGGCCCGCGAGCCTGCCCCTACAATTGTCTGATATGTGTTAGGCCTTATCCGCCGCTTCCTCTTTCTCCGAAGCAACCCCTTTAACAATACCCAGCATCATCATAACTGCCGGTACCAACTGTGCTACTACAATCAGGGCGCAGAAGCCTAAGAATCCCCACACCAGAATCCCGCTGTGATCCGCGCGACCGGCAGTTGAAGCAGCTGCAGCCGGAAAGGTAGCGCTCAAGGTGATCAGGGTAGCCATTACAGTTTTAGTCAGTGCTTTCATGATGTTTCTCCTTTTCAAGATCGTTTGGTTGGTTTGAGTTCTTATGTATCGTTTTAATGCGTTGAGTTTGTTGATAAATTCTAGTGCTCGGAAACTTCCTTGTTGCTTTTGAGTCCCTTACCGATGCCGATGAGGAGCATGATTGCAGGAACCAGCTGGGTTGCGACTATGAGACCGCAGATTCCCAGAAAAGCCCAGGCAAGAATCCCGGAGTGAGAAGCCTGAGCCGAAGCAGCATAAACCGGAGAAGCTGCGAGCAGGGTAACGATAGTAGTGGTGATAGACTTTTTCATGATGTCCTCCTGTTTTATGTTGCCCAGCCTGTAAAAGGCTTTTGAAGTTGTGTTGCGTTCTTGCCCTTTTGATAATGCTATAGGTGTGCCAATTTTGAGAGGTAGGGGGGCGAGGAGAAGGAAAAAATAGGTAAGGTGCTGTAATGGTTGAGAAAATAATCAGGTATTTTTTATTCAAGGGGCTGGTAATGGGGGGAGTGGCAATAGGAACAGTATCCCAAAGGATGTAAATGTATATCTGTTATATACAGTGCTTGCGCTCAAACGGAAATATCTACTAGCACGTTTTACATGTAAGATGCTGTTATTGCAGGAATATATTTAGAGAGGACGTTTTGTATAAACCTTATATACATCAAATATATATTTTATCTCAGGGTGTATATTGTTGAGATATGGCCTTCAGAGGGTTTTACTTTCGAGGGATAGCTACTTGTGGGTCGCGTGTTCAACAAAAATCAATCTACTTGTATCGAAGCCCGCCAGTTGTGCTTTCCCAAGCAGTTTGTCTAAGGTTTTTTGATCTAATGTTGGCTGGCGGGAGAGAATCCAAAGAAAAGAGGTGTCGGGGCCACTGATCATAGCGTAGTTGTAGTCTTCCTGGTCCAGTGCAAAGATGATGTAGGATGCGTAAAACGGGCCGAAAAAAGAGACCTTCAAAAATCCTTCTGTGGGAGAGTGAACAAAACGCGCCCTGCCTTCAGCTTTTTTCCACTTATCCTGTGATTTAGAATAGCCACTATTTATAACCCGAACCGATCCATCCTTGTGCATAGAGTATTCTGCACTCACATGGCTTAATCCGCGTTCAAACGGATGATCCAGCCGCGCTATTTCATGCCAGCGCCCGAGATAACGCTCCAGGTCAAATGGCTCAATGGGTATGACCCCTTCGGGCGCACTTACACAACCAGTGAGTAGCGTGGTTGTCAGGATAAGTAGTTTTTTCAGACTGATCATAGCAGCCTCCATATTCTGTTAAAAATGTACCTATTTATCGACCCGCTATCCTTTTATACTTGTGCTACCCACAAAAATGGAGGCTGCCATATCTGTTCTGCCCCCCCCCACAGATTACTTTTCCAGCATAGCGGGAGTGATAAAATAGCGAGTGACGCCTGAGCCAGGCATCACCTCTGCCCATGTAGATACCGCGAAGTCTATGGCGCAGGAGGTTGCTGGAGGAACGCTTTGAGCTCCTTTGCCAGATGCGCTGCCTGCTTTTCTCCCTTTTGCTTCAGGGGGCGATCCATATCTGACATCCCCTTTTCTGCCTGTTCATCTTTAGCGTGGCGGATAAGGGTAACGGTTTTGTGCTCAGGATGCATGGTGATCTTCCCAGGTGGAATACGGGCATTGTGCCAGGCTGGCGTTGGTGTAGCGTGAGTCATGGGACACTTCCCCCCCGAGCCAGTCAGGGAGGCTGAACGCGGCGGTAGGAGATGCAAGTTCTATTTCGGCGACATACAGTCCTGCGTTGGAACCGAGAAATTCGTCGATTTCCCATACGTGGCCCTGATGTTTTACGATATGCCGCCACTTCTCTACCGGTGGCTGGAGACACATCTGAGTCAGAATCTTGTGGGCGTCATCCAGCGGTATGGGGTATTCAAATTCTGTGGCGCTGTAGTTGCTCCGCGCCCCTTTAAGGGTTAAAAAAGCGACATCACCTGCAATGCGCACCCTTACGGTCGCTTCGGGATTGACCGAAAGATATCCCTGCACCAGGTATTTTCTGGATTCAATCTGCTGTCGCCATCCCGCATGTTTGAGGAGAAACTTGCGCTCGATCTCAATTCCCATCAGATTTCACTCCTTTGTTGCCCCCACCTCATCACCTGTAGATAGATATGTGCAGCGGGGACGATAACCTCGGCTCGGTCAGGTTTGATGCGAAAACTGTTTATGCGTTCCTCCAGATCCGTGCTGCAGAGTTTTTTGTACATCTGCTGTAACTTTGCCCTCTTTAACACCCGGTTTTCTTCCTTCAACACGGGATGTTCATAAGGCGCATGGCCTTAGAGCCTACATCGATAGCGGCAAAGCGGGGCATAATATTTTCGGTTCCCTTATAGTGTGGAGTAAAACCATTATAAATTGAATCCAGGGTATTTAATTCTATTCGGTACCAGTCAGGCGTGTATGTTCCTTTTGAACCCAGCCATAATGTCCATGTGGATGCTGGACATAATACCATTCAGGGGCTTCGCCTACAATTTTAAGAGGTTGGCCATAGTATGCCTGGCCGGTTATGGGGTGTTCCTCGCCGGGGCCGGAGCGCATGTGGGTGCGCTTAACCTCGACAACCAGATCGCCCGCGGGATAGATGCGCTCCGACTGGAGTTGTGACTGGAGCTCCGGAGCTTCTACCACCATGTAGCCGCGTTCAACTTCACGGAAGTAGACCCCGTCAGCGACATAGTAGGGGGTGCGGTTAAGCATTATACTCGTGTGAGTGCGCGGCAAGGATGAAACCACATACCCGAACGGAATGCTTACCCCCACATATGCTCTGTTTCCAAAGTCGGAGTAGTGATAGGGATAGCGATACGGGTAGCGGTTCCATGTACGCCCACGCCTGAAGGGGAAGGGGTGAAGTCTGGAGCGCAGGTGGGGGCGAAAGGCTCTGGAGTGACGCCAGCGCGGGTGAGAGTAGGAACGGTTCTGCAACGCCATCCCCACCGATATACTGCCGTGGGTGCGGGCGGCTTGGGCTTTGGAGATAGCTGGAGGGCCTATAAGTATGGTGAGCAGTACCCCCAGTGGAATCAGGTGTTTGAATGGCGTGGACATGATGCAACCCTCCTGCTGAATATTCCGGGCCACGGGCAGCTCGAAAGGGTGAGTTGTTTTCCCCTCCGGGGATTCCGGAAGGGAAAACAACTTTATCATATATATTGTGTTTACATATCCCCGTTAGCGGGAGTTCCCATCATGCAGGGGGTTTTCCCTTTGCAGTTCATGTTGGCTTTTTTGCCTTGGGCGTTACACCCTGTGTATTTGTTAAAGCCCTTGGGGCAACCCTCAGGGGTGTTGCCTGTTTTGGCGCAGCGTGCATTACCTTTACACTCGCACCCTTTACATTTGCCCTCAGATTTAAGAGCCATCATTTTAGCCGCTTTACCCTGCTGTTCAGGGGTCATGAGGTTGAACATCTGCTGCTTATGTTCGATTTTGTTGACCAGCATCGCTGCTTTGAGATCCGCGAAGGTACGTGCTTTGTCCTTCAGCTCTTCAACATCAAGCGAAGCGCCAGGTTGTATAGCGCGCAACTGTTGGCGCGCCTCTTTGAGCTCAGTACGCATCTGCGCGCGTTTCTGCTGGTGTGTGGCGCGTAGCTCTTTCATCTGCTGCTGCTGCTCCGCACTGAGGTCGAGAATAACGGCCATGCGCTCAAGGTGGTTACTCCCCTGTGTTTGATTACAGTCAACATTGCATGGTTTGTTTTTGCAGTTGCTCCAGGCCATGGCACTGGTGCTCAAGAGTAAAAGCGCAAGTACGGTGAGACTGATTAAGCGTAGCTGTTTCATGGTGTGCTCCTTTGGCGGTTGGGGTTTAACTTTATGCCACTTCCCGACACAGATGTGGGAGAAGACCTTTCTGCTTTTTGATGTAAAGATAGTATCCGATATGCCGGTGAAAAGGGGTTAAGAGCTGTATGGCAAAGGTAAAGTTATGTAAAGATCGGCGGTGTTTTTCTTGCGCAGCTTAACAATATTTTACCCCATGATGGATGAACTGAATATAGAATGAAACCTTCTACTTAAACTGCTTGGTTTTGCCCAAGTATAGCAGGCCCTGGTTGAGTGTCAGGACAAAAGGACAGGAGTGTATTTCTGGATCTGACGGAGATGTTATGCGCAGAATATTGATCATAGATGACGACCAAGAATTATGTGAATTGCTACACGAATACCTGGGCGCTGAAGGGCTGGATATTGCCAGCGTACACACAGGCGACAGCGGAGCGCAGGCAGCGCTCGATCAGGAGATCGATTTGGTTATCCTCGATGTGATGCTTCCAGGCATGAATGGGTTTGACGTGTTGCGGGCAATTCGCAAGCAATCGCAGGTGCCGGTGATTATGCTAACCGCACGCGGCGAAGAGATTGACCGCATTGTCGGGCTCGAACTCGGGGCGGATGACTATCTGCCCAAACCGTTTAACCCACGTGAACTGTTGGCGCGTATCCGCGCCGTGGAGCGGCGTCTTGTACTCCAAAGTGAAACAGGAGGCAGTGAAAACAGCGCTGTTGAGATGCTCGAAGTCGGGGATGTCCGGGTTTACCCCGGCAGCCGCAGAGTAAAGCGTGGAGCTGAGAATGTGGAGCTGACCTCGGCCGAATTTGATCTGCTTGTCATGCTGGCGCGCCATCGGGGTGAGGTGGTAAGCCGCAAGGATCTGGTTGAGGATGTTTTGGGGCGAAGGAATTCTCCTTACGACCGGAGTGTTGATGTCCATGTAAGTGCATTGCGCAAAAAGCTTGGGCCCTATGCAGATGGTATTGATGGTACAAACGAACGCATCATCACAGTGCGCAATGTCGGATATATGTACGCAGATCCGGAAATGAGCTGAGTATGCAGAGTCTTTTTTTAAGAATATTTTTGTATTTCTGGGGACTTGTGGTGCTGGTTGGAATCTCCAGCGTGGCCCTGACCATCTTCCGTGATCAGCAGTATCCTCCGGGTATGCACCGCCAGCTCGCTAAGCGTGCGGTTATGGAGTACGGCCTCGAAGCTGTGCGGCATTACGAACGCCATGGTTCCGAGTCTCTCAGATCTTTCAGCGCCCGGCTCCGGCGTGAACAGGGCTTGACCATCCTGTTATTCGATGAACATGCGGTCCCTGTGCTTGAGAGCAAGGTAGCTTGCAGGATGCAGAATGTGGTTATCCGTGCATTACAGACTGATGAAGTGGAATTTCCTATGCGTGGGCACCGCAATGCCCTTGCTGCTGTAGTAAAAAGCGATAGCGGCAAGCGCTACGTGGCCGCGGTCTGGCTCCCGCGGCGTCCGGCACCCCAGCATATTGTCGCAGAGTTGACCCGCGGGCTTCTCGGTTGGCAGTTGCTGCTTGTCCTCGGCCTTACCGCCTTGGTGTGTTTTGTGTTGGCGCGCTCCCTGGTCAACCCGATAACGCGCTTACGCCGCGCAACACATCGCTTTGCTTCGGGTGATCTAAGCACCCGTGTTGGCTCCGAGATTAGGGGGCGCAACGAAATTGCCGCTCTCGCTGCAGATTTCGACGACATGGCCACGCGAATTGAAGCCCTGGTGGAAGGGCAGCAGCGCCTGCTGCGCGACATCTCACATGAACTGCGCTCCCCCCTGACCCGTCTCGGCATTGCCCTGGAACTCGCGCGTAGAGAGCAGGGCAGTGCGCAGCAGGAAAAAAGCCTGCAGCGCATAGAGCTTGAAAGTGCGCGCATGAACAGCATGATCGGCCAGCTCCTTGACCTCACGCGTATGGAGCATGCCGATACCACAGCAAACAGAGAGAATGTTGATCTATGCCTGATGCTGGAAAGCATAGTACAGGATGCAGCGTACGAAGCGGAAGAGCGCAATGTAAAAGTGAAACTTCATTTAGCCGGGAAGGCAACCTTTCAGGCTGTTCCGGAGTTGATTGCCCAGGCATTTGAAAATGTAATTCGCAATGCGGTGCGCTATACTGCGCCTGCTACCCGCGTAGAGGTGGAGCTGCGCGTCACAGGGGCGTACGTGCATATCCTGGTGCGCGATCAGGGGCCGGGGGTGGAGGAAGCAGAGTTGGAGAAGCTCTTTATCCCCTTTTATCGCGTGGCCGAAGCACGCGAACGCCACACCGGGGGTACCGGAATAGGGCTTGCGATTGCCAAACGCGCAGTTGAACTGCATCACGGCAGTATCAGCGCCGCGCGCGGAAGTAATGGGGGACTGGTGGTTGAAATTATCCTCCCTGTGCTTGGAGGGTAATTTCCCCCCTACTTTTTAAATAGTGTAGTCGTGTGTAACCGATGAGGATTTTAACATTACTGATGCCGATTTTATGCTACCTGGGAAGCGGGAAAGGGTTGTTCGCGCGTAGAGTCGACCTTCCAAAGGGAGAAAAAGTAAAACAGCCCCTGCTGTACTCCGTAGAGTAAAGAGGGGCTGCCGACCTGACGGTGTGCCGTTCCATCAGGCCGTGTGAGTGTCAGAAAACCTTAGAAGCTGAATGCCACGGACACACCGGACACCATCTCACTGTCGATGGCATCACGCGCTTCATCGCTGATCCCTTCCGAGAACATGAAGGATGCGCTGATGCTGTAGGCGTCATTAATGGCGTAGTCCAGTGAAGTGCTGAGTTCATAGTTATGCAGTTCATCGTAATCGCCAACAGAGTAATCAGAAGACTGATTGTAGCTCACCAGCGCACCCATGCCCAGACTCAGTGACTCTGCAAGATCAATGGAGTGGCTGATATCCGCAGTATAGAACAGCCCGGTTTCATCCGCTTTGTCCCAGTCGTAATACACGCTGAAGGTGGGGCTCAGTATGGTGTTAAGGCCCAGACTCAGATAGAGTTCATTGGTGTCTTCCATACCTTCGAGCTGATAGAAGATGTTACCTACGCTAAGGCTCAGCATATCGTTGAGATCAGTGCTGTAATCGATAACGATATCTGTTTCGGTGGCATCACCCGCATCCATCCCTTCATCAGTGGTCAACTGCAGGTTGGTCCAGTAGCTGACGGTTACGCTCCCGGCGCTCAGATCAACCCCGCCCTGCATTACCGGGGTGCTGCCACTCAGGTCAAAACCACGCCACATATATTTGTCGTAGAATCCGGCGTAGGCAGAGCCGGAAACCTCTACCGCGGAAGCGGTGCTACACAGGGCAGCGCTGAAGAGCATGGTGGCAAGGATGATGTTCTTTAGTGATTTCATTATTCTTTCTCCTGTAAGTTTACATACGTTTTAGGTTGGCACCCTCCGCTGCGGAGGGTGCCGGGTAAGTTTGACTATTCCATCGAATCAGCGTTTGCTTGAACTCATGGGCTGGAAGTCCGGATATGCTTCGAGACCTACTTCCGCCACATCGAGACCGACGAGTTCGTCCTTGGCATCACAGCGTACTCCGATAGTGAACTTGATGAGGAGCCATACCAGTGAGCTGGCGATCACCACAAACGCGCCTATAGAAAGCACGCCGATGAACTGGGTTACAAAGCTGGCTTCGCTATCACAGAACGGTACTGCCATGGTCCCCCAGATACCGGCTACGAGGTGGACAGAGAGCGCACCAACAACATCGTCAATCTTGAATTTGTCAAACATCGGGATTGCAAACACTACCAGTACACCGCCTACAGCGCCGATCAGAACAGCGGCACCGGGTGAAGGTGCTGCGGGGCTCGCTGTGATACTAACCAGACCGGCGAGTGCACCGTTGAGCGCCATGGTGACGTCAACTTTTTTGTACATGATCTGTACCATAATCATTGCTGCGATGAGACCACCGCACGCGGCCAGATTAGTGTTGATGTAGACATTCCCCTGCTCTATGGCTGCGCCTGCTTCGCCCAGCGCCAATGCACTGCCACCGTTGAAACCGAACCAGCCCATCCACAGGATGAATGTACCCAGGGTTGCGAGGGGGATATTGGAACCCGGCATGGGGTTGATGCGCCCATTGGCAGCAAATTTACCTTTACGTGCCCCGATGATTATCGCACCGGTGAGAGCGGCCCAACCACCTACAGAGTGCACCAGGGTGGAACCGGCATAGTCGGAAAAGCCCATTTCTGCGAGCCAGCCACCGCCCCACACCCATGAACCCTGGATGGGGTAAATGATGCCGGTCAGAACCGCACAGAACGCCAGGAATGACCAGAGTTTGATGCGTTCAGCTACACAACCGGACACTACTGAACATGCCGCCCCACAGAACACCATCTGGAAGAACCAGTCGGAACCGCTGGAGTAGCCCGCGGAGTAGTCGCCTGCGAGGGCGGCAGCATCATCCGCGCCCCAGGGCATAAAGGTCCCCATAAAACCGCCATCGACATTCATATACATGAGGTTATAACCAACGGCATAGAACAGCAGCCCGGCGACGCTGAAGAGCGAGATGTTCTTCAGGCAGATGGTAGCGACGTTTTTGGAACGCACCAGGCCGGCTTCGAGCATACAAAATCCGGCAGCCATCCACATTACCAGTACACCACTAACCAGAAACGAGAAGGTATTTAGAACATAAGTAAGTTCGCTTGTTGCTTCATTCGCCAGGGCAATGCCGGGCAGAATGAATAAAAGTGTCGAGAATAAGAGTATTTTTAATTTCATGTTAAATCTCCCTAAAGTAACTATGGGTACAATGTTGTCTGCCTTGGTATCAGTCGAGGTTAAAGCGCCTTTTCCGCTGTTTCTCCAGTGCGGATGCGCACCGAATGCTCTACTGGAACTATGAAAATTTTACCGTCACCGATGCTGCCGGTATGCGCAGCTTGCTGGATTACCTCTACTATCTGCGGCGCCTGAGCATCCGCGACCACTAGCTCCAGTTTGATTTTAGGGATAAAGTCAATCTGGTATTCGGCGCCACGGTATGTTTCGGTGTGCCCTTTCTGACGCCCGAAACCTCTGACCTCACTCAGGGTCATTCCAGTGACTCCGAAGTCGGTGATGGCGTTTTTCACCTCTTCGAGCATGAAGGGCTTGATGATGCATTCGATCTTTTTCATCCTTCTGATCTCCTTTTGTTGCGGATTAGAAACAAAAAAGGCGCCTTGCTTCGCACCGATATGAAATCGATGGAAACAAGGCGCCTTTGCCTTTACCTGCCTGCTCCGCAACGCCGTTGTTGCCACAGGAAGAAATATATGTAGTGCGCTACTTTGCGCGGTTAGACCGTTTTTCTGTAGTTCGAGTCCTATGTTGCACAAGATTAGCATAAATGTCAAAATAAAAATGCATAGTCTATTTGAAATATTCACACGATGCCGGGATGGTGCGGGGCAGCTGTCTACGTATGTAACATTTGCGTCGATGCAAGGGATGTAAGTATATGATATGCTGATGAGGGGGAAGCCCTGGTTGTATTCAAACAACAAAACAGGAGGTAGATATGCGTAAAATAGCTATACTTGTTCTTATAACCGGGATAGCCCTGGCCGGATGTACCCAGCCCATGAGTAAAACCCAGCGTGGTACTGCCATAGGAGCCGGGACCGGTGCTGCTGTGGGTGCCGGACTTGGCCAGTTGATTGGTGGCGACTCCGAGGCCACCCTGATAGGTGCTGGAGTTGGTGCGGCCCTGGGCGGAACTGCAGGAGGTTTCTTTGCCAATTATATGGAGAAGCAGGAGCAGGCGATGCGTCAGAATCTTGCTGATGTTGAAGGAGCGAGCATTCAGCGTGACGCCCAGACCCTGGCGGTGACGTTTAAATCTGATTTACTTTTTGATGTGGACTCTGCGATGGTTAAACCCGGTGGGTATGACGAACTCCAACGTGTTGCCGAAGTATTGAATGCATACCCGCAGACCCGGCTGCAGATTGCTGGACATACCGATAGCACTGGTTCTGAAGAGTACAACCAGCGGCTGTCCGAGAGGCGCGCAGATTCGGTTAAAATGATTCTGATTAATTATCAGGTAGTATCACAGCGCATCAGCACTATAGGTTATGGTGAAACCCAGCCCATTGCCAGCAACAATACTCCTTCGGGGCGCCAGATGAACCGGCGCGTCGCTATCACTATCGAGCCGTTACAGCAACAAACTCAGGGATACCAGGGGCAGAGATACTGATATACTGCAGATAGCGTAAATCAAACAGCATAAGGATCAAGGAACCCGCATCCGGCCTTTAAGGGTGGATACGGGTTCCGCTTTTGACATAAGATGTAGTGACATTTGTGCTCATTACACTCAAAAGCAGATGATTGAAGTTGAAAAGGCAAAGGAGAAAGAATGAAAACCGCGCTAGTAGTTGATGACGAACCCTTATTGCGCCGCCAGGTAGCTGAGGCGCTTGCACGTTTCGGTTTTGATGAAATTATTGAGGGTTCAAACGGGCAGGAGGCTTTGATCCTGGCGTTGACGCATAAGCCCATTCTGGTGGTTATGGATGTGTCAATGCCGGTAATGGATGGTATAAATGCTGCGGAGAATATAATCGAACAGGCTCCGGCTCCCATTGTTCTTCTCACCGGCAGTACTGATCCGGAAACCATTGAGCGCGCGCGCAATGCCGGTGTAATGAATTACCTGGTCAAACCCTTTCGCGATGAACAGCTTCTCCCTGCCATTGACCTCGCTATTCACCAGTTTATTGAGGTCTCCAACCTTAAGGACAAGGTAGGTAAATTAAAACAGACCCTGGAAACCCGCAAAGTTGTAGATCGGGCCAAGGGCATTCTGATGTCTGGCGGACTCTCCGAACATGAGGCGTATCGCAAACTGCAGAAACTTTCGATGGATAAACGGAAATCACTCCATGAAGTAGCTGAAGCCATCCTCTTGACCGCCTGAAAAACATTTGTTTCCACACACTAGGGGTCACGCAGGCCATCTATATAGGTCATATATCCCATGCCGCACAGTAATGCTAAGACCCGAAAAATTCTCGCTGCATATCAGAAAATAGGCAACGAACTTATCACCTTGAAGACCTTGCCGGAATTGATGGATAAAATTCTGGAGATCACCCGCGCGGTGTTTCATTTTGACAATGCCGTGATGCGCCTGGTGAATAAAGGAGGTGCAACCCTCGAAGTTGCGGCATCCTATGGGTATCCCCCGGAGGTGTTGAAAGAGCCGCTTACCTTCGGGCAGGGTATAATGGGGCGTGCCGCAGCAAACGGCACCCCGGTTGTGGTAGCGGATGTCTGCAATGATCCTGATTATCTGCCCGGAATACCCAGCGCGCGCAGTGCCGTGGTGGTGCCTATGGTGGTACAGGATCGTCTGGTGGGGGTTTTTAATGTAGAAAGTGTGGAGGCAAACGCTTTCACTGAAGACGATGTTGAAGTTCTGCTAACCATGACGGCTCAGGCGGCGAGTGCAATTGAAAATGCACGCATGTACGCAGAGGCGGAGCAGATGTCCGAGCGCTATCGCATGCTGCATCAGTTCAATCAGCGTATCCTCGACAGTACCTCGCTGGGGATATACACCCTCGATTCGAGTTTATGCATTACTTCGTGGAATCGCTGGATGGAACAGGTTAGTGGCATGGAGGAAACACGCGTGCTTGGACGCCCTCTTCTTACCCTGTTCCCCGAGTTGCTTGCTGAACGTTTTGACCGCCGTTTGAACAAGGTTCTGAGTAGCGGGAAATCAGAGCGCATGGAGCTGGTGCATCAGGATGTCAACGGCAAGCGTCGCGTACAGAAGCGGCGCTTGAGCCCATTGCTTGATGGGGACACCACCATCGGGGTGGTGATAATCGTGGATGATGTCACTGAATTCCAGGGTCTGTTGGATCAGATAATAGAGTCGGAGAAGCTTGCAGAGGTCGGGAGACTTTCCAGCGGTATAGCACATGAAATAAACAATCCGCTTGCAGTTATTGCGTATGCGGCGCAATTGTTGGGGCGCGAAACCGAACCTGCTTCATTTTCGGGAGAACTACTTGAGCAGATTGAATCGGAGATTGAGCGCCTTAAGTCATTGACTACCGGTCTGCTCGGATTTTCCCGCAACAGCAAGGCCGAATTGTCCCGAGTGGATTGCAATGAAGCTATCCGTCAGGTTCTGACCCTGATTAAATATGAGGTCAGGCGCGCCGGGCACTCTATAGAAGAGGACTTAGGCGAGATTGAGCCGGTTCTAGCGGATGCAAACCAGGTCAAACAGGTATGTATAAACCTGATTACCAACGCGGTACAGGCGATGAAACAGCCCGGAACCATTGTTATCCGCACCTGTGTCCATGCAGGCAAAGCAGTGCACATCCATATCAGTGATACCGGGCCTGGCATAGATCGGGAGCAGAAAGAGAAAATCTTTACCCCCTTTTTCACCACTAAGCCCGAAGGGGAAGGAACCGGGCTCGGACTGTATCTGTGCCGTAAAATTGCGCAGGAGCACAATGGTGATATCCTGGTAGAGTCAAAGCCCGGGCAGGGTTGCACCTTTACCTTTATTATCCCTATGACAACCTTTCCGTTCTCAGGGTGAAGACTAACCTATGCTTCCAAGACTCGCGAGGGCACACACTCTGCCAAGATCAATGTGCTTGCGGCTGCGGCACATCAGAACCGAGGAGCCGACTTTATGAAACCCCGCTTGTACTAAATACGCCCCCACTGTCGAAGCTTTAAGTAGATCTACGCTCAGTGCCTGACCACCAGGGGCGTTTTTACGTATCAGGGTTATAAAATGTTCAATATCCGCAGCCGAAATATTTGTGCAGGGATCTCTTTCGATCCAGGGGCCGATATGCCAGGAATGGGAGCCAGGCTGCAAAAGGGCTGTAAATTGTGCGCTGGTTACAGAGCGCTCTGTTTCTGAAACTATCCAGCCCTCGGCAGTACACCAGTCCAGAAAGATATCCCAGTCTTCCGGGTAAGCTATCCTGACCTGAAGGGTACCGTTGTCTAATGCGTGCGGCATAGCTGAATGAGATCCTTATCCCGCAGGGCCGATTTATGTGTAGCTGAAAGGTGCCTTACCTGATGGAGGAGCTGGTCGATGTCCAGGCACGAGGTATCAATATTCAGATGTTTAAGCTTGTGTAAAAGGCCACTGCGCCCCGAGTGTTTTCCTACCACGAGCTGACTCTTCAGCCCTACCTCTTCGGGGGCGAAACCTTCGTAATTCGCCGGATATTTTATCACCCCATCGGTATGGAGTCCCGATTCGTGGGAGAAAACCTGCTTTCCCACCACAGCCTTCCAGGCAGGGACCTTATGATTACTCGCTTCGCCAACATAGGTGGATAACGCGGCAAATTCGCCGGTGTTGATACCTGTATCGATATTACAGCTATGTTTGAGGGCCATAACCACCTCTTCGAGGGCGGCATTCCCAGCTCGCTCTCCCAGGCCATTTACCGTGGTGCTTATAAAGTTTGCCCCGGCATGGACACCCGCAATCGCATTCCCTGTAGCCATCCCCAGATCATTATGCATATGCACCTCGATATCGAGCTTGGTGGCATTTCTAAGCTCAGCAACCCATGCATAGGTTGTAAATGGATTCAGCACTCCGAGGGTATCGCAAAAGCGGAATCTTGCAGCCCCCTCTTTTTCGGCAATACGCAACAGTTCAAGGATGAAGCCTATATCAGCACGACTCGAATCCTCTGCCCCGACCGATACATACAGATTGTGCCGCGCCGCGAAGCGCAGAGCAGTGCGCAGTTGTTTTTTTACCCAGGAGCGCGATTTTCTGATTTTGTTCTGAATATGAATATCCGAGGTTGACAGGGATATATCCACCGCGCGGATGCCGCAATCGATGGAAGCCTGGATGTCCTGCTCCAGAGCCCGGTTCCAGGTCAGCAGACGCGCAGGGAGATTGAGGTCAACCAGTGCGCGGATACTCTCCTGTTCTGACCTGCCCATGGTGGGGATGCCGCATTCGAGTTCTGTTACGCCGATTCCGGCAAGCCAGCGCGCAATATTCAACTTCTCTTCGGTGCTGAAAACAACGCCGGGGGTCTGCTCTCCGTCGCGCAGGGTGGTGTCGCTGATACATACCTGAGCGGCATTTCTATTACTGTATATATCACTGTAATTAAAGCGTTTGTCGGGTACATCTGTTGAGTTAAGCATGATCCTCTCCTTGAAGCATAGTCCTTCGCTGAACAATCGGCAGCAACCCTGAGGTGCTGACCACGAACCATCAATTTGCAAAGGGTATGCCCGGAAGGTTGATCGCGCAACAATGCCGAATTAACAGGGGTAATACCGCCCTTAGCATCAGGATTGGGCCGAAGTAGTGCTGCACAAATACGCAATGTGCCTGTTTTTTGTACAATTTTGCGCCTCACATATACAGGAGAAATGTCTGGACCATGCTCTGCTGCACGTTTTGTGTATTCGGAATGAAGTATGCAAAGGGAAACAGCCATACATACAAATAGTGTAACTGTTGAGTAAGGGCTTGTGGCACCCATTCCAAGGGACACTTTGCGCCGTCCGTGGCGACAGACGCCCTTTCCATGGGTACCACAAGCCCATACCGATAGTAGTGGTGATTAGTTGCGATGTTGCACAACAACAGAGGAGCAAGTTTGTGACAGCTAAATTGAACATAAAGGATTTTCTCGATGAGCCTGCCTGTGCCCACAACAGTCAAAAGGCAGCGCCGTGTTCGGCACCTAAGCCCGGAGCTACCAGTGGCGGATGCGCATTTGAAGGGGCGCAGATCTCTCTGTTCCCCTATGCGGATGCGGCGCATCTGGTCCACGGCCCCATAACATGCGTGGGCGCAAGCTGGGAGACACGCGCAACACACACAAGTTGGGCGGGAAAAGATTTTACCCAGATGGGGTTTACCACGGATGTGAGTCTGAATGATGTGATCTTCAGTGGAGAAGAGAAGCTTCAGCATGCCATTGCCCAGATAGCCGCTGATTACACACCGCAGGCCATTTTTGTGTATTCCACCTGTGTCACTGCCCTTATCGGAGATGATCTTGACCAGATCTGCAGAGTGGCGCAAGAGACCTATGCCATCCCAGTTATCCCGGTGCATGCGCCCGGTTTCGTTGGAGGCAAAAACCTGGGTAGCCGTTTAGCCGGGGAGACCCTGCTGCGCCATCTGGTCGGGACCAAAGAGCCGGAATATGTGACTCCATTCGATATCAACCTCATCGGTGAATACAATGTTACTGGAGATATGTGGCAATATACTCCGTTGCTGGAGGAGTTGGGTATCCGTTTACTTGCGACCCTGAGTGGGGATGGTCGAATTGAATCCATCCGGACGGCGCACCGGGCGCAGCTCAATGTAATTGTGTGCGCCAAGTCTCTGATATCGTTTACGCGTAAGATGGAGGAGGAGTACGGCATCCCGTGGATTTCTCAATCATTCTACGGCAAGCGCGATACCTCCGCGGCGTTACTTTCTATTGCAGAAGCCCTGGGTAACAGGGACTTGATCGAACGTACCCGGCTCTTGATCGAACGGGAAGAGGCTCGCCTTGAGGAGAGTCTGCTCCCCTATCGCAAATTATTTGCAGGTAAAAAAGCGATCCTGAATACCGGGGGGAATAAATCATGGTCCATAGCTGCGGCACTGCAGGATCTGGGAATTGAAGTGGTAGCAACCTCCGTGGGGAAAGCTACTGCGGCGGATAAGGAAAAAGCCAAAGCCTATCTCGGAGCAGATGGGGTTCTTATGCAGAGCCCGGGTGCGGAACAGGCCCCCCTGATAGAAGAAAAAGGGGCGCATCTACTACTTGCAGGGGGACGTTCGCTGTATACCGCCCTGAAGAAGCAGATCGCTTTTATCGATGTGAATCAGGAAAAAAAGCGGAGTTATGGCGCCTATGCCGGATTGCTGAATCTGGCTGAAGATATAAAGAATGCGCTGGAAAATCCGGTATTCACCCTCGCAGGGAGGAAAGCACCATGGGAAGAGTAGAAAAGTCCAAGGCACCACTGCAGATTAATCCGGTAAAACTGTCCCAACCCATGGGAGCAACCCTGGCATTTCTGGGGGTGGATCGATGTATGCCATTGATGCATGGTGGTCAGGGATGTGCGAGCTTTACCAAGGTTTACTTCACGCGCCACTTCAATGAACCTATTGCGTTACAGACAACTGCGGTGACCGATGTGGTAGCCGTACTCGATGGCGGTGATTACAGCATTGTAGAGGCGGTGAAAAATGTCAGTTCCAAGGCCGACCCGGATCTTATCGGCCTGTATACCAGTGGTCTGCCTGAAACCAAAGGGGATGATATACAGCGTGTGGCCAAGCATATAAGTTCTCCGCTGGTGTATGCCAACACTCCGGATTATAGCGGTGGGATTGAAAGCGGGTGGGCTGCAGTGTGTTGCGCACTTATCCAACAATTATGCCACAGTAGTACGACCACAGATGCGAAGAAGGCGGTATTGTTGCCTCATGTAAGCATGCAGCCGCTGGAGGTGGAACGCATAAAAGAGTTTATCACCTCGTTCGGATACGAGGTTCTGGCTCTGCCCGATCTCTCCACCTCCCTGGATGGACATCTGGGGGAGAAGCAGGCCGCATTGAGCAGTGGAGGCATTGGTGTGGCACAGATCGAATCCCTTGCGGATGCCGCATTGGTACTGAGTGTAGGAGACTCGATGCGTAGCTGTGCCGAGACTCTGCAGCGCAAAAACCCACACATGCGCTGGCATCATTTTGCCCATCTGGGCGGACTGCTCGCTACTGATGCATTGGCGGAGGTTCTTATACACGAAAAAGGGTCTACCATGCCGCCTGCACAAGTGCAGCGCTGGCGCAAACGCCTCCAGGACGCCATGCTGGATGCGCACTTCTCTCTGGGGCAGACCAATTTTGCTGTAGTTGCGGAGCCCGATCATCTGGCCTCGCTGTGCCAGACATTATATGAAGCGGGTGGACGGGTGAAATATGCCGTATCTCCCACAGATTCTGAAGTACTGCAACAGGTGCACGCAGAGCACGTTATTGTGGGAGACCTGGGGTCTCTAGATGGAAAAGAGGAGCATTATTCGGTGCTGGTGGGAAATTTTCACTGTGCAAGCATGGCGCATCGACTCGGAAAAGGATATGTAACCCGGGGATTTCCCAACTGGGAAGAGGTAGGGAATCAACTCAAGGATGATCTACTCTACGCCGGAGGCGCCTTTTTTTTACATGAATGTGCCAATGCAGCAACCCTGCAGCGCGAGCAGGTACATAAATAGTTGACCTAACTCTTTTTCCATTGCACTGCCATCAATTCTGCCTGTTCCAGTGGCGCCGCAGCCCTTCATTGAGCAGCAATATTAAATATGAAACAGCTATGGAGATAATGCATAACACCAGGGCCCCCTGCTCTCCGCCGGGGGTGTTGGTGTAGTCGTATATCGCCAGGGGGATGGTCTGGGTTACGCCGGGGATATTTCCCGCCAGAATAATGGTGGCCCCGAATTCTCCGAGGCTACGCGCAAAGGCCAGGGTACTACCTGTAGCAATAGCGGGTAAACTCAAGGGGAGGATGATGTGGATAAGGGTATCAGTACGGCTGGCACCAAGGCTGCGTGCCGCATGCAGCAAGTGGGGATCAATCTGTTCCATCCCCAGGCGTACTGAACGTATCAGTAAAGGTAATCCGATTATGGCGCACGCAAGAACCGCAGCTTTCCAGGTGAAAATGAGCTGGATATCAAACTCAGCCAGGATTTGCCCTATAGGGCCGTGACGGCCGCACAAAAGGAGCAGCAGATAGCCCACCACCACCGGGGGTAACACCAGGGGTAGGTTGACTATCCCATCCAACAGTGGGGTTATGCGCCAGCGCGAATACACCAGCAGAGCCGCGAGCAAAAATGCTACCGGGATTGCCAGAGCTGTGGCAACCGTAGCAACCTTCACCGATAGCCACAGAGCATCAATATCTGCGGGGGTTATCGTCATCTCCGATCTCCCTTATACTCCAATCAGTTGCCTGAATCAGCCGGAATAATAAAGCCGTAATTTCTGAAAATTGTGCGCGCCGATTCCTGTTCTAGAAAATCGAAGAACGCAAGTGCAGCCGGGTTCTGTGTTCCGCTCGGGGTCATGGCAGCCGGATATACAATCTGCGGATGCAAAGAAGGATCGACCTGAAACAGGATCTGCGCGTGCTGTGCCAGCAGGGCATCGGTGCGATACACAAAAGCTCCATCGACCTCGCCGCGGTCGGCATACAGCAACGCCTGACGCACATCCTTGGCGAATATCAGACGCTTATTGTATTGGAGCTGAGTATAGATGCCTGAAGCTTTAAGGGCTTGCTCTGCGTAGCGCCCTGCGGGTGAGGAGGCCGGATTACACATAGAGATGCGCTTTAACGAGCTCAGGCTTTTCATCCCTGTTACCCCCTCTGCAGGCAGGCCTGCAAAGACCAGGGTGTTCTGCACCAGGGTCACTTTTGTATGCGCAATAACGCCTTTATTGTCCTCAAGATAGGTCATCCATTTAGGGTTGGCACTGATGTATATGTCTGCCGGGGCACCGCTGGTCAATTGGCGCGCCAGAGCGCCGGAAGAGGCAAAATTAGGCAGAATCTCTACCGTCGGATGGTTTTTCTGATATACGGCGATATTGGCTTTTATGACACTAGTGAGGCTGGCGGCAGCGGCAATATGAATTTGCGCAGCATTTGCACCCGAGGAACTTAATGCGCCCAAGACACAGATAACTGATAGGAGAAGCGCTAGGTTTTTCATGCATAAATTCCTTATGATGGATGCGGTAAGTTTCGAGTAGCATTGGTAACTATCAAATAAGATGCATTCGCAAAAACCTAGGAGCCTAAACCGGTCAGACGGTTTTACCGCCGATTCATGGAAAGTCCGACATTCTCCTGACAGATGGCTAAGCAAAAATTTTGTCCTACAAGGCCTGGTGGTTTTTCGGGGGCGAAGACATACATCAGGTATGTCGAGGGCATGAAAAAAATGCCGTAACGCCGTAAGGCGAACTTTTTGCGACGCCATCAAGTAAGGCGCCGGAATGCTGAGGCCTTGATAGCAGCGTAGATTCTTTGCCCCGGATGCAGCTCGAGTTCTGCGCTCGCTTCACTCACCACTTGGGCAATCAATTCCCTCCCACCGCATTCCAGGTGTACACGGACGCACCCCTGCTGCGGTATCAGAGCTACAATGGTGGCATGCAGCAGATTCCGCGCGGAGATGGCGACCGGGTGTTGTCGGCACAGCAGAATATCGCGACTTGAAAGTTCAAATATTGCGTCCCCCGGGGTGGGATGATCAGTGAGAAGCAACTCCATATCTCCCCAGCGGTATCCCAGCATGGTTCCCACTTCGCGTGGGCTGTGAAGTTCCAGCAGGTTTTTATATCCTTCCGTATGCCACACTATCTGCTCTCTGGCGATATCTTCCGCCGGTCCTATGCGGGTGATCTCCCCTTTATGCATCTGCATTACCACGTCAGTGAGTAAGCGCATCTCCAGCAGAGAGTGGGAAATATATAAAAACGGTATCCCATAGCGGCGCAGGGTTTTACGCAGATAGGGAATAATCTGTTTTTTGAGTCCGTCATCCAGAGCACTTAACGGTTCATCCAGAATCAGAAGTTGCGGTCCCCCGAGTAATGCGCGCCCGAGAGCGATGCGTTGTTTTTCTCCACCGGACAGATTTGCAGTCCGGCGTGGAAGCAAATCCTGTATATCCAGTGCTTTGCACAGCTCTGATACGGGGATGGTGCGCTGGGATGCGGGGATGCGTTTATACCCGAAGAGCAGGTTGTCGCGCACGTTTAAGTGTGGAAAGAGATGCGCATGCTGGAATACCACCCCGATACGCCGCTTCTCCGGTGCGGTGTTGATATGTTCGCTACTCGAAAACAGGGTGCTGTCGTTTATCCTGATGTGGCCCTGTTTAGCAGAACAGAAACCGGCTATGAGGCTCCCGAGGGTGGATTTGCCACTGCCGGAAGGGCCGAATATGCCGATTCGATCTGCATCCACCGTGCATGCAGCGTTCAGGGTGAATGTCCCCTGTTGTCTGGTGAGGTTCAGGTCTATCAGCATAGGCGACACTTCCGGCCATATCAGCTCGCGCGATGGCGCTGTTCGAGTTTGTTCAGGTCGAGGTCGTTGCCCACCACTCCGGCAGCATCGGCACGGCACTGTTTGCAGTGGCGCGCTTGTGACAAAATAAGTTCAGCCTGATTGCGCACCAGATCCATGGTCATGGAGTCCGGCGGAGTGATATCCTTGAATTTCCCCACCGGGATTACGGGGACGATGTTCATCATCACCGCCCCGAGTTCTCGGACCTTCAGGGCGAGATCCAGGGTTTCATGATCGTTTACCCCGGGGATGTACACATGGTTGACTTTGACCATCAAGCCGGCTTTCGCCGCAAGTTCGAGGCCGCGCATTTGGCGATCCAGCAACAGTTGCGCCCCGGCCTCGCCCTCAAGACGCGTGCCGTCATCATTGACCCATTCATACACCCTGGCTCCTGTTTGAGCCGACAGCGCGTTGATGGTAATGGTGAGGCTGGTAACCCCGAGAGCTGTAATTTCCTCAAGGTGTTCTTCGAGTTTCAGGCCATTAGTGGAGAGACACAGAGTCATCTCCGGAAATGCCTGTTTTACCAGACGAAAAGTTGAAAAGGTGCGTGGGTTTGCAAGTGGATCGCCGGGGCCGGCAATGCCCACAACCTTGAGTTCTGCCCCTCCACGACGCTCCATATGCTTTTTTACCAGATCAACCCGTAGTACCGCTTCGACCGGGTTAAGTACCTTGCTTGTAACCCCGGGGCGGCTCTCATTGACACAATCGAATTTGCGCTCGCAGAACCCGCATTTTATGTTGCATCCCGGGGCAACCGGCAGATGTATTCGTCCTGCTTTGGAATGATCACCACCAAAGCAGGGGTGTTCGGAATGATGTTCCTGTTTCATCATGGGGCATTTTTTCGCCATAATGCTTTCTCCTGTCACGCAGTCGAAACGCAAATAAAAGCCCCGTTGCTTATACTTTTGCGATTTATTGTCGGATGTATATCGCTATGCTTACAACCTTGTAAGCTCGATTCCTGAAGGGTGTCTCCAATTACCGGAACAGCTATGGACCATACACCTAATTAAGCGTACAGCGCCTGGTACCTCCGCTGCGTTTGCATGTTCCCGGACAAACCTGGTCATGCGCCAGTTTTAGAGCTTTTTGCAGCGGTGCCGTGGTTTTCACCGTATCAATACCGCAGTTTTTCAACTCCCTTTCGGGGATCGCTCCTATCTGCGATACAATTACGGCGCTGCATCCGGTAATGGCATCTACAATCTGCCTGAATCCGCGAATATCAAAAGAATGTTTAGGATCTGCCTGTGAATACGGCGCAACACTCACTTCTTTAATGAGCTTTGGCTTCGCGCTGTTGTATTCGTAGATTTTAAAACGGTCGGCAAGGCCGAAATGCTCTGTCAAAGCAGATTTTGTAGATGAGGCAATAGCTATGCGCATGATCTTTCTCCTTATTTACGTTCTGTTTTCACACCTCCAGCTGGATGAATGAAAAGCATTTTTTCGGACACGTTGAACCACATCCACCGCATCCGATACAGTCATCCGGATTGACCAGGGTCATAACCATTCTGGTGCTGTAGTTCTCTTCGTCTTCTATATCTTCCGGCCCCAGAACATCACGTGAACAAGCTTTGTAACAACGCCCGCATCCGATACATAGTTCGACGTCAATATTATCCGCAAAGTTTGGTGTCCACTCTTCCCCTCCGCGGGTTTTCCCTGCTAAAACTGCCATAATCTTCTCCTTGTTTATGCTAAGCCTTTTTGCAAAAGCATTATGTTGCGGTTGAATGTTGCTTACGATTTTTTCAGTTACAGTTTTTCAGCATGGCTTTGCGCAGCCACGGAGGGGGGGTGCCCTGTAGAACCTGTTGCAGTTTTGTGGCTGTTTCTGCAATCGGGGCCCGCTCCTTGCTTTTTATCGGATGAATCCGTTTCGCCACCAGGCGGGCTGCCGCCGGGCCCCCTATTTCAGCTACATATACCAGAGCGCAGTCTGCAAGGCTGCTACATCTGGCCTCGATACGGTCAGCTTCGTCATCTCCGTGCGTGTCGACCTGGACAATGCCGGAGAATTCAGCGCTGTCGGGGCCGATATCCCACAGATAGAACGCGGCGGCGCGCCCAAAATGCTCATCAATATGAATTTTATCCGTACTTGCAAATGCGACTTTCATAAAATGTCCCCGTTTCTCGAGTGTATCTGTAAGGCTTAAACGTCGCGTAGTAATCATCGGAATCAACGCATCATTTCAAACCACTGGTCTTCACAGGTCTCGTCCACAATATCGAGGAATTTATTTACGATGGCGCTAAGCATATTTATCGCCCCCATATAGCCCACTACCGGAGTACGGTGAAGATTTACCCGGTCCATGATCGGAAAGCCGATGCGGAAATGGGGGATCTTGGCATCCCGTGCTACCCATTTGCAGTGGGTGTCACCTATGATTCCATCAACCGGATCAGTCATACACAGACTGCGCATGTGCCACAGGTCCCGGTTGACATATATTGTCCCCTGCGAACCGTAGAGAGGCGAAGTCTCCAGCAGGGCATTCATCTCTTTTTCAAACTTTTTATTGCTGCGTGAGCACAGAATGTGATACGGCACTGCCCCCATCTCGAGGAGAAAGGATACGATCCCGAGCAGGTAGTCCGGGTCCCCGGCAACGGCAAATTTCTTTCCGTGCATATACTGATGCGCATCTGTCATCGCATCCACAGCGCGCCCGCGTTCATCTTTAAGGCTCTGCGGAATCTCCGTATCGAACAGTTCGCTTAGTTTCATCAGAAACTGATCGGTTTTTTCAATCCCCATCGGCAAGGGCAAAATTTCTTTTTCCCCGGCATATTCGTTGTTTATCCACTTCATGCTTTGCAGGGTGCAATGTTTCATCAGTGATATGGTTGCTTTGGCATTTATAGAATCGGCCGCGTCTTCAAGGGGAGTTCCCCCGGCATAGAGACGATAGGTACCGTCACATACTGAATCAAACACATCGGTAATATCCGCCATCATGGTGTAAGGGATCTCCATGGCTTCGAGATATTTCTTATATTCGCGCAGGTTGCCGGTATTACCCTCAAACCCTGGAATAAGGTTGAGCTTGCCGTTACACTTGCCCTCAACCTTATGCTCTGCGCTGAGGTTTTGCAGAATAGCCTTGAGCATGTGGTCATAGCCGTGGATATGTGTGCCGTTGAAACTCGGTGTATTGGCATACGGAGTGGGCAGCTCTTCAGGGATCAACCCCTTCTTTTTGGCGTTAATCACATATGAAGTTAGGTCATCGCCGATAACCTCAGGCATGCAGGTGGTGTAGATTGCCAGCATCTTCGGTTTGTATAGGGTGTAGGCATTTTCCAGCCCTTCAAACATATTTGCCTGTCCGCCGAACACGGCCCCGTCCTCGGTCATGGAATCGCAGGTAGCGGCGGCGGGCTCGCGAAAGTGACGCGAGAAGGTACTGCGAAAGTAGGAGGCACATCCCTGGGAACCATGCACAAACGGAAGGGTGCCCTCAAATCCATGCGCTACCATCTGGGCCCCGAGAGGCTGGCACGCATGGGCCGGATTTACCACCAGGGCTTCGCGGGCGAAGTTTATCTCCTTATATTCCTCTGTGTTGATCCACTCCTGAACCTTTGCCACTTCAGCGGTGGTATGTTCAGTAATTTTTTTCATTGCAGCTTCGCTCATAGCGCTTGTTCCTTTATTTTGGCCCCCGCCGGATCTTGGCGATCCAGCAGGGGGATTGAAATATATGTGGCCTAATAAGGACTTTTGACCAGTTTCCATGTAGGGGAATTGATAGCCATATCTATGTCACGGGCAAAGACTTTGAAGCCTTCGTAGCCGTGGTAGGGACCGGAATAATCCCAGCTGTGCATCTGGCGAAACGGAACCCCCGCTTTCTGGAATACATACTTTTCCTTGATGCCGCTGCCCACAAGGTCGGGCTTGAGCTCTTCGACAAACTTCTCCAGTTCAAATTCAGACACATCGTCGTAGATCAGAGTTCCCTTCGCCATTTCCGGTGAAGTACGGTCATAATCGTCCTGGTGCGCGAATTCGTAGCCGGTACCAATGATCTGAACCCCCAGATCCTCATATGCACCTACCGTATGGCGTGGGCGCAGCCCACCCACAAACAACATGGCGGTCTTCCCCTCCAGGCGTGGGCGGTATTCGGCCAGGACCTTATCCATTTCGGGTTGATATTTTTTGATCACCTTTTCCACGTTTTCCTTGATCGTGTCGTCAAAGAATTCTGCAATGGCACGCAGACTTTCAGCAATCTTGGTGGGGCCGAAGAAGTTGTACTCCACCCAGGGGATACCCCACTTCTCCTCCATCACCTTGCACATGTAGTTCATGGAACGATAACAGTGGATGAGGTTGAGCTTGACGCTGTGGGTGGCGGCAATTTTTTCAATCTCACCATCACCGGTCCAGGTTGCCTTGACGTTAAGACCGATCTCTTCGAGAATCGGCTCTGCGGCCCACACATCGCCACCGATATTGTAGTCACCTATCAGGGCTATATCGTAGGGGCCGGGCTCCTCTTCATATTCGCGCTTGCCGATGACAAAATCGCGGATAGAGTCGTTGGAGATATGATGCCCCAGAGACTGACTTACACCGCGAAAGCCCTCGCAGTTACATGGAACCACAAATTTCCCGAGTTCCTTCTCCATCTTTTTGGTGACAGAGTTGATATCGTCACCAATGAGACCTACCGGACACTCGGAGAGTACCGAAAGCCCCTTATTCAAAGGAAACAGCTCATCGGCTTCGCGCAGCAGTTTTTCCAGCTTGATGTCTCCACCATAAACGATGTCGCGTTCCTGGAAATCGGAGGTGAAGTCAAGGGGGAAGGATGTCACTCCGGGGATCCCCTGCATCAGGTTGCGCCGAGTCCCCCAGCTGTAAACGCCACAGCCAATAGGGCCATGGGAAACATGAACCATGTCGCGGATCGGTCCCCAAACCACCCCTTTGGCTCCGGCATAAGCACAGCCACGCTGACTCATGATCCCCGGAACAACCTTTTTGTTTGATTTGACCGCACAGGTGGCAGAGGTCGGTTCGTTGGCGCCTAAATGCGGCGCACGTTTTTTCCGGGCTTTTTCCGGCATAGCTTCAAGGGTTTCCTCGATCAGCTTTTCCGTAGCCTCGGTTGTAACACCGTCGATTGATTTAATATTATCGGCCATGAATTTATTCTCCTACTATGCGTTTTCTGCAACACCGATGATTGTTTCATCATCCGCTTCCAGGATTTCGAATTCCATCAACAGCTCTTCGAGTTCCTCAATTTCAATGGGCGTGGGAACGACTAGCATTTTATTTTCTGAAATCTTGCGCGCCAGCTCGCGATATTCCTGAGCTTGTGGATGTTCGGGAGAATACTCAATTACGGTCATGCGGCGTAGTTCAGCGCGCTGAACCTGATTGTCACGCGGGATAAAGTGAATCATCTGGGTGCTTAGACGTTCAGCGAGGGCCGTGATCAGGTCCGCTTCGCGGTCGGTGTTGCGGCTGTTACAGATGAGACCGGCGAGTCGCACACTGCCTGAAGAAGCGTATTTGACGATCCCCCTGGCGATATTGTTCGCTGCATACATGGCCATCATTTCACCGGAGACAACGATGTAGATCTCCTGTGCCTTGTTTTCGCGGATCGGCATGGCAAAGCCACCGCACACAACATCACCGAGGACATCGTAGAAAACAAAGTCCAGGTCCGGAGTGTAAGCACCTTCCTCTTCGCAGAAATTGATCGCGGTGATAACCCCGCGACCGGCACAACCCACACCGGGCTCCGGCCCACCGGATTCGACGCATTTGATATCGCCAAAGCCGATTTTCATTACATCTTCGAGCTCCAGGTCTTCGACGGTGCCAAGCTCGCGCACTTTATCCATAACGGTTTCCTGCGCTTTAGCATGGAGGATCAGACGGGTAGAGTCGGCTTTTGGATCGCAGCCGATGATCAATACCTTTTTCCCCAACTGTGCCAGCCCTGCAACCGTATTCTGTGTAGTGGTAGATTTGCCGATGCCGCCTTTGCCGTAGATTGCGATCTGTCTCATTTTTTTCTCGCTCATTTTTCTCTCCTTTTCGAAGTTGGTTTTGCGCTCTGGGCGCGGGTCATATGCCGATTCCCGATCGGCACCCTGGCGGCATCACCATTGATGTAGCTGGTGCTGACAGGATGGCTCTGAATCTTCGTGTGAAAATAAAAAAAGCCCGGGTACGTGTGAACGTATCCCGAGCTCCATTGCTCGTGACTATCATGCTTGGTGCTGTTGGTGCAGCAAACACTCCAATGTGTTTACTTGGGCTTTTACTTAAGCAGCAGCTGTGCCAGGTTTTTCTGTTTTAGTGATTTAATAGCGTAAGTTCTTGATTTACAAGGGAAGGTTTTGCCAATAATTGTGCTGGCCTTTTCGTGTTCTTGATCATGCTGCTGAACAGCTGATCAAAATATACGCATCTGATTATAGGTATTGCTGGGTTTTTGTGCACTTGGTGGATTTCAGTGATGGGAGGGAATGTACAGGCAGAATTTACAACTGCTCGCAATTTTTCAACTTATCGCGGTATCCCACTACAGCCCTTCGGGTTCCCTGCGCTTATGCTGCCATTCGGCGGATGGACCGGAACTCGCTATCGCTCAGACAGACGGTCCATCGTTATCGCCTCCTGGCCGCAACGCTCCGGCTGGGGTACGAAGGGGAAAGACCACCATCTCGTCATCAAGGACTTGATCCGGGATCTATGGCGTGAAAGAGATTATAGGATTGAGTCGCAATGATGCTGTTTAAAGAGAATAGGTGTCATTAAAAGTCGTATGAGTTGAATATACTGTCCCCGGAATTGCGTTCCTGCTGTTTCGGGTGCGATACAAAAAGGAGAGAAGATCGTCGAGATGCATCACGAGTTGAAGGAGTGGTTGTTTATGGCTCTAAAGCAATAAAGCAAGAACGTCCCCTCCATCCACTGTTTTTTGTGGATGAACTTACTTACGCAGAGTCAGTTCCGTTCAATGGTAACCAGCTTCAGGGCAAAGGTCAGATCCAGTCCTGCGAGCGCATGGTTTCCATCCAGGACTACACCCTCATCATCGACCTCACGAACCAGCATCACCTTTTCGCTCTCATCCCGAAACTGGATGATCATCTTTGTTCCGGGTTTAATTTCCTGCTCTGCGGGGAAATTATTGCGCGGCAGGGTGATAATATTTTCCTGGCGGCGCGGGCCGAAGGCGTCTGCGGCACAGATCTCGATGTTTTTAACTTCGCCCGCTTTCATGCCGATAATTTGGTTCTCCAGGGCGGGGAAAACCTGGTTATCTCCTAGTGTAAGCTCCAGAGGAGAATCCTCTTCTCTGGAGTCAAAAACATATCCGTTGTCCAGGGTTCCGATATAGTTAATGATAACCCGGTCACCTCGTCTGGCTTGTTGCATTGTGTTCTCCTGTAAGTTTCAAGTTTTCATGCGTTGCTTTATGGTAGAAATTAGAAAGTTGTATACCTCTTCACGCGTGTGGATGAATCCGGGCATTTGAAAAAGCATGATCTCTTCGATCTTTTCCAGGATAAGCCCGTCAGTACTCTCAATGGTGGCCATTACGTTACTTAGCATAGGGATAACTTCATACAGATCATCGCGGTCAAATGGATGGGGGTCGGGCAGGCCGCTGAATTTATCCTCATGCATGCTCTCTTTTTTATGCTTGTAGCGATAGAACAAGTCCGATGGATTGATGTGTACTTGCATAGATATTACCCCTCTCAAGCGCCACCGCTGCAGCCGCCGCAGCAGTGACTTTTACATTGGAGGATACTTCTTTTATCCGGCGGGGCGCAGCGCTGAAACTGCGCAAGGGTTTCCGGTTTTATATACCACTGTCCTTCGATCTCCTGCGCTTCGAGGAGTCCTTTTTTAATATGCATCAGAACGTGAAGTTCGGTGGTGGCCAGTTGAGTAGCAACTTCGCCTAGGGGAAGCATGGATTGGAATGACATGGGCGTTATCTCCTGTATTTGCGGGTTGTTTGTTGTAACTATTTACTACCGACTAGCTGCCGGGGCTTGTGGTACCCATGGAAAGGGCGTCTGTTGCCATGGACGGCGCAAAGTGTCCCTTGGAATGGGTGTCATAAGCCCTTGCTGCTCAGTTAGTATTTGTTCCAGGGGGAAAGTTCAATTAGTTTGTCAGCGCTGTGTTCCACCTCCGTGCGCACCCGGGCATCAAGTTTTTTTACCCAGCGCGGCGGTAGTCCTTCGGGGCCGTAGAACGCTCCGGCTATCATGCCGCCGATAGCGCCGGTGGTGTCCGCATCGCCGCCCTGATTGACAATTCCCACCAGACATTCTTCAAAGCTGGTAGTGGTGAACAGAAAATTGAATACCGTGCGCATAGTCTCGACAATATAGCCGGAGGCAGCGCCGTTGTATTTGTTGAAGGCGAATTTAGGGTATGTATCGGTCAACTCCTGAGTCAGGGCATGGAGCTCAAAACGGTTTGCGCCCAGGATGGCGGCCTGGGTCATGTTCCCCACGCAGATGCACGCCGCATCCGAAAACGGATGGTTGTGGGTCAGATGGGCCTGCTCCACAACATAGCGTTTGAGCAACTCCTCTGATCCAAGGGTGTAGAGCGCCACCGGAACCATGCGCATTGCGGCGCCATTACCTGCATCCCACTCACTGTACTCCACCGCAGTAGTGCCGCAGTTTATATACAGGCGAATACCGCGGCGCACCGTAGCGCCTATATCAATGGGTTTGGAACGCATCCACTTCACAAATTCCCGCGCCACGGCATCGAGATCCCAGCCCTGTTCGTGGATAATGGCCTGTGCGAGAGCCAGGGACATCTGGGTATCATCGGTTACCTGACCGGGTTTAATGGAAAGCCAGCCCCCGCCAATTATCTTGCGGTGGACCTTGTATGTGGCCTGAATCTCCCGCGGAGTCATAAATTCCGTGGTAGCGCCCAATGCATCTCCGAGGGCGACACCCATAAATGCGGCCCGGGCACGGGCATAAACCTGCTTCTGTGTCGAAGTCTTCATCCGAGCAACACCTTGACTTCGTAGTCACCCCCGATAACCAGATATTCATCCTCCCCTTTGAGCAGGGTGCGAGGGAGTACGCCACACATAAATAAAATCTTGCTCAGGGGCACCTCGGCTTCAATTACGCGGGTGCCGAATTCCCACGCTTTTTCAAAATCTGCAGTGAATGAGTTGAGATTGTTAAGGCGCATTTGAAACCTGTTTTTGCCCATCTCTGCTATTTTGTAATGCTCCTCGAAGTTGTAGATGCCACGGTAGAGGAGAATATGTTTTTTCTCCGGCATTTGACGCATCAGTTCATACTGGACATAGGCATACAGGGCATCGAGCTGGGTGAATATGGCACTGGTGCGTAACGAACCCTGCATGCGCTCAAGCATGTACTGGTAGTATTCTTTTGAGGTTATATTCTCTATGCGTTGGTGATGAAATGTAGGCACGAGCCCCAGACGGGATTCAACCCACCCCTTGAGAACCGCTCCTTCAATGGAATTGCTGTCAAACAGCCAGCCGCGCAGAAAGCGCAGATAACTGTTTTTGAGACTTCTGCGCCCGCTGGTGGAGGTCTCTTTCTCCCACTGATGCAGTTGAAAGCGTACATCCATAAAGTCATGAAAGCGCATGCCGCGCTCCTCCGCTATATCCATGGTATCCAGCACTGCGAGAAGCTTCCTACATACATGCTCAGAGCCCTGAATTTTAAGGGGTTGCGGATGACAGTTGTACTGCAGCGAGCTGATCGACCAGGGCGGTAAATTGCACAGGTTCAGCATCGTTACATTCTGTTCCATCACACATCACCCTGTTCTATGATAGCCGCAGCAATGTCTTTTAAACTCTTGCGCCTATCCATCGAGAGCTTCTGCATCCGGCGATGGGCCTGCGGCTCGCTCAGCCCTTTTTTGATTAGAACCCCCTTGGCACGGGCCACCATCTCTTTGGTGTCGAAAGCGTTCTGAAGTTTATGTACTTCCTCGTGCAGGGAGGAGAGTTCAATAAATTGTTTGATCGCCAGATCTATACAAATGCCGAGTTGACGCTCATTGAATGGCTTCATCAGATATTGATGAATCCCTGCATCCATCGCGCTTGTTACGGTGGAATCGTCAACTACCCCGGTAAGGAGAATTATTGCTCCACACGGCTTGTTATTTATCTGCCTGGCAGCTTCTATCCCGTTCATCTGCGGCATGGAGAAATCCATCACCGTTACCAGAGGGCAATGCTCCTGCGCCAGGAGTAAAGCATCGGCACCATTGTCAGCCTGGTAGATATGGTCAAAGCCGTAGTTTTGCAGAACTTCAACGACCTGCATGCGTATCAGGTGTTCGTCATCCACTACTAATGCATTCTTCATCTTCACTTCAGTCCTATAGGTGTATAGTGCATTTGAGGTAGACTGCGGAAAAGGTTCTGTCGATTACCCATCTTGCGGTCAATATTAAGAGCAGGTTTTGTACCAAAGGAAATAACTGATGGAGTCAGGGAAAACATTCTCCCTTAACTAAAGACTTCCATAGCATTGCTCCACTGGTCTTGATATTGCATTTGCTGAAGGGTTAAACAGCGGGATATCAGCACCCTGGGTGACAGGAGGCGGTGAATACTTTGGGCTGAAGTTGTCAAGCACGCGCGGTACTGAAGGGGATAAAATATTGAATGCAAGGGATTTGCGCACGAGACTTTACCCAAAAACAGGTGTATGTTTTGCCTGTTTTTTGCGCACCAGGGGTGCATGCTGCGTATATTTTGTGCACTTTGGCCCGATGCTAACCCCCAAGACTAATCTTATAAGGACGGATGGATGCCAATAAAGAAGATACTGATTGCCGATGATGAAGAAAGCATACGCTGGATACTCTCCTCTGACCTGAGTCGCCGGGGTTTTGAAGTGGATATGGCGGAAGATGGCGCCGGTGCGCGTGAATTAGCTTCCACCAGGCATTATGATCTCGCCCTGTTTGATGTCAATATGCCCGAGAGCAATGGCCTCGAACTGCTCACCGAATTCCATTTGCGTCATCCACACACACTGGTGGTTATCATGACCGCTGAAACCTCTATGGAAAACGCTATGGAGGCCATGAAGCGTGGTGCTTACGACTATCTGACCAAACCGTTTGATCCCGGTGCCATAGATGCCGTTATCCTCAAAGCGCAGAAAACCGCTAATCTGTCACGCCAGGTTGAACAGCTGCGCTCGCAGATCGAAGACGGCGATGTTTCAAAGCGTATTCCCCGCTGTATCATCGGTACCAGTGCAGCAATGCAGGAGCTGTATAAAACTCTGGGCCGCGTTGTTGCTTCCAACGTAACGGTATTGATCACCGGCGAAAGCGGTACGGGTAAGGAGCTGGTTGCACGCGCCATTCATATGAACAGTCCGCGCAGCACCCATCCTTTTGTAGCTCTCAACTGCGCAGCAATCCCCCATGACTTGCTTGAAAGTGAACTGTTCGGCCATGAGCGTGGGGCCTTTACCGGTGCGGTGGAGCGCCGGAGCGGAAAATTTGAGCAGGCACAGGGTGGGACTCTGTTTATGGATGAAATAGGGGACATGTCTCTGGATCTGCAGGCTAAGTTGCTCCGCGTACTCCAGGAGAAAGAGCTTACACGCACCGGCGGGAACCGTGCCATGTCGCTGGATGTACGTATTGTGGCCGCAACCCACAGAGATCTGGGGAAACTTGTGGAAGAGCAACAATTTCGCGAGGATCTGTTCTACCGCCTGAATGTAATAAAGGTAGATGTGCCACCCCTGCGCGAACGCGAGGGGGATATTGCGCTGCTGGCGGAGTTTTTTCTGAAGCGGGCACAGGAGGATTTCGGGCTGGAGAACAAGGTGTGTTCTCCCGAAGCGTTTGAGGTGTTAAATCAGCATACATGGCCGGGAAATGTGCGTGAACTGGAAAACACCATCAAACGTGCAGCACTCCTCAGTTCTGATTCGGTGCTTACCCCGGGCGATTTCAAAGGGCTCGGTAGTGTACCGGAGGTTGAAAGGAATTCCACATCCCTTGAGCAGATAGTCAGAGAGAAGCTAGAAGCATCCCTCACAAGACTGGAGCTTGAAGAACTCGACGATCTGTATTCGACGGTGATCAGGCAGGTGGAAAAGCCATTGCTGGAGATCGCCCTGCAACGCGTACGGGGTAATCAGGTGAAGGCGGCGAAAATTCTGGGGATCAATCGCAATACCCTGCGCAAAAAAATGACCACTCTGGGGATAGACTGATTTTTACTCCAATGCCCCATGCTTGCGCAGTAGCGCGTAAATCTCCTCCGCCATGGCGCGGTAGCCTTTAGCGTTCAGATGTACCCGATCTGATTTGTATTCCGGATTGCGCAGCAGATCAGACACCAGATCAGGGATGAACACCACCTCGTACTCTTGTGCCAGTTCTTCGTAAATGGGCGCCACGCGCGAAAAGAGGTTTTTCTCCGGCACGCCGATGAGCACCACCTCGACTCCATTGGCGTGTGCATATTCGATCATCGCTCCCAGATGGGCCTTTGTCTGGTGTAGATCGAGGTTGCGCAGAATATCGTTACCCCCTTCGAGCAACAAAAGTAGATCTGGAGAGTGCGTAGCTATAACCTGGGTCAGGCGCGCGCGTCCCCTGGAAGTTACCTCCCCCGACTCGCCTGCGTTAATGACCTTACGTTCGCTCAATTGCGCGAGTACTGCCGGGTAACTCTCACCTTTACTCGCCCCGGCTCCGGCGGTGAGGCTGTCACCAAAAGCGAGGATTATCCCTTCCGGTTCTACGGGACGCAGGGTGCGATTTTCGCATGCGCCCATCAACAGGGGTAACAACAGAACAACCAACCCGCGTAGCAGCATATGCATGGATATCCTCCTGCGCCAACGCTCATGGCGGATCACTTCAGGCATGATTATCATGAACCGGCGGTGGGGGCAGATCCGGAGCGTTGAATGTCCCCGGTGCGGTACTCGGTACGTGGGCCGGATTTGACGCCGGTGGTTTCGGTTTGTTGCTCTTCGAGTTATGCCGTTTGAAGCTGAAACTTCCCACCGCTTGCTGTGCAATCCCCACCACTAGAAACGCATCAGGATCGTTATCTGCCACAATCGCCTTCAAATCCTGCACCTGCGAACGTGTGATGGTACAGAACAGCATGGTGTATTTACGATCCGAATACCCGCCGGTTACATCCCAGTAGCTGATGCCGCGCCCAAGTCCTGAGAGGATGGCATGTTTAAGCATCGTGGGGTTCTGGCTCACAATGGTGATGGTGCGCACCTGGCTCACCCCCTCGATAACAAAGTCGGTTGCCATTCCACCCACAAATAGAGACAACATCCCCAGCATCGCGAGTTCCCAGCCGAACACAAATCCCGCGAGGAGGATGATCCCGCCATCCATATAGAAAAAGGTCTGACTCAAGGGGTAGCCGGTTTTGTTGTGCAGAATCCGCGCCGGGATAACCGTCCCCCCGAAATTGCCCCCGTAGCGGAACACGATTCCTATCCCGAGTCCGAAGAACAGCCCGCCGTAGATACAGTTCAGGAGCAGATCCTGCGTGATGGGGAAGGTGTGCATATTGCGTGGCATGAAGGCGGTAAATGCATCTGCCGCAATGGAGAAGGTTACAATAGAGAGTAGGCAAGAAAACAGAAAGCGAAAACGCCCCAACTGGATGAAACCCAGCACCATGAGGGGGATATTCATCAGCAAATACAGTGTCCCCGGAGACCAGCCGGTAAAGTGGGCCCCGATAACCCCCAGACCTCCGATGCCCCCGGCAGCGAGGTTAAACGGCACCATAAACATGCTGTAGCCGAATGCAGAAATAACAGCGCCAAACGCAATGCCTACCTGGTACAGAATGATTTTGACGGGCCCGTGAAGTGCTATATGGGCTTTAAGGCTCTGGGTTTCGGTTTTGATCTTGCCGAGCAATCTGCGTGGCATGCAATGCTCCTGTAAATAAATTAAATGACAGGTTAATTTGGAAACAAGATCGGTATATATACGGGGATGGAGACAAGAATGTCAAATATCCAGCACAGATATTCAGCATAATTTTAAGGCTCAATAGAAGTATCTGTAGTGACGCTGTTTACTTGTTGATCTGATTACCGACTCTGCCTCCGCTGTATTCACCTTTGAGGAATCGCCACAAAGCAAATCACTCAGCGTTTCGGCAACGTGTCCGATAAGGGCTAATCAATATTGTTTTCTTCCACGATTTTTGTGTTTATATTGGCGCAAGCCTATATAGGATTGATATAGGTAGTTGACTATATTTCTTTTTTATAGTTAATTGCCTATATAGGCGTGTTAAGGAGGAGGCATTATGGAGCAGAGAATAATTTCCATCCAACATTTGGGTAGTGCGTTACGCACCGCGCGAAAAGAAAAAGGGATTACCCAGGGCCAGGTGGCTAAGTCCATGGGGCTGGATCAACCCTCATTGTCTAAAATAGAGCGCGGAGAATCAAGTGTGAGAGTAGATACTCTTTTACGTTTAATTGCGGCGCTGGATCTGGATCTGATTATTCAGCCACGTCACAAAGGGGAGGAGTTTCGCGAAGGGGATTCGTGGTAATGGGACGCAGACGTATTACCACTGAGCTTTACATTTACATGAATGGACACAAGGTGGGGGGGACGGTGTTTAATTGTTCAATCAGGCGCCAGAATAGTGGCAACAATTTCTGGCTCCTGTCGCGTAATCAACTCACCCCGTTTGACAGCGTGACTAACCGCGGCTCGCTGCAAGCCCATGGTCTTCCCAACCTGAGTACCCTTGTACCCAAGTTGTCTTACGGCGATGTAACAAAACAAATCACGTGCTTCTCTTCGAGTCTGATCCCGGCTACGCCCAAAAAGTTGGTCGAGATTTATATCGAAGTGATTCGCAACACGATCAGCGAGGGTAGTCAAATCAAGCCTGATTTCGATCCTCGCACGAAGATGATTATCGTTCCTCAGCGTTTCAACAAAATCTGCGCTACCCAGAATCCGCTCATCAAACGCCCGGGGTTCATCCTCGTGTGGTTGATGGGTGCAACTGCGTTTAAGGCCGCCGCCAACAAGCTCGGAACGATTGCCCTGCGCAACTCCATCTGCAACAAACTGCCAATACAGCTTGCGCGCCGCCGTAGGATGATTAGCAAATAAAGCAAGGACTTCGCTGGCGTTCTGCGTTCTCATCTTGATGTTTCCCAGCATAACTCCGTGTCCGCACCAGGGGAAATGTCCCAACGCCTCCAGGTCTTTCACCAGACCTGCACGCAAGGGATTGAGGTGTATATAGCGGATCAACTCCAGCAGGTAAACATCTTCTTCGCACACAATCGATTTGTATCGATTGTGGAACAAATGCCCGCTGCGATTGTGGCGTCTATTGAAATTAACCACATAGCCGGTAAGCAAGCGGTGCATAAAGTGTTTGAGGTCGCAACGTTTTGGTTTTAACAACAGATGGAAATGATTAGGGATCAGCGCCCATGCAAAACAGTCGGTTCCGGTTTCATCAAGGAGGGTAGAGAGGCGTTTGACAAAATCATGCCGGTCGCCATCATCCCGGAAAATAGGACGGCGTTCAATACCGCGCACAATAACGTGCTGCAGCAGTCCAGGTATGTCGAGGCGAGGTTGGCGAGGCATGTCTGGAAGCGTAGCAGAGGATAGCGGTTAATTCAACAATTAAACACCGTCCCCTAACAGGTCCATGAGCAAGTGAGAAAAACGCTTGAGGAATTTTCGCCGATCGTCATCATCGACAAAAATTTCACAGCGGTTTACACCACGTACGATAACGTGATGGAGAAGGTTCGGATAGTCGAGGCGCGCGGTTCGAGGCATGGGGGAACTGGTAGCATATAATTGCATTTTGCGCAACAAGTAAACAACGTCCCTGGATCCCTACGTACGATAACGTGATGGAGAAGGTTCGGATAGTCGAGGCGCGCGGTTCGAGGCATGGGGGAACTGGTAGCATATAATTGCATTTTGCGCAACAAGTAAACAACGTCCCTGGATCCCTCTGGATCCCTCACGTAAAGACGTTGACTTACGACAACGGCAAAGAGTTCGCACTACATCAGGATATTGACAAAGAACTACTATCCAGCGGTTATTTCGCACATCCCTACCATTCGTGGGAGCGTGGACTGAATGAAAACACCAACGGACTTATTCGCCAGTTCTTTCCAAAAGGAAAGGATCTTTCTGGAGTGACTGACGATGAAATACAAATAGTGATGGATAAAATAAACAACCGCCCCAGAAAATGCCTTGGCTTCAAAACTCCCAATCAGGTATTTTTTGGAATCAATCCACCAGTTGCACTTACGAATTGAATCCGCGCTCCTATTTTGTACCCTTAAGTACAAAAAAAGCCCCCCGTCGGAACGGGGGGCCAAAGATTAGAAATTAAAATGAGTAATTAGATGATTAGGGCCGTTCAGCAATCACACCGGTTGCCGTGTCCCCACCAAGCCATGCAATGGCATCAGGATATAGGGTAGGATCGAGAGTGATCTGCCCATCGAGTGCACGATCAGCAGCAGCCTGGACTTCTCCCGTGGCTGCAGTTAACCAGTCAATGGAGTCAAAGAGCAGGCGCTTGACATAATAGCGGTTATGCGCATAGCCGCCTGGTTCGTGGTGCAGGTAACTCCAGTTGTGCATGGCGCCCCCATGACCTTGGTCAGTGGCGGAACCGCTGAAGTATGGATAACCCGCTGTGGGTGTTGTTCCAGCTTCTTCAAGCACAGACCCCAAGGCACCAATGGCTTGGTGGTAACTATGGGCTTCGTGCTCTAGCTCCATGGCAGCATCGGTGGCATCCTGCTCAGTAACGGTAGTAGGCACGGATGCCGTACCATCCCAAAGATTGACAGTGTCGCCGACCTGGGAATCTGCTAAGAACAGAGCATGCTCGCCATCGTGGCAGGCGACGCAATTTTCTGCTTTGATAGCTACGATGGTATCGGTGTCGTCTTTTTCGACAACATCAAATGTGTGATTGGCATCACCACTTTCAGTTTCAGCGGTCATGTGACATTCGGCACACCCGAGATTATCGTGTGCATAGTACGAAACATCACTATAGTCCTGACTTGGGTATTCATAGCCGATGTTGGTCAGGGTATGGTAGATGGTGGCGCCGCTGGCAAAGTAGTGCGTGTCCGTACCGCCTCTTATTGCTGCACCAGTCGGGTCTGCTGTTGCGCCATCAAGGAAGCGATCCATGCCGCCGCGCCCGCTGTGGCAGTTGTAGCAGACATTGGATTCTTCCATGTCTGGCAAGGTTACATTAGCTCCAGTCAGGTTGGTGTATGCCAAAGTGACTTCACCCGGATTGCGGAGATCGCCGGAATTGTTGCTGTGGCAGCCCCAGCAGTAGAGCATCTCGTTCTGGCCGGAGGAAGTTACAGTACCGTCATCGGCAACACTCCACCCCTCTAGGTGTGAAAAGTCATTGTTCGCCGGATCGTAATTAGCCTGGTCTTCCAGGAAGTTCATGGCGCCGGTGGTGGTGTGGCACATCTGACAGGACTGACGGTTCCCGGCATCCCAATCGTAATGGTTCCAGGCTGGGGAATCGTCATCCGTAACGCCAGCAAGACGGATATCTACCGCACCTGTAATTGAATGGCCGTTAGCATCGGCGGCTTCTTTGACTTCAAGGATTTTCCCACCGTGACCTGAGCGTGCCCACTGCTGATTGAGCTCGGTATTGGCAGAATGGACATTGTGACAGTCGCGACATGCGTGCTCGTTCGCAGCTCTAACCACATAGCCTTCAATCCGGCTGGGAGCTGTTCCTGCATCGTTAGACTCATAGCTGGTCAGAGGGTTATCGAAGTGGGTGGAAGATATAACGCGCTCAAAGCGGGCGGCATGGTAGATGAGATCGCCTTCAGCGCGATCACTTGAACCCTCAAGGGCAAGCATCTCAGCTTCCCACTCAGCATATGTTTTCCCTTCCAGAGAAACCAGCTGTGCATCCGCATCTTGATGGCAATTGGTGCAGGTAGCATATTCAGTGCTTTGGGTAAGAATATGGTCTGGGTAACCTGAGTCTTGCTCAGGGATCAGTAGCTCACCCGCGTGATGCGGATCATGGCAGGTGCGGCACTGAATAGCATGAGTTGTGCCATCAATAGGCAACGTGGCTGCCAGACCCTCCCAGGTGGTTACATCCTTGTACTTGCGTGCCCCTTCATCGTTATGACATTTAACGCATACCGCTTCATTGCGACCGTCTGCATCGCTGTGAGCCGAAGAGAAATAGTCGGTAGCAATCATGTCTGCTTCCGGATGAAAAGTCAGATGATCGTCAGGCAGTTTATCATGGCATTGTGCACATGCATCCGCTTCAGGTTTAGCATTTGGCATGGGTCCAACACCGTAGTGATCGCCCCCAGCGCCGTGACAGGCCTCACAACCTACTGCGGCTAAGCCGCCATCTGGGATGTTGGCAGAATCAATGAAGGCTTCAAGGGCAGGACCGTCCCCTATCGGGTCATGGCAGTCAAGACATCCATCAACTTCATCTGCTGCGGATATGTGGCTACTGTGAATAACATGATTTCCCATAAGGTACGCATCTACGATATCGGTACTCCAACTGATGTCGTCATGGCAACCGATGCATTTTTCGGTGCCTACATACTCAATACCCGTGGTGGGATCTGTCCCTTTGTCGTCAGCAGCTGGGGCAGCACTCTGGTCGCCGCCGGAGCCGGAGTTGCTTCCGCAGGCTGCGAGCAGCAGAATGCTGCTCAGCACCGCGAAAAGGGATAACCATTGTTTAAATTTCATTCAGACCTCCTGTGTCGGTGTGGTTATTAGTGACATTTGCGACAGGTTCTGCCGTCACTTGAGCGCAGCATTCTGCCGTCGATATCGTCCCAATCCTTCGGATGCGGGTTTACCCCCAGGCCACTGCGGGCACTGTGGCACTTGATGCACACATCTCCATCCGGATGACATGCCTGGCAGGTAATCAGGTTTTTGCGCGCTTCACGTGCATGGCCACGAGTCCATTCATGTGTGGGAAGTATTGAATCCACATGGCATATTTGGCACTGATCTTCATTGAAACTGTCGTGTGCCGGACCTGTGGCCCCCACAGTCATACTGCTGAAGCTACGCTGATGCGATACCCCGGTGAGAGAACCGCGGCGGAAGTCGCCATGGCAGTCACTGCAGTAGCTGGGTTCGTGGCAACTGCTGCACAGCTGCGGATTGGTGCGCGCTGCGATGGGGTGGGTTACATGAAAGTCGCTCGTGTGGACATTGTTCATGTTGTTGCCGAGGCTGCCCATCTCATCCGCAAAACCCGATGCATGGCATTCCAGACATTCGTTCTGTTGATGGCAGGCAGAGCAGTTGTTGCTGTTGCTCTTCGCTTCGGTGCGATGGTTGAGCGCCCAGGTGGCCCCGTGGGTTTTCAAACTCGGATAGGTTACTTCTTCAATCATGGCCGCGTCATGACACCCCATACATACATCATCGGCGGGAACAATGGATTCACTTTGCTCCATATGGCAACTTGAACAGTCGTTGCCGCCGAGGATCTCGACATGCTCGTCGTGATCAAATGATGCTGCCCAGAGCGGGGATGTCACCAGCACGACCAGGATGGTCAGACAAAACATTAATCTGTGCTTCATACGTGACTCCTCCCTAGAAACGGACATTCAGACGAACACGACCGCGGTAGTAATCGTCCCACATGTCGCTCTCGATCCGTTCAACTTTGGCCTGCAGGTTAACCGTGCGGTTAAAGGTGATGGTGCTGTCGGCCCAGATGCGGGTATTGGTGGTTTCGTCCTGATCTTCATCCAGATAGCGCTCCATAACGTCGAGGTGTGCACCCAGACCGAAACGCAACATCTGATTCAGATTCGCGCCCAGATAGGCTTTAGCGCCGGCGAGGTCCTGTCCATCCGGATCTTCGCGCCATACGCCGCTCAGGTAACCGTAAAAGCGTCCGGTGCGGATCTTCTCGATCCCTGCTTCATACACGCTCGCATCGGAATCTTCCTCGTACATCTCCAGCGCATAGTTGACAAACATGCGCCACCCATTGCCGAGACGTCGTTCGTACTCGAAAAAGAGCTCTTCGTACTCATCCACCGCAAATACCGAATAGATGGAAGTGGAAGAGAATACCGGCAGGGAGTACAGATACTCGGCGCGCAGGGACCAGTTTTCACTCTGATGGATTTTTGCTCCACCGAGGAAGTAACTGACACTGTTGGCGAGGTAGTTGAACTGGGTTTCGCTGTACAGATAAAGGGCGTCAGCGAAGTCATAGTCGAGATTAAGGCCGAACATTTCGTTGGCGAGTTCGCTTTCGTCCCATTTCTGTAGATAGGCGAGGCCGACATTGAGGTCGTCAAAGAAGGTGCGGCTGATTTCTACACCCCCGATCAGGTCCTTGGCATTGTAACCGTCGTAATAGGCTACATCGCCACCCCCGAACAGGGTGATATCGAATGCTTCCAGACCGGAGTAATCGAGGTGCAGGCCATCCATAATGGAGGCACCGGCGGTGGTCGAGATAAACTGGCGTCCAAACTTCAGATCCAGATCCTCGAGCAGATCATTTTTTTCGATGTAGGCATAGTACAGGCGGCTGTCTACATCGTCTTCATCGGCCAAGTCGTCCGCGAGTCTGCCGTACCCTCTGAAAGCCATGCCGTCGTTGTCAATGTCGTGCACATTGAACAGCATGTACTGATAGAAGGGTACGGCGGTATCACCGTCGCCGGTGTCATACCACTCGATCTCCGTACTTGACCGCCCCGATACTGAGAGTCCGAATGCGCTGTCCGGCGGTGCGGTTACACCGAGTAGGACAGCCACGCAGACAAACAGTCGTAGCCAATCTTTCATTCTGCCTCCTTTTACGTGTGTGTTGAGATATTGTGGCTAAGTTGAAACGCAGTGTTGGTTCTCCCCCCTTTCTACACGCCCATCCTTAATGAACGAGCGGTCTCTCTCTTAAGATGCGTCTTAGAACGTATGTTCTCTACTTTGATAGTGCACTTTTGCACAGATTGCAAGTGTTTTTTCCTACTGTAATGGTGCGAATTATACGCTTTTGATTGTGTTAAAGGGTACTACATAGTCTCGAGATTGCCAGACACACATAAGGATTTTTTATTAAAAGTTGCGCAATTCACTGGATATGCTGTTTTGCGTGTAAAGATACTCCATAGAAATGGACAAAAATGTCCCCAAATGCTGTTTTAATTAAGCTGGTTACTTGTCAGGTGCAGTGGGGGATGTGATAGAGATGGAATTTGCAGATGCCTGCGTAAAAAGGATTCGATGTTCTGTCCTTGAAAAAAAAATCTTGTCCGCATAGTATGCGCAAAATATTGGAAATCTAAATTTTAATCCGGGGGCATAACATTGACACAGGATCGCAATATCGCACTGGTTACCGGCGCAAGTAAGGGGATAGGCGCAGCGATTGCTTTGGAGTTGGCCGGGGCCGGTTTTGATCTCTGGCTCAACTATCGTTCGGATGATGCCGCAGCGCGCACTGTAGCGCAGCAGGTGGAAGAGTGCGGCGTCACATGTACCCTGCTGCCGTTTGACGTTGCGGATGCCGCTGCGGTGGAAGAGGCGTTGACGCCGTTGCTGGAGGAGGTTACTCCTGCGGTGTTGATCAACAATGCCGGCTACGCGCGCGACGGGGTGATGGCACTTATGAGTCAGGCGAATTGGGAGAATGTGCTTGCGGTGCATCTGAACGGTTTTTTTAACGTCACTCGTCCGGTGGTAGCGCGAATGCTCAAAAAGCGGCGCGGACGCATTGTCAATATTGTCTCGACCTCCGGAGAGACCGGGATGGCGGGTCAAACCAACTATTCGGCGGCTAAGGCGGGTCTTATCGGCGCGACCCGTTCCCTGGCGGTGGAGGTGGGGCGGCGCAATATTCTGGTTAATGCAGTGTCACCCGGATTTATTGCTACTGAGATGACCGCAGATCTGCCGCAGGAGCATATTCTGCCGCGCATCCCGCTGGGGCGAGTAGGGGATCCGGAAGAGGTGGCGGCCATGGTAGGGTTTTTGTGTTCGGAGCGCGCGAGTTATATAACCGGACAGGTGTTTGCAGTCAATGGCGGCGCACATGTGTAAGACCTTTTTACCGGGAGGAGCAGACAGGTGCACAGGGTAGCTATAACCGGAGTGGGGATCGTTTCATGCCTGGGGCGCGAGCTGGATACGGTCGCAGATGCGTTGCGTAACGGAAGATCCGGCATCGTTATCGACCCGCAACGGGTAGAACTCGGGTTTCGCAGCCCCCTGACCGGGATGCTCCCCACGGGAGAGACGGCAGGATTGTCGCGCAAGCAGCGTAAAAGCATGCCGGATTTTGCCGTATGGGCGTATGCCTCTGCGGTGGACGCTTTGGCGCACGCGGGTCTGGACAAGACGCAGATAGATAATGAACGTACCGGCTTGATCTACGGGAGCGATTCGAGCTGTATTGCGGCAATAGAGCAGGTGGAAGCCCTGCGCGAGCGAGGGGAAACCAAGGCGATCGGGAGTGGGCAGGTGTTTCGCTCCATGACCTCCTCGGTCACTATGAACCTCAACACCCTGTTGAAAACCAAAGGCGCATGCTGGACCTTGAGTTCCGCATGTTCCAGTGGTGGGCACGCTGTTGGACAGGCCGCCGATCTGATTCGCCTCGGGCGTCAGGAGCTCATCATCTGCGGAGGTGCGCAGGAGGTGAACTGGGAATCGATGTGCAGCTTTGACGGTCTCGGGGCGTTTTCTACCCGGGTGGATGATCCCGCCGGGGCGTGTCGCCCCTTTGACGCCACACGCGATGGTCTTGTTCCCAGTGGTGGGGCGGCGAGCATTGTGCTGGAGCGCTACGATCTGGCACAGGAGCGCGGAGCCACCATCCTGGGCGAAGTGCGCGGGTACGGATTTTCCTCTGACGGCGCCCAGCTGTCGGTCCCCACCGAAGAGGGCCTCGGTCGCGCCATGGGTGGGGCCTTGAAGCAGAGCGGCATGGAAGCGAAAGAGATTGACTATGTGTGCGCACATGCTACCTCCACTCTTGCGGGAGATGCGGCTGAGGCTCTTAATATCAAGCGTGTGTTCGGCGATTCAACGCCTCCGGTTTCATCCTTGAAATCAATGACCGGGCATGAGCTGTGGATGTCCGGAGCATCTCAGGTGGTATATTCCACCATTATGGCACAGTACGGCTTCATTGCACCCAACATCAACTTCACATGTGCTTGTGAAGCTGCTCAGGGGTTGAATATTGTGCGCGAGACCATTTCGCATGCGCCCAAAAATGTGCTGTGCAACTCAGCCGGTTTTGGCGGCACCAATTCATCCCTTGTTCTGTCTTATTCTTGAGTGCAAATGCAGAAATCTTCCCTATACCCAGGATCTGCAGAATGTGACAGCATTGTCATTGGCTCGGGCATTTCCGGCCTGAGTTGTGCCCTGTTGCTCGCGCAACAGGGGAAAAAGGTGGTAGTGCTGGAGCAGCATAGGCGCCCCGCGCCCGTGATACGTGGCTTCAGGCGTAAAGGGATCTACTTTGACAGCGGTTTTCACTACGTGGGCGGGCTGGGGGAGGATGGCCCCCTATGGCCGCTGATGCGTTATCTGGGGTTGGCATCGCAACTGGAGCTGTTTGAATTCCAGCGCCAGGGTTTTGACTGCCTGCATAACTGCAGCAACGCGAAACGCGTGCATCTGCCCGTGGGTTTTGCTAACATCCGTGCAGAATTGAGCACGCGCTACCCCTCGGCGGCATCCCTGATTCATGATTACATTGATACGATAGAGGTCAATTGGAGTGCGGTGCCGTATCTGGATCTGGATCTGAATCTGGAAGAGTTCGCGAGCCCGTCGGTGCATGGTACCACCCTGGCCGAGGCCCTCGCTCCTTTTGCGCCCTGGCCAGAACTGCAGGGGGTGCTCTCCATGCATACCCTCCTCTACGGCATCGATTCCGAAGAGGCTCTGGTGGGTCTTAATGCGCAGGTTGCAGGGTCGTACTACCACTCGGCGCATGGTATCAAAGGTGGGGGCGAGGCGCTGGTGCATGCGTATACCGCGTTGCTTGCCGAGGCCGGGGTTGAGGTGCGCTGCGAAGCGGAGGTTAAGCAGATCCTGGTACAGGATAACGCGGTGTGCGGAGTCGAATTGAGCGATGCGGCGCGGATACTGGCTCCTGAAGTGGTTGCGAGTGTGAATCCGGTGTTGCTTCCGGCGATGCTCCCCGAAGGGGCGATGCGTCCGGCATATCTGAAGCGCCTGCGCAATCTGCGCCAGACCGGGTCGGCATATGTACTCTTTGCCGCGTGCTCCAACGCGGCCGCGGTGCTGCAGGGGTGCAATCTGTTTGCCCAGAGTAAAGCGGGTCTTATGTATCCCGGACTGGATCAGCCTCTGGAGCAGCGCCCGGTCTATCTGACCGCGGCAGGAAGCGAAGCTGGTTCTGATGCTGCCCCTTATGGCATCATCGCTATTATCCCGGCACGCTACGCCGAAGTGGCCGCGTTCCGGCGCGGAGCCTTTGCACGTGCGCCCGGATATGCGGAGCAAAAGGCGCGCATAACTACGTCTATCTGCAATCGAATTCGTGCCTGTTGCCCCGAGATCGAAGATCTTGAAGCGCTTGATCTGGCGACGCCACTTACGCTGGAGGATTATTCCATGGCGCCTTATGGGGCTATTTACGGCGTGGGGCGTTTTGCGGGGCAGTACAATCCGCAGGCGGCAACGCGGGTGGCGGGGCTGTATCTTAGTGGGCAGGCCATCGCTGCTCCAGGGCTTATGGGAGCGATGGTGAGCGCATATATGACATGCGGGACGATACTCGGGCACGATCTGTTGCGAGGAGAATTGAAACAATGGCGCTAGAACAGGTTGTTATAACCGGAGCAGGGGTGATATCTCCTCTGGGGCATACTCTCGAAGATATGGTGGAAGCTCTGCTTCGTGCTGAATCCGGAGTGCGCTACGTCCCGGAGCTGGAGGAGGTAGGCGGATTGCGCTCCCGTATTGCTGCGTTGGTGGAGGGAATCGACCCGAAGCAAATACCCAGAAAGTTCCGCCGTTCCATGTCGCGCATGTCGATGTATGCGTATCTCGCGAGTCAGCAGGCATTGGAGATGGCCGGATACCCGGAAGAGATGCTGAGCAGAGGGCGCACCGGCGTGGTTATCGGCTCAACCCTGGGGAGTACCGAAACCAGCGAAAGGTTCTTTGCCGATTACTTTACCGACCACAGCCTGGAGCGTATTCGTTCGGGACTGTTTTTTCAGCTCATGGGGCACTCCTGTGCGGCCAATGTGGCGCAGTCCCTGGGGATAACCGGACGCGTGCTCGCACCCGCATCCGCATGCGCCACCAGTTGTCAGGCGATCGGCTATGCGTATGAGCAGATCGCTTTCGGGAAACAGGATGCCATTTTATGCGGTGGCGCGGATGAATTTCATCCCCTTACTGCGGCAACCTTTGATATCATGCACGCCGCCTCCACTGGATATAATGAAGATCCGGGACAGTCTCCACGTCCTTTTGATGCCGCACGTGATGGGGTGGTATGCGGCGAGGGCAGCGGCGTTGTGCTCCTGGAGAACAAAGCCATAGCACAAGAGCGCGGTGCTCCCATCCTTGGTGAAATAGTGGGGTTTGCCACCACCTCCGATACTTCCAGCATTGCGAATCCCGACGTGAATGCCATGTATGTGTGTATGCGTCTTGCGCTTGAAGATGCTGATATCGCGCCGCATGATCTCGACTATATCAACGCTCACGCCACCGGCACCCGGCAGGGGGATGTCGCAGAAGTCGAGGCCCTGGCACGGCTGGTGGGTGATAGCGTACCGGTAAGCAGTTTCAAGGGGCACCTGGGACATACCCTCGCAGCAAGTGGCGCCCTGGAACTCGCAGCCACACTGGATATGATGCGGCGCGGCGAGTTGGCGGCGACGCGCAATCTGGACAGGGTAGATCCCGCATGTGGAGGGGTGCAGCACCTGCAGCACAATCTGCAACGGCGTCCGACCTATATTCTGAAGAACAATTTTGCCATGGGTGGGATAAATTCTACTGTGATCATAAGGAGTTGTGCACATGACTGATGAGGAAGTGATCGAGCTGATCGATTCGAGCCTGGCGGAGGAATTTGAGCTCGAACGCGCGGATATGCTCCCTGAGGCGAATATCTACGAGGATCTGGGGCTCGACAGCCTGGATACGGTGGATATGGTGATCGTGCTTGAGGGGGCGTTCAAATTCAAGATCCGTGAGGAAGAATCGGTACGTGCTATCCGCACCCTGGGGGATATTCACCGCTTTGTGCTGGAAAAGGTCGCACAGAGCCGTTGAGATTCGGGCGGGAGAGTATGAAAAGAGGCGAAGATTCGCAGACACAGGCATCTCGCTGGAGTCACATCAAGGACAGCACCACGATAGTGCTCATGAATCTGTGGTGCTATCCCGCCCTCCTGCTCTGGACCCTGCTCGGGATGGTGCTGTTCCCGGTTGCCTTCGGGCTGTGTCTGGTGTTCCTGCGCATGCCCGCGGACCGGGTGATGCGTTTGTTCGTGTGGATTTACGGGCGCGGCTGGGTGGTGCTGATGTCCCCGTTTGTGCGTTTCAAACGCGAACATATGCAGAGGATTGCTCCTGGACAGCCGTGTGTGTTTGTCGTCAACCATCTGTCGTTTTTTGATACCTACTGCATGGCACTCCTGCCCGGATACGATACCACCTTTGCGGTGCGCTCATGGCCGTTCAAGATGTTCTGGTACAGCGCGTTTATGCGTCTGGCACGTTATCTGGATGTGGAGGGGAGCACATGGGAGGAAACCCTGAGCAACAGCCAGAGTACCTTTGCCGCCAGGGGAACGGTACTGTTCTTCCCCGAAGGACACCGGAGCCGTGACGGTGAATTACAGCGTTTTTACACCGGAGCGTTCAAGGTGGCTGTGGCGGCACAGGTTCCGCTGGTGCCGTTGTGTATCGAAGGTACCGACCGTCTCCTGCCGCCGGGGCGCAAGTGGTTCCACCCCTGCACCATCCGCCTGCGTGCTCTGGAGCCCATCCAGACGGAGACATGTTCTGCCACAGACGGACACATTGTGTTACGTAAACAGGTAAAGGCACGCATTGCCCAATCCCTTGCGGCGATGCGCGCGGAAAACATTCAATGAACACTGCCACTGAACAATATAAGCTCGATTTTTCTACGCCGGAAGAACAGCACAGGCTCCAGCTACAACTGCTGTGCACCCATCTCGAATATCTGCAGCAGCATTCCCCCTACTATAGCCGCATGTTTGACGGCCTGGGGTTTAATCCGCGCGATTTTACCGCGCTGGAACAGCTCCAGGAACTGCCCCTCACTTCCAAAAGTGATCTGTGCTGTTGCAATGATGCCTTTCTGGCTGTAGACCCGATAGAGGTGGTGGATATCTGTCAGACTTCCGGCACCACCGGCGACCCGGTTACCCTGTGGCAGAGCGAGCACGATCTCGAACGCCTTGCCTACAATGAATCTCTTGCGTTCCGCGCCGCCGGATTGAAACCCACCGATCGTGTGTTGATAGGGGCGGCTCTCGATCGCGTCTTCATTGCCGGGCTGGCGTATTTTCTCGGTCTGCGCCGCATCGGTGCTACTATCATCCGCGCCGGCTCCGGACAGCCCGCCCTCGTGGCTGAGCTTATCCGGCGTCAGTATCCCAACGTACTGATCGGGGTGCCGAGCTTGATTCTTGCTCTGGGGCGCCAGTTTCAGGAGCAGGGGAAGAACCCTGCCGCCCTCGGGATCGAAAAGGTTATCTGCATCGGCGAGCCGGTACGTGGCACCGATCTGAAACTCTCTCCTCTTGGGCAGGTGCTGGCGCAGCAGTGGGGCGCACAGGTACTCGGAACCTACGCGAGCACCGAAATGGCCACAGCGTTTGCCGACTGCACCAGCGGCTGCGGCGGACATGTTCTGCCGGAGCTGATCTACGCCGAGATTGTGGATGCGGACGGAAAGCCTCTCCCCCCGGGAGAGATAGGAGAGGTGGTAGTAACCCCGCTGCAGATGCGCGCTACCCCCCTGTTGCGCTACCGCACCGGGGATATGGCGCGTATGCATAGCGAGCGTTGCGCGTGTGGGCGCACCAGTGCGCGCCTGGGCCCGATAGTGGGAAGGCGTGAACAAATGCTCAAATGCCACGGCACTACCCTGTTCCCTGCCGCGATCAGTAATGTCCTTGCCGGGATCAAGGCGGTACAGGGGCACTATATTGAGGTGCACAGCAGCTTTGATCTGTGTGACTCCATTCGTGTGGTGGTGGGGTGCCGTGATTCCACCCTCACAGCGGATATAGTGGCAGACATGATCAGAGCACGTACCCGGGTGAAGCCGGAGGTAATCCTGGTTTCTCCCGCGGAAGTTCAGCGTAAAATCCTGTGCCCGGAAAAGCGCAAACCGGTTACATTTTTCGATTATCGCACCCAGGTGGCATAGTAGAAAAGAGGAAGCATGACAACAAAAGATCGCGTAGTCCTTAACGGTTACGCCCTAAGTATTGACGATATTGTTGCCATTGGTGTGGGTGACAAAGAGGTTGCTCTTGAGCCGGAGGCGCTGCAGCGCTGTAAGGCTAGCCGGGAGTTTCTCGCGCGCGAGGTGGCAGCAAAGCGTGTGATCTACGGGGTGAATACCTCATTCGGGCCTATGTGCAACAAAATTATCGATGACGAGGAGATCGAACAGCTGCAGGTAAATCTGATCCGCAGTCATGCTGCAGGGTTGGGGGAACCACTCAAGGATTACATCGCCATTGCGGTGATGGCGGTGCGCCTCAATACCCTGGTTAAAGGTTACAGCGGGGTGCGCATCGAACTGCTCGAACATATGCAGTGGATGATCAATACCCGCATTGCAGCGTATATCCCCGAAAATGGCAGTGTGGGTGCTTCCGGCGATCTGATCCATCTTGCGCATCTGTCGCTGGCGATTATTGGCGAGGGGCAGCTGTACCATAACGGCGAATTGCGCGCGGCTCTGGATGTATATGCACAGCTGGGGCGCGCACCCATGCGCCTGAGTTTCAAGGAGGGGATCGCCCTCATGAACGGTACCAGCGCTATGACTGCGCTGGGAGCGTTTGCGATATTCGGGGCGCGCAAACTCCTCAATCTCGGGTGCGTAACCGGGGCATTCGCGCTCGAGATCTTCGGCGGGATCGACGATGCGTTTGATGAAGATCTGCATCGGGTGAAACCCCACCCCGGACAGGTGGAGGTGGCGGCCACGATCCGCAAGCTGTACCATGGCTCCGCCAATATCACCCTGCGCTCCGAGATGCACGAACGTATCCGTGAGCAGGGCAGTGCCGGCCCGGTGTTTGAGACCAGCATCAACGTGCAGGATGTGTATTCGGTACGCTGTACTCCGCAGGTGCTTGCTCCGGTATCCGAGGCGGTGGCGCAGGCGGAGCAGGTGGTGATTACGGAGGCCAACTCCTCCAACGATAATCCGATTGTGATCCCGGAAAAGAACAAGATCATCCACGGGGGTAATTTTCACGGCCAGAGTATTGCGTTTGCCATGGATTCACTGTGTATGGCGATCTCCACCCTGTGTAATCTGTCGGAGCGGCGCACGAATAAATACCTAGATCGCAATATCAATGAGGGGCTGCCTGAATTTCTTATCCCCGGCACCAAGGGCCTTACCATGGGCTTTATGGGGGCGCAGTACCTCTCTACGTCAACCACGGCGGAAAACCGACAACTTGCCGGGCCGGTGAGTACCAACACCATTAGCTGTAACGCCTCCAATCAGGATGTAGTGAGCATGGGAACCGTGGCCGCGCGCAAGGCGTTCCGCTCGATAAGCAACGCCAAACATGTGCTCACCCTGGAGGTGCTCGCAGATCTGCAGGCGCTGTCATTCCGCAACGCCGAGGGACTCGGACATGGCACTGCGCAGATATACACTATTCTGAAGCGCGACTTCGTCCAGTACGACAACAGTGATATTTTTCATAACCATCTGGTGCGCTTCCGTAAACTCCTGTTCTCAAGTCAGTTGTTCGATGACCTGAGAGTATACTATTCGAAGAGGGTGCTATGAAGCTACCTGTTGCCGCAGAAGATCTGGTGCCGCACCGCCTCCCCATGCGGCTGGTGGAGAGCCTGGAGACGGTTGAAGGTAATGATGGGGTCGCAACTGCGACCATCCGCCCTGAGTGCCCCCTGCTTGACACCCAGGGAAAGTTGGAGGATGTCGCCCTGATTGAACTGGTGGCGCAGAGCTATGCGGCACTTAAAGGATATATTGATACCTGTGCCGGATTGTCGGTGCGACGCGGTTTTCTCACCGGCGTGAAAAATTTTCACTCCACTGGGAAAGTACACACAGGGGATAAGCTGGAGATAAAACTGAAAACCATCGCGGATCTAGATCATTTTGCCGTTGCCCAGGGGGAAATCTATCGGGACGAAACCCTGATGGCTCAGGTTGAAGTGAAGGTTTGGATTGAATAGGAGCCCAGCGCAGGCGGAGGAACGATGACACGATTCAGTATAACGGGAACAGCCCGCGTAACGCTCCTGGCACTGGCCTTTGTGTTGTGGGGGAGCGCAGCCTGTGTTGGAGCCGGGGATCGGAGTGACGCCACTTCCATGACTCTGGATGAAATTCAGGCAGAGCTGCGCGTGGCGGCACGGAAGGTGGAAACCCTGCAGAGCGATATTGTGCAGGAAAAGCATCTGCAGATATTTTCTGAAACCCTTGAATCTAACGGGAAATTTATTTTTGTACGCCCCGATAAGTTGCGCTGGGAGATGCTCGAACCCATAGCCTCGGGGTTCGTCCTGCGTGGAGATTCGGGCACGCGCTGGAATGCCCTGAGTGAAGAGGTGGAGGATTTCAGCATCGATTCCGACCCCGTCATGGGGGTGGTGGCGCAGCAACTCCTGGCGTGGGCGCGCGTGGATATGGAGTGGCTTAAGACCCGCTACACCATGGAGGTGGTAGAGACGGAGCCGGTAACCCTGCGCCTCGTGCCGCGCGATCCCGCCGAGGCAGAGATGATAGAGTCTTTGAGCATTGTGTTTGCACCACAGCGCAACCACGTAGCCGAAGTGGTGATGCGTGAGCAGGGTGGAGATTGGACACGGATGCGCTTTACCCGGGTGAGGGTTAATGCCCCGCTGACTGCACAGCCGTTCCGGGCCCCGGAGTTTTAATGCCCTTTGTAACGCGCTTGTACGAGTATCTGCGCACCCGCAGGCCGGGGGTGCGTGCTGCCCTGTGGCTATTCCTCGGGATTCTGCTTGTGATCTCCCTCCTCAATCTGCGCACCCTGCAGGTGGAGGAAAACATTGGTGCGATGCTTCCGGATGGAGATTCCGGGGTGGCGCGCGATTTTGCTCTGTTGCAGCAGGCACCGTTTGCGCGCAAGGTGGTGATTCACCTGCAGTTGCGCTCCGAGGCAGACCCTGCGCGCGCCGAAAAGCGCATACTACTCCACGCCACCACTGCCCTGCACGAACAACTGCCCGAACCCTTGTTCCAGAATCCCATCAGCGGTCCGGCGCAGTTCGATGCTGCGGGAATGCTGCGCGAGTTGGGGCACTTTCTCCCCCGCCTTGCGACCACAGAAGATCTGGCGCGCATAGAGGGGCGGCTGCAGCCGGAGCGGGTGGAAGATTATATGCAACGTGCGCTGGAGCAGCTTCTCCAGCCTCAGGGGATGGTGTTGAAGCGTCAGATTCAGCGCGATCCGCTTCAATTTAACGAACTGGCGCAGGAGAAACTCCGTCATCTGAACCCGATCCCGCACACCCGGGTGAGCCAGGGGAATTTTGTGAGTGCGGCTGGGCGGAGTACCCTGATTCTGGCGGATACGCCGGTGGAGATCACCGACGCTGCCGGGGCACAGGAGCTGATGCAGGCGTTTCGCTCCGCGTCCGAAGTGCTCCCGCCTGAGGTGAAGGCAGAGCTGATCAGTGCCCACGCCTATACCCTCGCGAATGCGCGGGTGATTCAAGCAGATGTTAAGCGGGTGCTATTCCTCTCGGCATTGGCGATCCTGCTGGTGTTTGCGCTGGTGTTGCGTTCGGTGCGCGCATTTGCGGTATATCTGATCCCGCTGTTTGCAATGCTGGGCGCGGTCCAGGTTACAGCGATGCTGTTTGGCTCCCTGTCCGGGATCACCCTCGGGTTTGGTGCGGTACTTCTCGGAATCACCATTGATGCTGCGCTGCATGTGTATTTTGCCCTGCGTCAGGGTGCAGGTTCAGTGGCTGCACGCCTGCAGGCGGTAGCGCGTCCGGTGAGTTTCGGCGCCTTCACCACCATGGGTGCTTTTGCCGTTCTTCTCGGGTCGGACCTGCCGGGGCAGCGCCAGCTCGCGGTGTTCGCCATCAGCGGTATCGCCATTGCACTAGTGCTCGCATTGGTCGTGCTGCCCCATCTGGTTCCGCCGCCAATTGCGTCTGCAGAAGCGCTCGGGGAAAGATCACACTCCAGAGCGCACTTTTGCTGGTGTGCATCTCCACGCCGACGCGCAATGGTGCTTGGAGCATGGCTGCTGCTGGTACTTACAGGCGCGTGGTACATACAGGATCTGCAGGTGAACGGCTCCCTGCGTCAGCTGAGTTATACCCCTGCGGATCTGCGCCAGTCTGAAGAGAAACTGGCGCAAAACTGGGGAGACATGCGCGGACGTGCGCTGATATTTGCCGCAGCACCGGACCTGGAAGAGGCGCTGGCACGCAACGAGCAGGTATGGAAGGTATTGCAGGATGAAGGGCTGGATGATCCGGCGGTGAGCGTCGCCCCCCTGCTGAGTTCGGCTCAGACCCAAGATGCGCGTCTGCAGCGCTGGGTGGAGTTCTGGGAGACCCATGCACCCACAGCTACACAGAGAATCCGCCGGAGTGCAGCCGGATGCGGCTTTGCGCCGCAGGCATTTGAGCCGTTTCTCGAGCGGCTGGAGGAGAATCCCCCCGTGCTTGAGCCAAAGCACCTTCGCGCCTGGGGCCTGGGGCAGATGCTGGACGCGCTGGTACAGCGCCCCGCCGCGCGTGCAGAGGGTTTCGAAGGGCAATACAGGGTGCTGACTCTGGTGCCGGACACTCCCGCATTGGTTGAATCCCTGAGCCGCGCCCTTGGTCCGATCCCCGGCGTGACTCTGGTGTCGCAGAGTCGCTTCGGGACCCAACTGGCGCAGGCGGTGGGGGCGGATTTCAAACGTTTTATCCTCGGTGCCGGCTTGGCAGTGGTGGTGTTTCTGGTGCTGTTGTTCCGGCGTTTGCCACCGGTACTTCTGGCGCTGATTCCGGTAATCTCCGGACTCGTGGCCATGTACGGTGGTATGGGCTGGCTGGGGCTCGAACTCAATATGTTTAATGTAGTGGCATCGATTCTGCTTATCGGCCTCGGGGTGGATTACGGCATCTTCATGGTGTGCCAGGGGCAGGAGCGCATCCATCTCGCATCGGGCCGCGCCATCCTCCTCTCCGGAATTACCACCCTGATTGGTTTCGGAGTGCTGGTATTTGCGCAGCACCCGGCACTGTACTCCATCGGGATTACGGTATTGCTGGGTATCAGTGCTGCGGTTCCTGCGGCAGTGCTGGTGATCCCGGCGCTTCAGGGGCAGAATCATGCTGCGGAGGATAACTGAATGCGCCGCTACCTGAGAATATGGATTGTTCCGCTCCTGTTGCTGCTGCCCGTACTCTTGAGCAGTTGTGCTCCGGCAATGCCAACATTGGCCCTGCCCTCCGGCTGCCGTGCCGATACGCCGAAGGAGGAGCTGGTCCAGAATCACTGGCTCAACCAGGAGCAGGTCTGGCGTTTGCGCCAGAGCGCGCTGCTGGAGATCGGAACACGCAGGACCGCCCTGGAGGGCTTTGTGCGCCTTGATCTTAAACAACGGGAGATACGCCTGGTTGCCCTGAACGAAATGGGGCTGGTAGTGTTTGATCTGCGGGTTGATGCGCACTCCGAGACACTCATGCGTGCGCTGCCGCAGATACATGAAATTAAAGGGTTTGCTTCCGGAGTGGGGACCAGCCTGCGCCGCATGTTCCTGACGCCGCACCCCCGCCTGGATGATAAGCTCAAACACCACGGCCACTATCAGCGTCTGGTGCAAAGCGGGTTTGCGCAAAAGGGTGAACATGGTGGAGAGCTTGAATTCGTCTTCGATTGTACGGGCAACTTACGCCGCACCCGCCTTCAATCCGCCACCGCGAAGTGGCAGGTGATATATGCCGACTACCACGCATACGCGCTGGAGTCCGAAAGTGTGGAGATCCCCGCGCGGATTGTGTTGCACAATGCAGAGCGTCGCATGAAATTGACCCTTACCCTCAACGAGATCAGGCAGGAATAGATGAGTTGTATTCGTGATGAAATTGAAGCATCCGCCCTGGACGCAGCTGAAATAAGCGCTTCGGGTATAGAGCAAAGTGGCAATGCGCGGCGCAGGTTCTGTTTTGCGCCTGAATTTACCGGCTTCAGCGGGCACTTTCCGGGGATGCCCATACTGCCGGCGATGTTGCAGACCCTGATGGCGCAGATGCTCGCGGAGCAGGTTCTTCCCGCTGGTGCAGCTCTTGTGGGGGTGAAACGTGCCAAGTTTGCGCAGCAGCTTGGGCCTGCAACGACTATTGAGGTGGAGCTGGCATGGCGCTATACACTCGGGCAGTGGATATGTAATGCCACCCTGAGAGCACAGGAGCAGGAAGCTTCGAGCATGACCCTGATATTTGAAGAGAAAGCGGTTTAAGCGTGGCAAAAGGATACTTTAAACACTCAGACACCGACCCTGCGCCGCTGCGCTGTTGCGTGGAGCGGGTGGTGCGCTTTGAAGAGGTGGATGCGCTGGGCATTGTGTGGCACGGGCGTTATCCGAGCTATTTTGAGGACGGACGCGTGCTCCTGGGGGAGAAATACGGTATTGGATATATGGATTTCTATAACCGTGGCATTTCTGCGCCCATCAAACAGTTCCATGTAGATTACAAACGCCCCCTGCGCTTTGGCGATCCCTTTACCATTGAGGCGCTGTTGCACTGGTCCGATGCGACCCGCCTGAATTACGAATTTATTCTGCGCAATGCCCAGGGGCAGATAACCTCCACCGGGTATTCGGTGCAGTTGCTCCTCAATGCCGCAGGGGAAGTGCTGATGCTGCCACCTGATTTTTACGCCGAGTTCCGTGCGCGCTGGCGTGATGGAGAGTTGACGGAGGCGGGATGCGCAGAGTAGCCATTACCACATGCGCCACCCTGAGTGCGCTGGGAGAAGGTACCGAATCTCTGTGGCAGGGACTGATGCAGGGACGCAGTGGAATCGCTGAGCTGGAGCGTTTTGACTGCAGTAACTATATCTCCACCTGGGGTGCGTGTATCCAGAGGGTAGAGCAGGCCCGGACTCCGGAGCAGCCCTCAGGACTTGACACCATCCTCGCTCGTCTTGCTCCGCAACTGCCTTCACTACCATCGGATACCTGCCTGTTGCTCGCCTCCACCAAGGGGGAGATTGACCGTCTCAGTGCTGCGCGGCGTAATGCGGCTCGCCCTGTCCTCAGTGTGCTATTCGAACCCCTGCTGGGAAAGGTTCGTACCCGCTTCGGCCTTGCGGATGCGGGGTGGAATATCAATGCAGCGTGTGCCTCTTCCACCCTGGCACTGGCGCGAGGTGCGGCGCTGATTGCACATGGAAAGGCAGATGTGGTGCTGGTGTATGCCGCAGACTTGCTGAGTGAATTTGTGTTTTCCGGCTTCTCCGCCCTGCAGGCTCTTTCTCCGCACCCGTGTCGCCCTTTCGATCAGCAGCGTCAAGGACTGACCCTGGGGGAAGCGGGGGCCGCTATGGTTCTTATGAGCGAAGAGAGAGCACGCCGGGAAGATCTGAAAATTGAGGGCTATATAAATGGCTGGGGTGCGGCCAATGATGCCCACCATGTAACCGCACCGGCGCGCGATGGCAACGGTCTGATCCGGGCGTGTACCCAGGCGTTGGCACAGGCGAATATCGCTGCAGGGCAGATCTGTGCCATTAATGCCCATGGTACCGGTACTCTCTATAACGACGCCATGGAACTCACGGCGTTTGAAACCCTGTTCGGGGCACAGATCCCGCCCATGCACGGAATCAAAGGGAGCGTGGGGCACTGCCTCGGAGCGGCCGGCGCATTGGAAGTGGCTGTGGGTTGCAAGGCCCTGCAAGAGCAGCACTTGCCCCCTACGGTGGGATGTGAATTCCCGGAGCATGCGGCATTGGGACAGGTCATGGATCAGCCCCGGGACATAGATGGAGAGTATCTGTTGTGTTGTAACTCAGGTTTTGGTGGCATCAACGGAGCGCTGGTGCTGCAACGGGGGGATGTATGAAGGCGCAGATCTGTGGGATCGGCTATGTCACCGCTGCCGGATTTGGTGCGGGACTGAGGGCTAAGACGAATCTGCTCTGCCCCGGTGAGGTCAGGGTGCCGCCGCGCAAGGATATTTTTTCCGGCGTGGATCGGCGCTATGGACGTCTGGACTCGTTTTCGCGCCTGGGCCTCGCGGCATTGGCCCTGTGTCTGCGCGATGCCGCCGTAGAGGAGTGGGAGGAGAAACGCCCCATCGGTATCGTTGCTGCGAGCAAATATGGTTGTGTGAATACGGATCTGGATTATCTCGACACCATGTTTCCCGAAGGGGGGCGCTTTGCAAGCCCGAACCTGTTTGCGTATACCCTGCCCAACTGTTTTCTCGGTGAAGCAGCGCTGCGTTTTGGCTTGAGCGGTACCACGCTGGTACTTAACCACCACGATCCCACCGGTCTTGCCTTGCTTGAGTATGCGGTGCAGGAGTTGCATTGGAATGACCATCAGGGGATGCTGGCGGGAATATGTGATCTGGAGGCGCCAGCGGGCTTTGCCTCAGGAACAGACAGCTGCGGGAGTGTGTTTCTCCTTCTGCAGAGAGAGGCGCCGCAGGTATACGGGTGTCTCGAATACACCGCCACCGGTTTTGAACTGGACGGAACCCCGGTGAACGACCTTGCCACGTTGCTGCACGTATGTGCGGGCAGTGCAGGGAAAAGGTAGATAAATGGTAACTGTTCAGTAATGCCTTGTGGCCCCCATTCCAAGGGACACTTTGCGCCGTCCATGGCCGTTCGACTGTCGCCGTCCATGGCGACAGACGCCCTTTCCATGGGAACCACAAGCTTACCGGTAGCAGCGGTGAATGGTTACAAAAAATAACAAGGAGCAATCATCCTATGAAACTGGAACTTATTTATCCGCGCTGGCCCAAGCTGGAGCGTCAGACCGAATTTCATCTCCCGCCCCACGGTCCGGTGGTGTTTGCGGCGGCATTACCGGGGTGGGTTGAGGTCAACTTTACCGACGAAAACCTGCAACAGATAGACTATGACGCTTCCTGCGACCTGGTAGCGATCTCCACCATGCTTACATCACAGCTGCCGCGTGCGTTCGAAATTGCGCACGAATTTCAGTCCCGCGGCAAAAAAGTTATCTTCGGTGGCATTGCCACCATGCTCCACGCCGAGGAGGTGCAGGAACATGCCGACTCCGTGTTTCTCGGCGAAGTGGAGGGGCGCATAGAACAGGTGTTGCAGGATTTTGAGGCCGGACGTCTCAAGCCGGTATACGACTATATGCACAACCATCCCGACATCAATCTGGTGGGTACTGCACGGCGCGAGATTCTCCAGCGCGATCTGTACAACTATCGCGGAGTGCAGATGCTTGATCTGGTGCATGCATCGCGCGGATGTCGGTTCAACTGTTTCCCCTGCTGTACCGGCTATCTAGGGGGGAAGAAGTTCCGCCCGCGCCCGGTTGATAAGGTGGTTGAGGAGATGGAAGCAATCCAGAATAACCGTCTGTTTATTGTGGATAACTCCCTGGCGCAGGAGAAACAATGGCTCATCGATCTGTTCACGGAGATGGCGCCACTGAAAAAGAAATGGGTTTCTCATCCGATTCTGGATGACGACGAAGTGCTGAAGCTCGCCGCAGATGCGGGTTCGTGGTATGTGTATCAGGCGATTTTTGACACCTCCGATACCATCCGCAATCGGGTTAAGCGCCTCAAGGATCACGGTATCGGGGTGGAGGGCACCATCATCCTCGGCACGGATGATCAGAGTGTGGACGATATCAAGCGCCTGATTGATTTTCTCCTCGAAATTGAGCTCGACGTGGCGGAATTTACCATCATGACCCCGTTCCCCCATTCTCCGATCCGCAAAAAGATGCAGGAGCAGGAGCGTATCTTCTCCAATGACTGGCTCCAATACACGGCGGACAAAGTGGTATTTCAGCCCGCACAGATGAGTCCCGAAGAGCTGCAGGCGATGTACTACTATGCGTGGGATACCTTCTACGCCGGCAGCGGACATCAGCTCAAGATGGGGGAATTGTTCAAGCAGGTGATCCGGCGCGAAATGGATGATGGCACCTATCATCGGTATAATCCACGCAAGAGGCGTTTATTCAAAAAGGAGCGCGTGTGAGCCGGGTATTCTTTATCTCCAGCAACACCTCCACTGACCCGTACCCCGTATATCCTCTGGGGATGGCGGTGGTGGCCGGAGCGATGCAGAACGCGGGGCATGAGGTGAAGCAGTATGACTGGCTGGTTTCCGGCGAAGACCTGGATCCCATGTTTACCGCACTGAAGCAGTTTGACCCGGGTATGCTCTCCATCTCGATCCGCAACATCGACAACGTGGATTCGTTCAGCGGAGAAGATGGCTGGTACCTGCGTAAAATAAAGGAGCTGGTTGCCGCTCTGCGCATCCACACGCGTGCGCCCATTGTGGTGGGTGGCCCGGCGATGACCATTATGCCGGAGGTTATTGCGGAATATCTGGAAGTGGATCATGCCGTGGTGGGGGAGGGGGAACGCTCGTTGCCCGCCCTGGCGGATGATCTCGCTGCGGGGAAGAAACTCCCGCGCGTCATCCAGCGCTGTGCTCCCCTCGAAGGGGATAAGTTTGCCTCGCCGTTGTTTGAAGCGGATATGGTGGAATACTACCTCCAGCATAGCGGGATGGTAAATCTGCAGACCAAACGGGGATGTCCATACCGTTGCAGCTACTGTTCGTATCCCCATCTGGAGGGGAGAACCTTCAGGATGCGCAGTCCGCAACTGGTGGTGGATGAGCTGGAATGCCTGCGCCGCGAGCATGGGGTGGAGCGGGTATTTTTTACCGACTCGGTGTTTAATGATCCGCAGGGGGAGTATCTCAAGTTGTGTGAAGAGATGATCCGGCGCGAGTTGGATATGCAGTGGGCCGCGTTTTTCCGTCCCCAGGGAATGGGGCGCGCCGAACTTGCTCTGATGAAACGTTCGGGCTTGTATGCCCTGGAACTCGGCACGGATGCCGGTGCGGATAAAACCCTCGCCGGGATTGATAAGAACCTTACCTATGCAGATATCTTTGCGGTCAACGAGGCCTGCATTGCCGAGCGCCTTCCCGCCGCGCATTACGTGATGTTCGGGGGGCCGAATGAGGATGAGAGCACCGTGCTCGAAGCGCTGAAGAATATCGAGCGTCTTGGGGTCTCGGTGGTGTTCGCGTTTTCGGGGATCCGGATTCACCCCGGCGCGCCCCTGCATCAGCGCGCTATTGCCGATGGAGTGGTCAGCGCGGATGATTCGCTCCTGAAGCCGGTGTATTATTTCTCCCCTGAAGTAGATCAGCGCTGGATGGAGGAGAAACTCGCACAGGGCTTTGCGGGGAGGAAAACCCGAGTGTTTCCCCCGGATGAGGGGCTGAAAAGAATTGCGATAATGAAGGACTTCGGTTACCGGGGGCTGCTGTGGGATAAGCTGGTGCGTTTTCCCAAAACGACTTGAGATTGCTTTGGATGGATTCGTCCTTTCTTCCCTCGACCACAGATAGACATCTATGATTACACCTGATCCACATAACGTTCTGCTCCTGCATCCCCTGGGATATGAGGTGAAGGACGCGCGCCATGACATCTCCCGCAAGGCGAATATCATGCCCCCGCTGGGGCTTGCAAGTATCGCAGCATATCTGGAGCGGGCAGGAGTCAAATGCAGCATTCTCGACTGCTATGCCCATCCGGATGCGGATGCAGAGCTGCGCGAGATGCTGCGCACGGAACGTCCCGCCCTCCTCGGGGTCAGTTGCACCACGGCGAGCTTTTACGACGGGGGCCGCCTTGCCGAGATCGCCCGCGCTGAAATACCGGGGATTAAAATCGCCTTTGGCGGACCACACGTCTCCGCCCTGCAGGAGAAGGTTCTCGAGAGTGCTGCGGTTATCGACTACGCGGTCATCGGCGAGGGAGAGCAGACCCTGCTCGAACTCGCCTGCCTTGAAGGCGAAGCGCCCCGGAACATCAAAGGGGTGGTGTGGCGTGACAGCGATGGCAGCTTGGTGAATAACGGTTATCGCACCGAGTTGCTGGTATTGGATGATCTCCCCTTTCCGGCGTATGAAAAACTTGCCGGGTATCCGGATGCGTACAAACTACCGATCTTCAACTACCCGACGGCGCCCAACAGCAGCTGTATCTCGAGCCGCGGGTGTCCGTATGCGTGCAGTTACTGTGATCGGAGCGTGTTCCGGCGCACCTTCCGCTACAACAGTGCGTCCTATCTGTACGAGCACCTGCGCTATCTGAAAGAGCGCTTCGGCATCCGCCATATCAACTTCTATGATGACCAGTTCACCTTCCACCGTTCACGCGTGGAGGAGTTCTGTCGTCTCCTCCTGGATAACCCCTTGGGGATGACATTCAACTGCGCAGTGCGCGCCGAGCACGTGGATCGTGAGCTGCTTCAGCTCATGCGTGCCGCCGGGTGCTGGATGGTGAGCCTCGGGATTGAAACCGGAGATGAGGCATTGCTGGCCCAGCACCGCCAGAATGCGAATCTGGAGATGTTGCGCGATACCATCCACACCATTAAAGAGTGTGGCATCCGCACCAAGGGGTTGTTGATGCTCGGACTGCCGGGGGAGAGTGAAGCCACGGTACGCCGGAGCATGGAGTATGTGTATTCGCTCCCGCTGGATGACTTCAACCTTGCGAAGTTCACCCCGTTTCCGGGTTCACCTATATATGAGAATATCCACGCCCTGGGACATTTTGAAGAAGACTGGCCCAAAATGGACTGCATGCACTTTCAGTTTGTCCCTCACGGGATGGAGAAAGAGGAGTTGGAGCGCTTGTTTATCGAGTTCTACAAAAATCACTTCAAGCGCAACCGGGTACTTCTCGGCTATGTGGCGATGCTGTGGAAATCGCCCGACAGCTGGCGCCGTTTTATCCGCAGCGGCGCTTCATTCATCCGCTTTGCCCTGAGCAATAAGCGCTATGGCAAATCCTGAGGTGGATGTGCATATATTCGTTGCTATTCCGGTGTACAACCACGCCTTGACTCTGCACACACTGGTGGAGCAGGTGCTGGAACAATATGCTGATGCAGTGGCACAGGTTTTGGTAGTGGATGACGGCAGCAATCCGCCAGTGGCGCAGGATCTTGCCGAGCTCGACGTGGAAGTGCTTTCACACATGCACAATCACGGCAAAGGGGAGGCATTGCTTAGCGCGGCACGCTGGGGTCTGCAACGCGGTATGAGTCACATGATCTGTCTGGATGCGGATGGACAACACGATCCGGTGGATATTGCCACCTTCATCAGGGCGATTCAGGCGCATCCCGATGCCCTGATAGTGGGGTGTCGTGACTTTGACCAGAGGGGTATTCCCGCTGCATCGCGCTTCGGGAGGAAATTCTCCAATTTCTGGCTCCGCCTCCAGACCGGGGTAAATCTTAAAGACAGTCAGAGCGGCTTTCGCGCTTATCCACTTTTCATCTTCGAGGAGCTCACATTCTGGACACGACGCTATAATTTCGAAGTAGAAGTGCTGGTGCGTGCAGCCTGGGCTCAAGTACCCTTGCGTGATGTGGATATCCGGGTATATTATCCCCCCGGCGCGGAGCGAATCTCCCATTTCAGGAAAGGGATGGACAACTGGCGCCTGACATTGCTCAACACCCATCTGACCCTGCGCTCTATTGTGCCATGGCCGCATCGAAAGATATCGCATCTTGACGCGGCGAAGTGCCACAAAAGCGGAGTCAGCGCCTTCCATCCGCTGCGCTCCATCCGGCGTCTGTTGCAGGAAAACAGCACCCCGGAGCGCCTTGCGCTTGCGAGCGGAGTCGGGGTTTTCCTGGGGGCACTGCCGCTGATATTGTGTCATACCGTGACCCTTCTGTTTGTGTGCGGTTTTTTCCGCCTCAATAAGGTGGCGGCAGTAAGCAGCAGCCAGCTGTGCATGCCACCGCTGGTGCCGGCATTGTGCATTGAGGTGGGTTATTACATGCGCAATGGTACATGGCTGACCGAGTTTTCCCTCCAGACCCTGGGGTACCAGGCCGTTGAGCGAATTTACGAGTGGTTTCTCGGCTCTCTGTTGGTGGGTCCAATCCTCGGCTTGTTAGTTGGAGGGATCACCCTGGTGATGGCGCAACGGATTAAATTGGCACAGAGCTAAACGGAACAGATATGGATACGCAGCGCAAAAAATCACAGCAGGAGCAGGACGCGGACACCCCTGAAGACAGCGATTCCCCCAACTGGAACAGCCGCAGCCTGGGAAAAAACTGGCAGCATCAGTTCTTTTACGTTGCAATCCGCCTTGGAGGGCGGCGCCTGGCGTATTTTTTCCTCTACTTTATTGCAGCGTACTACGTCCTGTGCAGTCGCGCCGCGCGGCGGCGTTGTGCTCCATATCTCAAGCGGCGTTTTCCGGAGGCGGGTTTTTCCCGGCGCCTGTGGTACTCCTACAGGCAGATTCTGAGTTTCGGCAAGGTGCTGATTGATCGCGCAGTGGTGGGTATCATGGGGCCTGATGCTTTCCACGTAACCCTGTACGGACGCGAGCAACTCCTCGCTCTGCGGGATGAGGGGCGCGGACTTATCATGATGGGAGCACATGTCGGATGCTGGCAGGTGGCTATGTCTGCGCTGGATTTTATGCGGTGCCCGGTCAATATGCTCATGCGGCGCGAAGATGGAGATGTGGACCGCCACTACTATGAACATGCGGGCATTGAATGTCCATACAGGGTTATCGATCCTACCGAGTACCTCGGCGGCACCCTGCAGATGCTCGGAGCCCTGAAACAGGGAGAGGTGGTGTGCGTTATGGGCGACCGCATGCTCGGCAGTGATCGCAGCAGTGTTAAGGTTGAGTTTATGGGAGGTAATGTTGATCTCCCATACAGTGCGTATAAAATAGCCGCCGCAACCGGAGCGCCGGTGGTGGTGTTTTTCACGCGCAAGGATGGGCCCGCAAGCTACAGCCTTCATGTTGCAGATGTGATCCGGGTGCCGCAGGTAAAGGGGAGGGAGGCACAGACCTTTGCCCCCTATACGCGCAGATTCAGTCAGGCCCTGGAACAGTACTGTACAGAGCACCCGTTTCAGTTCTTTAATTTTTTTGACATGTGGCACACTTAACACCCTAACCCTCCGCGCCTGGCGCGAAGGTATGAGGAGATATCATGGATACCAAGGCAAAACTCAAGCAGGTTCTGGTGGAGGAATTAAATCTGGAGGATGTCACCCCTGACGAAATCGAAGATGACGAGATCCTGTTCGGTGAGGGACTCGGACTTGATTCCCTCGATGCGGTGGAACTCGTGGTGGTAGTGCAGAAGCACTTCGGGGTGGAGATCAAGGATATGGACGAGGGGCGTCCGGCGTTGCAGTCGATCAACACCCTCGCCGCATTTATTGAGGAAAAGCAGGGGTAATGCAGAAACGTGGTGTAGGCATAAGTGGCGCGGGATGTGTGTGTGGCGCGGGGATGGAGCTTGCAACGGCATATGCCTCCATGCTCACGGGTGAGCGCAACCCGCAGGCACCGCAGCGCTTCAGCACCACCCATGCGGACACCTATCCGGTATTTGAAATCCTCTCGCCTCTGCTGGCTCCAGAAACCGATGCTGAATTATTGCGCACCACGCGCCTCGCTTTAAGTGCGGCGCACGAAGCCCTTGCGGATGCCGACCTGAGGGCGGAAAGTCTGCGCGCCCTGCGGGTCGGGGTGTGTATCGGCACCACGGTGGGCAGTGCCATGAACAACGAGGAGTTCTACCGCGACTTCCGTAGTGGGAGAACTCCGGATATGGCACCGATTCAGCGCTATCTGCGCAGTAATCCGGCGGCAGCACTCGCGCGCCACTACCAGCTCGATGGCCCGACCCAGGTGGTGGTCAATGCGTGTTCCTCCGGAACCGATGCTATCGGGGTGGGCGCGGCATGGATTCGCGCCGGCTTGTGCGATATCGTCATTGCCGGAGGTGCGGATGAATTATGTCGTACCACCTACAACGGTTTCGCCTCCCTGATGATCACAGATACGCAGGCATGCCGCCCCTTTGATGTCTCCCGCCGCGGACTCAACCTCGGCGAAGGCGCGGGGGTGCTGGTGCTTGAGAGTGCGGCACGCTTAAAACGACGCGCGCACCGGGCGCGGGGCTATGTGCTGGGTTACGCCAATGCCACCGATGCCCACCATCTCACCGCGCCCCATCCTGAGGGACGCGGACTTAAAGCCGCGCTGGACCAGGCCCTGAACGATGCCGGAATCGGGGCGCAACCGCTTGCCTTCATCAATGCCCACGGCACCGGGACACCGGATAATGATAAGGTGGAATCAAAGGTGCTGCGTGAGCTGTTTCCACAGGTTCCGGTGGTTTCAACCAAGGGCTATACCGGGCACACCCTCGGTGCGGCAGGTGGAATCGAGGCTGCCCTTACCCTGATAGGGCTGGAACAGGGACAGATTCCGGCCAATGCGGGTTTCTCCCGGGTTGATCCTGAACTGGGGCTGACGCCTACGCTGAAAACCACATCGGTACACGGAAGTATCGCCCTGTCGGAATCCCTGGCGTTCGGGGGGAATAACGCCGCCGTGATTCTGGGGTTGGAGGAGCAGATATGAGGGAGATGTGCATAAGCGGACTCGGGCTCGCCGGAGGCTTTGGATGTGGAACCGCTGATCTGCATGCGGCGCTGGAGTGTGGAGAGGTAGAGACCGCGTTGTGTACGCAAACACGAACGCAGAGCATCCCGGTGTATCGTGCTGACACCACACCACTGGAGAGATATCTCAATAAACGAGTTCTCCGGCGTATTGACCACTTTTCGCGTCTGGCTTTGCTGGGGGCTTTTCAGGCTCTGGAGGATGCAAAAAACAACTTTGACTTTATCCCCGATCACGCACGCCTCGGAGTGATACTCTGTTCCGGTTACGGGGCCCTGAGCACCACCTTCAGGTTTCTCGACTCGGTGATGGATGATGGCGATTCCTTTGCCTCCCCCACGGCGTTCTCCAATTCGGTACATAATGCCGCCGCGGCACATATCTCCATGCAGCTGGATATTACCGGCCCGGGGCAGACCCTGAGTCAGTTTGACCACTCGTTTGTCTCGGGGGTGCAGCAGGCGCAGATATGGCTGGAGGAGCAGCGCGTGGATGCAGTGCTCCTCGGCACCGTGGATGAATACTGCAGTGTCCTCGGCTACTGCTGGGAGCGCTTTCTCGGTGCGGGCGCGACAACACGACTGCAGCCTTTTGCTTCCACCTCCAGCAGTACCCTTCCCGGAGAAGGGGCGGCGTTTTTTCTTTTGCGTCCGCAACAGGATGGATCCAACGGGTATGCGCGCATTAGCGGCGCAGAGTGCGGACATCTGCGCGGCAGCTCACTTCAACTGGATTCCGGCCTGCGGTTAATTCTGGGATGCGAAGGGTATCCGGAGACCCTGGGCCTGTACCGCGCGCATCTTCCGGCGCCTGCCACAGTGGCATGTTACACCCCTCTGTACGGAGCTTCGCCGGTTGCTCCCGCATTCGATGCCGCCATTGCCGCCCTCAGCTTGCAGCGCGGGGAAACCTATCCTGCGCCGGTTACTCCTCCTGTGGATACAGGCTGGACCACGTTGAGCAAAGATACCGCAGTTAAAAACCTGACCTGTGTCGATTTCGGCGTGGGCGGCGAGTACGGTGTGCTGCATCTGCAGCGCTAGGGGGTTTGTATGCGTTGGAGCGGTCTTAAAGGACATATATGGCTATTTTTGTTCGGCCTTTTTATGTCGATTATACCGCCAGGGTATGCAGTGCCCGGCCACGCCTTTGATTTAAACGCTCCGCAGCATGTAGGAATTGGGTTGACGGCAGGTTCGAGTTATGATCCTTCGCCTGCGTTTGCTTTTGCCCTCCTGCATGGGATGGCCGTGTATGACTACGAGGATGTGATGCAGCATCCGGCGCCCGCAGACCTGCGCTTTAAGTTCGAAGGGAGTATCGGCCTGAGCGATCATGCGCAGCCGCGCTTGCTTGCAGCAGGGCATATCTTTGCCCAGTATTACCTCTCCGATCTTGCATATGGCGCTCTCCACCCGTATATAGAGGGCGGCATCGGATTAATCTACACCGATTTCCAGATCAAGGATCAGGGATTGCGGCTTAACTTCAATCCCCAGGCCGGCATCGGGGTGGAATGGCGCACTCCGAGCGGTCCGCGTTGGTACACGGCGCTACGCGCATGGCATGTTTCCAACGGCGGCCTGCATAACGACAACCGTGGCATCAATGGCGTGGTTGTGCAGTGTGGACGTATATTCTGATTAGATGATCTGCCCCTTCCCTCTTGATGGGGGAAGGTTGGGATGGGGGTGGCTGTAATACAGGATGCCATTACGCGCATTATCCCCACCCTAACCCTCCCCTATAAGAAGGGGAGGGAATTGCTTTAATTATTCGCTATCATAGAGCATTGGAACACTTATGTACCGGGATGAAGTACCCCAGGATGCCGCAATTCTGGAGCAGTGGCACGAAATCGCGTATGCCGTGGATGAAGAGGGTAGCTATGTGCTGGTGCCCAGCGCCGGGTGGGAACCTTCAAACCTGGTGAATGTGCAGGCGTGGGAACTTATTGCAGCGCAGGTGAGCCGTGCCCTGGAGCAGATTCACCGCGGCGAGGCGAGCCCCCTTTTGTATCACATGGAGCGCAATCAGATGGATGTCGCACTATTAGCGCGCTACGTCGAGCTGACACGCTGGCGCGTTAAGCGCCATCTTAAGCCACGCCCCTACGCCGCGCTGAAGCCTGAGATCCGCGCCCGCTATGCCGATGTATTTCGAATACCAGAGAACAAGCTCGATGAACTTCCGACACGGGTGGAATTGCCCGTGGAGACTGAACGGAAGCAGAAATAATTTCACCCCTGGAACCAAGAGTAGATAACCTGTGACTATTGCATTCACCCACCGACAATCAGCCCACTGTGAGAGCGGAGTTACTTCCAACCTGCTGAATCATTACGCTCACCCTGTTTCGGAAGCGATGGCCTTCGGCATCGGCAGCGGGCTGTTTTTCGGGTATTTCCCTTTCATCAAGATCAATCATCTCCCCCTTATCACCTTTCGTGGCGCACCGGGTTCTATCTTTAAGAAATGTGCTTCACGTCTGGGGGTGCAGGTGGAGAGTCACCAGTTCCGCGCTCCACGCCGCGCCATGGATGCTCTGGATGCCTCGATAGATGCAGGAGTCCCAACCGGGTTACAGACCGGGGTGTACTGGCTCCCGTATTTTCCTGCGGCGTTGCGCTTTCACTTTAATGCACACAACCTCGTAGTGTTCGGGCGCGAGGGGGATGAATACCTTATCAGCGATCCGGTGGTGGATCATGCGGTGCGCTGTGCGCGCGCTGATCTTGAGCGCGCCCGCTTTGCCAAGGGGGCATTGGCCCCCAAAGGACGGATGTATTCCCTGGGAAAGGTGCCGCAGCAGTTACCCCTCCCTGCGGCGGTGTGTCGTGGCATAAAAGAGGTGGCGTTTCGGATGGTCAGGGTGCCGATTCCCCTTATCGGGGTGCGCGGGATGGAGATGCTGGCACGTGATATTCAGCGTTGGCCGCAGAAACTTGGAGACGAGCGTGCCCTGATTTATCTGGGGCACCTGATCCGCATGCAGGAGGAGATCGGTACCGGGGGCGGCGGATTCCGTTTTATCTATGCCGCCTTTCTGCAGGAAGCGGCGCAGGTGCTGGAGTGTCAGGCCCTTGAGTCCCTGGCGCAGGAGATGACCGAGATCGGGGATCTGTGGCGCCGCTTTGCCCTGTTGGGAGCGCGACGCTGCAAAGGACGCGACAGTGCGGAGAACACCTTTCCGGGGTTGTCCGAAATGGTGCGCGAATGTGCGCGGCGCGAACGCTCCCTGTTTAATGAACTGTTGAGTGTGCTGGATTCATGAATTCCACTGAATCGCCCCTGCTATGCGCCCGGGATCTGTGTCTTCGCTATCCCCATGCAATGGTTCCGGCGCTGAATAACCTCTCCTTCGAGATTCATAAAGGCGAGATCTTCGGACTTCTCGGCCCCAACGGGGCAGGGAAAACCACCGCCATCTCTATCCTGTGTACCCTGCGCCAGCCGGATGCGGGTAACGTCCAAATATGCGGTTTGAATCTGCGCACCCACGCGCAACAGGTGCGTCCGCTTATCGGAGTGGTGCCGCAGGATATCGCCCTCTATCCGCGCCTGAGTGTGGAGGAAAACCTGCACTACTTCGGCACGCTCCACCGTCTGCGGGGTAAAACCCTGCGGCAGCGCATTGAAGAGTGTCTCGTCCTCGTGGGGCTCGAAGAACATGCGCGGCGCCGCATAGATGCGTGCTCCGGTGGAATGAAGCGGCGCGCCAATCTTGCTGCGGGGATTATTCATCGCCCACAGCTGCTGTTTCTGGATGAACCCACAGTGGGGATCGATGCGCAGTCGCGCCATATGATTCTGCGCAATCTGGAGGAGCTGCGGCAAGGGGGCATGAGTATGCTGTACACCACGCACTACATGGAAGAAGCACAACAGCTCTGCAACCGGGTTGCGGTTATGGATCGGGGGCGCGTAATCGCCAAGGGGGAGCCGCAATGTCTGGTGCAGAGCAATCAATGCCGCGATCTGGAGCAGGTGTTTCTCCACCTTACCGGACGCCAGTTGCGGGATTAAGCCATGTGGACATTGCTTGCCACCTGTAAAAAAGATCTGCTTCTGCTCTGGCGCGACCGCGCCGGCCTGCTGGTCCTGTTTCTGATGCCGCTGGTATTGGTGATTATGGTAGCCCTGGTACAGAACAACGTGATGCAGGCCACCGGCGAAAACCGCATTGTGGTGCTGTTTGTGGATGAGGATCAGGGTGAGGTGGGAACGCAACTGCAGCAGATGCTGGAACAAAATCCCGGCATTGCTCTCCTCACAACCCACGCCGACGCACCCCTGACCCGGCACAGAGCGCAGCGCCTCATCAATGCGGGAGACTATCAGTTCGGCATTGTCCTGCCTCCGGGATTGAGTGCCGCCTTTGAGCACGATATGCGTCGTCAGGTGGGAGGCCTGCTGGGGTTTGGTGGCGGAGAAAACCGCGTTTCAGAAGCGCCGATTCCGCAGATCCAGCTTCTGTTTGATCCTGCGGTGCAGAGCGTGTTTCGCACTGCAGTTACGAGTTCTCTCGAGTACGCTGTCCTCGGTCTCGAAAGTGCGCAAAAAGGTGCCTTGCTGCAGAAGAGCCTGGGTCAAAGTATGGGGCGGAACGCAGGCACGCAACCCCCTCCGGGAGGGGCACTGCTACAGGTGGAACCTGCCGCAGCAGGTGACCCGCAGGGGGTATTGCGCCCCAATGCGGTGCAGCATAATGTTCCGGCATGGGCGCTGTTCGGGATGTTTTTTATCGTGGTTCCCCTCGCGGGAGCGCTGTTGCGGGAACGCCATGAAGGCACCTTGAGCCGACTCCTGACCCTGCCGGTGGCGTATCGGGGTCTGCTTGCGGGTAAGCTGTGCGCATACGTGGGGGTATGTATGCTTCAGTTTATCCTGATGCTCCTCGCCGGGCGCTATATTCTGCCGTTGTTCGGCACTCCGATGCTGGATCTGGGGGCGCATCCCGCAGCGGTTTTTGTCCTGGCATTGAGTGCGGCCCTGGCGGCGTGCGGATATGGTCTCATGCTCGGCACTCTGGCGCGCAGCTATGATCAGGCCTCTATGTTCGGCGCGGTCTCGGTGGTGATTGCCGCCGCCATTGGCGGGGTGATGGTGCCGGTATATGTGATGCCGACGGCGATGCAGACCCTGAGCCAGATATCCCCGCTGGCATGGGGACTGAATGGATTTGTGGAGTTGTTTGTGCGCGGCGGAGACCTGCGCAGCATTGTACCTAATATAGCGGCGTTGCTCGGCTTTTTTATTTCTACATCCCTGGTGGCCCTGGGAGCATTTATGTACCACAGCCGGCGCGGCGGATAAGGTGCGGTACAAGCTATTATAACCCAGCTACATTGTTATAAGCATAAAGCATAAGGAAAAAACAATGGAACGTCAGGAACTGGAACAGGAACTGAAGCGGATAATTATTGAGGCATGCAACATCCCCGATGCCCCGGAGGATTTCCCCAGTGAATCCCCCCTTATCGGGCCGGAATCCCCCCTTGATCTCGACTCCCTCGATGCAGTGGAGGTAGTGGTAGTGGTGCAGAAGCACTTCGGGGTGCGCATCGGCGGAGAGGACAGCAGTCGCGAAGTGCTCGCATCTGTTAACACCCTTGCGGACTATATTGAGAGCAACGCCTGAATTACACTGCCGTCAGCAACATATAGCACATGGAAAAGCGCCCGCTTTCGGGGATAAAACACAGGAGTTTATCCCCTTTTTTAATCCTGCCGGAGTGAAACAGTTCCTCCATGATGATGTAGATGGATGCGGAGCCGGTATTGCCTCTGGTGGTGAGGTTAGTGAACCAGCGCTCGAACGGGATATCAAAGCCGATATCCAGCATGTGGTCGTGGAGTTCGCTACGGAAGTAGTCCGAGGAGTAGTGAGGCAGAAACCAGTCGATCTCATCCGCGCTGAGATTGTGTTTTTCAATCAGGCGCGTCAGGGTGCGTTCTACGGCGGTGTAGATCACTTCCTTGTTTAACAGCTTCACATCCTGTTTGAGGGTGAAACACCCGCTTTCCGCCGCCGCCTGCAATGAATCAAACTCGCGCCAGCCCTGCAGCGTACCATCTTCGCGCTTGTTGGCTCCTACATACATGCAGGGCTCGAGCTCATGCGCGAAAGAAAGCAGGTCTATCCACTCTATCCGCAGCGAGAGCCCCTCCGGGTTGGGGGTGTCACTCAGATGCGCGGCGCCGGCTCCGTCGGAGAGCATCCAGCGCAGAAAGTCAGCATCGAAGGAAAGTGCGGGATTTTTATCCAGAGCGGCAACCTTTTCCGGGGCGATGCTTTCACACATGCGCGCATGGAGTAGATTGGAGGCAAGCTCGGAGCCCGAGGCGATGGCCGTGCGCGATTGCGCACTGGCGACATTGAGCCAGGCAAACTTCATTGCACTCATGCCCGAGGTGCAGATCCCCGCAGCGCTGAATACTTCACAGGGTCCGCCGCCGAGCTCGCCATGTACCATGGGGGCATGCCCAGGGAGGATCTGATCCGGGGTGGAGGTGCCGCAGCACAGACATTCGATACTTGCGGGATCGAAGGCGTTATCCGCACCCAGGGCGCGGATCGCGGCAGCGGCTAGCTGCGCATTGGTATGGGTTTGCGCTCCCGTGTCCGGATGTAGGGCGTAGTAACGCGTTTTGATGCGGTTGTTGCGCAGAATGATGCGGCGCGTGCGCGAGGGCAGGTTGTGCACCTTGCCCAGCAGGGCTTCCATTTCATTATTGCCTACCGGAGCGTTGGGCAGAAAACTCGCTAGAGCGGTAATGTATACGTGCATATTATTTTACACCTTTGCGGTACGGTGCCCTTCGCACAGGAGTGCCGCGTAGCGCTGGTAGAAGAGTTCTTCATCCAGGCGCGTAGGGAGCACGGCGTTGGTCAGGGTGTAGTAATCCAAGTCGTGAATGCGGATCTGCGGGCGCAACTGGCGGTGGAGTTCCGTCCCCGACAGGGGGGTTAAGATCGAATACATGGGCAGCTCAATACCCTGTTCGTGCGCAAAAGCGCCCAGCTGATCGAATTGGGCCTCAGTATAATCGGGATTGATGATAAAATCACCTACAATGGTGATCCCGAGGCGGTGGAGAATTTCAATCGCGGCGCGATTTCTATCCGCACTGTTGTTTTTATTCATCACCTCAAGGGTTAGGGTATCGATGGCTTCAAATCCGATCACCACCGCGCGCAATCCCACATCCTTCCAGCGCTGCAACAACTCCGGGTGACGCACCACCGTATCGGAACGCACATCGGCGAGATACTCGCGTTTCACCCCTGCGCTTGCAAGGGCCTCCGCAAGCTGTAACGCGTGCTTGGGATTGCCAAAGCTGTTGGCATCCACGAGGCGGATTACCGGAGTATTCTCCAGGGTTTCGATATCCGCGATAACCGCGGGGATTGAGCGCGTGAGGTAGCGTTTCCCCGTGATTGGTGGGATACAGCAGAAATTACACGCATACGGGCACCCCAGCGCACTCGATACCAGTCCCATCTGCAGCCCGAGGGAGGAGAGGTAGTATTCACTCCGATACTCTTCCACCAGGTCATAGCGTGGGATGGTGTCGCTTCCGGCATCGGCAGCAGCATAAGAGCGCGGGCGCCAGTGGAGCTTATGCGCGGGCGAGGTGTTGGCAACTCCATCTACTCCGGGGGTTTTGCCGTTTTCGAGCGCTTCAGCCAGTTCGCGCAACGCCACCGTACCGAGGCCGATCACGATCCAGTCAATTTCGGCGCGATTGAAATCCTCGGGTTCGCAGGAAGCGTGGCAGCCCCCCACTACGATGGAGGCGCTGCAGGTGTTGCGCACCCGGCGTGCGAGGGCGAGAACTGTATTCACTTCGCAGGTCATGGCAGTAAAGCCCACCAGGTCCGGAGTGAAGGTGGTTAGTGCTTCATCCAGGGTATCGGGCGCCGCTTTGAGGTCCACAATCCGCACATCGTGGTCAGGCAGATTCCCCGCCAGGGTCTGGAGCGCCAGGGGTTCACCGCGGAAGATCTGCTTCAGCGAATCGATGCCGTAGCGCTCCTCGGGGATGCTGCGGCCGCAATTGGGCGGGTTGACTAAAAGAATGCGCATGGAATTGAGAACATCTCGCTGGAGGTGAACAGGTCAGGAGACACTATCCGGGTTAGCCGAATATTTTCAGCGCCGAAATTTACCTGTTTTCATCCGCCGTGTCAAAAAAAGCTGCGCAGGATAGTTCGATGCTCTTAACAGGGGAGAGAACGTCAGCCCATATCCAGCAGAGGGCGGTTGCTACAGATAGTGAAGGTAACTGCGTATTTGAGCATCTGTGCTGCGGCACTGCCAGCGTGTTTTCTGGTGTCAGCCCTTATCTGCTCCAATAGCTTCCCGCTGCTTTCAATAGAGCTGCACTTCAGATATACACGCAGGCCTCGAAACTCCATCACTGAAGCTCCGGGCACCATGAGCATGAGCATGGCGTTGGGGTTTTGGTGTAGATTGCGCAGGGTGTGATTTTCACCCAGGCCCACAACTATATCTTCAGCGTGAAGCCGCACCGAACCGAATACCGCACTGTTAGGGGTGCCATCCGCGCTGACAGTGCTCAGGGTACACAGATGTGCGGGGTCATCGAGTAACTTGTGTATCTTGTTAAAATCCATGTTACGTTCCATTGTATTCTCCTCCAAAGCGCTTCAGGAAAAGTAACTCTCGACATGATTGGAATCTCACGTTAAGCATAGCGTATGAAATATCCATCCTTTACTCAAGAAAATCCCCCATTAGCGCTGTATGCTTTCCTGGCGACAGCGAGTTCCGGTTTCGGGCAGACGTTTTTCGTGTCGGTGTTCGGGGCGAGTCTGCGCCAGGAGTTCACCCTGAGTAACAGTGCGTATGGACTGACCTACGGTGTCGCAACCCTGTGCTCTGCGGCGCTCCTCATTCGGGTGGGAGCTTTGGCGGATCACTGGGCCCTTACGCGTGTAACTACTTTGGCCCTGATCCTCCTTGCAAGCGGATGTGTGGTGCTGGGGTTAGCAGCACACTGGTTTGTCCTTATTCCCGGCTTTTTGCTCATCCGCCTCGGGGGTCAGGCGATGCTTACCCATCTGGCAATGACGGTAGCAGGGCGCTATTTCCAGCTTGGGAGGGGGCGCATCATGGCTCTCACCGCTGCCGGATTTCCCCTTGCCGAAGCGATACTCCCTGCGGGGGCCGGGTTTATCATGGCACAGAACTGGTGGGGTGGCTGGCGTCTGCCCTGGTTTGGCGCGGCCCTTTTTCTGCTCCTCGTGGTGCTGCCATTGCTCCTGTGGCTTGCGCGCGGAGCGCAGCATCCGGCACAGATGCACTCTACAGATCATGCGACCGCGACGGAGAACCTGTCCCGCGCGCAGGTGCTCAGAGATCCAGGCTTTTACCTGGTTCTGCCTGCAACCCTGGCAGCCCCCTTCAGTGTTACGGCAATTATGTTCCATCAGAGCACTATCGGAGAACTGCAGGGCTGGTCCCTGGAGGTGATTGCAGCCTCTCTGACCTGTTTTGCCCTGGGGCATCTTATTAGCCTGTTTATCGCCGGGCCTCTCATCGACCGTGTCGGCGCCCAGCGGTCGTTACCCCTGGTGCTGTTACCCATGTGGTGTGGGATGCTGGTGCTTGCATTTAGCTCGTCGAGTTGGACTCCATACCTGTATCTTGGCCTTGTGGGAAGTACTCTGGGTGGCTCGGGTGCAGCGAGCGGCGCGTTATGGCCGGAACGCTACGGCACACGCCACATTGGATCCATTCGCTCCGTGGCACAGGCGGCACTGGTATTTTCCACTGCATTGGCACCTTTTCTGGCCGGCTATATCCTCGATGTCACGGCATCGGCACACATTCTTTCCATGTTTCTTGCAGCCACCATCATAGTAGTTGGTGCGTTGGGCTGCCTTGCTCCTGCACCGGCAAGGAAGGAAACCACCTAACCATAAAAATTTCATCAGGGTTTTGTGTTAATGTTGGACTGTCCCTCTGGGGGTATATGGTAGAATGACGAAATAGTTTTTCTTTTCAATGTTCTGAAGGCCTTTTTTTCGGAGAATGTCCATGACGCAGCATGTGATTGTAATGCAGCGCTTAATTAACCTTAAACAAAGCCTGTATACAGCACTGCTCTTCGTTCTGATCCTGTTATTGTGGAGCGGGGTTGCTGCAGCTAAGGATATTACTCTTAAAGTCGGGGTATACCAGAATTCTCCCAAGGTTTTTACCCATGACACGGGTAACCCGACAGGGATCTTTATCGACATCATTGAAGAGATTGCGGCACGCGAAGGGTGGAAGCTTGAGTATGTATCAGGCTCATGGAGTGAAGGCCTGAGGCGCCTGCGTTCCGGAAGCATCGACCTTATGCCGGATGTGGCGTACAGCTCCGCTCGCGCAGAACTTTTCTCTTTTCACGACGAAGCAGTGCTTCCCGACTGGTTTCAGGTATATATCCCAGGCAATAGTGAGATCCGCACCCTGGTGGATTTAAAGCATAAAACGGTGGCGGTTCTGGAAGATTCAGTGCAGAAGAAAGCCTTTGAATATTTGCTGGAGAATTTTGATTTCAGTGTGGATATCGTCACCCTGCCGGACTATGCTACCATCTTTACCCGGGTTGAGAAGGGGAGCGTGGATGCTGCAATTACCAATCGTTTTCATGGCTCAACATTTGCGCCGCAATTCAACTTGAACGAAACCGCGATTATTTTCCATCCCACGCGTCTCTTTTTCGCTGCTCCACCCGACGGAGGTGAAGATATCCTGGCGGCGATTGACGCTCATTTGCGCCGTCTGAAACAGAATCCAGATTCTGTATACCATACCAGTTTGCAGCGCTGGACCTCAGAGCAGATCGCCTTTGAATTCCCGTACTGGGCAAAAGGTGCAGCTATTCTGGGGAGTTTGGTTTTTGGGTTTGTGCTGCTCGGGAATATTGTGCTTAAAAAACAGGTTGATGCACGCACACGTCAACTGCAGCAGGCCAATGCAGGGATGGAACAGCGGATTGTGGAGCGCACTGCGGAGCTGGAAGCAGCGCGAAAAAAGGCCGAAAGCGCTGATCGGGTAAAAAGCGCGTTTCTTGCCAGTATGAGCCACGAACTGCGCACCCCGCTGAATTCTATTATCGGTTTTACTGGAATTCTGCTCCAGGAGTTGCCCGGGCCCCTGAATGAAGAGCAGGAAAAGCAGATGCGTCTGGTGCAGAAGAGCGCACGTCACCTGTTGAGCCTGATCAATGATGTCCTGGATATTTCCAGAATCGAAGCGGGTCAGATGGAACTTGATCCGGTGACGTTTGAGGTGCGTTCCTCGGTTGAAAAGGTGGTTGCCCTGATTGAACCTCTCGCAACAAAAAAAGGCCTGGAGCTGCAGTGCAGTTTTGCTGCGGATGTGGGGCTGATATCAACCGATCAGCGCCGCCTGGAACAGATACTCCTCAACCTCTTGAGCAATGCGATCAAATTTACCGACACCGGCCGCATTCGAGTGCAGTGCTCCACCCTCGAAGAAGGATACGTTATCGAAATTAATGACAGTGGCATCGGGATTGCGGAAGAAGATATCCCCAGACTCTTTCACCCGTTTTATCAGGCGGATACCGGCTTTACCCGCAGACATGAGGGCACCGGGCTTGGATTGTCCATCTGCAAAAAGCTGGTTGACATGATGGGAGGAAGTATTGAGGTTGAGAGTAAGTCCGGAATCGGGAGTGTCTTCCGCTTCAGATTACCGCATCGCATAGAATAGAGATAAAAATATGAACGTATTGATTGTAGATGACAACAGCGACAGCCTGTATATGCTTGAATCTCTGTTTCGGGGCCATGGCTGCACGGTGTACAGCACTGAGGATGGTATTGCGGCGCTGGAGGTAATTCGCGCAGAGACTGTTGATGTGATCATCAGTGATGTCATGATGCCGCGTATGGATGGCTTCCAGCTGTGCCGCAGTGTAAAAACGGATAAGCATCTTCGCCATATTCCCTTTATTATCTACACTGCTACCTACACCAGCCCTCAGGATGAGGCGTATGCCAGGAAACTGGGGGCGGAGCGTTTCATTCATAAACCCTCCGAGCCTGAGGTGTTTCTCTCTACGGTGCGCGCAGTGGTAGAGGAGGCTGAATGCGCACCCCATCCCAGCGTGGTTGAAACGCCCATGGATGAAGAGGAGTCCCTGCGTCTCTACAGTGAACGTCTCGCGGAACGTCTGCAGCTTAAAATAGACCAGGCACAGCGTGAGCTCCAGGCCAGGCGTGACGCAGAGCAGCAATTGCAGGAGAGCGAAAAACTCTTTCGCTCCCTGATGGAAAATGTGGATGACCTGGTATATGCGGGCAACAGTGACGGGATCTTTACCTATGTATCTCCAAACTGGAAGGATGACCTGGGGATAGATCCGGATGAGGTCATAGGGCAGCCATTCAGGGTTTTCGAACCATATCTCCATCCTGATGATGCGGACAACTGCTGGGGGATCGCTCCGGCGGTGCTGGAAAAAGGGGAAAGCTATCTGAGTCCGGAATATCGGGTGCGTTACGCAGATGGAACCTGGCGCTGGCATGTATCCAATGCCGCGCCTCTTAAAGACAAAGATGGCAGGGTCTATGGTCTCGTCGGAGTCGCGCGCGATATGACCGAACGCAGAGAAGCGGAAGATCAGCTGCGTGAAAGCGAAGAACGTTTCCGACGTATCTACGAACACACCGGCATGGGGCTGACTCAGGTTTCCCTTGACTTCAGGATTGAACATGCGAACCGCGCTTACTGCGATATGCTCGGCTATACTCCGGATGAAATGGTGGGTATGCATATAAGGGATATCACCCAGCCGGAGATGGTAGAGGAAAATCTGAAAAAGCAGCACCAGCTGCGCGAAGGAGAGATCGACCACTTCCGCCTCGAAAAAGAGTTTAAACACAAAGACGGACATACGGTTTATGGCATCCTCGATGCGAATTTGATCCGAGATAGAGAGGGGCAGCCGCAGTACTTTCTTGGCAGTGTAGTCGACATTACCGAACGCAAAGAGCTAGAGCAGCAGCTCCTGCAGGCGCAGAAGCTCGAATCCATCGGGCGCCTCGCCGGTGGCGTTGCGCACGACTACAACAACATGCTCGGTGTGATCCTCGGCAGCGCCGAACTCGCCCTCAAGCAGGTAGAAGATGCGCACCCCGTCCACGCCAAACTCGAACAGATCCGCAGCGCCGCCAGGCGCAGTGCCGACATCACACGCCAGCTCCTCGCCTTCGCACGCAAGCAGACCATCGCTCCCCAGGTGATCGACCTCAACGAATCCTTAGAAGGGATGCTCAAGATGCTGCGCCGCCTCATCGGCGAAGAGATCGAACTAACCTGGCTCCCCGCCACACACCTAGACCCCGTCGAGATCGATCCCGTCCAGCTCGATCAGCTCCTCGCCAACCTGTGCGTCAACGCGCGCGACGCCATCAGCGGCAGCGGCAAAATTACCATCGAAACCGCCAACGTCGAATTCGATGCCGCCTACTGCAAACGCCACCAGGGCTTCAACCCCGGACACTACGTCATGCTTGCCGTCAGCGACACCGGCTGCGGCATGGACAAAGAGACCCAGGCCAACATCTACGAACCCTTCTTCACCACCAAAGAAAGCGGCAAAGGCACCGGCCTCGGTCTCGCCACCGTCTACGGCATCGTCAAGCAGAACCAGGGTTTCATCAACCTCTACAGCGAACCCGGCAGCGGCACCACCTTTCGCATCTATCTTTCGCGCCACACTCAAGGAGCCGCAGCAGAACCCGCCGCGGCGCAGCACTCCGCACTCCCCGGCGGGCATGGAGAGCAGATTCTCGTAGTCGAAGACGAACCCACCATGCTCGAACTCACCGGCATGATGCTCGAAGAGCTCGGCTACGAGCCCCTGAAAGCCAGCGAGCCCCGAGAAGCGCTGGAACTCGCAAAACAGAACCCGGGGATCAGCCTCCTTCTTACCGACGTAGTAATGCCGGGGATGAACGGACGCGAACTGGCAAAACAGCTACAGGCGCAGCAGCCCCGGCTCCAGAAACTAAAAATCCTGTACATGTCCGGCTACACCGCCAATGTCATAGCGCACCACGGCGTCCTCGAAAAAGGGGTGAACTTCATCCAGAAACCGTTTTCTCTGCAGGAGCTGGCAGGGAAACTCAAAAACACCGTCTAAGGTGTCTGCCTCTTTTTCAAGCTTTGTACTCATGTTAGATTGAAGGTGACTATTCAGTCGGGGCTTATACCACCCATTCCAAGGGGCACTTTGCGCCGTCCATGGCGACAGACGTCCTTTCCATGAGTACCGCAAGGCCCTTGTAGTGGTGGTGAATAGTTACGCTTGAAGATATATTTCCCCAGGTAAGAAAAGGGACGATTATATTTCGCACAATTCACTCATGGGCGACCCATGGGTCGTCTTGTTCTGTACAGAAAGGAGCTACAGCATGGAATACACACAAATTGGTGCTTTGAAAGATGTCTCCCGCGTCGGTCTTGGAACCTGGGCCATTGGTGGCTGGATGTGGGGCGGCACCGAGGAACAGGAATCCATCGATACCATACATGCAGCCCTGGACAGCGGTATCAACCTCATAGATACCGCCCCGGTGTATGGTTTCGGGCGTTCAGAAGAGATCGTCGGCAAGGCTCTCGCGCAGGGAGACTACCGGGAGCGAGCGGTGCTGGCCACCAAAGTGGCTCTGAACTGGAACGACGGCAAGGTGTTCCGCGATTCACGTCCCCAACGCATTGTGGAAGAGGTGGAGGATTCTCTGCGCCGCCTCCAGACCGATGTGATCGACCTGTATCAGGTGCACTGGCCCGATCCCCTTGTGCCCATTGGGGATACCGCTGAAGCACTTCTGAAGCTCAAGGAGAGCGGGAAGATACGCGCCATCGGGGTGAGCAACTACAGTCCCGAGCAGATCCGAGAGTTTGCCGATGTTACCGCGCTGGATTCCAACCAGCCGCCGTATAATCTGTTTGAGCGTGGTATAGAAACGGATATCCTGCCAACTTGCAAAAAGCATGACGTGGCGCTGATTACCTATGGTGCCCTGTGTCGTGGTCTTTTGAGTGGAAAGATGTCCCCGGAGCGCGAGTTTGTCGGGGATGATCTGCGTCAATACGATCCTAAATTCAAGGAACCGCGTTTTTCCCACTATCTGCGTGCGGTCGAGCGTCTCGAACAGATTGCCCAACGCCACGGTCGGAGTGTATTACACCTTGCGGTGCGCTGGGTGCTGGATATGGGTTCAAGTGTCGCGCTGTGGGGGGCACGCAACCCACAGCAACTGGATCCGGTGGATCAGGTAGATGGCTGGAGCCTTGATGCACAGACGCTGAAAGAGATTGACACTATTCTGCAGGAAGAGGTTACGGATCCGGTAGGGCCGGAGTTTATGGCACCCCCGGCACGGAAAGAATAATCCTCCCTCTGCATTTTATTTTTTCGTGAAATGTTGTCTGGTGCACAAACAGCCTCCGCTGGCAGGAGGCTGTTTGTGCACCTGTATTTTGAAAACCATAAAGGGATGACCTGAAAAGTATGAGAATGCTCCACACCTCCGACTGGCATCTGGGCCGGGCCCTGTACGGTCGCAAGCGCTATCACGAGTTTGACGCATTTCTGGCCTGGCTTGCTGATAAGCTGGAGCAGCAGAAGGTGGATGTACTGGTGGTAGCGGGGGATATTTTCGATACCACCACTCCGAGCAATCGTGCCCAGGAATTGTACTACCGCTTTCTGTGCCGGGTCGCGGCCTCTCCAACCTGTAACCATGTTGTTATTGTGGGGGGGAATCACGACTCCCCCTCGTTTCTCAACGCCCCCCGAGAGTTGTTGCGCGCCCTTAATGTACATGTGGTGGGGGCCGCCGCAGATGCGCCTGAGGATGAAGTGCTGGTGTTGCGCGATGTGGGTGGAGTGGTGCAGGGGGTTGTCGCCGCAGTACCCTATCTGCGCGATCGGGATATCCGTACGGTGGAGACGGGGGAAACGCTGGAGGATAAACAGGCGAAACTGATTGAGGGGATCCGCACCCACTATACCAACGCATGTGCCGCAGCATCGAACCAGCGTGCTGAACTGGAGGAGTCTGAGGATGTCCAACTCCCCCTGATTGCTACAGGGCACCTGTTTACTGCGGGGGGGACAACCACTGCCGATGATGGAGTACGCGAACTGTATGTGGGATCATTGGCGCATGTAGACAGGTCTATCTTTCCACAGGAGATTGACTATCTTGCCCTTGGGCATCTGCATGTCCCCCAGCGTGTCGCCGGGGCGGAACACCTGCGTTACAGTGGAGCACCACTGCCCATGGGGTTTGGAGAGGTAAAACAGCAAAAAGGGGTAGTGCTGGTGGATTTTGATGGACGCACCCCGGAGATAACGACGATAGATATCCCTTGTTTTCAGGAACTTAAGCGCATAGAAGGTTCGCTGGAGCAGATCTGCAGTGCCATTGAAAAACTAAAGCTGCAGCGCAGCAATGCCTGGTTGGAGATTGAATACACCGGCACGGATATCGCTGCCGCGCTGCGCGAAGGGGTGGATTCCGCCCTCGAAGGATCGGCGCTGGAGGTGTTGCGGATTCGCAATCGCACCACTATGCACAGAGTTATCCACAGGGAGGGTGTGGAAGAAACCCTGGATGATCTCGATGTGTATCAGGTGTTCGGGCGCTGTCTGGATGTATACGGAGTTGAAGGCGAAGAGCGCACCGAACTTGAACTTCTGTATCGCGAAGTGGTGCACAATCTCCACGAAGAGGACCCCAACGCGGCCTGAAAGGAACATGCATGAAAATTCTGCACCTGCGCTTTGCCAATCTCAACTCCCTGTATGGCGAATGGAGCATTGACTTCAGCGCGCCGGAGTACAATGCCAACGGTATCTTTGCCCTCACCGGCCCCACCGGCGCGGGGAAATCCACCATCCTCGATGCGATCTGCCTCGCTCTGTATGGTGCAACCCCACGCCTGGGACGGATCACCAAATCGAGCAATGAGATTATGTCCCGGCGTACCGGAACCTGCTTTGCCGAGGTGGAATTTGCCACCGAAGGGAGTAGGTATCGGTGCCACTGGGGACAACACCGTGCGCGCAACAAGGCCAGCGGTGACCTGCAGAACCCACGCCACGAGATCAGCAGTATCGAAGATGGCACTCAAGGCACGCTGCTCGAAACCCATCTGCGCCGTGTGGTCGCTATGGTGGAAGAGAAAACCGGGATGGATTTTGAGCGTTTTATGCGCTCCATGCTTCTCGCCCAGGGCGGCTTCGACACCTTTTTACGTGCCGATGTGGAGCAGAAATCCGCCCTGTTAGAGCAGATTACCGGCACCGGGATCTATACGGATATCTCGCGCCGCGTCCATGAACGCCAGCGCTCCGAGCGTGAAGCGTTGAAGATCCTCGAAGCGCAGATCAGCGGGATTCAGGTGTTGGAACCGGAGCAGAAAGAGGCGATCGAAGTCGAGATTGGGACGAAAAGCACCCACGAGCAGAAACTGAACCAGGAGCTGGATGGCGCACACAGGGCCCTCCTGTGGCGCAGAAACATCTCTGCTCTGGAACAGGAGCTCGAAAACCTGATGCAGGAACAAAGCGTCCTCGAGAAGGATGTGGCCATGTTTGCGCCCGAGCGTGAGCGTCTGGAACATGCCCGCCAGGCCGCAGAGCTGGAGGGAGCTTATGCCACTCTGGATGCAGTGCGGCACCAGCAACGCGCTGAGGAAGAGGAACTGAAGGAGTGCTGCACCAGAATTCCGCAGCTGGAGGATGAGGTTTCACGTGGGCAGATACGGCTTAAGCAGGCGCAGCAGGAGTACGCTACGGCCAAGCAGGAATCGCACACGGGCATGCAGCAGATTCAGCAGGTGCGCATCCTCGATCAGCAGCTACAGGATAAACTACATAGCGTCAACACCCTGCAGGCGGCATATGAAGTGGAGCAGAAACAGTTCCAGGCCATGCAGGAGGAACGCAACGCAGCTCACCAACAGACAGAAAAACTCCGCGGATCTTTGGCTAAGGTGGAAAAGAGTGTGGAAGAAAATCAGCATGTTGCCGCCCTGGTGCCGGAGCTTGCCGGAATAAAAGCGCAGCTCGAAAACCTGGAGCATCTGCACCGGGAGATGCATGAACGCGAACGCGATACCCACAGCGCCGTCCGGGAGTATACGCGCGCCATCCAGGCACATAAGGAGCAGGCGCAACAACTTGAGCAGGAGCGCGAACAGGTACGCGAGGCTGAGCGGCAGAGGGAGAATAAACTTCAGACCCTGCAACAGATGCTGGAGGGGCGCAAGCTTGCGGAGTATCGGCGTGAGAAAGATGGCTTGCTGCGTGAACTTGCCTACCTGCAGCGCATCGAAGCCCTCGAAGAGCAGCGCGCACACCTGCAGGATGGAGAGCCATGTCCCCTCTGCGGTGCTATCGAACATCCGTATGCCGCAGGGAATGTACCCCTGAAGGATGAAACGCAGGAGCGCATCGAGGAACTCGACACCCTGATTGAGAAGGCCGAGAGAGTCGAGCACACCCTCGAAAGCATGCACACGAAGTTGGAGAAGGCGCGCACGACCCTGACCCGTGCAGAGACAGAGGTTGCCACCCTGGAACATGCATATGTCCGCGCCCGTGAGCACAAAGAGGAACGGGAACACGCTTTGGCGCAATTACGTAGGCACTGTGCCACAGTGGAGGAGCCGTTACGCGCACGGGTGGAGAAGTTCGGCGAACCCTTCTATACAGCGGCGCCACAGCGGAGCGTAGCGCATCTGAGCAGACGTGTAGAGACATGGCAAAAGCTGGAGCGCGAACAAACCGAATTCAGCACCAGCGTTGTTCGCGCCAGTGCCGAGGTGGAGCGTCTTGATGCAGTGCTAGAAACACGCCTCTGTGCCCTGAAGGAGAAAAGGGCGGAGTTGGAGAACGCACGTACCGCCCATGCGCAGCTGCAGGAGCAACGCCACGCCCTGTTCGGGGACAGAAATCCCGCTGAAGCAGAGCGCTATATGCAAGAGAAGGTGGAGACCTGCGAGCAGGAGCAACAGAAGGCGCAAAATTACATGCACAAGGTGCAGCAACGCCTCAGTGAAGTGCGAACCCGCAGTGAAACCCTGACGCGTCAGCTTGAAGAGCGCCGCAACGAGATTGAGCGTCTGCAATATCAGTTCAGCAGCCGATGTGCGGCGGCGGGTTTTGCCACCGAAGCTGCGTTCCGCGCAGCGCGCCTTGAACCTGACGTGCGCCGGAGGCTGGAAAAGGAAAACGAGTATCTGCACCAGCGACGCCTGGAACTATACACACGCATGCAGGATCGCAGCACCAGGCTGAAACAGGAACGCGCTCTTAAGCTCACCAGCGCCTCAAGTGCGGAACAGGAAGAGCAGGAGGCGCAACTGAAGATAGAGCTAGAGGAACTGCGCGCGCATATAGCGGGGTTGAAGCATCAAGTGCAGGAGCACGATGCCGCCCAGAAACGTATCCGTGCCCAGGAGAGTGCCATCCGGATCCAGCGTGAGGAGTGTAACAAGTGGGAGCGCCTTCACGCCCTTATCGGTTCTGCAGATGGCAAGAAATTCCGCAATTTCGCTCAGGGTCTCACCTTTGATCTTATGGTCAACCATGCCAACACCCAGTTGAGTCGTATGACTGAGCGCTATCTCCTCGTGCGCGACACCGAACAGCCGCTGGAGCTTAACGTGGTGGATAACTACCAGGCGGGAGAGGTGCGTTCTACACGCAATCTCTCCGGCGGGGAGAGTTTTATCGTGAGCCTCACCCTCGCCCTCGGGCTCTCCAACATGGCAAGTCGAAATATCCGCATTGATTCCCTGTTTCTTGATGAAGGGTTTGGCACCCTCGACGAAGAAACACTCGAAACCGCCCTCGAAGCCCTCGCCGGATTACAGCAGGAGGGGAAACTGATCGGCATAATCTCCCACGTCGGGGGCCTGAAAGAGCGCATCCGCACCCGCATCAGGGTCGAACCCGGCAGCGCCGGAAAGAGCCGTCTCGCCGGGCCGGGTGTTTCCGGGGAATAATGGATCATATTTACAATCACTCTCGACGCTGCTCCCGATATCGATTGTTAGCCGCTGCGCAACCTGGGAGCCTGCGCCCTTTCGGCAGAACTGCTCCATTGCAATTGATGGTTACGCCTAGTTGTCTTCAAACCGCGCGTTTTCCAGGGTTCCGCGTGCGAGACGATATTCCAGCCCTGCAATGGCAAGGGTATGGCGCGCCTTGCTCTGTTGTGCGGTAGCCTCCAGGAGGTTCGCTTCGGCCTCCAGGAGGTCGTTCATGGTTCCCTTACCGCTTGTATATTTGAGTTGTTCGATACGCAGGGTCTCGGCTGCGCTGCTATGGGCGCGGGTATATGCTTCCACGCGCACCTGAGCCGTATCAATGTTGCTGCGTGCTTGTTCCAACTCCTGTTGCACTGCAAGACGAAGATCGCGTGTCTGGGCGCGTTCGGCATCTGCATGTGCGCGTGCTTTGCGTACCCGGGCCCCGCGTTGTCCGCCGTCAAACAGGGGCATTTGCATGCGGATGCCGAGGATGTAGTCATCTTCAAACCCTTCTACCTCATCTCCACCCGCTCCGCGCACATCTCCGAGATCTTCGGCACCGTACCACCCTGCCGTGGCAAACAGGCTTATTTCAGGAAAATACGCGCGCTTTGCCGCGACAACTTCTGCAGCTGCGGCCTCACTGCGCTGTGTGGCGGCTTCCATGTCGGGGCGCTTATGCACAGATTTCTGCGCCTGCAGCGACGGGACAGGAGGGAGGACGGGCGACGGATCAAGGGGCGGCATCTGGTGTATATCGGTGCCAATGATGCGAGCCAGGCGTGCCTTCGCGGTGCGGATTGCACCCCGGTATTCACTCAGCAGGGCATCCGCCTGTGCCACTCCGGTGCGCGCTTTGAGCACATCCAGCTGGGCGGCGCGCCCCTGTTCCAGCATAGCGGCGGTGTTGTCACGCACCTCTACCAGGTTCGCGCGACTCGAGAGAGCCGCAGCATGGAGTTCCGTGTATGTCAGTACCTCCAGATAGGCGCGGGCGGTGGCAAAGATCAGCTCCTGTTCGTGGCGCTTGAACGTGGAGTTCTGTGCTGCAGCGTATTGGAGCGCGGCATCCAGGACGTTGCGCTGAGAGCCGAAATCGGTGAGGAGGTAGCGCGCCTCCAGAGTGAGTTGGTGCAGGTTGTCGCCGAAGGACTGGGCGCCGGGGGCAAGACCGGGGATCATGGCGTGCTCCTCCTCGCTCCAGGCGCTCTGTGCCCCGAGGTCGAGATGCGGACGCAATGGCGCGCGCTCTATTGCTGCATCGGCGCGTTTCTTTTCCACTTCGGTGCGCGCCGCAGCCAGTTCCGGATTGTGCTCCAGCGCCAAGAGGATCGCGCCATTGAGGCTTAGAGGTTTATCCTCCCGCGTTTGTTCCAGCGCCTGTGCGGGTGTCCACGACGCAGCCAGGAGTCCAGCGCTTATGAGTGCCAGCGCCACGCTTGAAACCTGGATGGGTTGCTTGAATCCCTGCTGCAGACGGGTGGAGAGGAAGTCAAGTACGGAGTAGATCAGAGGTACATACACCAGGGTCACCACGGTGCCGAGGATCAATCCGCTTGCAGCGGCAATCCCCAGGGGGCTCATACGTTCGAGACCCACCGCCATTTCGAAGATCAACGGCGAAAAACCCACTACCGTGGAGGTCGCCGTCATCAGAATCGGGCGTAAGCGCAGTTCCACCGCCTGCAGAATCGCTTCATTCTTTTCCATGCCGTCCTGGCGTGCGCTCACAATGAAATCAAGCATCAGGATTGCATTGTTGACGATGGTGCCACCCAGGAGAATAATCCCCATCATCGCAGGCATGCACATGGGTTTGTTGAAGAGCAGCAGCCCCCATACGGCACCGGCGGCAGCCAGCGGGATGGAAAGCATCACGGTGATGGGGTGAACCACGGAACGGAACAGAGCCATCAGTAGGGCGAAAAGGAGCACCATTCCCACTGCGAGGGCACGCCCGAGTTCCGCCTGGCTCTCCTGCATGTCGCGAACACTCCCCGCCATCTCCAGCTCATACCCGGCTGGCAAGGGCAGATCTTTCAGCGCCTGTTTGGCTTTCGCGGTTACTTCAGCGATGGTGAGCACCGTATTCCCGGCGGTGATATCGATGGTGGAGCGCAGGTTGTCCCTGGTTTCAAAGGGGCGCGTGTATTCAGATTCGATAGTGGCCAACGCGCTCAGGGGTACAGCTGCGGCTGGAGTCTCCTGTGGATGGATGGGGATGTATATTTCGTCCAGATCGGTGCGCACGGATGTGTCCTCTTTGGCGTAGCGCACCCGGATCGGGATATCGAGAAACTGGTCCAGACGCATGTTGGAGGCGATCCCACCCTGCACTGCATTGCGCACAGTCTCCCCCAGCGCTGCAGGGGAGGTGCCGAACAGACGCGCCACTTCGGGGTCGATCACGATATTATGCTGCAGCTTGTCCATATGCCAGGAGCGGCGCAGGTCCGTGAGTCCGGGCACCTGTTGCAGGCGCTGCATGGCCTGTTGGGCGAGGTTGTCAAGCACCTGTGCATCGGGCCCGGCAATGATGAGATTAAACGGCGCTTTGGTAGTGGAGATGGGGGTAGCGCCGTATTCGGATACGCGCAGGCTTTTGATCCCGCCTATCTGGTGCAGTTGGGTGCGCCACCCTTTCTCAATTTCCCAGATACTGCGTGCGCGTTCCGTGCGGGGGAGCATATGCACGGTGAGGCGCGCACTCTGCGCTGGAGCTCCGCCGCCGCCAAAACTGATAGCTGCAGGTTCGGAGCCTACCACGCTCGAGATTGCGGTGACGGCTGTATCTGCATGGATGATTGCCTCAACCTCTTGCAGTACTTTTTCAACCGCAGCGGGAGCCAGAGAGGCGGAGGTGTCAAACTCCACTATAGAGATGCCGGTATCCATAGGGGGCATCTGCTCTCCACCGAGGAGGGGCTTTACTCCACGAAAAGTAAATCCAATGAACACCAGAGCGAGGACAATGAACAGGGTGCGCTGGCGCAGGGCGAGTTGCACAAAGCCGATATAGAAGCGCCCGACCCCATCCAATACCTTATCTATGGCGCGCGGACGGTTGTTGAGTTCAGTTGAGGTGTCTGCGGTGATGTCTTTCGTCTGTGCTGACCCTTTTCCATCTCTGCGGCGCAACAGGGCAGAAGTGAGCAACGGCACCACCGTGAGGGAGATCAGCAGGGAAGCGATGAGGGTGACGATGATCATCAGATTGAGGGGGCGCATGATAGTACCGGTGTAGCCGGAGCTGAACAGGACCGGAAACAGCACCACCACGGTGGTGAGCATCCCCGCTGTAACCGGGGCAGATACTTCACGCGTGCCGTTTTCCGAGGCAATGGATGGAGCAGTGGCGGGCTCTTTTTCATGATGACGGTAGATATTTTCCAGCACCACTACCGAGGCATCCACCACCATCCCCACCGAGATGATGAGGCCGGAGAGAGTGACCATATTCAAGGTGAAGGGGCTGAACCACAGCACTGTCATCGCGCTCAGAAACGCCAGCGGGATGGAGAAACTCACCACCGCCGCGGCGCGGATATTTGCAAGAAACAGGAGGATTACGATCAGCGTCAGCACCACCGCCTGCACCAGTGAGGAGCGCATACCACTGACGTTGAGATCGATCAGGGGCTGCTGGTCGTCGGTGATATTGAACGCAATGTCGCCAAACTCCGCTTCAATCGCGGGGAGGGCCTGCTTCAGGTTCTTGATCGCCGCGACCGTGTGTCCCCCTTCGGCGCGTAGGATGTTGAGTGCAATCGCAGGTTTCCCGTTGCCGTGATAGAAACTGCGCAGATCTGCTTCGGCAAGCCCGATGTGGCTGATATCTCCCAACTCCAGTTCTGCACTGCCCTGGGTTGGGAGGGGAAGGTGCTCGAGCGCAGCGAGGTCGGCAAACTCTCCACCGATGCGCAGGAGGTGTTCCCGGGTGCCAGTGTAGAGGGTGCCGCCGGGTGCGGAGATGTTCTGGCGTGCCACCGTAGTCATCACATCCTGCAGGGTGAGGCCATGGGCGTGCAGGGCCTCACGTTCAATCCGGATGCTCACTTCGGGCTGATGCCCGCCGAACACCTCAACATCCGCCACCCCCTCAATGGCAAGGAGGCGATCCTTTAGTTGATTCTCTGCCAGGATGCGGATATCGCCCAGATCCTTGGCGCTCTCAGGGTGCGGAGTGAGTGCAAGGGTGAGCAGCGGGCGCGTGGCATCGGTAACCCGGAACAGCAGCGGCTCCTGTACTCCGGCAGGGAAGCGGCCACGGATACGCGAGATGGCGTTCTGTACATCCAGCACTGCTTCGCCTATGGGTTTGGAGTAAAAGAACTCCGCAGTGACTGCAGACACCTCATCACGGGAGGTGGAAGTGAGGCGCTTCAGTCCCGAGATGCTCTTGAGCTCTTTCTCCATTACGTCGGTGACCTTGTCGGCCATATCCTCGGCGCTTGCTCCGGGTTTTACCGTCATTACCGCCACTTGTGGCGGCGCAGTTTCCGGGAACAGATCGGTGGGGACACGCCAGAACGCGAATACTCCCAGTGCTACCACCAGCACACTCAGAGCCGCTATAATCCAGGGATTCCTCAGCGCCGGGGTGGTGATATTCATTTTACCACCTCCACGGTGTCACCACTTTTGAGGGTATTCCATCCCAGCAGACTGTGGGTGACCACTTCGGTTCCAGCTTCGAGACCTGCCACCGCAGCCATCTCTGCATTCTGCCCTTGCAGAATGACGTTCTTCAATTCTATGTTTCCGCCTCTAACGCTATACACGTAAGCATGTTGATCCTTCTGTTGTTTGGATGGGATCAGGGCGCTGCGGGGAATCAGGGTGGCAGCGGTATAGTTTTCCACATTCACCTTGAGGGGGACAAAGTTGCCCGGGCGTAGGGAAGAGGGCAGTTCACCCCAGGCTTCGAGAGTAATGCTGCGCGTGCGCGGGTCAGTGGCGGGATGGATGCGCTTAATGCGGATATCATGTGTTTCGGACGAAGGGGCAGCACTGGTGGCTGCAGCAGCCGAGGTGAGAATATGGATACGCTGCCCGAGGCGCACATGGGTTGTTTCGTTCTGGGGCAGGGTGAATACCAGCTTCAGGCGTGAGATGTCCTCCAGGGTGAGAAGGGGAGCCCCGGGCAGCGCCATATCCCCGGAGTCTGCATGGCGCTTACTCACACTCGCGTTAAAGGGGGCGCGTATTTGAGTGTATCCGAGTTGAATACGCGCCTGTTCTACCCCCATGTGCGCCGCCTGTATCGCCTGTTGAGCAGCTTGAAGCCGCGCCTGGATGCTGTGGAGTTTGCCCTCCACTGAACTGAACTGCTCTGCTGTTGCATCTGCCTGCGCCTGCGGGATGGCTCCAGCGCAGGCCAGGTTTTGGTCACGCTGAAGTTCCTGGCGCCAGAATTCAACCTTCAGAGTGTCCGCTTTTACCTCCGCTTTGAGGGCAGCGTGTTCTGCCTGTGTCTGGTGCAATCGCGCCTCGGCGGCATTCAGCGCTGTGCGCTGTGCGCGTGCATCCAGCCTGACGAGCACTTCCCTTTTTTTGACCCTGTCGCCTTCAGACACCAGCATCGTTGTAACCGACGCGCTGATGCGTGGTGCGACATCAGACTGTTGCCACGCTTCTACTGAGGCGGTACAGGTGCGGTTACGCTGGAGTTCTCCGGTATGCGCTACTGCGGTGTTGACGCGTTTCAGTGCAACTGTGGGAGCAGGGGCTGTGGTGTTCTCCATTTTGTTCTGGCGCACCAGCACCACTGCGCCAACGATCAGAAGCAGGCAACATATTCCTGCAATCATCCTCTTTTTCATATTTTCCACCGCCTGTTATTTGCCTGTTGTTGAAAGTGAGGTTTAATTCTGCCACATGCTTTAGCGTTATGCACCTGACCGATCTTTCCGCCTGAACTCCTTGCCTTCGAACTTTATGTCTGCTCCTGTCCCCCTCCTGCACCTGTTGAATAGAGGGGCGACATATCGGAGCGATACTCTTTTATTGCATGACATGGATGGACGTAGAAGTAATTGATGCAGATCAAGGTTCGTGCAGAAGCTTGTATTCGTGTTATGCGTTCTGACTCAAGTTGAAGTGGCAATGCGACAGGACTGTTGCTAGAATGAGAAATGACTGTTCATCGTGGAGAGAATTTCTAACATAACATGTCGGATATATTGCCTTGCACATGCGGGTGCACAAAGGGGGGTGTATGAATATAAGAAGTAAACTTGGGCTAGTCTTCGTAAGTATTGTACCTCTGATGCTTTTAGGCGGATGCAATGCCACCCAGGGGAGCAATATGGCCTCCGGTTTTTTGAGCGCCCTGACTCAGCCTGGAGATGGTGCTAGCGGTCTGGATGAAAGCACTGTAGCCGCTGGACTCAAGGAGGCTCTTAGCGTAGGTTCCAAAAGAGCGGTAGCTACAACCTCAGCTACGGATGGTTTCTGGGGCAACAAAGAGATCAAAATCCCCCTCCCTGATGAGCTGAATACGGCGTTTGCAACCCTGCGAACCATTGGTTTTGGATCCCAGGTGGATGCGTTAGAGCTGGGGATGAACCGCGCTGCAGAACAGGCATCGGCAGAGGCGAAGCCGGTGCTGGTTGAAGCGGTCAAGGATATGAGCCTCAGCGATGCCATGGGGATTCTGCGTGGGGATGATACCGCGGCGACTGATTATTTCCGTGCTCAGACTTCAGATACGCTGAAACAGAAGTTTCTCCCGATTATTCAGGACAAAATGGCAGGTGTGGGGTTGTATCAGCAGTACAACAAGTTGATGAATGCGTACACTGCGCTGCCTCTGACCCGTGACACCGCCTTCGAACTGGATAACTATGTAGCGGATAAAGGGCTGGAAGGGTTGTTTACCATGCTGGCGCAGGAGGAACAGGCCATTCGCGCCAACCCCACTGCACGTACTACAGAGTTGCTGCATAAAGTATTTACTGCTCGATAGGGGCTGACGAGGTGGAGCTGGGGGAAACATAAGTGTACGCCGCAAGACGGGTAAATTGAGTGCATTATATGGCCCTGCCGAAGAAAAGATATGTCGCGTCACAAGGAGAATGTTGTGAAAATTGCCATTGGTAGAAAATTTTCCTGCAGGATGTTACCCCTGATAGTGGGGATTGTGCTGTGTATCACTCTTTCTGCAGTAACCTGTGCCGTCGCAACAGAGAAGCTAGCGCAGACGCGCCCTCTCCGTGGAATGACAGTGGATGGCACGGGGAAAGGGATGGATGAAAACACGGTAGCCGCAGGTTTGAAAGAGACCCTGCATGTGGCGGTGGATAACACTTTGGCGCTGCGCGGCGCACAAGGCGGTTTCGCTGCCAGGGCCGGATTCCGGATTGTGCCCGCTCCAGAACTGTGCGCTCAGGTGGCGAATTCCGACTCTGCGCGCGCACATACACAATTGCTGCGCCTTGAAGAGCGCATGAATAGCGTTGCGGAACGCGCAAGCGCTGCGGCAGCACCTTTGTTGCATAACGCCGTTGCGCAGCTGCAAATCCCGTATGCAATTGAGGTCTTACGCGGGGATGACGCTGCTACAACAACCTATCTTCACACCCATAAATTTGCATATATAGAGAAGGAATTTTCCACCCTGGTACGCAGAAAGATGGCGCAGGCGGGTCTCTACCATAATGTGTGCGCCTTGCTCCATACTCTGAAATCCAGCCCCGGGGTTAAAAAATCCACGTATAACGACATACACACTTATATCACTGCCGCGGCTTTGGATGGGATATTTGCCACCCTCAGACACGAGGAACAAGCCATTCGAACTCTTCCTGCCGCACGTACCACTGCGCAGATGAAAAGAATTTTTTCGCGTTAATTCTGGCATGTTATGTATGTGCTTAGCCATATGGATGTTTTTATGCTATAAAGTAGACTAATAAGGGAAACAATTCAGTTTTCAACCTGTTACCTTTACCAGTCTGGAGGATCTATGCAGGCCAAAATTAACGATACCAACATTTACTATGTAGAAGGGGGCAACCCCGCTGCTGCCTCAGTCATTTTTATCCATGGGTTTCCGTTCAGCAGTGAGACCTGGAAAGGCCAGTTGGAAGCGCTGGGGCATGATTATCATGCGGTGGCGTATGACTTCCGTGGTTTGGGTAAAAGTGCTATCGGAGATGGGCAGTACACCCTCGAAGGGCATGTGGACGACCTTATTGCGTTGCTCGATTTTCTGGAGATAGATAAGGCGTTTGTGGTGGGACTCTCCATGGGAGGGTACATTGCGTTGCGTGCTTTGGAGCGAAATCCCGAACGTTTTCTGGGGGTGGCTCTGTGCGACACTCAGAGCAAAGCGGATGACAATGCGGGCAAACTCAAACGCACAGCGGGAGCGAAGGCGGTTAAGAAAGATGGCGCGGCCGCATTTGCAGAAGGTTTCGTGGGGGCAGTGTTTACCCCCGCATCTATCCAGAACAAGCTGCCGGAAGTAGATTTTATCAAGGGCATCATCAGTGCCAACGATCCTGTTGCTATTGCCGGAAATCTCATCGCCATGGCGGGGCGCACCGATACCACGGAATCCCTAACCGATATTGCTGTCCCCACTCTGATTCTGGTGGGGGAGGAAGATAAACTTACTACTCCCGATGCTGCACGGGATATGCATGCCTGCATCAAAGGATCAGAGTTGCATCTGATACCCGAAGCTGCGCATATGAGTAACCTGGAGAATCCTGCAGTTTTTAATGCGCATCTGCTTGATTTTCTGAGCAAGATCAAGGCTTAGGGTCCGACTCCTACTCAGGTGGGTAAAGGTATAATCCTAATGTGTTACCTGTGAATGCCACCGTAGAGACGTTGCATGCAACGTCTCTGTTCCAATGTAACAGTTGGTGATCTGTGGGCCGCCATTAGCTTTTACGCCTGATCCTCGTCAAGGGGATCAGGCGTAAAAGTTTCCCGGAGTGTATATGTTCTGTGGGGAGCTTACCGCAGGCTTATGTGCTCTGTAAGCGCAGCCCCGGCATGCAGATTTATCTGGCGTGAGAGCGGAGGAATATCCGGATACTCCGGTGCAAAGGCAAGGATTCTGTACTGCCCGGGCGGAAGCTCGAGTCGGTAGTGGTTGTTGTGCGCGATATTCACACTTTTAATAATTACAGCGTGGTTCTCAGAGGAGCCATTTTCGTTTTGACACAGCAGATTCCGTCGCACCTGGATGGTTGCATAGCGTGAGTCTGCGTCCTGTCCGCTGACCGAGACCTCTCCAGAAACAACACCTGCGGCGGTTAAAAGCTTGTCGAGGGTGAAATCCAAGGTATACGCGGCGTCGGCATCCTGACTTTCAATCCCGAAACACTGTGCCTGGTAGCCATGCTTGTACGCAAGGATAAGATAGAGGTCCCCCGGCTCGAGTCGGAGGGAATATTGTCCCTGGGTATCGCTCAGGGTTCCACCGGAAGGGGCAATTAGCTCCTCCCCCTCTTCGGGTTGTATGGGGTTCTGGGCGCTGATGTAGCATCCTTCCAGGGTATCCTGCGTGTCGCTCTGTGCTACGCCTCCAGAAAGTGAGGCGCTTGCCTGAGGCTCAAACGCTTTGAGTACCGGCCTGAGCAGGTGTTTGTCGCTGCCGGTCTCCACAACAGAGCGGGACGCGTCAAAATCTATGACCACATCCGTGGTTTCTCCTCCGCTGATGGAAAAAACGCTGTTGAGCTTGATCCCGCTACTCAAAGCGTTGGGAACCTTCAACTCTGTTATTGTATTCGTATCGGATGCGATGGTGTAATGCGCAAAGGGGTGCGGTTCGCCGAGGATATTCTCTCCCGATACCGGTTCGGTATCGAGAATCAGGCGCATCTGGGTGTAGATTCCCTCCTTCAGGGTGGTCTCACCGAGCTTCTGGCGCACTCCGTTCACGAGTTCGAGCAGGTTGGTGGTCGCGGGTGTGGTGGCAACGGTTTCCCATTCAGCCTCATCGGCTGCTGCGTTGACGCTACGCACTTCAACCCGGTCAATGCTTATATACACTGCGGCATATGTATCCGTAGTCGCATCCGTCAGGGAAACGGCTACCGTTCCAGTGGAGTCAGAAGAAGAGCCCCCGTCGCTGTGGGTGCTGCCCCCGCCGCCGCAACCGCTCAGCATTATGGTGAAAAGGGCTGTGAACATAAAGAGGATGTAGTGTTTGCGGATGTGCCCAGTCATTGTGCGGGGCAAGAGAGCTGGCATAAAGATCCTCCGTTGGTAGCGGTTGAAATAAGATGTACCTTATGTGTATGTGGATAGTAGCATGCTATAGCTTCAAGGCAATCGCGTATTTAACTATGTTTGTATATGTCCCGGGAGGATACAATTAAGTAAAGGCAGTATCGATGAGAGAAGCAAATATGAATATTCTCCCAGTGGATGCGGTAATCCCGCAATTGCAGCAAACCTTGCGCACACATACCCGCGCTTTGCTGGAGGCGGAGCCCGGTGCGGGGAAGACCACGCGCGTACCCCTGGCTCTTGTGCACGAACCCTGGCTTGAAGGACGGCGCATCCTGATGCTGGAGCCACGTCGCCTTGCGGCAGTGCATGCAGCGCGCTACATGAGTGCGCAACTTGATGAAAAAGTGGGGCAGACGATGGGCTACACCATCCGCCACGAGCGTGCAATGAGTGCAGCAACCCGCATCGAAGTGATAACCGAAGGGGTGCTGACCCGACGTCTGCAGCATGATCCGGAACTTGAAGGGGTGGGACTCATCATCTTCGATGAGTTTCACGAGCGCAATATCCACAGTGATCTGGGTTTGGCGTTGAGCTATGAGGTGCAGCAGGGCTTGCGCCCTGACCTGCGTATCCTTTTGATGTCGGCCACCCTCGAGAGTACCCATATTGCCGCCCAATTGGGTCAGTGCCCGGTGCTGCACAGCGAAGGACGCACATACCCGGTGACACGCTACTACTGTGGAGATTCTACGCGCCCGTTGCCACAGCAGGTGAGCGCAGCGGTGGAGAAAGGGCTGCATCACCATGGAGATATTCTGGTGTTTCTTTCGGGCGCAGGTGCCATCAATAAGTGCCGCGCACACCTTCAGAGCCAGAAGTGGGCGCAGGATCTGCATGTCCTCCCTTTATACGGCGCGTTGAGTTTTGAAGAACAACAGCGCGCAATCCTGCCGGGGTCCCAGCGTAAGGTGGTGCTTGCCACCAATATTGCTGAAACCAGCCTCACCATCGAGAATGTCGGCGTAGTGGTAGATAGCGGCCTGGAGCGCCAACTGTTGTTTGATGTGGCGCGGGGGATGAACTCTCTCCCCACGCGCAGAATTACCCAGGCAAGTGCAACCCAGCGTGCGGGGCGTGCCGGGCGCCAGGGTCCAGGCCACTCCTACCGCCTCTGGAGTGAAGCAACGCAACAGAGTCTCACAGCGCATCAGCGTCCCGAGATCCTACGTTCTGATCTGAGCGCGCTGGCGCTCGAACTCGCATGTTGGGGGGTGCAGGATGCTTCAGCCCTGCGCTGGATTGATGCGCCTCCCGCAGCGCACCTGGATGCGGCTTTTGCCCTCTTGCATCAGCTGGGGGCGGTGGATATGGAGCGCCGCTTGACCCCGGTGGGGCGCAAGATGGCGCAGCTCCCGCTGCATCCCCGCCTTGCACGCATGGTGGTAGCCGCCACCACCAAAGAGGAGCAGGCGCTGGCTTGTCGTCTTGCGATTATTCTGGAACATCCGCATCAGTTTCGCCGTAATATGGGTCGGAACGCGGAAGCCAGAACCAGCTCCAGCGATATCCTGGATATTCTGGAGGGATGGCATACCCGCGCGCGCGGTGAAGAAGGGCGTGCGGGGAAGGAGGTCGAACGTGGTCTGTCAGCATTACTGCGCCAGCTTAACCTCACCCCAGATATTGTACCGCAGCTCGATGTTTACAGTATAGGAGATCTGCTGCTCGCAGCGTATCCCGATCGCGTGGCGCAGCGACGTGGTTCAAGCCGGGATGAGTATCTCCTGCGCCATGGAGGCGGAGCGCGCCTCTCTTCGCGCTCCCACATGCAGGCGCAGGAATGGCTTGTGGCGCTGGAGCTGGAACAGAGTCAGGGACAAGGGTATACTCAGGGGATTGGAACCCACGCTTTGATCCATATGGGCAGTGCCCTGGAAGTGGGGCAGATTCTGAGGGCGTTTCCCACTCCAACTAGCTGGGCCAACGAGACCTTTTGGGATGAAGATAAACAGCGTGTGCTGGCGCGGCGTTGTCGGCGTTTGGGAACCCTGATCCTGCAGGAGCAGCCGTGCGCGGTAGGTGCGGAAGACGCATTCCCGCTGGTGCTGGAGCAGATCCGTGTGCGAGGCCTGGATCTCCTGGGGTGGAGTGGAGCAAGTCGCGATCTGTATGCGCGCATCTACTTTGTCGCGGCGCATAATCTGGTTAATGACTGGCCCGATTTTACCCAGGAGTATTTGCTTGATCAGGTGGAGCATTGGCTCGGTCCGTGGCTGCAGGGGGTAACCAGTGTGCAGGAACTGCAACGCCTTGATCTGTGTCAACCTTTGCTGGGTCTTTTGAGCTGGGCACAGCAGCAACAGCTGGAAGAATTAGCGCCGCAAAAGATCAAGGTGCCGAGTGGATCCAGGATTCGGGTGGAATATACTAATCCGCACCAGCCACGCCTCGCGGTGAAGTTACAGGAGGTGTTTGGCCTGCACCAAAGTCCCGGGATTGCAGGTGGACGGGTTCCAATAGTGCTTGAACTTCTTTCCCCGGCGCGACGCCCCATCCAGACCACTACCGATCTGGCAAACTTCTGGGACACAACCTATGCCGAAGTGAAAAAGGAGCTCAAAGGGCGCTATCCCAAACATCCGTGGCCCGATGATCCCACTACCGCGATAGCACAGCGCGGGGTGAAGCGCCGGCGTTAAAGGTGGCGCGTTTTGTAGATACAAAGGGCCGGCCCCTGTGTCTTCCCGTGCCTCCCCAATATTACCCACACGAGTTTAACTGATGAGCAAAGCACGCATATTTCTTCTCCTCGTTCTGCTGACAGCGTTCCCGCCCCTGTCTACAGATATGTACCTTCCTGCCATCCCTATGTTGCAGCAGCGCTGGGAGCAGCCCCTGATGGTTATCAACCTCACCCTGGTAGGGTTCTTTTTTAGCTATTGCGTATTTTTGCTTATTTACGGTCCCCTGTCCGACCGCTTTGGGCGGCGTCCCCCCCTTCTCAGTGGCATCGCCTTGTTTATCGGGGCTTCGCTTTTGTGTGCGCTGGCCGACAGTGCCGGGGTGCTCATCGGTGCACGTATTCTACAGGCCGCGGGTGCTGCGGCATCCACGTCCCTTGCGATGGCGATAACCAAGGATATATACACCAATAACGAACGTGTGCGGATTCTGGCGTGGATTGGGGTGATCATGCCGCTGGCGCCGGCAGTGGCTCCAATTATCGGCGGGTGGATTCTGGTGTGGTTTTCCTGGCGCTGGATTTTTATTCTGCAGGCGTGTATCGGGGTAGGAGCCTGGATCGGGGTGTATCGCATGGGGGAAACCAATACCGCGCTGACTCACACCGGAGCTCTGCAGACAGCGCGAATATATCTGGAACTGCTGCGTAATCGACGCTATATCGCGTATGCCCTGATGGTATCCCTGGTAGTGCTGCCCCATTTTGCTTTTATTGCGGGTTCAGCGGATATCTACATCAATCACCTGAATGTCAGCGAACAGCACTTCGGTTACTTTTTTGCCATCAACGCCATCGCTTTTATGGCTGGTTCCCTGCTTTGTACCCGCCTGCTGCGCCATATTCGCCCCGGGACCGTGATGACATTGGGGTTCAGCGGCCTTTTAATCGGTGGGGTTGTTATGCTGCTGCAGCTTTTCCCGGGAGCGTGGGGGTTAGCTCTACCCATGGCGATAGTCACTTTCTCCATCGGTCTGAGTCGCCCTCCAAGCAATAATCTGGTGCTGGAGCAGGTGGATAAATACGCGGGTTCTGCATCCTCACTACTGATATTTATCTTTTTCACCCTTGGAGCATGCTCCATGTGGTTTATATCCTTCGCCTGGGCTGATAAGGTACAGGTTATCGGTTACCTCGCCGCGATAGTGGGCGGCCTTATGCTGGTTCTGTGGAGTATTCTGGCGCACAGGCACCGTCCAACCAGGGGGTGAAAATTGGGGAAATGGGGGATATATGAATCTGAGTTTTAACCTCGAAGATGCTGCTCAGGTCGCCATTGGAGCATTTGCCCTGGCGGTGCCGGTGGCATTTTCTGAAGAGGCTTGGCGCCTGGGTGAGACCCTGCCTTTGCAGAACCTGGTGCTGGTCTTTGTTCTGTCACTGTTTTTTCTGGGACTGTTTGCGTACGGCAGTGTGTTTCAGGCGAGTATATCCCACCGCTTGCCCGTGTTCCTGTGGCGCATTGTCATAGCGTATCTGCTCGCGGCACTGGTAGTGGCGCTGGTTCTCCTGGCGCTGGACAAGCTACCCCTTTTCGCCCAAACCGCCATCGCTCTTAAGCGCCTTGTGATTATCACCATGCCTGCCTCCATGGGGGCGATCGTGGTTGACAGCTTTGACAAGGAGTGAGCTGGCGCAATTTTTACCCTTTGTGTTATAGTGCTGGTCAGGGTATTGCATTCCTTTATCGGGGAGAGACTTTATGTCGGTTAAAATTATCATCATCCGCCATGTTCCAAAGGATAAAGAGGAACAGATCCGTCCCTTGCTGATGCAGATGCGCTCGGCTGCGCATACGCAGCCGGGGTATATTTCGGGGGAGACCCTGGTCAACTACGATGATCCGCAGGAGAAGGTGGTAATCAGCACCTGGAAGAGTCTGGACAACTGGAACGAATGGTTGCGTAATCCGGAGCGGCGCCAACTCCAGGGGCGCGTGGATGAGATTCTGGGTGAGGAAACCTTGTATCAGGTTTATTACAGTGGTTGAAACAAGGGCATGATTCGCCTTGTACCTCTTCATGGGGCCCATCCACCAGCCTCGACTCACGATGGAAAAAGAATAGTAACATCAGAATTAGCCAGAAAGCGGTGTCTGCATGGATAAAAAAATCAATGAATTGCTCCACTTGCGTCAGGAGGCGCTTAGCGGCGGCGGTTTCAAGCGCAACAGTAAGCGTCACGCCCAGGGGCGCCTGAGCGCGCGCGAACGTCTTGATCTGCTCCTGGATGAGGGCAGCTTTGAAGAATTTGACATGCTCAAAACCCATCGCTGCCAGAACTTCGGCATGGAGGAGCGTCAGTATCCCGGCGATGGGGTGGTTACCGGATACGGAACCATCAAGGGCAGGCTAGTGTTTGTGTTTTCCCAGGATGCTACGGTACTGGGAGGGTCTCTGTCGGAGACCTTTGCGGAGAAGATCTGCAAGATTATGGATATGGCAGAGCGCGCCGGAGCCCCATTGATCGGGCTCAACGATTCGGGGGGCGCGCGGATTCAGGAGGGGATCGAGAGCCTTGCCGGCTATGCGGAGATCTTCGAGCGCAATGTGCGCCTTTCCGGGGTGGTGCCGCAGCTCTCCGGCATCTTCGGTCCCTGTGCCGGGGGCGCGGTGTACTCGCCGGCGTTGACCGATATTATCATGATGGTGCGGCGTAACAGCTACATGTTTCTCACCGGCCCCAAAGTGGTAAAGAGCGTCACCCATGAGGATGTAACCACCGAAGAACTTGGCGGTGCGGATGTGCACACCGGGGTGAGTGGGGTAGCTCACTTGGCGTACGATTCGGATGAAGAAACCATTCAGGGGCTGCGCCGGGCGTTGAGTTATCTGCCCCAGAACAATATGGAGTCACCCCCGTGGCAGGAAAATGCTGACTCGGCTGAACGTGGAACCCCCATGTTGGCGCAGGTGCTGCCCGCAAGTGCGCAGCAGCCCTACGACATGCATCAGATAGTAATTCCATGCATGGATAAACAGAGCTGGATGGAGTTGCAACCCGACTACGCTCCCAACATGATAACCGGTTTTGCCCGCCTGGGCGGGGCGGTAGTAGGGGTGGTAGCGAATCAGCCCAACCATCTCGCCGGGGTGCTTGACAGTGATGCGGCAGGCAAGGCGGCGCGCTTTGTGCGCATGTGCGATGCGTTCAATATCCCCCTCGTAACCTTTGTGGATGTGCCGGGTTTTATGCCCGGACGCCAGCAGGAGCATCAGGGGATAATCCGCCACGGTGCGAAGCTTTTGTATGCGTATGCCGAAGCCACGGTACCGAAAATAACCCTGATTGTGCGCAAGGCGTATGGCGGAGCGTACTGCGTCATGAGTTCCAAGCACCTGCGCGGTGATGTCAACTACGCCTGGCCCAGCGCCGAGATTGCGGTTATGGGAGCGAAAGGGGCGGTGGAGATACTCTATGCACGTGAAGCCGCTGCCCAGGATGATCCGCACGCATATTTGCGCCAGAAAGAGGAAGAGTATCAAAAACGCTTTGCCAATCCGTTTGTCGCCGCCGAGCGTGGCTATGTCGATGATGTGATTTTGCCGGAGCGCACCCGCTTCCGCCTCTGCCGCGCCCTGGGGATGCTCAATGACAAGCGCAGTGAGCGCCCGGCGCGCAAGCATGGGAATATGCCTCTTTAATCCGGTTCAAGTTCTAACGAACTATGGAGTTCAATATGTCAGCAGGATGGGAAAACGTCGTAGCCGGCAACGGTGTGGGTCTTGCGCTCAGTGGAATAAGCATCATCTTCCTGAGCCTGTTGTCGATCAGTATCTTTATTCGTCTGCTGCCGCGTTTTCTCGCTCTGATTGACGCCAGCTCCAGGGATCGACCTGTTCCAGCGTCACAAGTAGTGAGCAAGCCGGAAGCGCTGAGCGAGGCGGAAAAGGAAGCGGTTATTGCGCTGGTGCTGCATCTGGAGCTCGAATATCAGAGTGGCGAGAGTGGGCGAGTGACGTTGCGTCCCCAGGGGAGTCGATCTATATGGAGTTCTTCTGCACGAATGCGTTCCCTTTCTTCTTGGAGTCATCATGCGTAAGTACAATCTGCAGATTAATGGCAAGGATGTAAGTGTCGAGGTGAAAAACTTTTCCGGTGATGAGGCTGAACTCGAACTAAATGGCGAAGTGTTCCAGGTGCAGGTGCAGAACATTGCCCATACAGCGGTTCCGGTCGAAGTGGATTCGAGCCAAAGTAGTGGGCGCAGCTTCAGTTCAACCTCCCCGGTATCCACCCCGAAGCGCCCTGCAGCCGCAACATCCAAAGGCTCGGTTCCTGCCCCCATCCCTGGTGTTATCCTGAGCATCTATGTTGCGGTAGGGGATACGGTGCGCAGCGGCCAGCCGCTGCTGAAGATGGAGGCGATGAAGATGGAAAACGAGGTGAGTGCGACTCAATCCGGTAGTGTGAATGCAATCCTGACCCAGGTGGGGGATTCGGTATTGCAGGGGCAGGAGCTGATACAGATCAGTCCGGAAGAGGACTGACCCATGTTTCCCTCACCCTAACCCTCTCCCTGAGGGAGAGGGGACAATGTTGGCTTTTCAGGACGTTCGGTCCTATTTGATGCTATGCATTTTAACTGCATAGTGTTTCAGCTATAAAGGAGTAGAAGTGGATATCCTGCTGCAATTTCTCCACACCACCGCCTTTGCGGGTCTAACCTTGGGGCACGTGATAATGATGCTCGTGGGTGGGGTGTTTATCTTCCTCGCGATCCGCTATGAATACGAACCGCTCCTGTTGCTTCCCATCGGTTTTGGTATCCTGATGGGGAATATCCCCGCCGTGGAGGGGATGGCTATCGGTGTATATGACGATGGGAGTGTGCTCAACTACATTTACTATGGAGTACGCGAAGGGATCTATCCGCCGCTGATCTTTCTGGGGATCGGTGCCATGACCGATTTCTCTACCATGCTTTCCAATCCGAAGCTCGTATTACTCGGCGCCGCTGCCCAGGTGGGGATATTTCTAACGATTATCGGGGCGCTGTTTCTCGGCTTCAGCCCCGATGAGGCCGGCGCCATCGGCATCATCGGCGGTGCTGACGGCCCCACGGCGATATTCCTCTCTGCCAAACTTGCGCCCCATCTCCTCGGTTCCATTGCCATTGCGGCATATTCTTATATGGCCCTCGTGCCGGTAATCCAACCCCCGATAATGAAGCTTCTGACCACGCGCGAAGAGCGCCTGATCCGCATGCCGGCGCCGCGCCAGGTGAGTAAAACCGAGAAGATGCTCTTTCCCATCGGTGCCTTTATGCTGTGTGGGTTTATCGCTCCCGGCTCCATGGTGTTGATCGGGATGCTGCTCTTCGGCAATCTGCTCAAGGAGAGTCTGGTGACCGATCGCCTTGCGAACACCGCGCGTAATGCCATGATCGACATTGTTACTATTCTGCTTGGGTTCTCCGTGGGTGCGAGTACGAGTGCGGATCACTTCCTTACTTCGCAGTCGATCCTGATCTTTGTCCTCGGGGCCCTGTCATTTGCCATTGCCACAGCAGGCGGAATTCTGTTTGCGAAGTTCATGAACCTGTTTTTGCGCCAGAAGATCAATCCCCTCGTAGGGGCCGCAGGTGTTTCCGCCGTTCCCGACTCCGCGCGTGTAGTGCACAGTATGGGGATAAAAGAGGATCCGAACAACTTCCTCCTCATGCATGCCATGGCCCCCAACGTCGCCGGGGTGATCGGCTCCGCCATCAGTGCCGGGGTGTTGTGGGCGGTGCTTACCTGATTTAAGAACGTTGGCGTAATTTGAGACGTTGCATGCAACGTCTCTATACTTTTCTTGGCGTGTCCTGCGAAGGGGTAAATAATATTCAGGCTTGACCGTGTTTTTATGTTTGGTTATATTGCCAAATATGCAACAAAAGTGAAGCGATTATATGGTTTGCGTATATGGCTGTGATGAGGCGGTGGGGGAATCCCGTTTGAAAACACGGTCTGTATCGGTCAAAGGATTATGTGATGAATATTAAAACCGAGTTTAAGCCCCTGTTCTGGATTATTGCGGTGTTTTCCCTGTGCTTTTTCCTTCCGGTGGAGAGTGCGCGGGTCCAGGGCGCGGTGTTGGAAGCGCTCTATCTGGTAAAATGGTACGCGCGCGAGCATGTGCTCCTGTGTCTGGTGCCGGCATTCTTTATCGCCGGGGCGGTGGCGGTGTTTGTGAGCCAGGCCGCAGTGATGAAGTACTTGGGGCCGAATGCGAAAAAGATGCTCGCATACGGGGTCGCTTCGGTGTCCGGCACCATCCTCGCGGTGTGCTCCTGCACCATCCTGCCGTTGTTTTCCGGCATCTATCGTATGGGGGCAGGACTGGGGCCGGCGTGTGCGTTTCTGTATTCCGGCCCGGCCATCAATATCCTTGCCATTGTTCTCACCGCACGCATTCTCGGGCCGGAGATGGGGATTGCGCGCGCCGTGGGTGCGGTGGTGTTTGCGGTGGTCATCGGCCTCCTGATGCACTTCTTTTTTCGCGACGAAGAGGCGAAGAAGGCAGCGGCAGCACCCATCGGCGGCGATGAGGAACCCGCGCGCCCGCTCTGGCAGACGGCGTTGTATTTTGCGTCCATGGTAGGGATCCTGGTGTTTGCCAACTGGGGCAGACCTGAAGAGAGCACTGGACTCTGGCACGCAATATTTGCCGCAAAGTGGTGGATTACGAGCGCCTTTTCCATCGCTCTCGCATTGATGCTCGCCACCTGGTTCAACCTCGGCTGGGTACGTATGGCGCTCGCCTCTGCGCCTGCCGCACTTATGGCGCTGTTGCAGCCGCAGCATCCGGAGCTTGCCTTCACCTTCGGGGTTGTGGGACTGTCGGTATTGAGTAATCTCCCCTCCACACGTGATACGGAGGTGGGCTCCTGGTTTGATGAAAGCTGGGATTTTGCCAAAAAGATCATGCCCCTGCTTCTGATCGGGGTGCTTCTGGCTGGCGCCTTTCTCGGGCGCCCGGGGCACGAAGGCCTGATCCCCTCGGAATGGGTCGCATCCCTGGTGGGGGGCAATTCCCTCAGTGCCAATGTGTTTGCGTCGGTGTTCGGGGCGTTCATGTACTTTGCCACCCTCACCGAGGTGCCGATTCTGCAGGGTCTGATGGGTGCAGGGATGGGCAAAGGCCCAGCCCTGGCGCTGCTTTTAGCGGGTCCCGCCCTGAGCCTCCCGAACATGTTGGTAATCCGCAGTGTGATGGGGAATAAAAAGACTGGTGTATTCGTAGTGCTGGTGGTGATAATGGCAACCCTAAGCGGACTGATATACGGCGCCCTGTTTTGATAACTTAAACGATTGTTACTATTCACTACTTTGGGGCAATGGAGGTCTTCAGCACAGTAGGGTGGCCACTGGCCGCCGACATGCTCCGTTACTCAATATGGGCTGCCACGTTGGTGAGGAATTGAAATCCCCGGTGATGGGTGCGCTGTAGTCTCTGTTAGAGTATGGCTGCAGGTTGTCGGGCAGTGCCCGACCTACACAATCCAAACGTAGGGGCAGGCCCCCGTGCCTGCCCATTCCATCAGGAGCTATCTGCTGGCGCATTTATACATCGCGCCCTGAAGTTAAACGAAAACATGCATAGGAGGACACGGATGCTGAAACACTATATTGCCTATTTCTCTGCGGCGGGGACAACGCAACAGGTTGCACACATGCTTGAGAACCACCTGCGCCAGGCAGGTATCGATGCGGAGATGCTCGAACTCGCCCCCGCAGGTGGAGCTGACGCAGGTGCGCTTGCTGCAACAGTTAAAACCAACGCATGCCTGTGGCTCGGAAGTCCGGTGTATGTGGATCATGCCGTACCTCAGGTGCTTGACTTTATCGCAGCTCTGCCCCGGGGTAGTGAAGACTCCGTGGCTGTGCCCTTTGCCACCTGGGGCGGGGTGTGCAGTGGGGTGGCTCTCGCGGAGATGGCTAGCCATCTGCAGGAGCGCAGCTGGCAGAGTATAGCTGCGGCGAAGGTACTCGCGCAGCACTCATCCATGTGGGAGAGCACAAATCCTCTTGCTAAAGGTCACCCCGGCCCCCGGGATGAAGAACACCTGGCCGCTCTGGTGCAGCAGGTGCTGATCAAACTCAAATCTGCGCCTGTGGAGCCCCTTGAGCAGGAGGTGCTCAACTATCTTCCTGCAGAGTACGCCGCAGAGTCGTGGGGAAAAAGTCTGGAAAAGGTAAAGGTGTTGTTGGGGGAACACCAGCCGGAGCATGAACGCTGTGATGGGTGTGGGCGTTGTGTGGAGTTGTGCCCCGTAGGCGCCCTGAGCTGGGAAGAAGGCTATCCTGTAGTGGGAGAGAACTGTGTGCGCTGTCATCAGTGTACACGCCACTGCTCGCAGCAGGCGTTTCCTTTTAATGCCGCCATGATGGAAGAGCGTCTACAGCAAATGGCAGGCGCAAGCCCGGAAACATCTCAGACTAAGGTGTATGTGTAATATTCTAACCCTCTCTCTGAGGGAGAGGCGATTTTCACGACTTTAAGTGTGTAATCTTATCCCCCGGAATCGGCGCACTGAAGTAGTATCCCTGCGCGTAGTCACACCCCATGGCGCTGATAGTGTCAAAGATCTCCACCGAGCTCACGAACTCCGCTATAACTTCCATCCCTTCGGAATGAGCGTAATCAATGAGCAGCTTGATCAGATTGCGGGTTTTATCGTCTTCGTTGACCTTCTTGACCAGTGATCCATCTATTTTTACAAAATCCGCCGGAAATGCCGATAGGTATGAAAAATTAGCAAAACCGGAACCAAAATCGTCAATCGCTATTTTAAGACCCAGGCCCTTCAGTTCAATCAGGGCTTTAAGGGCAACGTCGTAATTATGGATGTTTTCTGTTTCCACCAGTTCCAGCACCAGGCGGTCCGTAACAGCGTAGCGCTTGGCCGTAGAGGCGATGAAATCTACCGTATCTCGGCGCAACAGGTCGTCCACCGAGAGATTGACCGAAAAGCTCTCAGAACGATGGCGGAAGAACATGCACGCCTGTCTGAAGATGGCGCGAGTCATTTCCGGATAGTGGCTGGTCTGTTCCATGATGGGCAAAAACGCTCCCGGTGAGATCAACTCACCCTGGGAGGTCTGCATACGCATCAGGGCCTCATACCGGGTTATCCTGCCACTGGGGATATGCACAATGGGCTGATAGTGTGGCAGCAGACGCTGATCGAGGAGAGCTTGTTGCACCTCATTGATCCAGTAGGCGCGCATCCGTCCCTGTTGATTGGCTATCTCGGGGTTATAGATGGCCACCGCCTGTTTGTTGTGCTTGGCATGCTGCAGCGCTGCATCAGCGCAGGTGAGCAGATCCTTTTCTCCACACGCGACCCCGCTTATGAGGGTGAGGTTGAGACGTTCCTCATCGGCATAGGTGAAAGGGTGCTGACGCAGGAACTCGGAAAAACGCTCCACGGCGGAGGTGGTATCTTCCACATGAATTGATTCTGTCAGAATCGCAAAAATATCGCTGTGAAGACGGTACAGGGTGGAGTCTTCCGCCGCAAAGAACTCCACCAATTGATTACTGAAATGTAGCAAAGCCAGGTCTGCAGTTTCGGCTCCCAGGTTGTGATTAATGCCGCCGAAGTCCACGATATCGAATAATAACAGACATGTGCCCTCTGCCCCGGTACTGATATCTTCCACCAGTTTATGCCTGCTTCCTAGAGAGGTGAGCTTATCCGTAGCAAAGGCGAGTTTCACCTCATCGCGTTTTTCCAGTAGTTCGGTAATTTCGTAGCGCGCCGCAATGTATTCGACAATATTGCCGTCTTTATCGGTCAAAGGCATGATAACGCTGTCAGCGTAATAAGAGTCACCATCTTTGGTTCGATTGCGGCTGATTCCGCGCCATCTCTTCCCGGCCTGAATCCGTTGCCACATCCGTTTGAACACACTTTTGGGTACACTGGGGTGGCGCACAATGCTGTGCGGTTGTCCCAGCATCTCCTCACGTGTATACCCGGAGACTTCGCAGAACTTGTCGTTGGCGTAGGTTATATTTCCTTCCAGGTCCCCTTTGGAAACCAGGCACAGTCCATCGAGTATATTGCTGTACTGCTGCAACTGTTTCAGATGTTGTTCTCGCTTTGCCTCGCTGCGAAGTACATGCCTGTTGGTGATATACGCAATCAGAAATCCCAATAGAAGGTTGATCAAGACTACAACTACACCGATACGTGCGCGCCGATGTGTATCAGTAAGCAAGTCGCTGTTATGTGTCTGGATACGTTGATCCAATGCGCTGGTATAAAAACCGGTTCCCAGTATCCAGTCCCAGTATGGCAAAGATACGACGTAGGCGATTTTATCGGCACCAAAACGCACGTGTGCCAGGCGTTCGAGAAAACGCCTTTGAAGAAATCTGTCACACACTTGTTTAGGTAACATAGCGACAATCCGCCATCCATTGTGCTGTGCTGTGTTATACAGGGTGTGAATATCAAGCTCGGAGTTTCCACTGGAGGAAGGCCAGTATATTCGATCGCGCTGGTTCGGGGTTGACTCCAGTAGAGGTTTGGCCAGCGCTTCAATATCCGCGTTGCTGAGGTTCGGATCCATGCCGAGTTCAAGCAGGTGCGTGGCACTGCAGCGACTGATCAGGTTCCCTTCAGCATCAAACACCAGGTGCGCAGCATGATGCAATTGGTTGAGGCCACGCCTTAAGTTTGCAACCCTGGAATGGATATGTCTCAAGCTCTCATCTTGCTGTGATTCGATGAAGCCCTTCATATCGGCTACGTTCATCTGCAGATGAGTGCGTACCTCCTTCAGGTGATCACGGCGCATGAATTCCAGTTCTTTGATCCCGCGCTGGGTTTCCCGTTTAATTGCCTGTTTTTCTTCGGTAATATAGTACTGTCGCAAATTGGCGCTATGCTCGGTGTATTCCTTGTAGGGGAGAAAAATAAAGAAATAGCTGATGCTAAGCGCGAGGATCAACCCGGCTAAAGCGGTAGCGAGTATGTTGAAACGTGTAATTGGGGTCACAGGCAACTCGGTATACAGCAAAAATTAATGGGTCAAGTGGGATTGCGCCAAATGAATTAATCCGAATGCTCGAAAAGATTACCAGAGATTTGGTGGGAAGTACAATCCCTTTGCCACCCTTATTGTGGAAAGATTAAATTTGTGGCTCCAGTTATAAAGCAGGTCTATGCTAGAATATGCCCTTTGAATCTGAATTGAAGCTATGCAATGTAATGGAGTTATGCAGTGAGTAAGAAAGAGTTTAAAAAGGCGGAGGTGTTTACCCTCTCTGCCGCACATTTGAGTCACGACACCTTTTCTGCGATGTTGCCGGCGTTGTTGCCGCTTTTGATTGATAAACTCGGCTTGACCCTCTCCATGAGTGCCATGCTCGATATCGTGCGCCGCATCCCCGCTCTTTTTAATCCTTTTCTGGGCCTTATAGCCGAGCGCACGGGCATCCGCTATTTCGTGATTCTCACCCCTGCTATAACCGCATTGAGTATGGGGCTGGTGGGGCTGGCACCTTCGTTCTGGGCGCTGATGGTGCTTCTGTTTATTGCAGGGGTATCAGCAGCACTGTTTCATGTGCGCTCTCCCGTCATGGTACGTGAAGTCTCCGGAACCCGAGTCGGTACCGGCATGAGCTTTTTCATGGTGGGGGGTGAACTCGCACGTACTCTGGGGCCCTTGCTGATTATCGCTGCAGTATCCTGGTGGGGGTTGGAGCAGATATATCGCCTGGTTCCTATAGGCCTGGCCGCATCCCTGGTCCTGTTTGTGAAACTGCGCAATTACAAGGTTCCAACAACTCAGCAACGCGGACGCGAACGCGGCGATACACGCCGGGTGCTGCATATGTATCTGCCGCTGTTTGGGGTAATTGCACTCTACATCCTGTTTCAGACCGCGGTTAAAAGCGCGTTGACCCTGTATCTGCCGGTATACCTCACCCAGCAGGGGGAATCGCTGTGGTATGCAGGGATATCACTTTCAATATTGCAGTTTTTCGGGGTGATTGGCACGTTTTGCGCCGGGAATATTTCTGACAGAATAGGACGCCAGAACACTCTGCTTATTGCGGCACTGGGCTCGGTTATTGCCATGGGTTTGTTTGTGGCGCACAACAGTGTTGTGTTACTCGCGTTTCTCGGTTTCTTTATCTTTGCTTCTGGACCGGTCCTTATGGCAACCATCCAGGATGTGGATTCCCACATGCCCACGTTTATGAACAGCATGTATATGTTCATTAATTTCGGGGTGGGGTCTTTGGTGGTATTTGTAATGGGAGCCCTGGGGGATAGCCTGGGTCTGCAGCTCACGTATCAGATATGCGTCGTTGCAGCCATGGGAGCTATCCCGACGGCGTTACTGGTGAAGCACGCCGCTAAGGCGCGTGAAATATGAAAGGTTTGCGTCCTCCTCACCCCAACCCTCTCCCGCAATGGGGAGAGGGAGACTTTATTTAAGGAGAATTGAATATGCAGGTACGTGAAGTTGAATATGCGATCGTCGGAGTAGGAACCGCGGGGCTCGGAGCTTACAGCCGTATCCGGCGCAAAACCGATAACCTGGTACTGATTCAGCACGGCCCCTATGGCACCACCTGTGCACGGGTGGGATGTATGCCGAGTAAGATGCTCATCGCGGCGGCAGATATCGCGCATGAGATCGACACCGGGGATTTTTTCGGTATCAACGGCAGCTACAGCGTGGATGGGAAACGCGTGTTTGAGCGTCTGAAGAAGGATCGCGCGGAGCGCTTTGTGGGCGGCGTCCTGAAAACGGTAGAGAAGATCCCTGCAGAGTACAAACTCGAAGGCAAGGCGGTATTTCTTGACCCCCATACCCTGCAGGTGGGTGACAACCTCCAGGTAAAGGCGCAGAAGATCATCCTCGCATGCGGTTCCACCCCGGCATTCCATGGCCCGTTCGCGGATATCTGGGATGAGGTGGACAGTAGTGACACCATCTTCGAGCTCGACGATCTGCCCGAATCCATAGCGGTGGCGGGGCTGGGGGTTATTGCTCTGGAGCTGGGGCAGGCGTTTCACCGCCTCGGGGTAAAAACCACTATGTTCGGTCACAGCGGGCGCATCGGCGGGTTTCAAAACCCGGATATGCAGGCAGAGACCATGACCGTACTGGATAAAGAGCTAAATATCGTGCCACGGGGTGAATTTGTTGCGGCACGCAAAACGCAGGATGGCTTTGAACTTAAATTCGAGCGTGATACCGGCGAGGTTGTTACCCATACGTGCGAGCGCGTTCTGGTGGCGAGTGGGCGTGAATCGAGCCTGCACAGGATGAATCTTCATAGCAGCGGCCTCGAGCTGGATGCCAGAGGTTTGCCCCGATACGATCCCCTCACTATGCGCTGCGGCGAAAGTCATATCTATGTGGCCGGCGATGTGACTGAAGATCTACCCCTGTGGCACGAGGCCTACATTGAAGGGCGCATTGCCGGCGACAGCGCCCTCGCACCATCCGGTGCCAAAGAGGGTAAACGTGCGGTACCCCTGGGGATCTACTACACCGATCCGCAGATGGCGAATGTCGGAACCCCGTACAACGGACTGGATAAAGATGAGATTGTGATCGGGCAGGTTAGTATGGCCGAAGGCTCCAGACATGCCATCTACAATGACGATCGCGGTATGCTGCAGATCTATGCCGCCAAAGCAGACGGGCGTATTCTGGGCGCGGAGATCTTCGGGCGCGGGGCGGAACACATGGCGCATACCCTGGCGCTGGCAATTGAGTACAAAGCCACCGTGGCAGGAATGCTGGAGATGCCATTCTACCATCCGTGCCTCGAAGAGGTGATGAAGGACGCTCTGCACCACGCGCGCAAACAGCTTAAATAAATGCTCGCTGCCCTTGAATTCGCGTTTCTTATTACCGCCCCCGTGTTTTTCATTATCGTGGCGGGGGCGGTTTTTAAACGCATGCAGATAATCAGCGACAGCTTCGCACGCACCGGCTCGGATCTGGTGTTCAAGGTCACACTGCCCTGCCTGCTGTTTGTAAAACTGGTGCAGACCGATTTTCAGCGCGAACTGCCGTTGCTCCTGGTCGGATATGCCCTGCTTGCAACCATCGGCGTTTTTCTCATCCTTGAACGCGAAGCGGATCGGCGTCTGCAGTATCCGAAGGAACGCGGTGTGTTTGTGCAGGGGGCGTTTCGCGCTAACATGGGGATTGTGGGGCTGGCGTACTGTTTCAGTGCCTTTGGCGATTCGGTGGTGGCGCCGGCTTCGATCTATTTGGCCGTGATGACCACGCTGTATAATGTCCTTGCGGTTATCACCCTGACCCGACACCAGAGTCAGAGCATGCTGGATCCGGAATCATTGCGTGCCCGGATAGTGCCACTCCTGGCCAGTATCGGCAAAAATCCCCTTATCCTCGCCATCGCTGCCGGGGTATTGGTATCTGTAGTGGGGATAGATGTTCCACGGGTGGTGCTGGATACAGGTGAGTATCTGGCGCAGATGAGTCTCCCTCTGGCGCTGGTATGCGCCGGCGCTTCAATCCGCGTACATGAGTTTACCACTTCGCGCCCGCTGTATGCGGCAACGCTCGCAAAGCTGGTTGTGGTGCCACTGTGTATTACCCTGGGGGGAATAGCTCTGGGGCTGCGCGGAGAAACCCTGGGGATTCTCTATCTCATGAGTTCTGCCCCCACGGCAGCAGCCAGCTACCCCATGACCCTGGCTCTGGGTGGAAGCCACCATCTCGCCGCCGCCATCATTGCGGCAACGGCGATAGGTTCGCTGTTTTCCACCACCCTGGGGTTATTTGTCCTGCGCACCCTGCAGCTTATTTAGCCACAAATGGCATGAAATGGAGTTATGCAATGGAACACGGTTCGGTAGATACTATGGTGGCAATGTTTGCTGCGGTTTTTGTGGTCAGCAGCCTGTGTCAGTGGGTGGCGTGGCGGGTAAAGCTGCCGGCGATTATCTTCCTGCTTCTGGCGGGGCTTGTTGCCGGGCCCATGCTGCAGTTGGTTTCACCGGATGAGATTCTGGGGGAGCTGTTGTTCCCGTTTGTATCACTCTCGGTTGCGGTTATTCTGTTTGAGGGCAGCCTGACCCTTAAATATCGCGAACTCGGGGGAATGCAAAAGGTGGTGCGAAACATGGTTTCCTTCGGGATGCTCACCACCTGGGGCATTACCACCCTCCTGACCCGATATATCCTCGGCCTGGGCTGGGACATCAGTCTCCTGTTTGGGGCCATATCTGTGGTAACCGGGCCTACGGTGATTGCCCCCATGCTGCGCACCGTGCGCCCCACCCAGGCGGTTTCCAACATCCTGCGCTGGGAAGGGATCGTTATCGATCCTATCGGTGCCTCACTGGCGGTACTGGTGTATGAGTTTATCATTGCCGGAGGCGGTGAAGAGGCCCTGGGGCATACGCTGCTGACCTTCGGACTGATAGTCCTGGTCGGTTTTGTTATCGGTATTCTGGGTGGATACGGCTTCGGCCTGGTGTTGCGTTATCACCTGCTGCCAGAGTTCCTCCATAATGTTACCGCACTGGCGCTGGTATTCGGCACCTTTGCCCTGTCCAATCTGATTCAGGCAGAGTCCGGCCTGGTGACCGTCACAGTGATGGGGATGTGCCTCACCAATATGCCCAATGTGGATATGGAGGAGATCCTCGACTTCAAGGAAAGCCTGAGTATTCTTCTTATATCGTTGCTGTTTATTATCCTTGCCTCGCGCCTCGATTTTGCCGACTTCACCTCTCTGGGATGGCCGGCGTTGCTTATCCTGGTGGGGATTCAATTTCTGGCGCGTCCTCTCAACGTCATGGTCTCCGCCGCAGGTTCGAATCTCACCTGGCCGGAACGTCATCTCCTCGCCTGGATTGCCCCACGGGGCATAGTGGCGGCAGCGGTGTCGGCTCTGTTTGCCATGCAACTGGAGCAGGCAGGTTTCGCCGATGCGGGCAAACTCGTGCCTCTAACCTTTATGGTGATTATCGGTACGGTTCTGCTCCAGAGCGCAACAGCGCGCCCCATTGCCACATGGTTGGGCGTGGCGGAGCCTGAGCCGCGCGGTTGTCTTATTGTGGGTGCCAATCCGGTGGCACGCACCATCGGACTCGCTTTGAAGAATGCAGGTTTCCGGGTGAAGCTGGCGGATTCAAGCTGGGAATACACTTCAAAGGCGCGCATGGATGGGTTGCCCACCTACTTTGGTAATCCCATTTCGGAACACTCGGATCGTCATCTGGACATGGTTGGACTCGGGCGTATGCTCGCCCTTTCTCCCCATGAGGAACTCAACATGGGAGCAGCGATGCATTATCGGGTTGATCTGGGGGTGGAGAATATCTTCCGCATTCAGAATAAAAAACCCAAAGGGCAATCGCGCAACGGAGCACAGAACCATTCACGCGGCACTATCCTTTTTAGTGAGGAGATCACCTATGCAAGCCTGAAAGAGATGCTCGACTATGGTGCGGAAATTCATTCCACCAAACTCACAGAAAACTATACCTATAAAAACTGGAAGCGGCAGCGCGGCAATTTCGCAGTCCCTCTGTTCGCCATAGATCCACGTAAAAACCTGCGCCTGTTCAGTATGGATAAATTGTTTGAGCCGGGAGCAGGGTGGCAGATATACAGTATGGTGCTGCCGGATAACCACGCAGCATAACAAAAAGGGCACGCCTTTGGCGTGCCCTTTTTGTTGAATTCGTATAAATGTTGGAATCTGAATTCAGGCGTTGAAGCTCCCCATGATCTCTTCTTTGAAGGCATCAAAGCCCATTTCATTTACAAACTTGCCCAAGCGCCCCTTGCGATTGTTTTTGACGAACCAGGCGACAATGTGATCCGCCAATGCCAGGGACTGCTCCTCATCAAGCTGGTCCGCGAGGAGGTGGGAAAGGCGCGCAGCGGCACCGCCGTTACCCCCGACCATCACCTTCCAACCCTTGGGGGTGCCGATAAGTCCGAGATCCTTGATACATACTTCAGAACAGTCGTTGGCACAGCCGGAAACCCCCATCTTGAACTTCCAGGGAAGCTCTCTGCCGTGGTAGCGTTTGTCCATCTCCAGACCCAGGGTGACGGAATCCTGCTGGCCGCGTTTGCAGAAGGTGGTGCCGGGGCACACCTTGACGGAGCGCACACACATGCCGATAGCGGCACCTGCGGGTTCGTCGAGTTCCTCCCAGATCTGATCGAGTTGTCCCTCTTCAAGACCCACAATGGCAATACGCTGCGCGCTTGTGAGTTTCAGGGCTTTGGCGTTGAACTTCTCTGCTACGTTTGCAATTTTACGTAGCTGATCCGGATTGGTAATGCCAGCGGGGATGTGCGGAGCGACGGCGTAGGTTTCTTTATCCCGTTGAATAATGGCGCCTTTGGCCAAAATATCTTTTTTCATGTTATGCAACTCTCCTGTTTCGGTGGTTGATAAGTGATCTGTTTGAAAACGCACACGAATATATTGGTTTTACATCTAAAGTGCAAATAGTGGTTTGTCACAACAGGGGACGATACCATGTCGTTCCGCTTCTTGCAGGAGGTAACGCACTGCATGTTCCCCTTCGGGCCCCAGGTCGAGAGAGAAATCATTGACGTAGAGACTGATGTGTTGCGCGGTAACCTCTTCGGAGAGTTCCTGCGCGTGGGCACGGATATATGCCGCGACTTGCTCCGGATGGGCGCGGCCAAATTCGAGGCTTGCACGAATTCCCTGCTCCACGCGCGCAACTATCTCCGGGTCGAGCTCTCGGCGTGCGAGGATTCCTCCCAGTGGAATAGGGAGACCGGTGCTTTCTTCCCACCACTGCCCCAGATCGATTACCTGATGGAGACCGTAATCTGCAAAGGTAAAGCGAGATTCATGGATAATTACCCCCGCAGCCGCTTCACCCCGCCGGAGCGCAGGCATGATCTGATCAAAGGGAAGGCTGCGCAGATCAGTGAGGCCGCTCTCGCACAGTTGGAGCAGGAGGCTTGCTGTGGTCATCTCTCCGGGAATCAGTACGGTTTTGTCCCGCAGATCCGCCATGCTGCACGCAGAGGGGGCCACTACCAGGGGGCCGCAACCGCGCCCCAGAGCGCTGCCCGCACGCAGCAGGGTGTAACGCTCGCGCACATGCCCGAAGGCATGATAGGAGATCTTGGTGAGATCGAGGGTTGCGTTGAGGGCGAGGCGATTGAGGGTCTCTACATCTTCGAGGCGCTCCTGGAAACGCAAACCGCCGCACGGCACCTGGTTGTGAACCAGGGCGGCAAAGATGAAGGTATCGTTGGGACAGGGTGAGTATCCCAGAGTGAGTGTCTCTGACATCAGGGCTCCTGTGGCGTAAAAATTTCCGCAGGGGTTTGGCGCAGCCAGAACAGCACCGCATCCTGTGCACGCCGCATGGCTCCGGGCAGATCCCAGGATGCCATATTGCGCGCCTCTACCATGTTGGAGATGGAACGCATCTCGACAAAGGGGGTGTCAAACATACAACACATGTGCGCTATGGCCGCCCCTTCCATGTTTTCACATATCCCTGCGGTGGCTGTTTCCACAGCAGAGGCTCGGGTGTCGGTGCCGCTGCAGGTTGCGACGGTCACGAAATTGCCCTGTCCAGGGGTGCAATCACATTGAGCGGCAAATTGTTCCATCTTAATTGCGGCATTATCAGTCAGTGAGGTGCATACCGGAAAGCGGTTGTAGAAGGGAGTGTGCTGGTGATTCAACAGCGGAAGGTTGAGGTCACGCATGGAGAGAAAGCCGTTCGGCGTGATCGCTCCGGTGTCGGCGTAGATCTCGGCGCGTGCAAGAGCCAGATCTCCGACCTTGAGCCCGCTGCCGTGGTATGCGCCACCGCAGCCGCACACAATTACCGCTTCCGGCTGAAGCTGGTGGAGAAGGATGGCGCTACTCCCTGCGGCGTTCGCTGTGCCTGTGCCGCTGGTGGCTATGGCTACGTGATGTGCTCCCAAAATGCCGCACTGATATTCAAGGGGGCCACAAGTGCGCGTTTCCGCCTGGTGTAGCTGAGCACGCAGTTGGGCATTCTCCTGTGCTACTGCACTCAATAGTAAAATCATGAGCAGTTCTGATACCAGCCGATACGGATCAGATCGCGTCGCATCTCTACCCCGTATTGACGTGGAATACCCCAGTGCCAGAAGTTAAGATTACGCGGATGTTTGGCGCAGCGGCTTTTGAACGGGCATTTACCTGTGTCGGTCAGCATGTGTTTGAATGTTTTATCCGCCTCGGCAATATACTGCAGCAATTTGTGGCGCAACTGGCTGTTGCTCTGAGCACATACGCTCGCAATGCAATCGCGTATTTTCAGCCCTTCGAGATATTCGCTCAACCCCTCATCAAACCCCAGTTTGCACACCTCGACAAAGTCTTTCCAGTCGAGAAGAAGGTTCACAAACTCCTCATCCTCATCCCACTCTATCTCCTGTTGTTTGAACATGATCTCTGCAATCTGATCTTGCTCCGTGGCAGAGAGAAAGAAATTGTCCGTATCGCTGGTGGCGGTCATGAAGAACATCTCAACCAGTTCATCGCAGTAGTTGATATAGTCGAGTTCCGCACGTTCAAACTTACGCAGTTCCAAGGGTAGTTCCGTTTCCGGCACGCTGCATAATGCCAGGTGGTTATGTGCAAAATCTGCCGGAAACAGGATCTCCTCGCGGTGGTGGAGTTCGTAGCGATTTAGGATATCCATGGTACGGATATGGTTAGCGGTGAAAAAGGTGAGGGCTTTTTCTTCGGAGAAAAAGATCTCCGCCCCGAGGCGGTTATTGGCAAGGCCGAAGCCTACAAAACCGTCGTGAATCAGGCGGGGCAGATATGGTTCGAGCATCTCCAGAATCTCTGCTGTGGGCAGATATGGGGAGTAAAACACCGTGGGTTCTATCTGGTTGTCATCGTATTCCCCTTCGATCTCATCCGGGTAGAATTCAAGAATAAAAAAACTCTCCTCCGAAACCAGGGTACTGCAGTCACGCAGTAAGGCGGGGAGGGTGTCAATGTCGGTGAGAACGATGAAGCGGAATGCACCCTCACACTCCTCGAGCTGGGTGTAGTAGTACCCTGGCTCGATGCGGAAGTCGGGGCGTTGCATCTCGCTGGGCCAGAGACTCAGACCGCAGGGCTGTCTGAGGGGAGCACCGTTTGAACCACGTGTAATATCCACAGTTTCCTCAAAGGTTGAAGGGGGTTGAACGGCGTAAGGATAAGCACTGACGCAGGCAAAGTCAATAGGCGTGCCCCAAGACCTGGACAGTATTCCACCTTGCCTTCCTTTAATTGTAGTAGGGGCGCACCGATGTGTGCGCCCGGGTTTACTGCAGCACGAAGAGAAAAAGGGAAAATGCAGGGGCAGTTATGAATTGAAAAGTCGGTTTCAGTGGCGCCGGAAACGCTCGAGCAGGCGGCGGCTCGCGGCTCCGGGGGTGGTGTGTCCTTCGATGACACTCTCCTCCACCTGGGGCAGAAGGGGGGCAACATTCTTATCGTGGATAAATAGCTCCTTCAGATCATCCTGGAGCAGGGTCCACATCCATTCACGTGCCTGTTGGCGGCGTTTCTCTTCAAATTCACCGCTGTTGTGCATGCAGGCACGGTAATCCTCCAGGGTTTCCCATATGGTATCAATGCCGATATCCTTCAGGGCGCTGCAGGTGAGTACCGGCACCGTCCAGTTCGGGCTCTTGGGGCGCATGATATGCAGGGCGTTGTGATACTGTTGACGTGCGAGTTCAGCTGCGGGCTTGTTGCCTCCATCCGCTTTGTTGATCACGATGGCGTCGGCGATCTCCATCACCCCTTTTTTGATCCCCTGCAGTTCGTCGCCCGCACCGGCGAGTTGCATGAGGACAAACACATCCACCATCGCGGCTACGGCGATTTCCGATTGTCCCACCCCTACCGTTTCTACAATGATGATATCGTAACCGGCCGCTTCGCACAGGAGCATGGTCTCGCGTGTTTTGCGCGCCACGCCACCCAGGGTTTCCCCCGCAGGGGAAGGACGGATGAAGGCGTTCTCTTCGCGCGCAAGCTGTTCCATGCGGGTCTTGTCTCCAAGGATGCTCCCGCCGGAGATCTGCGAAGATGGATCGACTGCCAGTACCGCGACCTTGTGCCCCTGGCGCACCAGACTCAGGCCAAACGCTTCAATAAAGGTGCTCTTGCCTACGCCGGGGACGCCGGAGATACCGATACGCAAAGAGTTGCCGGTGCGCGGCAATAGCGCTTCAAGTACCTGCGTGGCCTGCTGGATGTGCTCGGTTTTGCGGCTTTCGATCAGGGTTATCCCCTTCGCCAGGGCGCGTAGTTTGCCCTCCTCAATGCCGCTGATGATAGTGTCGGGTTGCATGGATAGACCTTGACGATTCAGGATGGATGCAGAAGGGGACGATCGGTCTGTCAATTCCCGTCGTGCATTGCATTTGTAGGGGCAGACCGGTGTGTCTGCCCACGTTTGTTGTATAATTCAGACGTATGTTGCGTTGCAAGCCGGTCGCACACATCGGTGCGCCCATTGTATGTTATGCATGAACTATGCATTTTTTCACCATGATTGCAATGTAACGGTAGGGGCACGGCATGCCGTGCCCCTACGCGCTTTACGCGTTCGGTTTCTTCGCAATCGCTGCCAGAGTCTCAAGCCCAGATTTCACGATAGGGGTGCCGGGACCGAAGATGCAGGATGCACCGGCGTTGTAGAGGGCGTCGTAGTCCTGGCGCGGGATGACGCCGCCGCATACGATTACAATGTCCTCGCCGCCGAGCTTTCTGAGCTCTTCTGCGAGCTGCGGCACCAGGGTCATGTGCCCGGCTGCAAGGCTCGAAACCCCTACAGCGTGGACATCGTTCTCCACCGCCATCTTCGCGGCTTCTTCCGGGGTCTGAAACAGCGGCCCGACATCCACATCAAAGCCGATATCCGCATACGCACTCGCAACCACTTTTGCACCGCGGTCGTGCCCATCCTGCCCCATCTTGGCTATGAGGATACGCGGGCGCCGCCCCTCTTCGGTGTTGAACGCCTCTACCTTGTGCTTGAGCTCGGTGAAGTTTTCGTCGTGGTCACACACGGATGCATACGCTCCTGAAACAAGTTTTATTTCCGCCTTATGGCGCCCGAACACCTTTTCCATGGCGTCGGAGATCTCCCCTACGGTGGCGCGCTGGCGTGCCGCTTCCACGCACAGACCCATGAGGTTCTGCTTGTCATCGTTGCATGCGGCCGTTATCGCGTCCAGCGCTGCCTGGCATGCCTGCTCGTCACGTTTGGAGCGTACCTTCTGCAAGCCCTTGATCTGGGAGTTACGCACTGCAGTGTTGTCAATGCTGAGGGCGTCAATGGGGTCTTCATTCTTGAGCTGGTACTTGTTAACCCCGACAATTACATCGCGCCCACTGTCGATGGAGGCTTGTTTCTTGGCGGCGGATTCTTCGATGCGCAATTTGGGCATCCCCGATTCTATTGCCGCGGTCATACCGCCGAGGTCTTCAATTTCCTGCAGGAGCTTGCGCGCTTCCTTGATCAAGTCCGCCGTCATCGACTCCACATAGTAGGAACCGGCGAGGGGATCGACCACGTTGGTGATGCCGCTTTCCTCCTGGATGATGAGCTGGGTATTGCGGGCTATGCGCGCGGAGTGGTCGGTAGGCAGAGCGATCGCTTCATCCAGCGCGTTGGTATGCAGAGACTGGGTGCCGCCCAATACCGCCGCCAGCGCTTCGAGGGTGGTACGCACTACATTGTTGTACGGATCCTGCTCGGTGAGACTCCAACCGGAGGTCTGGCAGTGGGTGCGCAGGCTCTTGGATTTGGGGTTCTGCGGATTGAACTGATCCATGAGTTCCGCCCACAGAAAACGTGCCGCACGCAGCTTCGAGGCTTCCATGAAGAAGTTCATCCCGATGGCGAAGAAGAACGACAGGCGCGGGGCAAAGGAGTCGATGTCGAGCCCTTTGGCGAGCGCCGCTTTGACATACTCGAGTCCATCGGCGAGGGTGAAGGCTAGCTCCTGGGCGTTATTCGCTCCCGCTTCCTGAATATGGTATCCCGAGATGGATATGGAGTTGAAGCGCGGCATGTGCTTACTTGTGTAACCGATAATATCGGATATGATGCGCATGGATGGTTCGGGTGGGTAGATATAGGTGTTGCGCACCATGAATTCTTTAAGGATGTCGTTCTGGATCGTCCCCGCAAGCTGATCCTGGGTCACGCCCTGCTCCTCTGCGGCGACAATGTAGTTGGCCATAATGGGGAGCACTGCCCCGTTCATGGTCATGGACACCGACACCTTATCCAGCGGGATCTCATCAAAGAGGATCTTCATATCCTCAACCGAGTCGATGGCAACGCCGGCTTTGCCCACATCACCTACGACGCGTGGATGGTCGGAATCGTAGCCGCGATGGGTGGCGAGGTCGAAGGCGACAGAGAGGCCCTGTTGCCCGGCAGCGAGGTTGCGCTTGTAGAAGGCGTTGGATTCTTCTGCGGTGGAAAATCCGGCATACTGGCGTACGGTCCACGGGCGCCCGGCGTACATGGTTGCGACGGGGCCGCGCAGAAACGGCGAAAGACCGGGGAGGGTGCCGAGATGTTCGAGGTTCGCGGTATCCGCTTCGGTGTAGAGCGGCTTTACCGTAATTCCTTCCGGGGTATCCCATTTGAAATTGGATAGATCGTCTGTCTTTTTCTCCTTCTTGGCCTTGGCTTCCCAGGCGGCCATTGTGGGTTTTTCTGCCATAATATATCCTTTCAGTGGTCGCTGAGTCGAAAGCTGCAGCTGTGTGGATGGAGATCAGGACTCTATGCCGACGCGTGCCGGCGTGCCTGTGTCGTAGTAGTGTTTTATCGGACGCATCTCGGTAACCAGATCTGCCGCATCTATGAGTTGAGGCGTTGCGTTGCGTCCGGTGAGAACTATTTCGGTGTTGGGAGCGCGTTCCTCAAGCAGGGACAAGACTTCATCAGGTTTAACCAGATTGAAATCGAGCGCGTTGATCAGTTCATCCAGGATCAACAGATCAACATCTCCACCTGTTGCGAGGGCGTGGGCACGCTCCAGCCCTTGCTGTGCGAGGCTGATATCCTCAGAAGCAGGGTTGTTCTTATTTACAAAGCAGGATCGTCCCCACTGCTCTACATGCCAGTTTTCCCCCATACGGGCGGCGCTACGCATCTCCCCATACTCCGGATCATTTTTCATGAAATGGAGGATGTGCACCCTGAACCCGTGCCCCGCCGCGCGGAAGGCAAGCCCCAGCGCAGCAGTGGTTTTGCCCTTGCCGTGCCCCGTATAGATATGTACCTTGCCCGGCGCTCTTTTTTGAGGGGCTGGAATTTGTCCTTCAGATTGTGTATTGTTCATCCCCTTGTTCCTCCTGGGCGCAGATCGGGTTCTCGGAGTGTTGCGCAACGTACTGTCGTCGCTTTTATAAAAGAGTTTGCCCCTTTATGTAAATGGGTTTCTGGAAAGTAAAATGCTTTTTTAAAACTGCTAAAATTTTTTAGCGAGCCCAAAATTACCAACCCCTGCAATACTCTGTCAAGTGGATTGAACGCTGCTCTGGTCTCCTGACGCGGCATTAAACAGCAGGTTTCATCTGTTTATCCATTAACTATCTTAGGATACTGTAGTGTCCAAGTACCTATTTTATTTTTATAAATCATACCAGCTGCAATGATTTCATCCCGCGCGGAAGAAGAGGTGCGCCCGGCCCGTTGGCTCTTCGTGTACTATGCGGGTTGAAGAGTTTGCTTCTTTGCGCTCAGCGCTGCGCTGCGCCGCCCTGGCGGCTATATGTGCTTTACTGGCAGTAAACCTTTTTAATCGTGGTAAACTTTAGACGTTGACATTTATGGGCGCATGTTTTATATCGTGCGTGTGAAAATAAAACCGTTTTTTATTTTTGAGGTTACGGTGGAATATAACATAGGTGAAAAAATCAAGGAACTGCGCAAGGCGCGACAGTTGACTCTGCAGGCGGTAGCCAATGAGACCGGATTTTCTCCGGCGCTTATTTCGCAGATAGAGAACAACAACGTATCGCCGCCCATTGCGACCCTGTCCAAGATAGCGCGCTTCTTCGAGGTGAAGATAAGCCATTTCTTCGAAGAGGAGGAGGATCCGCGGCGCTTTGAGGTGGTGCGTGTGCCCGATCGCCGCGTGGTGAGCCGGGTTATTTCCAAGGCGGGCAAGGGACATGGCTATACCTATGAAGCGCTCTCGGTACACAAGCTGAATAAAAAGATGGAGCCTTTCGTAGTCACCGTCGGGGAACGCAGCACCGATGAAACCATGTATAACCATGATGGAGAAGAATTCCTCCTGGTGATGAAGGGTACTGCAGAAGTTCTCCTGGATGATGAGCGCATCAAGCTCGAAGCCGGAGATGCTATCTATTTTGATTCCTCCATGAAGCACCGCCTCCTTTCCTACGATGGCAACGAAGTGCAGGTGCTGGCAATAGTAACCCGCTGAGATCTCAGGCAGAAGCGATGAAGCAAAGGTGTGAGTTGATCCGCCTGGTTATCTTTCGATTCTGGTGTCAGCAGAGAACTCCCAACGTAAACGCACATATCTGAGTTTAATATTAAAATCACGAGCTGTATTCTTTTTCGACAGCCCGGTTGGATACTCTCCAGAGCTTTGTACAGGGTGCCGGCCGGAAAGCGTTATCTATATCAACAAAGGATGGATGAATTATGTCAAAAAAAGTGCTGAAACCCTCTCTGGAGAATCCCCTGGATCCACCCGAAAACGTAGAATTTACTATTCCCGGTGAAGTCCCGGGAGTGAAGGGGCCCTACGAAGAGGCAATGAAAGAGGGGCACGAGTTGATGGAGCGCCCCATCAAGTCTGTGCCAGTAGGGCAGATTGAAAAGCAGCATTTCAAACAACGCATGACCGTGTGGGAGCGGATCAAGGTTCTCACCGAGAATGAGCCCAATATCCACTTCCAGAACTGGGGACGTAATCTCGATGGCGCTTCCCTGGTGACGGGAATCCTGAATATCAATGGACGCGATGTCGCATTCTACGGGCATGACTTTACCGTGCGTGCCGGTTCCATCGACGCCACCAACGGCAGCAAACTGGCTAAACTCTTTAATATGGCCGGGGAGAAGGGTATTCCCGTTATCGGCATGAACGACAGTGCCGGGGCATTTGTCCCCGCCGGGGTCGGTGGCCTGGATGGTTACGCCGAAGCGTTCACCTCTCTGCGCAAGATCAGTGGTGTAGTGCCGAGCATCATGTGTATGTTCGGTTTTAACGCCGGCGGGGGTTCTTACCTCCCGCGTCAGGGCAGCTTTGTTATCCAGCCTGAAGATACGTTTTTCGGTCTTACCGGCCCGGGTGTGGTAAAGTCGGTTCTGGGAGAGGACATCTCTCCTGAAGACCTGGGTGGACCCAAGGTTCATGGTAACACCGGGGTTGCGGATCTGACCGTAGAAGATGAAACCTCAGCGCTGCGCACCGCAGTGCATCTGCTCGGCTATCTGCCGGACAACAATCATAGCATGGCCCCCTCCCTGCAGACCTCTGATCCCCTGGAACGTAAGACCTGGGAGATCAACACCATGCTTAAAAAGGCCTTTAACTCACCCACCGGGTTCAATACCCCCTTTGATGTCTCCATCATCATTCAGCAGATATGTGACCACGGGGACTACTTTGAAATCCAGCCCACCAGAGCGCGCGAAGCGATCACTGCGTTCGGACGTCTGGATGGTAATGTGGTGGGCTTTGTAGCGAATAACTCTGCGGTATCTTCCGGGCAGATCGACTGTGATTCCGCCGTGAAGATTGCGCGTTTTGTGCGCTTTTGTAACATCTACAACATTCCGCTGATCTTCATGGAAGATACCACCGGGTTTCTCCCCGGGCGCGAGCAGGAAGCGCGCGGTATCGTACAGGCCGGGCGTTCCATGCTCGACTCCATTGTCGATGTACGCACCCCGCGTATCCTCCTGATTTTGCGCAACGCCTACGGCGGTGCATATGCCTCCTACAATAACTACCCTACCGGTGCCGATCTGGTGCTCGCTCTGCCCACCACCCGTCTCGCGGTTATGGGGCCTGCAGGTAAGGAGTTTGTGTATAAGGATGAACTGCGCAAACTGCGTGGCGCGGTGCCCGACATGATCCAACAGGGGATCGAAAAGCGTGTAGCTGCGGGGTTCGAGCGCACTGAAGCCAGAAAAGAGGCCGAAGCCGAAGCAGCCAAGTGGTTGCAGCAGGAAGAGGTGAAGCTCAACACTCGCTATGAGAGGGAGCTCATGAATCCGAAGGAAGGTTTGTCATTGGGGTCCATTTCGTCTCTGGTTATGCCTACCGATCTGCGGCGTGAGCTGGGCAGAAATATGAATTTCTTCCTGCGTCACTATCAGCCGTCCGCGTGGCAGTCGGTACAGCGCGAGTTCCATTAAACGTGCAGTATAGATAGCACCAGCGCAGGATTTAAGCCCGATTTGACAACCCCATGGAACTGGAGATGAAGCCCATGGCAAAAAATACACAGCAGAACAATGACCTCTACACCAACAATCCACTCATTCACCGCGACCGTCGCCTGAGCAAGTCCGATTCGGCCTGGGTTCGTTCGTTCTCGTGTGAAGATCTCAAACCCCTTATTGTATGTCGTGGCCCGATCCGTAAGGAAGCCATAGATGTGTACGAGGAGATGGGGATCAGTCACTACGGAATACTTCTATCGGAGAAGGATTCCATAGTCTACCCCAATGCTCTTTCCCCGGAGCTGCGAACTCTGACCGATAACAGCAAAGTGCATCGCGTCCCCGACTATAGCGGGGCGAGCAAAGAGGAGCGTGTGGAGCGGATCGGCCAGATAATCCAGATTGCGCTGGATAACGGCTATGATTCCATCTTTGCCGGCTACGGTTTTATGGCCGAGGATGATGAATTTGTCTCCGCCATCGAAGATGCGGGGCTGAACTTCATTGGTCCCTGTAGCGCGACTCAGCGTGGCGCGGGAAAGAAGGACGAAGCAAAGCGTACCGCGCTGGAGGTCGGGGTCTCGGTTACCCCGGGGATTGACAATGTCACTACGCGCACCCTGATGAGCAAACACCCGAGCCGCGACAGCCTTGTGGCGCTGGTAAAGTCAGAAGACCTGGAGTGTGATGACGCTGTTCTCAACGATACCGACATCTCTCTGGAGAATCTGGCGAATCATATTCTCGCTGCATCTTACCGCAAGGGGATTGATCTGTTTTCCGTTGAAGAACTCGGCAAACAGGTAGAAGCAGAGTGCGCCGCAATGTTCCGCGATTATCCCGGCGCACGCATCCGCCTTAAAGCCATAGGTGGCGGCGGGGGTAAGGGGCAGCGTATCCTCGGTGCTTCTCTCCTTGCCAAGGATGAACCCACTGATGCTGACATCGCCAAAGCCGCTGCGGATGCTCCCGGTCTGGTGCTGGAGATCCTCAATGAAGTTAAAGCCGGAGGCGTGGGAGATAACAAAAACGTCCTCATAGAGCTCAACATCGAACAGACCCGGCACAACGAGATTCAGCTTCTGGGCAATGGAGAGTGGTGTATTGCCCTCGGCGGACGCGACTGCTCCCTGCAGATGCATGAGCAGAAACTCCTGGAGATTTCCGTAACCCAGGAGAGCCTTGCGGAAGAAGCAAAGAAAGCGCGTGCCACAGGTAAGGACGTAGCTGCTAAGGCGCTGGAAAAAGATCTTGAAATCCTCAAACGCATGGAAGATGAGTCGGAGCGTTTTGGACAGGCGGTAGGTCTCGATTCCGCCTCCACTTTTGAGTGTATTGTAGACCGCCAGCGCCACTACTTCATGGAGGTGAACACCCGCATTCAGGTAGAGCATCGCGTAACCGAGTTGGTCTACAGTCTGAAGTTTACCAATCCCGATGATAAAGATGACTTTTTCATAGTGGAATCCCTGGTGGAAGCGATGGCGCTTCTTGCCATGCACAAGGATCGTCTCCCGCGTCCTGAGCGTGTAACCCGTTTTGGCGCTGGGGCTGAGGCGCGTCTCAATGCTACTGACTGTTCCTTGTCGCCTTCCGCCGGTGGGGTTATCCGCTACTGGTCTGATCCCATCGAAGGGGAAATACGCGACGATCAGGGGATATGCACCCACAACCCCGATACCGGCCAATTTATGCGCTACACCGTAGCGGGGGCTTACGATTCCAATATCGCTCTCCTCCTCACCAAGGCGGATGATCGTCTGGAAAGCTATAATCGCCTGGCCGAGGTGCTCCGGCGTACTACTCTGCGTGGGACCGATCTTGCTACCAACCTCGAGTTCCACTATGGATTGGTGAACTGGTTTATCGGCAACAACGTGATGGCGAAACCCACCACCCGTTTTGTCGTACCGTATCTTACCCTGATGGGATGTCTGAAGCAGGAGGCGGCGAAGGTAGATCCGGTGGTAGCCTTCCTGTCGCTTAAAAAGAAGTACGTAGCGGAGTATGCGGATGATCCGGAGGCGAAGAAGGCGATCTCGAATATCCTGGACCGCAAGGGAACTCTATTGACCCGTCCGCTGCAGATTATTCTTAAAGACCCGCATATGCTCTCCGGTTGGTTGAGTCTGAATCAGAAAAACTTCCGCATGGAAGGTGGAAAGCTGAAGTGGCTGCGCAACCCCCAGTTGATCATCGCCGAAACTTACGAATACCTCAACATGACCATGCGCCCGGATGCTCCGGCATCTGATGTGATCTGGTCGCACGATAATGAGCAGTTGCAGAAGGCGGTTTCCTTCTATGCCAAAATGCGCGATCATTTCTCTGTAAGCGTGGATGATTTTGAGGTTCTCAACACACTGCTGGAGAAGGATGAACCGCAGGGCGATTTCAGCGCAGAAGAGTGGGCTGAGGTCCAGGCAGCGCATGCGGGTTTTGAAGCTGGCAATGAGCTCATGGGATTGCTCTACCTGGTGGGTGAGAACACTAACTTCTTCGACTTCAAGGTCGAGGAAAATCTCGATGTGACCATCCCCGAGTATTTGCACGACTCAGAGCTGCAGGCGCAGATGAAGAAGGTGCTGGTTCCACCTCCATCAACCAAAGAGGACGAGATTGTCACCCCCGGTGGCGGGATGTATTACGCTCAGGAAGCTCCTGGGATGCCCCCGTTCATTAAGGAAGGGGAGCACTTCGATAAGGGCCAGCCGTTGTTCATCCTCGAGGTAATGAAGATGTTCAACAAGATCCCGGCACCGTTCTCAGGTACCGTGGACAAGATTCTCATCGATGGTGGTGATGGCGTGATTGTGTCTAAGGGCCAGCCGATCTTCAAGGTTACTCCGGACGAGAAGTTTGTGGAAACTGATCCTCAGGCGATCGAGAAAGAGCGCCGCGAGACCACCGAAGCGTATCTGCAGAGCATCGTGGAGTAGTTGCATTCAGGTGTCGTTTACGACACACATGTAAAACAAAAACAGCAAGCTCCGGGTTGGTTTCTTTCTATTCCGGGGCTTGCTGTTTTATTTGGTGTGCAGCCAAAGCTGAGTAAGGACTGGTGTGGCGGGTCTTTCAGTTGTAGCAGTAGTCGTCTGCTTCTACACTTTCAGAGATCCCTTCGAGGAATGAAAGCGCCTGGCCATCCTTGACTACTTCCTGCAGGCCGTGATTTGAAGACCACACGGTTCCGCATACGTCGCATTCTGTGATCCCCTCGTAGAATCCATCTACGTGCAGAGAGATGTTGGCGTCTTTGTGGTTCTTGCATACTGGACATTTCATGGCAGTATCCTTTCGTTTTGAGGTTTGTTAAGCATTGTGGGTAAAATAATATCGCCCTTGTGTTAGGCGCGCATGTAGTACGAGTTATGATTTGACATTTATGTTCTGAGGTAGCTATTTTTTTCTTTGCCTCAATGCGTTTATAAAATTCAGTATATACCTCTTCCCCCGCTTGACAACCCTTTTCCGGAGAAAAGTCCTTTTAAAACAGCATGTTATGCTTCAATGTTGTTTTGTAGGGCAAACCATGGGTTTGAAAATCCCGCCTCAGATATAAAGGAATAGCCCACCCATATTGCTTCTGGGGTTGTATGGGATTGATTTAACTGGGTATTTTGCTCGATATACCGCTATTCTATATTTGTGACATTTATGTCATGGGCTGAAGAATGCCGGTAAAATTTTTTTCAGCTAAAATACTTTTAGGCATATTTAAAAGACCAGTTTGTTCTCGAGACACATCATTTTTCACTTAAAAGGTAAATTCTACACAAACTAAATGAGGAGCTAACACTATGTTAACCAAGATCAACCACATTGGCGTCGCTGTTACGAGCATCGAAGAAGCACTCCCTTACTATCGTGATTCGCTGCATATGAATTACGAGGGCTGCGAAGAAGTGGCAGAGCAGAAGGTAAAGGTTGCGTTCCTGCAGATCGGGGAAAGCCGTATCGAACTTCTCGAACCCACCAGCGAAGATTCACCGGTGGCGGGTTTTCTGAAAAAGAACGGCCCGGGTGTGCACCACATTGCGTATGAGGTAGCTGATCTCGTGGGGGCACTAAAGAAACTCGAAGCACAGGGCGTACGCCTGATCGACAAAGATCCGCGCAACGGTGCGCATGGGACAAAGATTGCCTTTGTGCATCCAAAAAGCAGCGGCGGAGTGCTGACCGAACTGTGTCAGCCGGGGCACTGACGCCATGATGTGATTCCTTCAGGTCTTCCATCTTGCGTGCTGTGTCGCAGTAACAGCCCAAATCAGCGGGTAAATGCCGCATTCCATAGGGGAGTGCGGTATTGCTGCCACGCCCGGGTCATAACCCGGATTAAGCGCGGCAGATTGTAGATGAAGACAGGAAAACAGGGAGGAACACAAGAATGAAACGAGTACTGGTTGCGCTGGCAACAATGCTGGCCATTACTGCCCCGGCCTTTGCGGTCGACTTCAGCTTCCACGGCGATCTCAAACATGAGTTTCGCATAAACTCCAATCAGTCAGGGTTTACCGGGGGTAAAGAGTTCGGCTCTAAGCTCGCTCCGACCCAGACCAGTATCTATGACGATGATGTAAATGAGACCTTCGGCCTCATCAAATACCGTATGTGGACCGAAGCTGCGAGTGACAATGGCGCGGTAAAGGGTGTGTATGCCATAGAGGTTGGTGGTATCCACTTTGGTGATGATGGTAAAGGTGGTGGATTCTCCGGCGATGAAGTCAATATTGAAACGCGTTGGGCCTACACCGACTTTGCCCTCGGCGGAGGGCGCATGAAGGTAGGCCTGCAGCCTGTTAAGATCAATACCTTTTTCTGGAATGAGACAGCCACCGGTATCCACTACAAAAAGAACAACTTTGAGGCGGCATGGTATCGTGGTTACGAAGTCGTAAATGATGACAGCGATGGCAATGACTTCCAGGATCTGGATGCGCTGTATGTACGCTACAATCTGAAGCCCGCGAATGATGTCAAAGTCGGATTGTTCGGCGTGTGGCAGACCAGCGATGCTGATACCCTGAAAGATCTCGGTGGTAGCATGGATGTAAGCGACCTCACCTGGAAGGTGAAAAAACTTACTGACTACGACATCGACCTGTATACCTTCGGTATTGACGGTGGTATGAAGGCGGGGAACTTCTTTGCCAACTGGGATCTCATGTACCAGACCGGCGACTTCCTCGAAGAAGCTGATTTCGGCGGCTACTTCGCCCATTTCGATCTCGGCACCAAGATCGGCTCCAACGGCAAGCTCACTTATACCTTCTGGTATGCCTCCGGCGATGACGACCGCACTGATGGTGACTTCGATGCCTTCATCGCGACGGATATCGACGTAAAGGCAGACTTCTCATCCGTTGTATTATATCAGGGGCTTAACTCCGACCAGTACTTCACCACCGATCCCTACATTCAGGACAAAGGGATGATGATGAACCGCTTCGCCTACGATACCAAGGTAAGCGACAAGTTCAAGGTGGGTGTGGCCGCCATGTACATGATGACTGCCGAAGATCTGGAGTATGACGATGGCCTCGGCAACGAATATGCGGACGATAGCATCGGTTTTGAGGTTGATGCCTATGCCAAGTACAAGCTCTACGACAGCCTCGAAATCGCCCTCGCTGGCGGGTATCTGATGAGCGACGATGCCCTCGACTTCTACGAGGAAGATCGCGATGGATCAGCGGATGAGGATATCTACGTTATCACCTCCCGCATCCGGTATAAGTTCTAAGGTGCAATTATAAAGTGATATTCGTACCCGGCAATGCCGGGTACGCAGGAAAAATGTGGCTCCATCCCAGCAACGGGGGTGGAGCCTTTTTTCGTGCGCACGCAACCATATGTTTCGATAATCCCACCAATCCAGAGCCATTCACACAAGGGGCGCACCGATATGTGCGCCCGTGTTCACGACGCAATGAACGTATGCTGCATGCAATAACCAGGGCAGACACATCGGTCTGCCCCTACGATGGCAAACCGGATTATGGTGGTTAATACACAACATACGCACGCATAACACGCCGTAGGAACACACGGCTGTGCGCCCATGCTTCGTACAGCAACAAGCACATAGATCTCGACCAATGTCCAACACGCAGGCCTGTATCCATAAATATAAATTATCCACAACCACTTGCAGTAAAATAAAACTGTGTTATCTGGTATATTGTGCGAACATTGAGGCTAACTGCCTGAATATATGAATTAATCGAATATTTTAGCTTGACAATGTTTGGCTACTGCAAGTAAATAGAACATAGTTTATTTTTAAACCATAGCAAGTGTGGCTTTTACGCTCAGGTGTGGTATGTAAACCACAGTCAGGTTGCCTTGACGGTCTTGGAATAACGCACAGAACACTGAATTTAAATAAAATAAGATTCCATGATTCCAGATAATTACGCGTGAAAGTTAGGCTTGTGCAAGGTTTTGGTATGTAATATGTATGTTGTAACAGTACGGTGTTTTAAAAAACCTGTTTATTCGGGTAACAGGTTAACAGCGAAAGGAGGTTGGTTAGAACATCGCATGCGTAAAGCATGCGCAGGAAACGCAAAGAAAAACGCTTAAAGGCACAATTTATTGGTTGGTATGGGACCACTGGGTAGAAACTTGAATGAAGGAGGAAAAAGAATGAAGAGAATTTTTATAGCTCTGGCACTGATGCTGAGCATGGCGGCCCCCGCATTTGCGGTGGATTTTACCTTCAACGGCGATTTGAACCACCGTTTCCGGCTTTACACCAATCAGGCTACGTTCTTCAATAGTGTAGACAAAGGTGAAAAGCTTGGCGGTGCAAAAGGTGCATTGATTGAAGACGATACAAACGATGATCTGATGGGCGAGATAAAGTATCGCCTCTGGACTACTGCCAGCAGTGACAATGGCGCAATCAAAGGGACGTACGCTGTTGAGATTGGCGGCATCCAATTTGGCGATTCAGGAAAAGGGGGATCGTTTTCCGGTGATGGCACCAACGTTGAAACACGCTGGGCTTTCACTGATTTTGCACTGGGTCAAGGGCGTACCCGCATCGGCCTGATGCCGGTAAGCATCAACAAGTTTTTCTGGGTTGAGACTGCCACGGGTATTGACTATAAAGCAGCAGCTGGCCCCGGTGATCTGACCCTGGGTTGGTATCGCGGCTACGAAGTCATTGCAACGGATACGAACAACGATTTTGAGGACCTCGATGCGTTGTATGCGCGCTACAACATAAAACCCGCTGACGGAACCAAACTTGGTTTCTTCGGGGTATGGCAGCACAGCAATGGTCTGACAACCTCTGACGGAGTTACTTTTGCCGATATCTCTAGATACTATGTAAAAGGATTCACTGCTGATGCGGATCTAACTGAAGACGGTGTAAGAATGGTTGCTGCTGATATAAGTCTCTTTACTTTTGGAGTTGACGGCAGCTGGCAGGGCGGCGATCTCTTCGCTAACTGGGATCTCATGTACCAGACCGGCGATTTTATGGAAGATTACGATTTCGGCGGTTACTTCGGCCACTTTGATGTGGGCATGAAGGTGGGTAAAGGCAAGTTCACTTACACCTTCTGGTACGCCTCTGGGGATGACGACTCCACCGATACCGATATGGATGCATTCGTCGCTACCGATACCGACATCAATGCCGAGTACTCCGTGGTGCTGTTCGAAAGTTATACCGATGACGATTATTTCTCCGCGTCTCCCTATCTGCAGGACAAAGGGCTTATCCTTAACCGTTTGGGATACGACCACCAGCTTACAGATAAACTTAAGGTTGGGGCAGCTGCATTGTACCTCATGACCGCTGAGGATATTGAGTACGAAGATAACAATGGGATTATGCGCGCAAATGATACCATTGGTGTCGAACTTGACGCTTATGCGAGCTACAAGCTCTTCAGCAATACAGAAGCAGCCATTCAGTTCGGCTATCTCGCGGCTGATGATGCTATGGATTACTATGAAGTTGATAGCGATGGTAGTTCCGATGAGGATGTTTATATTATCAACAGCCGCATCCGTTACAAGTTCTAAACCTCTGCATTTAGTGTAGTAACAAAAAAGCCGGGCCTCAGTGCCCGGCTTTTTTGTTAGTTTTAAGTTTGGGTGTGGGCAGCGCTCGGCGAACGCGCTATAATTCGCAAAGGTATATATTCGTGTTTTATATTGGATGTTGAATTTTAGCATATGGAGGGTTTCATTGAAGAACTTCAGTTTCACGGTAAGTGTGCTGCTCGCAACAGTACTGCTGAGTGTGTCCGCATTCGCCGGTGTAGTCGAAAAGGTCGAGGAAGATTTTGCTCCTGCAACCGGCGTGGTGGTTATGCCAACAGAGAGCGATGAATACATCGTCGACCTCGATGCTTCCAACGGCGTAGCCGTGGGGGATTTGCTTGCAGTAGTGGAAGAGGGCGAGCCGATCGTCCATCCGGTGACGAAGAAGGTTATCGGCACTCTGGATAAAACCCTGGCCGTGCTCCAGGTTACCCAGGTAAAGACCGGGTACTCCTACGCAGAGGTTCTTGAAGCTGAAGACTCTGCCATCATCGACGCGGGAACAAAACTGGAGCGCTTCAGCAACCTGAGTGCGATATTCCGCGATGAAACCGGTTCTTTTGAGGCTATGTATGCCGATCTGCGCCGTGCGCTGCCGCAACTTGAATGGCAGGAGAGCATGAGTGCTACCATTGCGGATCTGTTTTTCACCGTGACCCCCAACGGCCTGGAGGTGCGTGACAGCGAGGGGACATTGATCCGCTCCTACGCTCCCGAGAGGTCAACCACAGCGGCATCACAAAGTATCCCCACCAACCTTATTACTGCTCCGAAAGTAAAAGGGGCCTCCGGTGCGGCAACAGGTGCAACAGCGGCCGCGGCTGGTGCAGGGGGTGCTGCAGTGAGCAATGTGGCACCACGGGCAGAAAGTAAAGGGGCAGTTCAGTATGAAGCAGCTTCTTCGGGGGAAACATCAGCGGCTTCAGGTTCCGGAATCTTCAACATGGAATTCCCCCGTTTTAATAAAATCGGTCAGTTCAAGAAGAAAACCGTGATGGCCGATTTTGAGAAGGTCAATGGCAAACTCCTCCTCGCGACTACTGACGGTGGTTCTATTGAAATATTCAGTGTGGAAGACGAGTTGAAATCGGTTGCGCAGGGCGACAGTACCACCATGGGGCAGATTCTGTCCCTGAGCTGGTATCAACCCGCAGCCGGAGAAGCGTATCTGGCGGTTACGGTATGGTCGGATAAGCGCATCAACACCGATCTGCTTAAACTCGCAGGCGATACACTCCAACCTGTGATCCGTGGCTATTCACGCATGGCGGCAGGTTTCGATCTTGATGGGGATATGCGTTCGGAATTGTTGCTGGGGCAGGAGTTTGAACGCGAGTATTTCTATGGCAGTCGCGTAAATAAGTTGACATTGCGCAATGGAGAATTTGACGTTTCAGAATCTCCGGTGTTGTTGCCGCGTTCATTCCAGATATATGGCGCGCTGCTTACCGATATTACCGGGGATGGCAAGGTGGAGGCGATCTATGTGCGCAAGCGCCGCCTGTACATCTTCCAGGGCACGGAGCAGATATACAAATCGAGCAGTGAGATCGGTGGTTCGGTTGCTACCGTTACCTACGATGTGGATCCGGATGCGCAGAATCCCATGATTAACAATGCGAGTATCGAGGTGGCGCCGGTTGCGGCGGATCTGGATGGGGATGGCACACGCGAGATCGTAGCTCCGGCTGCAGATGGCAACATCATGCGCAGTGTAGGAGTGGCGTCGGCCATCGACAGCAGCTGGCTCGCGGTGTTCAAATACCGCAACGGCATGGTGATGAAAGGCTCCGTGGGGGATAAACTTGAACGCCCCCTTCAGGGCATCAGCGTTGCCAACGGTCAGGCATACATGCTCGCCACCGATGTGGGCAGCCTCCTGGATGGCAGCGAAGCGAGCTACCTTCTCAGTATTCCGCTGCAGTAAAGATATCCTGCCAAATTGCTACGCACAAAAATCCCTCCCCTTCTAATAGGGGAGGGTCAGGGTGGGGATAATGCGCGTTAGCGCATCCTGTATTGCGCCCACCCCCATCCCAACCTTCCCCCATCAAGGGGTAAGGGGTAAATAGCCAACCAGATTCGACGGCAAAGTAACTAACGCACCCATGCGGAGACTGTTGGAGACTGTTATTTGTTTCCCTTCTTCCATCTCCCTACCACCACGCATTAAAATACACCACCGCGATGTAACGCAGCCCCTTGCCCAGGGCGACCAGGGGGAGGAATATCCACATGGGGACGCGCATAATCCCACCAATCAGGGTGAGGGCGTCACCTCCCACGGGCAGCCATGCGAACAGCAGGCTCCAGAAACCGTAGCGACGGAACCAGCGCTGCGCACGTTCAATCTGTTTGTCACTGAAATAAAACCAGCGCCGATGGCGAAAGTGGAGGATATATATCCCCATCCACCAGTTAACTACAGAGCCCAGGGTGTTGCCGAGGGTCGCTACAGCCACCAGCAATGCCGGGGAGTGCCCTTCACGCAGGAGGGCGAAGAGGATCACTTCGGAGTAAAAAGGGAGAATCGTAGCGGCGAGAAATGCCGTGCTGAAGAGCAGAAGCAGGGAGGAGAGCATCTATGCCAGGTTCTTGCTCTGTGCCCAGGTATGGATGAGGTTGGTCCAGTCGCTGCGGCTGACACCCAATACAGGGCGGTTCATTGCCAGAAACTTGTTTTTCAGAAATTCCAGCTCTTCTGCTTGATTTGCCAGCTCTTCCACAACCCACCAGGTGTTCCAGCTTTGCGCCAGGTCCCAGCTGGCTTTGTCAATCTGACAGTTAGGCAGGCGGTAGTGAAAGGCGGGGCGTGATTTTATCTTTGCATCAGTCACCGCGGCGTTGACCAGATCCTGATTGACATGTGCCAGAAGTGGAAGCATATCCAGGGCGCGGTTGCGACTGGCGTTGTGCTTAAGATATGCCTGTGTGAATTGCTCCATTGAGGTATATTGTGTGGAGAATAGTTCGCGTAAATATGCCTCCGGATACAGATCGACATACGGGCTGACCCGGCGTGCCAGATCGACCTCATGCTCATCCACCAGCCACCACTGCAGCAGGGCAAATGCGTCCACATAGGCACGAATGGTGTCAAGCTCCAGGCTCGGGGTTTCGGCATTAATGTGAATGCCGTAAGCGGCAATCAGTGAGTCTTCGGTGCCCATGGCCCCGGCCTGGCGTAAGCCAAGAACCAGGGGATTGATGGCCTCCATGTTATTGAGCGCGATGGGGGGACACACCACTTCTACGGGTACGAGCAAAGTAGCTGCCTGACTCAGGAGTTCGAGCCATTCCTTTTCATCCGAACCATTAGAAGCCTGGGCCTTTTGTTTAAGAAAATTCCAGTCGAGTTCGACGGTAAAGGTTCCGTAGGACTCCACTTCAATTTCAGCACTTGCCGGAGTGCGGTTTTTTTCTCGCCCGGACAGTACCTGAGCGACTACCTTTATGGTGTCTGCAAGATCCAGACCGGTAAATTCGAGCTCAAAGCCGACCTTACGCCATTCTCCAGCGGTGTTTTTAGCGCGGCCCGGTATTTTGAATAGAATCTGTTCTGTCATTGACTTCTCTGCAGTTTCGAGATGTTTTCTGGCTTGGATCTTCGGGATGGTGCTCTAACGTTTTGCGATAATCCATACCGCATGCACAATGCCGGGAATGTAGCCAAACAGGGTGAGGAGAATATTGAGCCAGAATTGGCCTCCGAGGCCGACCTGAAGAAAAACACCCAGTGGCGGAAGCACAATGGCACAGAGTATACGGATTAGATCCATGGTTGATCCCTCCTTGAGTTGTTTAGGCAATGCTACCTAATCAAGAAGTTCATTATTGCGGTTGTGGAAAAACGGGTCAAGAATAATGCGGTTTACGTATCGCTTTAGAGTTCTTCAAGGAGGCAAATTGCGCATTCCTGTCAATATTGTAGAATTGCATTCTACTCAAAAAGCATTAACCAAATTGTAGTAGAGGGGTGTGCTACGATCCACACCCCTTTGCATAGTGTAAGTGAAAATGTTAGGAATACGATCCTTAACCAACGCAAGAAGAACCCAACGAGGGTCGTGAATTTTGTCGGCTCAGAATTCAAGTTCTCCGCAGGTATCGTGTATGCGGGGCAAATGTGGGAGGTATGTGTATGGAACAGAACGATCAGAAGAATCCGGAGGAACAGGGGTGGTTCCACCTCGATGTGCATCCCTGGGTGTTTTTTGTTTCTGCAGGGTTGATTGCCATCTTTGTGGCCCTCACCCTCATCTTCCAGGCCAATGTGGATAATTTCTTTTCTGATCTGCAAGGTGCCATCGGAAAGTACGCCGGCTGGTTCTTTGTGTGGACCATGAACATCATTCTGGTGTATGTGGTGTCGCTGCTGCTGGGGCGCTTTACCGGTATTCGCCTCGGTGGAGCGGAGGCGAAGCCGGAATTTTCCACCCTGGGGTGGTTTTCCATGCTCTTCTCCGCCGGGATGGGTATCGGGTTGCTCTTCTATGGTGTCGCGGAGCCCATGTTCCATTTTGTCGCATCGCCGCTGGTGGAACCGGGTACTGCGGAGGCGGCACGAGTGGGGATGGATCTTACCTTCCTGCACTGGGGGCTGCATCCCTGGGCCATTTATTCTATTGTGGGCTTGTCTCTGGCGTTTTTCTCCTTTAACAAGGGGCTGCCGCTCTCTATCCGCTCGGTATTTTATCCCCTCCTGGGAGAGCGGATTTACGGCCCCATCGGCAATATCATCGATATCATGGCCACCGTTGCAACCCTGTTCGGTGTCGCTACTTCCCTGGGCCTCGGTGTGCAGCAGGTTAATGCGGGCCTGAACCACCTTTTCGGCGTGCCACAGTCAGCGTTTGTGCAGATGTTACTCATCGCGGCGATTACCGCGGTAGCTACCTGGTCGGTTGTTCGCGGCATCGATGGAGGGATCAAGCTGCTGAGTCAGATCAATGTGTACCTGGCGGGCGCACTGATGCTGTTTGTGCTCCTGATGGGGCCGACCCTGTTCATCATGAAGGCGCTGATGGAAAATATCGGCTTCTATATCCAGAACCTGCCGCAGCTTTCCACCTGGAACGAGACCTATGAAGCTACCGACTGGCAACAGGCGTGGACTATTTTCTACTGGGGATGGTGGATCTCCTGGTCACCGTTTGTGGGGATGTTTATCGCCCGTGTCTCCTACGGACGTACCGTGGGTGAGTTTATCAAAGGGGTATTGCTGATCCCGACATTTATCACTTTTGTGTGGATCACGGTATTCGGCAACAGCGCCATCAATATCGAGATGTTCGGTGCCGGCGATATTGCGAAGGCAGTGCAGGAAAATGTGCCTGTCTCCCTGTTCAAACTTCTGGAACATTATCCGCTTCAATCAGTAAGTTCGCTTCTGGCGGTTATTGTGGTCATCACCTTTTTTGTTACCTCTTCTGACTCCGGTTCGCTGGTAATTGACATCATTACCGCCGGGGGTAATCCAGAACCGCCAGTAATCCAACGGGTTTTCTGGGCTGTTACAGAGGGTGCAGTTGCTGCGGTTCTCCTCTACGGTGGTGGCCTGGTAGCTCTGCAGACGGCCGCAATAACTACGGGCCTGCCGTTCTCGGTGATTCTGCTGGGAATGTGTGTTTCCCTGCATAAAGGGTTGGCGGAATACAAAGAGGGGCAAAGCTTCGAGCTTTCCTTCGATGGAGCCAAAACCAGTGAGTTGAAACCGCGTGCGGCCACGAAGTTGCCTACATTTGGGCGTAAACGCCTGTGGTAGAAATATAATCACAGTCGTTGTTTGCAAACGCTCAAAAAAGGAGGGAGATTATGAAAGATTCGATTACCCGATGGTTTGTTATTGCTGCAGTGGTGTTCCTGGCAAGTGCTGGAGCGGACATGAAATCTGCTCACGCCGCTGATGCCCTTAGTATAGGTTACGTGGAATGGTCCTCATCCATAGCGAGTGCCAATATAGTGAAGGCGGTAATACAGGAAGAACTCGGCCATCCGGTGGAACTTAAACGCATGGAGGCTGATGAAATGTGGGAATCCGTAGCGGAAGGGAGCGTGGACGTTATCCTTTCCGCCTGGCTTCCCCTCACGCACGAACATTATATGCAGGAGTACCGCGCCCAGGTAGACGATCTGGGCCCCAACCTTAAGGGGGCGCGCATTGGCCTTGTGGTTCCCGATGTTACCGTCGGGCGCCAGACCGGAGGGCGCGGAGAGCGCGCGCGCCCCTATATCACTGCAGAGTCTATTGAGGATCTGGAGCAGTATGCGGATAAATTCCGCCGAACCATTGTCGGCATTGATCCCGAAGCGGGAATAATGAAAAAGGCACACGAGGCGGCAGAGGCGTATGGATTGGATGAGTACCGTATTATTGATGGCAGTGAAGTGTCCATGACTGCCGAGCTCTCTAACGCCATCCGTCAGCAGCGCTGGATGGTGGTTACCGGCTGGACCCCTCACTGGATGTTTGCGCGCTGGAATCTGAAATTTCTTGAAGATCCGAAAAATGTCTTCGGCGACGCGGAACAGATTCACACCATTGCTCGCAAAGGACTGCAACAGGATATGCCACGAGTGTACGAAGTGCTGGGTAACTTCAATTGGACACCGGAAGAGGCTTCTCACTACATGATCTGGAATCAGGCTGATCATGGTATGTATCCGTATGAAAAGGCGCAGCGCTGGATGCGCACCTATCCGGAGCGGGTGCAGGAGTGGCTGTAGCCATTGATGCTGTGCAACTCATGTCCGGCTTGATGACAACCACAAATACATACATGGAGTATTTATGTTAGGAACGGTATATCAGAAATTCAGTGGCGGGTGCATGATGGTGTTCCGGCGCGAAGGAGAGGCGGTGCAGTTTCTGGGCTCGGCCTTTCTCGTACACGAAGATGGCTATCTCCTCACGGTATCGCATATTCTTCCCCGGGAGGATGCAAACCTGATTGTGGTGCCGTCGAGCCCCGGAAACGAATTTACCCCCATCAGTCATGAGACGGTGACTTCTGTTCCGGTGAATGTGGTACGTCGCAACCACGACCGCGACATTGCTCTGCTTAAGATGGAGCAGGAGATCGAGATGCAGTTGCCGGATCACTTTATCGGCACCGCGGAAAGCACCATCGTGGGGAATCAGGTGATGTCACTGGGGTTCTCCTTCGGGCATCAGGCATTGCATACGCTGATGGCCGTGAGTGCGGTAACCAGTGCCAAGGTGCTTTCACGCAATGAGAGCAAGATACTGCTCTTCGACAACATGATCCACGATGGAGACCGTGGCGGCCCTCTGATCGGGGTGGATGACGGCCTGGTGATCGGAATTATCAACGGGCGTTTCGATGCGGCGAGTGCATCGCAGGATTACACCGATGGAAGTCAGACGGTGACAGCGATGACCAATATGTCATATGCGGTTGCCATCGACTACGGCGTTGAACTCATGGAGGAAGAAGGGTTAAAAGCCCACTGATCCTGAGATTGATCACCGCATGGTAAAGCCTAAAACAGGCCGGGTTGCAGTTACACTGTGGCGCGGCCTGTTTTGTCTGCGCTTGTCTTGTCATATCCTTTATATTTGCCCCACGATTATCCGCCTGTTATATTGGCGCAGTTAATTTTAAATAATTATTTTACTTCACAGGTGGTGCATGCTTGCAAATTTATATTCCGGCGCGCTTATCGGCATCGATGCGTATCCCGTTGAAGTTGAAGTCGATGTCAGTCAGGGGATGCCCCAGTTTGCAACCGTAGGTCTGCCGGAGGGGGCAGTAAAAGAGAGTAAGGATAGAGTAAAATCGGCGATCAAAAACAGTGGTTTTGATTTTCCGGTGCGCCGAATTACGGTGAATCTCGCCCCGGCGGATATCCGCAAAGATGCGGCGTCCCTGGATCTGCCAGTTGCCGTGGGGATTCTGCGCGCCACCGGCACTTTGAAGGAAAATGCACGCCGCTATCTGTACATGGGTGAGCTCTCCCTGGATGGGCGTATCAAACCGGTGCATGGCTGTCTTGCGGTCGCGTGTGAAGCACATAAGTGGGATATAGATGGTCTCATCCTGCCGCAGGAGAATGCCCCGGAAGGGGCAGTAGTGGACAACCTGCCTGTGTACCCGGTACGCGATCTTAGCGAGGTCGTGGGGTTTCTCAATGGTTCGCAGCATATAGAACCAGAGCCTGTTCCGGAGGTTTTCGACCCCGAAGTTGAAAGCGGGATGGCGGATTTTGCCGAGGTGCGCGGCCAGCAGCATGTGAAACGCGCCCTCGAAGTAGCGGCCGCCGGAGGGCATAACATGCTAATGGTCGGCCCGCCGGGAAGCGGGAAGACCATGCTCGCACGGCGTATCCCCACCATCCTGCCCCGTCTCACATTTAATGAGGCCCTTGAAACCACCAAGATTCATTCGGTGTGCGGATTGCTCGCTAAGCGCGATGCCCTAGTCACCCAGCGCCCTTTTAGGTCTCCTCACCACACCATATCCGATGCAGGCATGATCGGAGGGGGCAGTTATCCGCGCCCCGGCGAAACTTCTTTAGCCAATCACGGCTTGCTGTTTTTGGACGAGCTGCCGGAATTTAAAAAGAATGTCCTCGAAATCCTGCGCCAGCCCCTCGAAGACGGCAGCGTTTCCATAAGCCGCGCAAGTATGAGCCTGACCTATCCCGCCACATTTATGCTCGTAGCAGCGATGAACCCGTGTCCGTGCGGCTATCTGGGGGATAATCAGCATCAGTGTACCTGTACCCCTGCAAACCTGGAGCGCTACCGCAATCGTCTCTCTGGCCCGCTCCTCGACCGCATTGATCTGCATGTGGAGGTGCCACGCATACCTTACCAGGAACTCTCGCAAGAGCATCAGCCGGAGAGTTCCGCCACCATCCGCGCCAGAGTAGAGGATGCGCGTGCCGTGCAGCAACAGCGCTTTTCCAACCTTGAAATACACTCCAACAGTCAGATGGAGGCGCGGCATATCCGCGAGTTCTGCCATATTGATGCCGAAGGAGATAAACTTCTGGAGATGGTAACCGATCGCCTTGGTCTTTCTGCGCGCAGTTATGCGCGTATTCTGAAGGTGGCGCGCACTATTGCCGACCTTGCAGATGAGAAAGATATCCGTCAGCCCCACCTGTCTGAAGCAGTCCAATATCGAAGTCAGGATCGAAAAAGTGTCTAAACCAATGGATATAAGTTTATGGTTTAGTCAATCAGTGAATGGTTTTGTTTGTAAATCCGCGCAATTGCGATATTTTCGTGGTTTCATGGTGTTTTAGCATATCTATACCGCCCTGAGCCCTTTATGGTTCAGGGGTAGAATTTGAGAATGGGCACAATACTATGCCAGAACAAGACGAGGTCCCCCACTTTTTAAAACTTCCTTTCGCGCCTGGCGTGGCACTGTTTTATGCCGTTGCAGCTCTGCTCTGGATCTATTTTTCCGATCGTTTTATCCTGCTGTTGGCGCAAGACCAGGAGCAGCTTCTCCTCTATTCAACCTTCAAGGGTTGGGGGTATGTGCTTCTCACTGCAGGACTGCTGTTTCTGGTTCTACATCGCTTTGTTGCCCGAATCAGTGCAAGCCAGCGACAGTTGCGCTATAGCTCGGAAAGCTACAGTACTATACTGGATAGAGTGGATGCGGCTATCTATATCGCGGATTTCGATACGCGCGAGCTCCTTTTTGTAAATGAACATCTGCGCAATATTATCGGGGATGATGTGGAGGGAAAGCCTTGCTGGCAGGTGTTACAGAATGAAGCGAAGCCCTGCTCATTCTGCAACAATTCGGAATTACTCGATGCACAAGGGAATCCGACAGGAGTGATACGTTCCGAGTTCCAGAATACATTAGATGAACGATGGTATGATATCCGCGATCAGGCTATAACCTGGGTAGATGGCAGGCTTGTGCGCCTCGAAATCGCTGTCGACATTACCGAACGCAAAGAGCTCGAGCAGCAGCTCCTCCAGGCGCAGAAGCTCGAATCCATCGGGCGCCTCGCCGGCGGGGTCGCGCACGACTACAACAACATGCTCGGAGTGATCCTCGGCAGCGCCGAACTCGCCCTCAAACAGATCGAAGATGCGCATCCCGTCCACGCCAAACTCGAACAGATACGCAGCGCCGCCAGACGCAGTGCGGACATCACCCGCCAGCTCCTCGCCTTCGCACGCAAGCAGACCATCGCTCCCCAAGTGATCGACCTCAACGAATCTTTAGAGGGGATGCTCAAGATGCTGCGTCGCCTCATCGGCGAAGATATCGAGCTCACCTGGCTCCCCGCCACACACCTGGATTCCATTGAGATCGATCCCGTCCAGCTCGATCAGCTCCTCGCCAACCTGTGTGTAAACGCACGCGACGCCATCAGCGGCAGCGGCAAAATCACCATCGAAACCGCCAACGTCGAATTCGATGCCGCCTACTGCAAGCGCCACCAGGGTTTCAACCCCGGGCACTACGTCATGCTAGCCGTCAGCGACAGCGGCTGCGGCATGGACAAAGAGACCCAGGCCCACATCTACGAACCCTTCTTCACCACCAAAGAAAGCGGCAAAGGCACCGGCCTCGGCCTCGCCACCGTATACGGCATCGTCAAACAGAACCAGGGTTTCATCAACCTCTACAGCGAACCCGGCAGCGGTACCACCTTCCGCATCTATCTTTCGCGCCACACTCAAGGAGCCGCAGCAGAACTCGCCACCCCGCAGCACCCCGCACTCTCCGGCGGACATGGAGAGCAGATCCTCGTAGTTGAAGACGAACCCACCATGCTCGAACTCACCAGCATGATGCTCGAAGAACTCGGCTACGAGCCCCTGAAAGCCAACGAGCCCCGAGAAGCGCTGGAACTCGCAAAACATAATCCAGGGATCAGCCTCCTTCTCACCGACGTAGTAATGCCGGGGATGAACGGACGCGAACTGGCAAAGCAGCTACAGGCGCAGCAGCCGCGGCTCCAGAACCTCAAAATCCTGTACATGTCCGGCTACACCGCCAACGTCATAGCGCACCACGGCGTCCTCGAAAAAGGGGTGAACTTCATCCAGAAACCGTTTTCCCTGCAGGATCTGGCGCTAAAAATGGCAAGTGTTATGTAGTTAGAGTCGTACACCTGCCTTTTTTATTCCTTCCAGTGGATGCACTCCACCGGGCACTGATCAATAGCTTCGCTCTGGATCTCATCTTCACTCGCTCCTGAGCTGTTGTGCGCCTCGGCTTTGCCATTATCATTGTATCTGAACACCTCGGGTAGGTTATCTACACATAGACTGCAGCTGATACATTCCTCCTGGTCTACCCATACCGTTTTAGCCATAACAAATTTCCTTGTCTGAAGGGGTTACGAAAATATTAACTTACTTTATGAACCTGTTCTCAGGGTAACGCACTTATTTATCTGTGCAAGGGTAATCACAGGTAGCAATCATGCTCTCTTTATATTAAAGGTAGCAAAGACGTAAAACATTGATGCGGATCAAATACGCCGGAGTGTCCGGTGCTATAATCAATAGTAAAGAAGGTTTTATTCTCGCCCTGAAAGGAAGATGCCATGACAGAGATACCCGGTTGCAGTGAATATGCACAGATCATCCTTAACGCCCCGGATGCCATCCTTTTTTCCGATCCCAAGGGGATAATTCGCCTCTGGAACAGCGGTGCCGAACACATCTTCGGTTACAGTGCCAGTGAAGCAATCGGCCAATCACTGGATATCATCATCCCCGAGCGTCTGCGCCAACGCCACTGGGAAGGGTATTTCCGCGTCATGGAAACAGGGGAATCCCACTACGGGAAATATGACCTCCTTTCGGTTCCGGCCCTGTGCAAGGATAACTCGCAGATTTCGTGTGCCTTCAGCATCATTATGCTCCGGGATGAGGGCGGAGCACCATGTGGTATCGCTTCAATTATGCGCGACGGAAGCAAAACCCGCGAGCGCGAACAGCAACTCAAGGGGCGTATTGCGGAACTGGAAGCCCAACTTGAAGGGTAAAATGGGGAGCAGAAATCCGGCAGCCATTATTTGCCATGGATGCCACAAACCTCTCCTGAATAGGTATACGGAGGAATATGCATGTAGCGCTCAAACGGGCATACGCGCCCGCTGAACAGGGCGATGGCTACCGCGTCCCCGTGGATCTTCTGTAACGACGCGGGGTTTCTGGGGGTTATTCGTCCGTGGGGTCTGCCCCGCCCCAGATAGGGTCGTAGGCGAATTGTGCGCGCAGGCGTGCTTCGGGGTTCTGCTGCATGAACTCCTCCTTACTGAAGGAGAACTGATACGTGGAGCAGTACTCTTCGAGCACAGCGTAGGCGGCATTGATAAGGCGGATCTGCTCACCATCGGCACCACTATTGTGATCCGGATGATGAAGCCGTAACAACTCGCGATGGCGTTTTTTTATTTCTACGTAGCTGGCTTTCTCCTGCAGACCGAATATTCTGCAGGCCTGTTCCAGATCAGAAAATTCCATGTTAATCCTGTATCGCGGTGAGGTTGCTGTAACGCCATAGCGCGTTATGCTGGCAGAAGGCTGATGATCGTACTTTAACTTGTATGGGTAGGGAACTCAATGGCTGAAAATCACACTCCCGGAGTAGAAATGGAAACGGATGATCTGCCGCCGTTGTGGCAGTTTGTCCACCTGGCTGAGTTTTCTCCTCCCCGCAGCAGCTCGGAGCAGATTGTGCGCAAGTGGGGGGCGTTCAAGCGCCTGCTTAGGCGAAGATCGGAGATGGAGCAGAGCCCCTTTATGCCGGAATCGGAATTGCAGCGCCTGCCGTCTTCTCTGCTCAAGTCTTTAACCGGTCCGGTGGATTGGAGCGGAGCTGTATCCGCCCTCGCTGAAGCCCTTGCAGGTTGGAGTGGTGCAGAAGGAGAACCGAAGGTGGTTTTTGTCGTGGGTCCGCCGTGGAGTGGGAACGCCGAGGTTTTGCATGCGTGGGCCGCAGCGCGCCAGGCCGCATGTGTCAAAGCGCCCACCTATGCGGATATCCTGCAACAGAACCGTGAGTGGGTACAGATACCGGAAACCAAGGGCGAGCCATGGGTCATGCCGCAACTGGAGCGGTGCTATCTGCGCCATGCCGAGGGTCTGGATCCGGTGCGCCATTTTCTTGAACACGCCATGCGCGGTGATTACGGTCCGGGAATTATAGGGTGTGACAGCTGGGCGTGGGCATATCTGCAGCATGTGTGGCCTGTGTATTGCTCCAGTGTTCTGACCCTGCAGGGATTTGACGGAGCGCGTCTCAATCGGCTCCTGCGCCAGCTCAGTGTGGCTCAGGTCAGGCCCACATACTGTTTTAAGAATGCAAGCAACGGGCACATGGTAATGTGTGCAGAGGATGATGTGGCTACCGAGGTAAGCGCGGCTGTTGTTCAGCTCGCAGTCCGCGCGCGCGGCAATGTGGGGCTCACATTGCGCTACTGGCGCGATGCGCTGCGTTCTGAGCCGGAAGCGGAGCAGGAGGGCGAAAATGGAGACACAGACACGAATAGTGAAACAGATCCTGAGGGCGAACATACGGTATGGGTTGCTCCTTTAACGACGAGCCCGATCCCGCCCGATGACACTACGGATAATGTCGCCTTTATCCTGCATACCCTGCTGCTGCACCGCGGGCTTCCGGAGGAGTTGCTTCCCCGCGTACTCCCCATGTCCCGAGCGCATATAATGGCAACTCTTCTGCGTCTGCGCGCCCTGGGTATTGTAGAGATATGCGAAGGTGGCTGGCATATTGCGCCACTGGCATATTGCGGGGTTTGTGCATATTTGCGCGAGCGCAACTATCTTATGGATCAATTTCAGGGGTAATCGCGATGGAAAATGTCAAAATATCGGAGATCTTTAATGCCCTGGATGCCTCGGTGCTGCTAGAGCTGGCTCTGGTTATAGCCGGCGCTATAGCGGGTATCGTTCTGCTCCAGAAGGTGTTGCCCTGGATAGCTGAACAATTACACGATCAGCGGCGCCACTACATCCTGGCTCTGGTGCCACTGTTGCGCCTGGTCATTATCATTGTGGCTTTCCTCTTCAGTGTCCCCCTTGTTATCGAACCCTCACTGCAGAATATGGTCGCCCTGCTCGGCTCTCTGGGGCTGGCGCTAGGCTTCGCCTTGAAGGATTATACCAGCAGTTTGGTTGCCGGGATTGTTGCGACCGGGGAGCGTCCGTATCGCAATGGTGACTGGATCGAAATTGGCGGGGTGTACGGTGAAGTGACCCATGTGGGCCTGCGCACGGTGCAGATAACCACGGCGGATGATACCCTGTATCATATCCCGCATCTGAAGATCTGGAACGAACTGGTGGCGAATGCCAACAATGGAACGCCCAGGCTGCAGACCGTGGCTGATTTCTTTCTGGACCCGTATCACGATGGCAATGAGGTGCGGAATATTCTATATGATGTCGCCTTGAGCAGTACGTATGTGTCTCTGAAGGAGTCTATCGTGGTGGTGTTGAAGGAGAAGCCGTGGGGGACCCACTATCGGGTGAAGGCGTACCCCGTTGATCCATCGCAGCAGTTTCGTTTTATTGCAGATATGAGTGTGCGCGGCCGTGCTGTTCTGCAAAAGCGCGGGTTTAAATTTGCTCAGACGGGAATGGCATCAGTGCCGGAGTAGACGGTGACAGCCCAGGGGTAGGATTTCAGGCGATGGCACCGGTCCAGCGCAGGGATTCTATGCTGGGTGCGGGCGCAGATGGGCTTGGTGCCAGGTTTTGTGGGGTTTCGTTTTCGCCATTGGCAGGGATTTCAAACGGTGATGTCGCCTGGGCTTGAGCCTGTGCCGCCATGGCGCCGCTTTGTTCCATACGCAGATCCATGCGGGCCTGTGCCGCAACCTGCGCGGCGCGTGCCGCTACACGCCTATCCTGTGCCGAAGGCTGAGCCGGAGCCAGGGCAGCGGCCTGCACCTGTTCCATCTTGTCGATGGTTTCCTGCGGATCACCTTTGACTTTACCCAGGTCGATACTCACTTCACCTGACACGGCATAGCGTTTTCCATCCGGCCCCGTTTCGTATTCCAGGCTCGGGGCGCCGGCATATTGTCCTCCCACGGCGGCGTGGGCTGCTTCATGGGTGCGTACTTCCTGATCGCGCTGCTTGAGTTGTTGCACCTCCTGCTGCTTTGCGGGGGGCAGGTCACCTGTGGTCATGCCGGAGGATGTCCCGGGCGGGAAAGCGTCGGTTTCTCCGTCCTCTCCGGTTGCATCGGACTCCGCGGATTCAGGGGCGGAGTTGTTTGCCGTTGTCTCGGCGTTTCCATCTCCACTGCGCGCGCCCTGATTCTGGGGCGCAGGTGTTTCGTTTTGTGCAGAGCCGGGCGCAGATCCCGATGTTTCATCTGCCGCGATATCGGTGCTGCCGGGCTTCTGTTGTGCAAGCTGACGTGCGGCGGGGCTGAGCTCAATGGTGTCGCCATCCGCGGGGAAAACGGGTGCGGAGGCAGTGGTGTTGCTTCGGCGTGTATCTCTGTTCTGGTTGGATTCAGCACCGGATGGCGCCGGACGCACGCCCGCATCCGCGCCTGTTCTGGCGCCGATAGCGGCCCCGCCGATCATGGCCGGATTTATGTATGGAGTGCTGCTCAACATGCGGGAACCCTGCTTTAGAAACGTACGCGCAAAGGCTGCTATAGACCACTCTTCACTCGACCACTCTTCACTCGATACTACCTCTATTATTACCATCCAGAAAACTGTTTGGCGAGATTTTTTTGCCTCTGCGATGCTTGTATACCTTATCTGAATATAGAGAAATTGCATTTTGTCAATTGACAAACATGGCCTCATTCTGCATGCTGTAAAAGCGAATGAGAATCGTTCTCGATTGCATGAGTGGAATGGTCGGGTATCAGAGCTGCAGATTTCAGATGCAGGACTTGCAGGTGTGGGGAGGGTCTATGGTATGCAATTGAATCGCAGAGATTTTCTGAAATTGGGTATAGCCGGGGCTGCGGCGGGGGTTGCTGCGCCGCAACGAGTACAGGCGTGGGAATCCAGGGCTCCTGCGGATAGTGAATCGTTCAGTTGTCTGACGGATATCACACGTTGCATTGGATGCCGCAAGTGTGAGAAAGCGTGTAACGAGATTAACCAGCTCCCCGCACCGATGCAGGCCCTGGATGATCTGACCGTGTTTGATCGCGAGCGCCGCCCGGATGTGCAGAACTTTACCGTGGTAAACCGCTACCACAGCGGGCGGATTGATGAAAATGGGAAGATTGTTCCCGACTATGTCAAGGTGCAGTGTATGCATTGCCTCGACCCGGCATGTGTTTCCGCGTGTATTACCGGCGCCATGAGCAAGCAGGAAAACGGTGCGGTGCATTACGATGCCGCAAAATGTATCGGTTGCCGCTATTGCATGGTCGCATGTCCGTTTGAAATCCCGGCGTATGAATATCACAAGCCCATTACCCCACAGGTAATGAAATGCACCATGTGTGAAGAGGAATTTACTCGCAAGCAGCGCCCGCCGGCATGCGCCAGTGTATGTCCCACCGAGGCCATCACCTTCGGAAAGCGTTCCACCCTGCTGGAAGTGGCAAGAAAACGAGTGCAGCGCTACCCGGCACGCTATCAAACGCATATCTACGGAGAAAACGAGGTGGGCGGTACGGCATGGATGTATCTTTCCGGGGTTCCGTTTGCGAAACTCGGTTTCCTGCAGCTGCCGCATAAGCCCATGCCCCGCCTCAGCGAAACCCTGCAGCATTCTCTGTTCAGCTATCTGTGGTCACCGGCATTGCTCTTCACTGTTTTGAGTGTGGTGTTGTTTAAGAAAGGACGTCACGAGGGGCTGGATAATCCTCAAGCCGGTAGACAAAAAGGAGGCTGTGATGAGTGATTCCGAGGTACATAAATCCATACCGTTGCGCCGCCCCTTGTGGACTCCGGGGGTGCTCGTGTTGCTGGTCTTCATGCTGATCGGACTGGTGTTTGTTATTGCGCGCTTCACCGGAGGTATCGGCGCTGTAAGTAACCTCAGCACCGCGCGCCCGTGGGGGCTCTGGGTGGGTATCGATGTGGCTACCGGGGTGGCCCTGGCTGCGGGAGGATTTACCACTGCAGCTCTGACCCATATTCTCGGGCGCCATCACTACGAAGCGCTGGTACGCCCGGCGCTCCTTACCGCGATGCTTGGGTATACCTTTGTGGTGCTCGGACTCCTGGTGGATATCGGACGTTCCTGGGCGATCTGGAAGCCGATGTTTTTCTGGAATCCGAATTCGGTTCTTTTCGAAGTCGCAATGTGTGTAATGGTATATCTGACGGTTCTGTACATAGAATTTATGCCGATAATTATTGAACATTTTAAGAATAATGTAAACTTACCCGGAAAGATGGCGGCGTTGAATAGGCTGACACAGAGGGTGCTCGACAGGGCCGAGTTTACTTTAAGCAAGACTATGTGGATCTTCATTGTTGCCGGGGTGGTGCTTTCGTGTATGCATCAGTCGAGTCTGGGCTCACTGATGCTCATCGCCCCCACCAAACTCCATCCGCTCTGGTATACCCCTATTTTGCCACTTCTTTTTCTTACTTCGGCGATAGCCGTTGGATTTCCCATGGTGATATTCGAGTCCACCCTGGCGCGCGCCAGTTTCAGAAGTAATGATGAGATGCACCTTTTAAGTGGCCTGGCGCGTTTTACCCCTGTGATCCTGGGGCTGTACCTCGCGCTTAAACTCGCAGATATGTTGGTGCGCGGTACCTGGGTGTATCTGCTGGACAACAGCATGCAGAGCAATGCTTTTCTCGTGGAGATGGGCGCGGGGGTGATTCTCCCTCTACTCATATTGATACGCCGCGAGCGCCGCGAATCGCAGCGCTGGCTGTTTATCGCCGCCAGTTGCGTCATCGCCGGGGTGGTATTGAATCGCGTTAACGTGTTCATGATCGGGTATATACCCCCATTCGGGCCCGAGACGTATTCACCCGCAATCGGGGAGATATTCATCACCACAGGGCTGATTGCCGTCCTTATGTTTCTGTACCGCGTTATTGTTACCTATCTGCCGGTACTTACCCCCCGCAGGGAGGATGTAATATGAAATCAATGCAGCAAAACAGATATGCTTCATTCGTTGTTGCGCGCAGCATCCAAATAGCTATCGGGCTTGTATTGCTCCTTTCCCCGGTGAGCATGGCTGGTGCTGCAAAACCCGAACCCACGCGGCAGGAACAAGCCCTTGAGCGCGCTGCGGAGAAAGTGGGGCAGGTAGCGGAAGTACTGCACGAAGATCCGCTGCGCCGCTCTTTGCGCCTGAGGCAGATGGGATTGTCGGTGAAGGATATCCGCGAGACCTATTTCGTCCTCAACAGTCCGATCATCCGCGAACGCGAGGATCGCTATGCACCGGTACGCTTTAATCACGGCCAGCACGCCGCGAGTGCAGGGGATTGCACAGTGTGCCATCACAAGCGTCCCGCTGTCGATGTGGAGTTTAGCCCCAATCCCGAGCTGGTGCGCTGCAGCGCCTGCCATCAGGAGGCGTTTGATCCAGAGTATCCAGAACGTCTGGGATTGAAAGCCGCTTATCATCAACGCTGCATCGGATGCCATGAAGAGGAGAGCCGCGGTCCGCAGGTGTGTGCCGACTGTCATCTGGAGCAGGTCCCGAAACATAAGGATCTGGTGAAACTCCCAGATGATCCGGGTGCCCTCGAAGTGACCGCCGAATGTCTGCGCTGTCACGCAGAGGAGGCGGAACATTTCAAGCACACCGCCCACTGGCGTTGGCGTGGACCTTCAGAGTACACCGCGGATCATACGCGCGCGGTGCACCATGGAAAGGGCACGACCGCGCTCAATAACTACTGAGTGAGCATCATCAGCAACGAGTCTCGTTGCACAAGCTGTCACGCAGGATACGGTTGGGAAGACGATAGTTTTGATTTTGAAGACACCGCGCATATGGATTGTCTCGTATGCCATGACACCACGGGAACCTATGCCAAAGAGCCTACCGGAGCCGGGTACCCGGCTCCGGAGGTGGATCTGAAGCATGTGGCGGAGCAGGTAGGGCATAGCGGGCGCGAGAGCTGTGGCAAGTGCCACTTCAGTGGCGGCGGGGGTGATGCGATCAAGCATGCGGATATGGGGAGTAACCTTGAAAACCCCGACCCGCGCTGCGATGTGCACATGGGTGATCTGGATTTTACCTGTGCTGAATGCCATACTACGCGCCAGCATCGCATTGCGGGGCGCAGTTCCTCGGTGGCCCCGGTAGAGGGGGTAACGCGCTGTGAGGACTGCCATTCGGATACGCCGCACATCGGTAACAGTGTGCTCGACCATCATCTGAATCAGCATGGGAAATCGATGAGTTGCAATACCTGTCATTCACCGGTGTATGCCAAATGCGCCCCCACCAAAACCTGGTGGGACTGGTCCAAGGCTGGAGATCTGGAGCGTGAACCCGTAATGATACGTCTGGGCGACAGTGATCCCCTGCCGGATTACGCGGCCAAGAAAGGGGAGTTCCGCTGGGCACGGGCCCAAAAGCCTGAATATCACTGGTATAACGGCAATATGGAGCGCATAAACCTGGGTGATCGTGCCGATCTCGAGGCCGAGGTGGTAGAAATCACCGCTCCGCTGGGATCCAAACAAGATCCACGCGCGCGCATCACGCCGTTCAAAGTGATGAAAGGGGTGCAGGCGTTCGATGTGGCCAACGAAACCCTGTTGATTCCACATTTATTCCCATCCGGGAAAGAGGATAAAAGCGCGTACTGGAAAAACTACAGCTGGGAAAAGGCGTTCAGCACGGGGATGGAGGCCGCCGAACTGCCCTTCAGCGGTAACTGGACCTGGAAGGAGACCTGGACCTACTGGCGCGTAGAGCATGAAGTGATGCCGGCGGAGCAGGCTCTGACCTGCCACCAGTGCCACCCGAGTTTGCGGAAAGAGAAAACCTGCGATCGCTGCCATCAGGACAGCCGCCACGTCGATTTCAAGGAATTAGCGCATAAGGAAACCGATTTCAGTTTTCTGGAGGGCAAGCGTGACAACATTGAGGAGTTGCGCGAAGGTGACTATATAGACTTTAAGGCATTGGGGTATGAAGGTGACCCCATTATCCACGGTGGTCGCTTTAAGGAGTTGCCTCTGGGGCGCAAGGAGGGTGGAAGCAACTGAGGTCTAATTTAATCCTCCTTCCCCCTCTGATGGGGGAAGGTTGGGATGGGGGAGCAGGTAAACATGGATGCCCCGGTGGGCATTATCCCCACCCTAACCCTCCCCTGTAAGAAGGGGAGGGTATGATTGGGCAAAGGCTTTACTTGATAAATGCAAAACAACTCTTCTACTTAATCTTCCAGCTCGTACCCTCAGCACTGTCGAGGAGGAGAATCCCGCGTGCTTCGAGTTCGTCGCGGATGGCATCGGAGCGCGCGAAGTCTTTCTCTTTGCGCGCCTGTAGGCGTGCGGCGATCTTCTCTTCGATCTCCTCCGCACTGATATCCATATCCGCCAGGGCGGCCATCTTCTGGCGTTCGAGCCAGCCTTCCGGTTCGGAGCCGAATATGCCAAGCACGCCGCCGAGTTCGAGGAGGGTGTGATACAGGGCGTTGACCTCGGCGACCTTGTCCTTTTTCTTGCGGAACTTTTTTTCACTCATGAGGCGGTTCATACTGCGCACCCCGTCGAAGAGGAAACCAATCGCCTGCGCGGTGTTGAAGTCATCGTCCATGGCGCTCTGAAAGCGCTCCTGCAGTTCCCGCCCCTCGTTTACCTCTACCGAAGTATCTATGTCGCATTGCTCCAGCACCTGTGCCGCAGCGTGGAGCCCTTCGTAGAAGCGGGTAAGGCCGTGGCGTGCTTCCTTGAGGTTCTGGTCCGAGAAGTCGATGGGGGAGCGGTAATGCGCTGAGAGGATGAAGAAGCGCACCACCTCTGGGTCATACTGCTGCAGGATGTCGCGGATGGTGAAGAAGTTCCCCAGAGATTTGCTCATCTTCTCCTGGTTGACATTCACAAAACCGTTGTGGATCCAGTATTTTACAAAGGGTTTCCCGTTTGCGGCTTCACTCTGGGCGATCTCGTTTTCATGGTGCGGAAAGACCAAATCCTTGCCCCCGCCGTGGATATCGAAGGATTCGCCCAGATAGCGCGTCGACATCGCGGAACACTCAATGTGCCAGCCGGGGCGTCCTTCACCCCAGGGGGAGGGCCAGGAGGGTTCCTCGGGCTTGGCTGCCTTCCACAGGGCGAAATCCATGGGATTGCGTTTTTTTTCACCCGGAGCGATGCGCGCGCCCGCTTGCATATCATCCAGATTGCGCTTGCTCAGCTTCAGGTAGTTATCGAAGCTCTGCACTGCAAAGTATACATCTCCATCCACCGCATACGCCTTGCCCGCATCAATGAGTTTCTGCACCAGGGCGATGATATCTTCAATATGCTCGGTGGCTTTGGGCTCGATGGTGGGTTTCTCCAGCCCCAGGGCATCCATATCCGCGTCAAAGGCGCGGATGAATTCCTCGGCGAGCTCTGTGGAGCTGATGCCGCGCTCGTTGGCGCGCTGGATGATCTTGTCGTCCACGTCGGTGTAGTTGCGCACATAGGTAACATCATAGCCGCTGTATTTAAGATAGCGGTACACGATATCAAACACAATGTTGGCGCGCGCATGCCCGATGTGGCAATAGTCATATACGGTAACGCCGCACACATACATGCCCACCTTGCCGTGTTCGAGGGGAGTGAAGGGTTCCTTGGTGCCAGTGAGGGTATTGTAGAGACGTAAGCTCATAGGGGTAACATAAATCCTTTAAGTATTTTGAAAGGTAAACAGAAAACCTACTTATTCACCTTGGCCCAGGAATCGCGCAGGGTTACGGTGCGATTGAATACCGGCAGTTCTTCAGTGCTCTGCTGTTCATCGAGGCAGAAGTAGCCGCAGCGCTCAAACTGATACGCCCGGGCGGGCTGCGCGTCGCGGATGCCGGGTTCAGCGACACATTGATCCAGGGTGATGCGTGAATCCGGGTTGAGGTCATCGAGCCATGTATCTGCGCTGGCTCCCGTACCCGGGGTTTCGACCTGAAATAGGCGGTCGTACAGATGCACCTTTACGGGCACTGCATGTACCGCGCTGACCCAGTGGATTACCCCTTTAACCTTGCGCCCCTCGGGTGCCGCGCCCAGGGTGGCAGGGTCGTGGGTGCAGAGCAGTTCCTTTACGCTGCCATCCTCGTGGTAAACCACCTCTTCACATTTGATTACATAGCCGTTGCGCAGACGCACTTCGCGTCCAGGGCCGAGGCGGAAAAACTTTTTCGGCGGGTCGAGCATGAAGTCATCCTGGTCGATGAAGATTTCGCGCGTAAACGTGATGGAGCGTTCCCCCATTTCCGGCTGTTGCGGATGGTTGGGGGCGCTGAATGTTTCCTCTTTGTCTTCGGGATAGTCGGTGATGGTCACCTTCAAGGGGCTCAAGACGCACATGGTGCGCGGCGCACTTTCGTTAAGTTCCTGGCGCACACAGTCTTCGAGGACGCTCATGTCGATCCAGCTGTCGCTTTTGCTGATCCCGACGCGGGAGCAGAAGGTGCGGATCGCCTGAGGTGGAAAGCCGCGGCGGCGCATCCCTGCGAGGGTGGGCATGCGCGGGTCGTCCCAGGCGGAGACAAACTCGCGCGTCACCAGCTCCTGCAGTTTGCGTTTACTCAACACTGTATATCCGAGGTTGAGGCGCGAGTATTCGTACTGACGGCTCGGAAAGAGCTCAAGTTTTTCGATGAACCAATCATACAGGGGGCGATGGTCGGCGAATTCGAGGGTGCACAGGGAGTGGGTGATCCCTTCGAGGGCGTCGGACTGGCCGTGGGCGAAGTCGTACATTGGATAGATACACCACTTATCGCCGCTACGATGATGCGGCGCATGGAGAATGCGGTACATCACCGGATCGCGCATGTTCATATTCGGGGACGCCATGTCGATTCTGGCGCGTAGCACCTTTTCTCCGTTGCCGAACTCGCCGCCACGCATGCGCTTAAACAGATCAAGATTTTCCGCCACGCTGCGCTCGCGATACGGGCTGTTCTGCCCCGGTTCCGTGAGGGTGCCGCGCATCTCGCGAATCTGGTCGCCATTTAGATCGTCTACATATGCGAGCCCTTTTTCGATCAGTTTTACGGCCATGCGGTACAGATCGTCGAAGTAGTCGGAGGTGTAGAACTCGTTGTTGCCCCAGGAAAACCCGAGCCATTCCACATCGCGGCGAATAGCCTCGGCGTAGAGGGTTTCCTCTTTGACTGGATTGGTGTCATCAAAGCGCAGGTGACAACGCCCGCCGAATTCGTGGGCTACATTAAAATTGAGACAGATCGCCTTTGCATGCCCGATGTGCAGGAATCCATTGGGTTCCGGCGGAAAGCGTGTGACCACATGTCCTTCGCTTTTGTTGGCCTTGACATCTGCAGCTACAATCTGGCGGATAAAGTCCTTGCCGGCGGCTTCATTGTTCATAGTGCGGATTCAACCTTCAGTAAGTTATGATTTTTTTGTCAGAAGAACAACTGCATGGGCGGAGATGCCTTCCAGACGTCCTTCAAAGCCAAGTTTCTCGGTAGTGGTTGCTTTTACGTTTATCTGCGCTCTCTGGCATCTACAGATTGCACTGATGTTCTCCACCATTGCTGGAATGTGCTGCGCGAGGCGCGGTTTCTGGGCGATGATGGTAGCATCCAGATTGCCGATTGTATAGCTGTTCTGTTGTGCCAGGGTGATTACCTGGCATAGCAGCTCGGTACTCGCAATGCCGGCATATGCGGGGTCAGTGTCGGGAAAGTGGTGTCCCAGATCTCCCAGTCCCAGAGCCCCGAGGATCGCATCGCATATCGCATGCAGGAGCACGTCGGCATCGGAGTGCCCCAGTAAACCGTGGGAATGGGAGATGGTAACCCCTCCCAGTACCAGGGCGCGTTCCGGCACAAGGCGGTGGACATCGTAGCCATGGCCGATGCGTGTCATGCTTGCTCCTGTTGAATGTTGCACTCATGCAGGATGGCCTGGGCGAGGAGCAGATCCTCCGGCGTGGTAATCTTCAGGTTCGTATAGGAGCCTTCCACCACTGCTACCGGATGGCCGTACCATTCTAGCACCGAAGCGTCATCGGTGGCGCTGAACCCGTGCGCCAACGCCTGTTCGTGCGCGTTTAAAATATGATTGCACCTGAAACCCTGCGGGGTTTGTGCAGCCCACATGCTGCTCCGCTCCGGGGTGGATTCAATCCTGCCATTCTGCACCGTTTTCAAAGTATCCTTTACCGGTACTGCGGCAATGCATGCCCCGTGTTCTTGTACCCCGGCGATTACCGCATCGATGATCTCTGGTTTCACCAGCGGACGAACCCCGTCGTGAATCAGGATAATGTCATCCGCACTGCACTGACATGCGCGCAAGCCATTGCGCACCGAATCCTGACGTTGGGCTCCGCCACGCACCAGCGCAGATACCTTATGTATGCTGTATGCGTGTACAATATCCCAGCGGCAGAAATCCAGCTGATCTGCAGGGGTGACGATAATTATTTCATCAATGGCGGGGTGCGCGGCAAAGGTTCGCAGAGAGTGAACCAGAATCGGCACCTCGTTTAGATACAGGAATTGTTTGTGGGTTGAGCTGTGCATGCGCTGCCCCAGACCTGCGGCAGGAATAATGGCAATAACTTTATGTTCACATGCATTTTTTGGGGATGCTGAATCGGGTTGCATATCCGTACCATAAAGAAAAAGACCAGGCTTTCACCTGGTCATTATTTTTAATTGGGCGCTCAACACCTGATGGATGTGTCAGATCAGTCGCGAAAGGTCTGCTCCACGCGTTTGCTTATCTGGTCTTCCTCCATCCCTTCGGCAAAGGCGATCTCTTTGATCACCAGGCGCCGTGCCAGGTCGAGCATCTTTTTCTCGCCGTACGAGAGTTCCTTGTCTACTGCGATTACATAGAGTTCGCGCAGTACCTGGGCAACTTCGTACAGATCTCCGGTTTTTATCTTTTCGGTGTATTCGCGCTGACGCCGGCTCCATGATGCGAGCCCTTTGGGGGCGGGAGTTTCAACTTCTTTGAAGAGTTCGTACACGCGGGACAGATTTTTTTTGTCTACCAGGTTGCGCATCCCTACATTCTTTACATTCCGGGTCGGCACCATGATGGTCATGTCGCTGTCGCAGATACGCAACACGTAGAAGTCTGCCTTTTGTCCGGAAAATTCCCTGGTTTCAATCGCTTCAATTACCCCAACGCCTTGAGCCGGATATACCGCTCGGTCTCCAATATTGAACCCCATAATGTCCCCACGCATACATTTGTTCCGGTTACCGCAATCCCCGCGCATTAAGTACCCAGCGCCTGCTTTTTGCACAAATGCGGCAATATTGCATTTGTAAGAATTGCGTTAAAGGTTCAAGTTACAATAAAGTTACGCAAGGGTCAAGAAAAGACTGGAGTATGTAGGGGTGACTGTGTTAGCTTGCGAAGTTTTTGTTTTTCAAGTGGCGTTATTCACATTAAGTTATACATAAAATAGGCTGGTGCCCCACATCGTCTTAATTGTATTTACACATGCAGGGCTGCTGCCTTCTGTTTTTATAAAAACACTCCGGGTATGATTATGCGTACAAAGAGTATATTCTCCTTTCGACACCGAATTGGTACCAGTGTATATTTTGTGCTGCTGGTTTTTACTGTGCTTATATGCTACACACCGTCTGCAGGAGCGTTTCAGGGGGTGCAGGTGGAGAATACGCGCGGGATAAATGCGGCAGTGCCGACGCAACTCGGCTTTGCGGACGCGCTGTTTGCCGAAGGTGATTACTATCGCGCGGTGACGGAATACAAACGTTTTGTGTATCAGTATCCCGGTCACCCCGAGGTTGACCGGGCGCGCCTGAATGTGGCACGTGGCGCGATTGTCGCCGAGCGCTGGGAAGAGGCACGTTCTGTTCTGCAGCACACCCTGGAACAAAAACCGAAGCCGGAATCGCGCGCACAGGCGCATGTGCTGCTGGCGGAGATCCCCTATCTGCAGGGGGAGTTTAAAGCCAGCTTTGACTATCTGGAGCGGGTTGAAACCCTGTATCTATATCCCGCTTTTGCGCAGCGGGTGAAGGAGCTGCAGTTATGGAGTCTGCTGGAAGGTGAGCGTCTGCAGCAGGCACAGAGATTTCTCCGAGCGCAGGAAATGGAATTGTGCCCCGATCTGGAAGATATTCTTGGGTTGCAGGAACTGCCGCGCAAATCGCCACGCCTTGCCGGAACCCTGTCAGCATTACTCCCTGGTGCAGGGCAACTTTACAATGGGCGTTATCGCGAGGCGGGAATGGCCTTTGCCCTCAATGCCGCGTTTATCTTTGGAGGTCTCCAGGCGATCGATACCGGCAATACGGTGCTGGGTGGAATCCTGCTGTTCTTTGAAGCTGGATGGTACGGGGGCAATATTTACAACGCAGTTAATACGGCGCACAAGACCAACCGCAGACGCTATCGCAGCAAGCTTGAGCAGTTGCGCGAGGGGTGCCGGTTCTCTCTCCTGAGCGCCGAACGCGGCACCGTGCTGCAACTGAGTACGCGCTTCTGAAATTATTACAATTGCATCGTAAGGGCGCGTTCCCGACTCAGGGGTTTTACCTCAACAAACTCCGGTTTCAAGGTACGGTTTTCAATCCTTACCTCAACCACATCTTCATCTTTACCTTTACCATATGCCGCCACCAGCGCCGCGCCCAGCTCGATATCTTCTTGGGTTGGGGTACCGGAAAGCACTCCTGCAGGGCCGGAAAAGTTCTCATTACGCATGAGGATAAGATCTGTGCTGGCGAGGGTGCGCAGGGTTTCATTGTCACTTTTCTTGCGCCCCAGGCTGAGTTGGGCACTATCCGAGAGGCGGAATGCGCGCCCGTATTTGAGGAGTTCCACATCGCGCGGGGTGCAGTCTGGCTGATGCTCGAACAGATCACGCAGCCGAGCAGAAAAGGAGTTTTCCGTCAACAGACATCCACCTCCGGCGGAAGGAAACTTATCCACCCCGAGACGTTGTGCGAGGCGCTCCTGCCCCTTGCGCGATCGTCCCTGGATACTCTCCAGATGTTCCCGATCCACCAGACCTTCCTCCTCCATGGCGGTAATGGGGAGGCACTTGGCGCTCAGCGGGCGCAGGATTTTGTCCCCACATCCGGAAGCTTTGTTGACTGCCTGTAGTGCTGAGCGGTTCTGGCTTTTGGGTCGCTGGCCGATCACCTCGCCCGAGAAGAGAAAATCGTATCCCTCGCGTTCCATGATCTGTGACGCAATGCTGAACATCTGTGCATGGCAGTCGATGCACGGGTTCATGTTACGCCCGTAGCCATAGCGCGGATTTTTCAGCATGGCCAGGTGCGGGGTGCTGATATCCATGATCTGCAGGGGGAGGTGGTAGTATCCTGCCATCTCTCTAGCTTTTTCAGCATCAAAAAATGGGGTTACGAAGGTAACACAGTGGACTTCGATACCCTGGGCGCGCAATAAAAGGGCGGCCAGAATGCTGTCGAGACCGCCGGAGAAAATCCCGAGCGCTTTTACATTGGTACTCATATTATTTTTAAAGCCTTTGTACATAAAAGAAGCAGGCAGCACCGGGCCACCTGCTTCAGTTTGGTTTTTGTATCAAAAAAATGGAAATAAGTTATCAGCGCTTGTGACAGCGATTGCAATTGCCTTTGGCGGCAAATGCATCTTCTCCGTTGTGGCAGATGCCGCACTGCTCACCCGCATAGATCTTCTCCATGGTGATTGTTGCTGAGCCCTTTTTCATCTGCGGGAAGGTGTCGGGATTGTGGCAGGTGCGGCAACCTTTGTCAGCAGCCTGGTTGTGCAGGCTGCCGTCAAATTGCACCGGGCCGAGAGCGGCCTTGTCAAAGGTCAGGCTTTTGCCTGCGGGTACCGCAAAAGCCGGCATACTCATGAGGGCGAAAAGTAAGGTCAGGGTAATGATTCTAAGCATGGTTATTCTCCTTGATTTGAATTATAGATTATTCCGTTTCCTCTGCAGGCAGTGCTCGGGCAATCAGTTCGAGAACATGGCACGCACGCTGCTTGAGAGCGGCGTGGTTTATACTGTCCTGCAGCTGCATTATACAGCCGGGGCATGCGGATGCAACAAGTTCGGCACCGCTGCTTGCGATTCCGTCCGCTTTACGTGCGCCGATGCTGCGGCTGGTGTCGTAGTGGTATACGGAGAAGGTACCGCCGAGGCCGCAGCAGCGATCCGCTCCTTCCATCTCCACAAAGTCCACTCCCGGAGTAGCCTGAAGCAACGCGCGGGGCTCTGCGGTTATTCCCTGGGTACGCAGATGGCATGGGTCGTGATAAGTCACCCTGGTTGTGGTTTTAGCCTGGGGTAGGGTGCGCAACTTCTCTATCAACCCTTGGCGTACGAGGAACACCAGCACCTCTTCAACCTGATTCCCGAGGTCGGCGTACTGATCTTCCATGGCACGGTAATGCTTGCCGATCCCGGCGTTGCATGAGGCGCATGCGGTGATAACCGTATCCACCTTCCGCACTGCGAACGCGTTGACATTGGCATCCGCAAGTAGATCCACGGTGGAGGCATCTCCCGCAGCATGGGCGGGGAGACCGCAGCATCCCTGGCTTGCGGGAATCCATAGGGGCAGATCGAGAAAGCGGAATATCTTCACCAGGGCTTCGCCTATTTGTGGATAGGTGAAGTTGATCATGCACCCGGTAAAAAACGCGCTCAGGGGCTTCGAATCGTTGTCGCTGCGCGCGGGGATGTATTCCGGTACCCGCTCCCGGAATGGTTTCGGGGTTATTTCGGGCATATAGCGATCTCTGGCGATGAACGGCACTGGGAAGCGTAGGCGCAGGCCGCTGTGATCCGGCACCTTGCGAAATATTAGTTTTTCGAGTCTGCCGCCGCTTTTTGCGAGCAGGTTCATCAGCTTCGGACGTTTTATAACGCCGGTGAGGGCCTTACCGAAGGTGCTTAAGCCCTGGCGCTCGGCAATCTCACGCCGTGCTGCCATCACAATCTCGTCTGTAGGTACCAGATTCGGGCATTTGTCGTGACACGAGCCGCACAGCAGGCACTGTGACATATCCAGGACAAAACGCTCATCCACGGGAGCCTGCTTGTCGAGCAGGGCATCCGCGATCGCCACTTTGCCGCGGGCTACGGTGGATTCCCGTTTCATGGACTTATACACCGCACACTGCGCCTGACATGCACCGCATTTAACGCATGCTTCTATCTGCTCCCGAAAATCTTCCAGGGTTTTGTGACGGTCCGAGGTTTTGTTTCGACTCATAGCTCTATGCCAGTTCTATGGGTTGTTCCAGCAGGATCTTGCCGGGGTTGAGGATGTTCTTCGGATCGAGCGCATTCTTGATGGTCTGCATATATGCCACTGCTGCCGGATCCAGTTCCATGGGGATGTAGGGCGCCTTGGTATTGCCCACACCGTGTTCGCCGCTCATGGTGCCTCCGAGCTCGAGTGCGGCAGCAAACACCTCTTTAATGGCGTCTTCAGCCTTTTCCAATTCGCCATCCTTCTTGCGATCCACCATGATGTTCACATGGATGTTGCCATCGCCGGCATGGCCGAAGTTGACGATGGGGATGGCGTAGCGTTTGGAGATTTCATCTACACGGCGGATCATATCCGGCACTTTGCTGCGCGGTACACAGATATCTTCGTTGAACTTGTCCGGATTTACGTTGCGCAGACTTGCAGATACGCTGCGGCGCATTTTCCATAGCTCTTCGCTCTGCGCCGGGGTGTCCGCGATGCGGGTTTCTACTTCGCCCAGAGGCTGAACAATCTCCGAGATACGTGCGGTGTGGCGATCAAGCATCTGTGCTTCACCGTCCACTTCTACTATAAGTACCGCTTTCGCCGATGCGGGTATCTCAAGATCCGTGGCCTTGCGGACGCACTCAATGGTGGCGGCATCCATGAATTCGAGCGTGGTGGGGATGATCTTGCCGCGGATGATGGCCGAAACCGCCTGCGCCGCACCGTCAATCGAATCGAACATGATAAGCATGGTTTTCTTTGCTTCCGGCAGGGGCAGGAGCTTGATGATCAGCTCGGTCATAATGCCCAGGGTGCCTTCGCTCCCCACCATCAGCTTCGTGAGGTCGTAGCCCACTACGCCCTTCATGGTAGCACCGCCGGTACGGATGATATCCCCCTGGGGGGTCACCACCTCCAGCCCCATGATGTAGTCTTTGGTAACGCCGTACTTGACGCAGCGCGGTCCTCCGGCACACTCGGCGGCGTTGCCCCCGAGGGTGCTGAATTTCAGCGAAGCGGGATCAGGAGGGTAGAAGAGGCCGAGTTTTTCCACCGCCTGTTGAAACTGCTCCGTAACCACGCCGGGCTGAACCCGTGCCACGAGGTTTTCTTCGTCAATTTCAAGAATCTGATCCATGCGCGAAGTAACCAGCACAATCCCGCCGGATATGGGCAGACTACCACCGGTAAAGCCGCTTCCGGCACCACGTGGATATACCGGCAGGTTTTCCACGTTCGCCAGTTTCATAATCAGGCTGATCTGTTCTGTATCAGCGGGAAATACCACCACATCGGGGAGAAAACTCTGCTGAGTGGCATCATAGGAATAGCACAGCATGTCTGTCGGGTGGGTGGTGAGGTTCTCCTTGCCGACGATCTCTTCCAGGGTGCGAATCACGCGCGGATCAAGCATGGTAGTATAAATCCTCTGTTTATATTTTTCCGAAAGCGGAATATACAGTAAGTGGACGCGCATTCTACACCCTTTCCAGCACAGATGGAACCCTCAAATATGACTGTATGACTCAGATTTGGTGGTGTAGCAATTGACACAGCCTCGCAGGCACTCTAAAATCGGCTGGCAATTAAAATTCTTAAAACTTTTATATAGAATTGATACCGTCCATGGCCCAGCGCAAACCACGTACCATCTATACCTGTACCCAGTGTGGTTACCAGAGCCCGAAGTGGCTCGGGCGCTGCCCCGACTGCCAGCAATGGAATACCCTGCAGGAGGAGGTGCGTCAGGAAGAAAAGGGTAGCGGCACAAAGACCACCACCAGCACCGGAGCCGCACCGGTGAAGATCGGTGCCATTGCCGCCGGGGACGAACGTCGCCACCAGATTGGTATTGATGAGCTCGATCGTGTCCTCGGTGGTGGGATTGTGCCGGGGGCATTCACCCTTATCGGCGGCGATCCCGGCATTGGCAAGTCAACTCTGCTACTGCAGGCGGTGGGGCATATGGCACAGCGCCAGCGCGTTCTGTATGTCACGGCGGAGGAATCCGCTCTGCAGATCAAGCTGCGCGCTGAGCGCCTTGGAGTGGAGGCGGAGGAGCTTTACCTGCTCGCGGAGAACTCCCTGGAGCAGATCTTCGCCCATACCGGCGAACTCAAACCACACCTGGTCGTTATCGATTCCATTCAGACCATTTTTACCGCCGCCCTTGAATCTGCCCCCGGGAGCGTAAGCCAGGTGCGCGAATGCTCTGGACAGTTGATGCAGTGGGCCAAGGGGAGCGGAGTGCCCACCTTTATTGTCGGACATGTGACCAAGGATGGGAGTATTGCGGGGCCACGCGTGCTGGAGCATATGGTGGATACCGTGCTGTATTTTGAAGGGGATGCGAGTCATCCGTATCGCATCCTGCGTGCAGTGAAGAACCGCTTCGGCTCCACCAACGAGATCGGGGTGTTTGAAATGGCTGACACCGGTCTGCGTGAGGTTGTCAATCCGTCGGAAATCTTCCTCGCCGAGCGTTCAGAGGATGCCGCCGGGAGTGTGGTGATTCCGGCGATGGAGGGGAGCCGCCCGATTCTGGTTGAACTTCAGGCGCTGGTGGCAAGTGCCCCCTACGGTACCGCACGGCGTACCTCCATCGGCACGGATCACAACCGGGTCTCGTTGCTGGTGGCGATTCTGGAAAAAAAGGTCGGTCTGTCCCTTTTAAGTCATGATATCTTTGTCAATGTTGCCGGAGGTGCAAGGCTCGACGAACCGGCGGCGGATCTCGCGATTATGGCGGCACTCGCTTCGAGCCATATGAACAAGAGCATTTCCGCGCGCACCGTGGTGTTCGGCGAGGCGGGGCTGGCCGGCGAGATCCGTGCCGTTTCGCGCCCGGAACTGCGCGTGCAGGAGGCGGCGCGTCTAGGCTTTGAGCGTTGTCTGCTCCCGGCGGGGAACTGTAAAAATATCGATGCGCCTGCAGGGATAAAACTTGTCCCTATCCGCTCTGTACAGGAAGCGCTCGAGCACCTGTTTGACTAGGGGACGTTCTTAATCCCCATTCACAGCAATCTTAAGGTTATTTTACGCGTCAGCAGCGTTGTATTTCGTCGGCATAGAACCACTATGCCTCCTCAATCCGCCTTGCTGACCCGCAAAATCTCTCTGAATCTTGCTTGCTCAGGTAATTGAGAACGCCCCCCTAATCCCAAAAAAGCATTTTTCACATTTATGCACCATATACCCAAAGGAGTACACCTATGACATTCCGCATTCGCAAAGGCTTTCTGGTCCCCCTGGGGCTGCTGAGCATAGAAACCCTCGCCCTGTTGATAACATGTTTTGTGTTCGATGAGCCCGTAGCGAAGCGGATTATTGTCGGAGTCCTGATTCTGCCGGTAGTGGTACTGTTTCTCGAGTGTCTGTTCCGGCGTACGATTATTGATGATGAACAGGTGTGTACACGTAAACTGCTACGGCGCAAATGCATGCGTTTTGCGGATATGACTGCGGTGGAAACGGTGCAGGTGAAAAAACGTGCTTTTGTAACCCTGTGCGCCGAGGATGACTTCATGATCGTCTCCAACGCCTATACCAGTTTTCCTTCCATGATCAGCGCTCTGCTGTTGCGCGTGCCTCCGGAGAGTATCAGCGATGAAACCGCAGAGATGGCACAGGATCCGCCGCGCAAGACGGCCGATATTGTGTCTTGCTGGCTCGCAGTGGTGCTATTGGGGTTCATTTTGTTTGCGCAGGTGAAAACCGGGTTGGGATAGCTGCGAGGTTTGCTTGAGGATTGTAAAAGTAGAACCGCTAATGAACGCTAATGCACACGAATAAATGAATTATTAGCGTACATTCGCGTCCATTAGCGGAAGAGAAAGGAGAGAAAATAATGGCCTCGCGACCCGGTCCGGAAGAGACATCAGAGGATTACATGCCCGCCTCCACCCCGGCGCCGGATGTTCTGCGCCGTATCAAGGACTGGCCGGAAGGGGAACGCCCGCGCGAAAAACTCCTGAGCCGCGGCGCCGAGGTTTTAAGTGACGCCGAACTCCTCGCCCTGATCCTGCGCACCGGGGATGCGGGTTCCAAAACCACGGCGGTGGATCAGGCGCGCCAACTGCTGCAGGAATTCACCGACCTGTTCCGCCTTGCGCGTGCCACTACATCCGAACTGTGCCGCATTGCCGGCATCGGCCCGGCAAAGGCCGCCGAGCTGCAGGCGGTGTTTGAGCTGGCACGCCGCTTAAGTGATCAGCATCTGCTCCCCAGGGCGCAGTTCTGCAGCGCCGACGCGGTATTCCGGCGTTATCGCAACCGTTTTCTGCACCACAATAAAGAGGTGTTCATGGTCCTGATGCTCGACGCCAAAAACCGCCTTATCCGCGATATGCGTATTTCCGAAGGGAGTCTTACCGCGAGTATTGTCCACCCGCGTGAAGTGTTCAGCGCGGTGGTGCGTGAATCTGCCGCCGGGGTGATTTTTCTGCATAACCATCCCTCCGGCGATCCCAACCCGAGCCGGGAGGATATCAATATTACCCGGCGCCTCAAGGATGGAGGCGAACTCCTCGGCATTCGCGTTCTTGATCACATCATCATCGGCCACGACAGCTTCACGAGTCTCGCTGACAACGGGCACTGCTGATGGGACGTGTGCGGCGTACCTCCCTGCGTACTGAGATCATTATCTCCACCGCACTGCTGGTAGGGGCCGCACTCCTGTTTATCACCATCCTTCTTATCCGTCTGGGAGAAAACGATCGCCTTGCCGAACAGGTCAGGTCATATCGTACCCAGAGCCGTATCCTCGCTCACGCTCTTGCACAGCTTGATCCCGCAGCGCAGCAACGCGTGTTGCATAATTTGAGAGCAGAAGAGAGTTTGCGCGCCCTGCTTCTCGTCAATGACACTCTGGAACCCGCCGCAGGGCGTTGGTCCGGAGATGCCGCGGAAAAGGCGCAAGTGCGCCAGTTTCTACGTCGCGCCCTTATTCAAAGCGAGCCCGTGCTCGAATTGCGCCATCCTGCATCATGGCTCGAACCCTCCGGAGCAGAAGCACCAGGGCTGCAGGTCGCGCGCGGTTTTCAGGGGATGACGGGAAAGCAGGCGCTCTATCTGCATTTTCCCCTCCAGCAGGTACGTGCGCGTACCCTGGAGCAATTACAGCTCGCCCTGTGGATATGCCTGGGTTACGGCCTGGTGTTGATAGGGGCGTCGACACACATTTTACGTCGTGCGGTTATCACTCCTGTAGAAGCGCTCACCGGTGTGACTGAAGCCCTTATGCACGGGCGTTGCGGGGTGCGGGTTGATCCGGAGGGGCCACGTGAGATCGCTACCCTGGGGCAGAGCTTTAATCAGATGGCCACCTCCCTGGAGCAGAATCAGGTGGAGCAGCGCCGCCAGGTGGAGGAACTGGAAGATAAAAACCGCGAGCTGAGTGCCACACGTTTGAGTCTGATGCAGGCGGCGCGCATGGCCTCTGTCGGGCATTTGGCATCGGGGATGGCGCACGAAATCGGCAATCCTCTGAGTGCGGTGCTCGCGTATCTGGATCTGGCCCGGCGCAAGGGCTGTGCTGAAGAATGCACTGATCTGTTGAAGCGCGCCGACGCAGAGGCCAGGCGTATTGACCACATTATCCGCGATATGCTTGATTACGCCGCAAGTGACACCAGCCCCGCACATAAGGCGGGGAAGGATTGTCCCCACAGCGATCCGGTGCAGGTTATTCAGGAGACTGTAGAGATGTTGCGCCATCAGGGGGTGTTTAAACAGCGTCACCTCCAGCTTGATCTCGCGGTGCAGCTGCCAGAATGCTGTATACCTCCCAATCATCTGCAGCAGATTCTGGTAAACCTTCTGCTCAACGCACGCGATGCCACCGCTCCGGACGGAAATATACAAATCACTGCGTGCGCATATCGCGAAACGGTAGAGCTGGCGGTGCAGGACAATGGCAGTGGCATGAGTCGGGAACAGCAGCAGGCCGCCTTTGATCCCTTTTTCAGTGGCGGAAAGCGCGGCGGGCGCGGTCTGGGACTCTTTGTATGTTATCAGCAGCTCAAGGAGTGTGGCGGGGATATTATGCTCTCCAGCACGTGGGGGGAGGGAAGTTGTTTCACTGTGATGTTGAAACGCCCCACAGGCAAGGATGAAGAGAATCCATGAATTGGAAACAGATAAAAATACTCGTAATAGATGATGAGCCTGCGCTGCGTCATGTCCTCCGTACCCTCCTTGTTGATGCCGGATACCGCGTGGATGAAAGCGCGGATACGCCTGCTGCCATCGCGATGTTGCAACAGGGAGAATACACCCTTGCCATCTGTGATGTGCGCATGCCCGGTGCGGATGGAATGGAATTTCTGCGCCACGCTCTGCAGGCGCGCCCGGAGTTGTGCATTATCATGATGAGCGCCTACGGCACCATCGATAGCGCCATTGAATGCATGAAACAAGGGGCGTTTGACTATATCTCCAAGCCGTTCAAGCCGGATGAGATCCTCCTTGCGGTGGAGAAAGCGGTGGAAACGCGCCGTCTGCGCTCGGAAAACACCCAGCTGCGCAGGCGCCTCGCCGCCTCCGCCTCGCACCAGATCATTCATGCCGATGCGGGTATGCGGGATGTTCTGGAACAGGTAAAAACCCTGGCGCAGGTACGCTCCCCGGTGCTGATCCGGGGCGAGAGCGGCACCGGCAAGGAGCTTGTTGCACGTGCACTCCACAGCCAGAGTCCACGCGCCAATGCGCCCTTTATTGCGGTTAACTGCAGTGCCATTGCGGCTAATCTGGTCGAAAGTGAGCTCTTCGGGCATGCGAAAGGGGCGTTCACCGGGGCGGATAAAACCCACCAGGGGCTGTTTGCCGCGGCTCACGGCGGAGTACTCTTTCTGGACGAAATCGGGGAACTGCCGCTGGAGTTTCAGCCCAAGCTTCTGCGTGTCCTGCAGGAAGAGGAGGTGCGCCCTGTCGGCTCGACGCGGACTCAGGCGGTGGATGTGCGCATCCTGACCGCCACCGCTACAGATCTTAAAGAAGCGGTTGCGAAGGGGCTTTTTCGCGAAGATCTCTACTATCGCCTTGCAGTAGTGGAGTTGGAGATACCGCCCCTGCGCCGGCGCCCTGAGGACATCTCCGTGCTGTGTCGCCATTTTCTCCAGCGCATCGCCGCGCGCCAGCAGGTGCCGGTTCCGGAAATAAGCCCTGCAGCACTCGAAACGCTCTGCAGCCATGCCTGGCCCGGCAATGTGCGTGAGCTGGAAAATACCCTGGAAAAGGTGATGATCTTTCACCGGGGTGAGGTTATCGAGAGCGTGGAACTACCGCGGAAGCTGCAGTACCCTGAGCGCAGAAGCCATGGCGTACCGTTGGCGGAGGATAATCTCTCTCTTAAGCGCGCCATCGCCGCGTTGGAGGAACACTACATCCGCGCGGCTCTGCAGCAGACCGGCGGTAACCGCACCAAAGCGGCAAGAATCCTCGAAATCAGCCTGCGCGCACTGCACTACAAGATCCAGGAATACGGGATCGATGTTTAGGCTGAATTGTCTAGCCTTTGCAGGTGTTACTCATGTTTCCTTCTCCCTTGGGGAGAAGGTGCCCCGCAGGGGTGGATGAGGGGGCAGTTTGTGTTGCCCTCACCCTAGCCCTCTCCCAGAGGGAGAGAGGATAATATTTAATTCAAATGCTTTCGCCTATTCTTAGCATATTTGCAACATGCTGCTTTTTGCCTGCCGCCAGAATGGTGAAGGGTCTTTTAAAAGCGTTTTAAACTCTTCCGGTGTGTAAACCAGGACGTCGACGGGGATCCCCAGATCGAACAGATCAAAAAACTCTCTGCCGCGTTCAATGAACGCCACATCTGTTTGCTTTACAACGATAACATCAATGTCCGACCAGTTTCTGCATTCGCCATTGGCTACTGAGCCGAAGATAAATGCTTTTTCGATGTCATGGAGAGCCAGTTTTTTGCGCAGAAATGCGATGATTTCATCCTGGCTGAAATCTATTGCGGATACAGAGGGCCGGCTTGAGTGTAATGCCTTGCTACGCATATCAATCCGTTTTCTCAATGCGACTTGCAATAGTCAGAAAAATTTCACGCGCGGCCTCAAGAGCCTTTTCAGCCTGCTCCTGAGTTAGCATCTCAAACGGGGCCCCAGCGGGAAAGGCATCAGGGTAACGTGCACTTATGTAGTACAGGTCGAGTTGTTTTGCGTTCTGCTCCAGAAGTCCATTTTCTTCCAACTCTTTGATGATCTGATACAGAGAATGGGTTCTTATCGTGTCCAGGCCCTTAAAGTGGCAAAAAGCTTTTAGAGCTTTTTCTCCTGCCTGTTGAGAAATAAAACAGGTCTGTGAATAGAAGCCTCCCTCAAGTGAATGTGCTGCCCACTCCAGATCGTTTTGTGCCTGGCGCAACCAGTCCTGATAACGGTTCATAATGCCTCCTTTATCACCCATTCTATCCTGACTCAGGCATGAATTCTATACACAAATAGCGGGCGAATCAAATGATTCGCCCGCTATGGAATTTCAGTCCAGCCTTTGCAGGTGTTACTCATGTTTCCTTCTCCCTTGGGGAGAAGGTGCCCCCTCACCCTAACCCTCTCCCAGAGGGAGAGGGGATAATATTTAATTCACAAATGCTTTCGCCTATTCCTTGTCCTCTGCCTCTTTAGTAGCACGCAAAAACTTCAGATAGTCTGCCATTTCACGCAGGTTCTTGCTCTGGTACCAGCGTCCATCGGCAAATACGCCGTAGTCCGCGCCGCCCATGGCGGTGGCGAAACGCACCGAATTACCGAAGAACAGCCACTGCTCAATCCACTTGATTTCAATAGGTTCGTCAAACGGATTCGCTCCCTGGGGCAGTCCCTGCGCCAGGCCTTCCTCCCAGGCCTTGGTCAGCACCTTTGTGGCCTGCAGGGTCATGAAGTTTGAGGTTTCGATGGAACGCTGCAGGCGCAAGAAATGCCCGTCAATCCATCCCTGGGTATGGCACGCGGAGCACACATTCTCCATGTTCTGCTGGCGCTTTTCCATCTCCTCGGCGTCGATAAGAAACTCAGATACCGGCTCCCCGCTCAGTTCGGTGGGTAAGCCGAGCCCTGCTTTGTTCTTGATTATACTCGTGTCTGCATCAATCGGGTGCGGATGCGCATACGGCAGACCGAAGATGCGCCACGGAATGCGGTCATTAAAGCGATGGGTACGCTTCGCAATGATGTTGCCCGACTCATCCACAATCTCACTGCTGTGGCATGCCGCACAGGTGGGAGCAGTGAAGTCCTGCCCCGCGACCCAGGGTACCGCATGATAGTCCCATTCCTTATCCACCGACTTCTGGATATTTCCGTGCACGCTAACAGCATAAACCTTATACGCCGGAACATCCGGGCCTTTGTGGCACTGGGCACAAGTGTAGGGCTTGCGCGCCATCTCGATGGAGAATTGATGCCGCGCATGGCACGAGCCGCACGAACCCTCGGTGTTGTCGGGGTTGATGCGTCCCACCCCGGCATTGGGCCAGTTGCTCAAGGTGGGGAATTTCATCGGCCCCATCATGGTATCGCGGGTTTCACTTCCGGTTACCTGCACCACGGTGCCATGGCATGCCAGGCACGAATCCGCATTGCTGGTCTCATCCGCCTTGATGTGATGGAAACCAGTACCGTTGAATTCCGCTAGACCGTTGGTGTTCTCTATCATCATGGCATAGGTTTCGTTTTCCATCAGGCTGGTATATGCACGACCCATCAGGTTCTCGCTGTATTCCGCGGTTTCGGTGGGATGGCAGGTGTTGCAGTCTGAAGGTGATACCACCGTATGGATGGTAAAGCCGTTATGCTCAAAGCTGTCTTCGGGATGAAATTCGGTATTCATGGTGTGACATTCGGCACAGCCGATGACGTTGTTGAGGTACTTTTCCGGCACCTCTTCAGCCGACATGCGCCGCTCGATCTTCGGCAGTTCGAGCGACTCTGCCGGAGTCATCTTCGCGTGACGACTGTTTTCCCAATCCCCCACGATTCCGGGGGTGACCATGCGGTGGCAGCTTATGCATGCCTCGGTGTCAGAACTTAAGGACACATCCTGCGCCAGAGCAAACGATGGCATGAAAACCGCCAGCGCCAGGGCCATACATAGCGGCACGAGGAAACTGCCGCACTTCCTCCTCAAGTGTTGCTTGTGGATCTTCATTTCAGCCTCCATTACATTGATAAAACAACTAATCTGATGCTTTTCCCAAAGCATCTATTGTGCACCTGAATATTCAGGGTGCAGGAAAAAGGCAGTGTTCTAAAAGCAATTCAGGTTAAATATACCAAATCCACGCAAATGTGCATATGCAGAAAGAAATATGCAATGAAGAGGGTGGTTTCAAACTTGAACCTGCAAGCTTGCTCCTGGTATCTGCCCTTGTCCGACAATAATTATCATCCACAGTGTGGGGAGGGGATACTGTTGGATGATTTTGACGTATGCGCAGGAATCGAAAGGACGCCTTCTTTATGGCTTATTGCAGAGACCACAATTTGTTTTGGTGGGGTTTTTACAGTGTAATATTTGCACTGTCTTGTGCAATGATTGCAATTTTTTGAAGTCTACCAGGTCTGAAACCGTGATACTTTATGACCAAGGCATGTTGGCATGTATTTTTCATAGCTCCTTTAGTGAACGATGATTTTTCCAGTTCGTTAAAGCAGAAAAACGCAAAAAGGACATTCAGGAATGAACCATTATCGAAAACAATCGGGATTTACTTTGTTGGAAGTGCTGATAGTTGTTGGGATTTTTTCTATTACAGCAGCTGTAACAATACCGGGGATAATGAACTGGCTGCCGGATTATCGCCTTAAAGGAGCAGCGCGTGATTTGTATTCCAATATGCAAAAAGCGAGATCAGAAGCTGTGAAACGTAACACTAATATAGGTATTTCATTCAATACAGTTGTGTTCCCTGCTACTGGGGGTGATTATACCGTTTTTGTTGATAATGGCAAAGGCGGTGGAACTGCAGGTGATGCAGTTAGGCATTCAGATGAAGACATTTTATTTCAGGTTGAAATGCCTCCTTCTTGTTCTCTTGTTGAGACAAACTTTACAGGCGATGCAACGGGGTATAATTCGCGTGGTTTGCCACTTGGTAACCGAGTAGGCCACGTAGAAATTCGGAATGTTAATCCAAGTTGGTATGGCATTTTTATGTCAAATTCGGGATATCCCGACGTAAAACGCAGTACAAATGGTGAAGATTATGAATAGAGATCAACTTAAGGTTGCGGTTTTTTATAAAGCCAGAAAAAGTCATGGGTTTACCTTGGTAGAAGTCCTTATCGCACTAGCTATTTCCGGTCTTCTGATGACCGCGGTTTATACTGCGTTTCAATCACAGCAGAGAAGCTACATGGCACAGGATCAGGTTGCCGAGGCCCAGCAAAATATCCGGGCAGGGATAAGTATGCTTGTTCAGGAATTGCGCATGGCCGGATATGACCCATATAGTTCAGGATCCGCTGGCGTAACAGATGCTGACGGCACAAGTATAACCTTCACCATGGTGGCAGACGATGATGGTGTTGATAATGATAACGCTGATGGAGATGATGACAGTTCAACAGGTGCGGATGAAGTCGGAGAGTTAAAAACGCTAACATTTGAACTTTACGATGCATATGGCGATGGTGTCGACGATATTGGCCGACAGGTGGGGAACAACGCCTCTACAAAACGGGCCATTGCTGAAAACTTTGATGGACTTGAATTTCGTTATCTGGATGAAGATGGCAATGTGGTGGATACGAGTGTGTCAGCTAACTTACGCAATATCCGCAGCGTTCAGGTTTCGGTGCTAGCACGCACAGATCGACCTGACTCCCAATACACCAATGCAGAAAGTTATGTTACTCCCGGTGGAACTGTTTGGGGGCCATTTAATGATAATTTACGCCGCCGTTTTCAAACCATAACAGTAAAACTCCGTAATGTGGAGATATGATATGCGATTCAGAAGATTGTCTGATACTGACGGTTTTACCCTGATTGAGGTACTTATAGCCCTGGTTGTGTTTGCTGTGGGTGTCCTGGGGTTGGCCCTGATGCAGCTTTCAGCCATTAAGGGGAATTCTATAGCTAACCGCGTTTCCCAGGCTTCCACCTTGGCGAGTGACCAAATCGAGCGCATTATGACGTGGGATTATGGCGATGGGCGTTTGGACGAGGATAATGATAATACCTACACGCTTTCTAATGGCGATGATGTGACATTTGACGGCCATCAGGCCGACCCTCAAGGTAACTATGATGCATTCTGGAATGTCCAGGAAAACATCCCTGCAACGGGGAGCAAAACTGTGGAAGTTACTGTTATCTGGCTTGATAGAGGGCAACGCAAAGAGCTCACCTTGTCAACTATCAAAATTGAGCCCTAAGGTTCTGTCTTCACATAAAGAGGGGCAATATGCAAAGCAGATTTATTATAGAACAGATACAAAATGAAAGAGGGTTTGTGCTCATCAGCGCCATGCTGTTTCTCATTCTTTTAACCACTATTGGCATCATGGCAACAGATACTACAAATGTGGAACTGCAGATTGCCTCAAATGATCGCATGATTAAGCAGGATTTTTATGATCAGGAGATGGGCTTGGCAGTGGCGCGCATTAACAGTACTGAATGGCTCACCAGTGCTTATGTAACAGAGCCTGTTACCACGGCACACTTCCCCAAGGCGAATCCTGTTGCTGAAAATGATAGTAACGACAATGAAATCGATGATCGTAGTGAAATCACAAACAGCAATGGAGAGATCATAAGTATTTACAAGGTGCGGAATATTGTTTCCCCTGCCACTGATGTAAGTGCCTGGGGTGATGTTTCTGACTTTGGAAGTGCCGATGCTCATCCAGCTAATCAGCTTCCGGTTCTATCCCATGAAGATAAGCCACCTGTGGGAAGCGGTTATGATCCTAAGAACTTCTATGTAAGACGTTTTGCAACAACTGTTTATTCCCCAGCTGAAGATCGCAAGGTGGTCTTACAGGAAGGGCTCTATAAAGTTTTCAACAGAAACTAAGCTGTGTTTTTTACGCTTTTGATATGCGTACTTGCAAATGCACAAGAGTGAGAACTGAAAAGGAGAACGCCATGAAAAAGATTTATTTGCTGCTTCTGGTAACTTTTATGATAGCAGGAATGGCATACGCAGACGATGTTGACATATATGGCGTATCCGATATCGGTGATGAATTGAAGCCTAATGTGTTGATTATTTTGGACAATTCAGGAAGCATGTCAACGGAAGACGTGCCTGGAGACCCCTATGATCCGGATACAACATATTCAGGTTTTTATGACTCAGAAAAAGTTTATGCTTGGAGTTGGAGGTATGGTTGGTACGTTTATTATTCTGATATTAATTCTTCAGACTGGACATGTGAGGCAGCTAGAAATGAATTGATTAATTCAGGGTTCTGGAGCGGAGAGTTATACGAAAACAACGGAGTGGTTAGTTGTACAGATTCTGGTAGCTTTAGAGAGTATAGGTTGGGCAATTACAGAAACTTTCTGAATACAGGAAATAACTATTATTCCCGTATGGAAGTTGCCAAGGAAGTTGTGGCCAACCTCATTTCTGAAAATCATGAACAAGTGAATTTTGGTTTAATGGCTTTCAACACTGGAGGAAGCAGCTGGGATGGAGCATACAGTGATTATTATGGAAACAGTGGTTACATTATAGCTGAATGCGGTGCCAGCACTGAGTATCTGATTGGTGAATACATTCAAGGTGCTGGTATGGAAGATGAATATCAGGCGGAGTATGGCGCAGTTGGCAGGTTGTATTCTGCAACAAATACCCCTTTATCTGAAACACTCGGAGAGGCAGGGCTGTATTTTGCTGGGAAGTATAGCTGGTTCAATGGGACAGATACGGGGAGTGGTTATCCGCTGGGCAAATATAGTTCAAGTTGCACAAATTCTAACAATTCATGCCAAAACTATAGTGATGACATTCCGGTAGATTGGCGTTGTCAGAAAAACTATATCATTCTGGTGACAGACGGAGAACCAACGGAGGACGATGATAAGTTTTCAGATTTTGATTATATATTTAACGCTCCTTTAACAGAACAGCAGGACGGTAATTATAGTTATCTTGATGATGTGGCGGAACTTCTGAATCAAAATGATATTTTACCTCTTTCAAGTACCCCGACAGACGCAGAACTTCTTATGAGAGGTTCTGTGGGCGATTTTGAAGATCAAACGGTTACGACTTTTACAGTTGGTTTTAAAACTGATCAAGACTTGCTCGAAAGTACGGCAGCTCGTGGAGGAGGAGAATACTATACTGCTAATAGTGCGGCAGAATTGGGGGAATCTCTAACCAATATTATTTCTGCTATTGGCGATAACAACGAAATGTTCACCGCTGCGACTGTGCCGGTGAGTAGCGAAGACGGTGTTTTTGCTGGGAATTACATATATCTGGGGCTTTTCCAGCCTACGAGCCAGGGGAACTGGCTTGGTAATGTTAAAAAATATGGATTTTCAGGAGGTGAAATACTGGACAGCCAGGGGAATCAGGCTGCAAGTGCCAACGGCACAATTTTTGAGAATGCGACTTCTTACTGGGGGGCAGTGGCTGATGGGCAGGAAGTAACTGCCGGTGGTGCAGGGGAAGTTTTGCGCGACAGAAGTAGTGCTCGCAACATATATACGTATACCGGAACAGATACTGACCTAACTGACGCTACAAATAATTTCATAGTTGGAAACGCTGATTTGACAGATAGTTATCCTGAATTATCTGCGGAAATAATTGATCATGTACGTTCAGGGGTAAATGATGATTGGCCTATGGGAAGTGTATTACATTTTCAGCCCGTTGTAGAACATTACGACACTGATTCGGACGGTGAAAATGATCAGACAGTCATATTTGCCGGCGCAAACGATGGCATGCTCCACTGTTTCGATGACTCAGATGGTGAAGAGATGTGGGCTTATATACCCCACGATCTGCTTCAAAATGTAGGTTCATTGTTAGATTCAGAGGGAATATCCTATTTTGTAGATGGCAATGCAGTAATTTATCGCTATGACCATGATGAAGATATAGCCACTCCGGATAAAAAAATAATTTTATTTGGAGAACGTCGTGGAGGTTATGCGTATACGGCGCTTGACATAAGTATTCCTAATTCACCCCAATACAAGTACAGTGTGGCTTCTGATGTGCTCGGTGAAGAAAGCGAAAACCTTGGGCAGTCTTGGGGTGTTCCGCAATTAAGTCGAATAGGCTACATGGAAGGATCCAATTATCTTACCAAAGAAGTATTTATTATGCCAGGGGGGTATGACCTGAATCAGGATGCTGAGACTCCAGCGGCTAATGACAGTGTTGGGCGAACTGTATATGCAATAGATGCCCAAACGGGAACATTGATGGATAACTTTAAATTCGGCAATTCTAATTACGCCGATATGACTCATTCTGTTATTGCAGTGTCAGCATTTGAAAACCCACTTAGTCGTACTACTACGCGAGTATACGCTGGCGACATGGGCGGTAATTTGTTTGCCTTTAGGGATGATATTTTTCACCGTAACCGCGTGGAAGAGAAGAAAGATGATTTTGGGGAGCTATACGATGGTCAGGAAGATGGTAACTGGGGACAAAAGTTAAAACTTTACTCTGTTCCAGGGACGAAAATCTGGTATCAGCCAAATATTGTAAACGAATATTTCCCCGTTGAGTTTACCTACCCAGCAGACGAGACCGGCAGCGGTGAAGAAGAGGTACGTACAGAAAAGCGTGCCGGTGATTTTGTCTTTTTTGGGACTGGAGATCGTTCGCGTCCTAATGAAACAAGCGTTGAGAATCGCTTTTATGCGATAAAGAATAACTGGCAGTGGGAGACAGAGACACCTTCAATTGTTGAAGCTTATGTAGATGAGGCAGATGGAGGTAAAATAAAAGCAAAAAGTGATAATAGTGTAATAGTGGATCAGCAGCGCATCAATGGCGTATTTAGTCAAGTTGAAGCAACAGATCCTTTTATCCTCGATGTTACAGACGACTTGATACAGAATCAGGAAGAAAATGAAGATACAAAGCTTCTTTACACGAATTACGTCAAAGATGCTTTGCGGCACCCGCAAAACAAAGGATGGTTTATCCGTTTCGTTGAACCGGATGGTAGCTTGGCAGGCGAAAAATTGGTTTCATCTCCAAGAATATATCAGGGAGTTGTAATGTTTACCACCTTCGTTCCTGAGCCAGAAAGTGAGGATGATTCGATTTCTGATTCAGATCCTTGCGCAAGCCCTGGAAGTAGTGGAACTGGTTATTTTTATGCAATTGATTATATGACCGGGGGGGCAGTTTTTAACTTTGATTCTAGCAATGATGAGACCGACGAAGCTGGAGAAGATATTGAAGTTATTGCCAAACCCGATAGACGTTTGAAATTGGCAAAATCTGGGATTCCCCCGGCACCGACTGTGATTGTTGAACAGGAAGAAACTACTGTTCTTGTGGGCACTCAAAAAATTGATTTAAAATTTAATAAAAATGTTGAGCGTATGTTCTGGCGCAACATATACAGGAATTGATTAAACTTACCCGTGTTTGATTGTGAAGGAGATGTGAAGTGAATAAAAGAATGAATATCTTTGGGGACTTTAGAACCTTTGTTTTCTTTTTTTGCTTATTTCTAATCGCACCAGGTCTAGCTTCGGCTGAAAGAATATCTGAAAAAAAACCGGTTTTTGAGTTGACTGCACGAGTGATGTTGCTGGATTTGATGCAAGATAAAGCTATTATTGCCGAAAGAGAAATTGCATTGAAGTCGCATATCGAGAAGGGCCAGAAAGTATGGGACACAAGCTTTTTGGATAGACAAGGCAATCAGATTTCTCCGAGCCTTTTTAGGTCTCGCGATAGGGTGCGAGTGACAGGAATGGAAACGAAGGAAGGAATTGTTGCTGAAGAGATAAGGCTTATGGACTAATAGCGAAGGCGGTTTCTTGACAGTAAAGCCGTTTTGCCCAAAAAAAGGGGTCGAAAAGCGACATTCTGCTTGATTGCTAAAAGATAAAATAAAAGAGGGTAATCCCACACCTTCCATAGCATAGTGGCCTGAAGCAGGGGCAGAATGGAGACGTTACATGCAATGTCTCTACACTTCGGCGCTGTCTTCGATGAACACTATTACCCCTCCGGCAGCCTTTCCATGATTCCCACCAGCCATGGCGGTCTAGGCGCAGCAGCGAAATGTCTGCGCTTCTAATAGATTTTCTGTACTTCTAACAGTGATTGCGTAGAACCCGGGTAGGGGTTAGTATGGGTTGCATAGCTCAATGTTGCCATCCCGCTTTGCCCGGAGGTAGAAGCACCATGACCCAGTTACTAAAACTCCCCATCGGAATTCAGACCTTTGAAAAGATCCGTAGCGACGACTATGTCTACATCGACAAAACCGCGCAGATAAAACACATGATCGACACCGGCGAATACTATTTCCTTTCCCGCCCCCGGCGCTTCGGCAAGAGTATGCTTATCTCAACCCTGCAGTCTCTGTTTGAAGGACGCAAAGAGTTGTTCGAGGGGCTGCATATCTATGACAAGTGGGACTGGGATACTACGCATCCGGTAATACGACTAAGTTTTGATGGTGTAGCACGGGATTTAGCCGATATGAAGCAGGATGTAAAAAATATTCTGCGTGAGAATCAGGATTGTCTGGGTGTCTCATGCCCGGATTCAGATGATATTGGTGGCTGTTTTAAATACCTGATACGCGCCACTTACGAGAAGTATGGACAGAAAGTCGTAATCCTTGTTGATGAATATGACAAGCTTCATAGTGGACAACCTGGATCAGCCTGAAGTAGCCAAACAGGGACGCGAAGTTCTCAAAGATATCTACACCACCATCAAGGGGAGTGATCGCTACATCTATTTCGCCTTTCTCACCGGGGTGAGCAAGTTCAGCAAGGTTTCCGTCTTCAGCGGACTCAACAACCTGAAAGATATCACCCTGAATCCAGACTTTGCCACGATCTGTGGCTACACCCAGCATGACCTTGAAACCACATTTGCTGCCCGTCTGAACGGAGTGGATATGGACAAGGTGCGCTATTGGTACAATGGGTACAACTTTTTGGGCGAGAAGGTATACAATCCTTTCGATATTTTGTTGTTCATTGATGCGGGATGCATATTCGACAACTACTGGTTCGCCACCGGCACTCCGACATTCCTCATCAAACTCATAGAGCAGAACAATTATCACATCCCGCAACTGGAAAACCTGAAAGTCAGCAAAAGTCTCATCGACAGCTACAACATCGAAGATATACAACTTGAGCCCATCCTGTTCCAGGCCGGCTACCTGACCATTAAAGAAGCCGAATTCACGGACTTTGGTGCAGAATATGTCCTCGGATTTCCCAACCACGAGGTGCGCATCTCCTTCCACGATGTGGTTGCGCGCGCCCTGACGAATAAATCCGACATCCTGATGGAGAAGAAAAGCCTCCTGCAGAGCTTGAAAGATGCGGATATTGAGCAATTCCGCACGACCTTTATGCAGCGTATTCGCCTCCATCCCGTACAATAACTACACAAAAAACCAGATCAGCACCTTCGAAGGCTACTACGCCAGCATAGCGTATGTGTATCTAGCCAGCCTCGGACTCGAACTAAAGGTTGAAGACCCCACCAGTACCGTACGCATCGACATGACCATTCAGGTCGGCGATATTGTCTACATCCTGGAGTTCAAGGTCGAGGGCAAAGGTGATGCCCTCGCACAGATCAAGGAAAAGGAATATCACCTGAAGTTTCTGGATCAGGGCAAGGATATCTATCTCATTGGCATCCATTTCGATTCTGCCAAACGCAATATATGTTCCTTTGAGTGGGAGAGGATGTAGAAGAAAGACCCAATTGCTTTACCTTCCATACACATGCTCGCGCGTCAGCGGATAATCGTGCTTCGTCCCACGGGTAAACAGAAACTGGTGCAGGTGCAGATTGCCGGTGCAGAACGCAGCTTCGGAAAAGTTCAGGTAGGTGCGCCACATGCGGGTAAAGCGCGAATCGAATTTGTTCTCCACTGTAGATACTACATCTTCAAAACGTTCGCTCCAGTGACGCAAGGTCATGGCATAGTGACGGCGCAGGTTTTCCATATCTTCAAGGATGAAATTGCTGCTGCCCAAGAGTTGCACCACCTGGTTGACTACCGGTATATCTCCGCCGGGGAAGATGTATTTGTTGATCCACGGATCGCATTTTTCCGGCACATCTTTGGTGATACAATGCAATACCCCGAATCCTCCCGGTTTTAACAACTCCTTTACCTTGCTCATAAAGGTGGAGTGGTACTTCCTGCCTACGTGTTCAAACATCCCGATGGAGACGAACTTGTCAAATTGGCCGCGTAATTCGCGATAGTCCTGCAGTTGAACAGAAATCTGCCCTTCCAGGTTATCTTCCCTTATCTTGGCGCGGGCGAAGTCGTACTGCTGCTGTGACAGGGTGCAGCCGATGCCACGGATTCCATAGTGCTTGGCCGCATAGATAAGCATTCCACCCCAGCCGCAGCCGATGTCAACCAGGGTTTCTCCCGGATTTAAGTGCAATTTGCGGCAGATGTGTTCGTACTTGTCGTGCTGGGCCTGCTCCAGGGAGTGTGATTCATCTCTGAAATAGGCGCACGAATATGTCATGCTCCTATCCAGCCAGAGTTGGTAGAAGTCATTGCCGAGATCATAGTGGCTCTGGATGTTGCGCGCGGAGCGGCTTGACGTGTTGCCTGTCTGCAGGCGCAGCGTGGCAATGGCAAGTTTGGTCTGGAGTGGGAGTTTCGGCGCATCAAGGCCGGAGCTCAGCCCCAGGCGAATCAGGTGTTGCATGTCACCTTTTATGTCGATGTTGCCATGCATGTATTCTTCACCAAAGCCGAGGGAACCTTCTTTGAGAATCCGCTTTATGACCGTGGGTGATTTAAGCTTTAATTCCGATTTGGCGGGTTTTCCTCCCACGTGGAAGGTGTCATCGTCCCAAAAGTGTATTTTTAGTGCGGCCTCACGCTGATCTTCGCCTATTGATTCGACCACATTTTTAAATACCTCCTTCATGTCGCCCTCCTTGTATGTTGCCGTATGAATCTTTAGCGTTTCTAGATGAAACAATACCAAAGATGTGGCCAGCGTAAAGGGTGGCCTTGGCTGAGCTCTTGCGGCATCGGAGGGGAGGTGGTACAAAACGATCTTGGATGGCAAGGATTACTGATTTTCTGAATTGGCCTGGGCGGAAGGAACCGATGAAACGTTTAGTGATGATATTTGTGTGGCTGGGAGTGTTCCTGCTGCTGCTTGTGATGCTCGATCAGGTACTCTTGCGTTATCGCGATTTTGAGCGGCCTTTTCTGAATGATGTGCAGGAGTTTCACGCTGATTTTCGTCGTCGGTTGATGGGGTTACCTCCGCTGCAGACCCCGGAAAGCAGGCCTTCCCCGGCGTCACGATCTGCGCTAACGCCGAAATCCCAACCAGCTGCACCTGCGGAGACCAGTGTCGATGCTGTAGTGGAGCGCGAAATTACGCGCGTGGCGCAACAGGCAACGTCTGCTTCTCCGGCCAAAGAGGACGAGGGGTCGCTACGCTACATCTATCTGGATGCGGAGCAGAACATCCAATTCGCCGAGCGCTATGAAGATATCCCCCCACGGTTCAGGGATGCGGTGCAGGTGGTCGGGGAGTAGGTTAGCCACGTGGGCAATAATTCTCCGCTCCTCCTAAGGCAAGGTGCCGTATATTTCGGGGCGGCGATCACGGAAGCTCAAAATCTGCGAACGGTACTTGACCATCTCCTCGTGGGAGAAGGTGGCGACCAGTTCGGTGTTGGTTTCACCTGCTTCTGCGAGCACATCGCCACGTGCCGATATCAGCATACTCATGCCAAAGAAGTCGAGTTTTCCCTGGATGCCGCAGCAGTTGGTGGCGGCGACAAACATCTGGTTCTCGATGGCGCGTGCGCGCAATAGAGTGCGCCAGTGTTCCTGCCTCGGTTTGGGCCATTCGGCAGGTATGCAGAGGATTTCCGCTCCTTCAAGAGCCATTTTGCGGAACAATTCCGGAAAGCGCAGATCGTAGCAGATCGCCAGGCCCAGACGTCCGGCGGAGGTGGGAACCACACACACCCGATCTCCGGGGCTTAGGAAGCGATCCTCACCCATGGTGGAAAACATATGCAGCTTGCGGTAGCTATCCACGATGTTTCCTTCATCTGCCACATAGAGGGTGTTGTACAGGGTGTCGTTTTCTTTTTCCGGCAGGCTCCCTACGATCACCAGATTAAGCTCTGTTGATAGCTCCTTGAGGAGTTCCAGAATGCGGGGGGTCTCCTCTGCCAGATGGGCAAGGTTGCGGTAATCGTAGCCACAGCTCCACATCTCCGGCAGGACTGCAAGCTGGACATCCCGTGTTGCCAGTCGGCGTAGACCTTCTGTAGCAGTCGCAATATTGGTGTCGACATCCCCGAGTTTAATATTGAACTGTACCACCCCTGCAGTTACGTCCTGTTTCATCCTGATCTAACCTCCCGTAGATAACATATATGTAAAAAATCCTCTGGTTTTGAGCTGTTACACACTTCAGTATAGACCATGGCCGCCTGATCTAGCAAGGGGGGCAAAGAAATCTTGTCCGGTAGATACGCGTCGGAGAAGCAAAGCACACAATAGGGCAGAAAGTAACACATATAAGATTTGCTTTGTTGACACATAGCGTATGGCGGTGATATTAAGATAAAATTTGGTTCGGGCAAACCAAAGAAACCGTAAAATTGGTATGGGTGACACAGCAAAAATGTAATTGATGCGCAAGTACGTGTATTTGTGCAGGATGTTTTAGATTCTGGCGTGCTTTTGGAGTGCTGGCCGGTAATTTTATGTGTATTTGAAATGATATTGTTTTTGTGTGCCGGCTCTGGAAAGGTCTGAGTACAGCTTTTCAGGGTTATTTTTCTGTTTATGTTCTATGTTTTATTTTACGGGGGAAATTGTGAAAATACTTTTAGCTTTGTTGCTCACCTTGTTTGCTCTGCCCGCTGTTGCCAGTGAGGGTGGAAGCCAAATCCAGAACATGACGGGCTCGACCATGGGCATTATTGCCCTGATCTTTTTTGTCGCTGCCTACAGTCTGGTTATCTTCGAAGAACAAATCCATCTGCGTAAAAGTAAGCCGGTGCTCCTTGCTGCCGGGATTATCTGGGTAATGGTTGCATTTAGCTATAATGCTGCCGGGATGCCTGATCACGCCCACAATGCCATCAAACACAATCTGATCGAATATGCGGAGCTGTTTCTGTTCCTCCTTGTAGCCATGACTTATATCAATGCTATGGAGGAACGCAACGTATTCCAGACATTGCGTTGCATCCTGGTGTCCCGAGGGTTTTCTCTGCGCGTGATATTCTGGCTTACCGGCGCGCTGTCTTTTGTTATATCTCCCCTTGCAGACAACCTGACTACGGCTCTCCTTATGGGTGCAGTGGTGATGGCCGTGGGTGGCTCCAATCAGCGCTTTGTAGTTGTTGCATGTATTAACGTGGTGGTAGCCGCGAATGCCGGTGGAGCGTTCTCGCCTTTTGGTGACATAACCACGCTGATGGTATGGCAGAGGGGAATGGTAGAGTTTACCGAGTTTTTCGCTCTTGTGATCCCCTCGCTGGTTAACTGGATCGTTCCTGCGTTTATCATGAACTTCATGATCAGCAAAGAGACGCCTCCGGCTCTGGACGAGGCGGTTGTAATGAAGTACGGCGCAAAGCGGATTATATTCCTGTTTCTGTGTACCATCGTTACCGCGGTTTCCTTTCACAACTTCCTCCATCTTCCTCCTGCTGCAGGGATGATGCTGGGTCTCGGGTATCTGGGCTTCATGTCTTACTACATTAAGCTTCATGAGCACTCGGCAAATATGTCTGACATACCTCCTGGAATGGGGGCCGAAGAAGATAATCACGGGTTCGATCTGTTCCGCAGGATTGCCGCAGCCGAGTGGGATACCCTGCTGTTCTTCTACGGGGTCATCATGTGTGTTGGCGGTCTGGGGCAGTTCGGCTACCTAGCCATGGCTTCTCAGTTCATGTATTTCGATCTGGGTCCGTTTAACGCCAACGTTCTTGTCGGGGTTCTCTCTGCCATTGTGGATAATATCCCGGTTATGTTTGCGGTGCTGAGCATGGAGCCGGATATGTCTCATGGCCACTGGCTTCTTGTAACCCTGACTGCCGGAGTGGGTGGAAGTATGCTCTCCATCGGATCTGCTGCCGGGGTCGCCCTTATGGGTACTGCACGCGGTATCTACACCTTCGGGCGTCATCTGGTGTTCACCCCGATTATCGCTCTGGGATATGCCGCGAGTATTGCCGTACACATGCTGATTAATGGTAAATACTTCCATTAAGGTTGCTGAATTTATACATTGAATCCGATATACAGGTTTCATCACTGCGCCGGAGCGAAGGTTAACGCTCCGGCGCAGTGCGTTTAAGCTTCGTGTTTGCGTTACGTTCTTGCTTGTGCTTTTGCTCTTTTCCACGATTCCAACGGACCCTGCCATGTCTTCTGCATATATGTCTTTCCCGCCTGAGCCCGCCCTATATCTCCACATTCCTTTCTGCGCGCGTAAGTGCCCTTACTGTGATTTTTATTCTCTCCCCCTGCAGCACCCGGCAGTGCCGGACACCTATGTGGATGCACTGTGTGTGGATATACAGAGAACGTTGCCTGTCGGCACTTATCTCCAGAGTGTGTTTATTGGCGGTGGAACCCCATCGCTTTTGAGCTTGTCCCAGGTGGAGAGCATTGTCACGGCGTTGCACGAAGTGGCTCAGTTTGATGCCGGGTGGGAATTCAGTATGGAAGTGAATCCTGCAACGGTATCGCGAGCATGGCTGGAAGGTGTCTGTGCTCTGGGGGTGAATCGACTTTCAATTGGGGTGCAGTCATTTCAGGATGAGGCTTTATGTATCCTGGGGCGGCCGCATACCGGTGCAGACGCATTGAGGTGTATCGAACGTGCACGCGATGCAGGGTTCACCAACATCAATGTCGATATTATGTTTGCTCTTCCTGAAGCGCAGGAGCCGGGCCGTGGACGTGTGTGGATGGAGGCGGATCAGCAGATGATTACACGCCTGGCTCCGGAACATGTTTCGGTTTACGGTCTAACCTTGGAGCCAGGCACGCCTTTTGGGGTTCAGGCCGCACAAGGACAGCTCGCGGAAAGCAGCGAAGAGGAATTCCGTCATCAGTTTATCGCCTGGCACCAGACTCTGGAGGCGCTCGGGTATTCTCATTATGAGATCTCCAACTACGCTTGTAGGGGGCGCGTGTGCCACCACAATCTGGCGTATTGGGAGCGCAGAACCTGCTACGCCTGTGGCGCAGCTGCGCATGCATTCAGCTCTACTGGTTGGGGGATGCGGAGCGCATGCGAGTCGGATGTGGATTCATATGTTACAGCAGTACAGCGTGGAGAAGATCCACGTCATGTGGTTGAACGCTTTGATGCACATAGTGCCATGGCGGAGTGGGTGTATCTGCATCTGCGCACCGCACAGGGTGTAGATGGAGCAGAATTTTACGCCGCCTTCGGGGCGGAATTTCCCCAGATCTACGCCGAGGCGATTCGCACCTGTGGCCCGGCTTTGCATCATGATGCGGGACGCTGGTACTTCCCTCCGCAGGAGTGGCTTCTCTACAATCATCATGTGCAGGCGTTTTTGCTTTAATTTTTTCGTGCGCAGTTGCCTGTCTTGACAAAGGGTATGGGCGTTGTTATCTTCGCCCCTGTTAGCACTCGTGCTTATTGAGTGCTAAATGAAGAATTTGAATATTTGGTGTAGGCGCGTTGCCCCATCGAGTGGCAGCAGCACTTACACGAGGCAGGGATATATGGGATTGAATCAGCGCAGTCTGGGCATTTTAGAGGCTATAATCGAGGGACATATTGCCTCTGGCGAACCGATAGGCTCGCGCACGATTGCCAAACAGCACCAGGAGAAAATGTCTCCGGCGACAGTGCGCAATGTCATGGCGGATCTGGAGGAGATGGGCTTCATCGCTTCACCGCATACCTCTGCCGGACGGATCCCCACTGACAAAGGGTATCGCTTTTATGTCGATACCATGTTGCATGTGCGTGATCTTTCAGCCAAACAGCGGCGCAATATCGAATCCCATTGCAACACGGTGGATCTGCATGTTGAAGCGTTGCTGAAACGGGTGGGCAATCTCCTCTCGGATATGTCGTGCTATACTGGTGTGGTGTTGGTGCCGCGTTTTTCAGCATCACGTTTCAGACATATAGAATTTGTTCCTCTGTCCCATAACCGCCTGCTGGCGATCTTTGTCTCCGGTACGGGGGCGGTGCAGAACAAGATCATTAAGGTGGACGAGGGGCTTCCGAGTGCAGATGAGTTACAGCAGGCAGGTAACTATCTTAATCAGTCGCTTAATGGAATGACCATCCGCCAGGTGCGCAGGGTTATCGCAGAAAAAATGCAGGAGGAACGGGTGAAATACGACCGCCTTATGCATCAGGCTCTGACCCTCTCGAGCGAGGTTTTTGACTCCGACATGGCTGACGACATCATCATCGAGGGGGCGACCAATATGCTGGATTACCCCGACTTCGCGGATCCGGAAGCGATGAAGCGTCTGTTCAAGGCATTTGAGAAGAAAAAACTCCTCATTGAATTGCTGGATATGAGCCAGGCATCAAGTGGGGTGCAGATATACATTGGTGGTCAGACCCGCTATCAGGATTTTAGAGGTTGCAGTCTTATTTCGGCGCGTTATACCAATGGTATAGAAGCTCTTGGCTCCATCGGAGTTATCGGGCCGAGTCGCATGTTCTATTCCCAGGTTATACCAATGGTTGACTATACCGCCAGACTGATCAGCCAGATGCTTAAAAGAGAACTGGAATAAATTAAATCAATAGAGAGGTTGAACCGTGGTGGAAAAGAAAAAAAAGCAGGAGCAACAGGCAGAGGACGTGGAAATTATTGAAGGTGAGTCTTCCGCAAAACAGCCGCAGACGGATGCCGCCTCCGAAGAGGAGATGGTGCCCGCGAGTCAACTCAGGGCCTGTCGGGACGAGCTTGCGCAGATGAAGGATCAGTTCCTGCGTGCGCGTGCAGATATGGAGAATTATCGCCGGCGTATGCAGCGCGATAAAGAGGAAATGGCGAAGTTTGCCAACGAGGGGATCCTTAAAGAGATTCTCCCTGTAGTGGATAATCTGGATCGGGCTATTGCCCATGCACGCGAACATGAAGATAAGGGGTCCAGCCTCCTCGACGGTGTAGAAATGACCCAGCGCCAGCTACACAAAGTGCTGGAGAAATACAATGTTGTTCCTATTGATGCCTTGGAAAAGCCCTTCGATTCAGCGTGCCACGAGGCCATGGGGCAGATGGAACGTGATGACTGCCCGCCGAATACGGTAGTGGAGGAGATGCAGAAGGGCTACACTCTCAATGAGCGACTCCTGCGCCCATCCATGGTGATGGTATCCAAGAAGAACAGTTCTGAAGATGAGGGGAAAAATTCACAATAATTTAGGGTTTGCCCTTGATATGTGAAAAAAGAGTTATAACTTATTTTTGAAGTAAAACGCTGAGCAACCCTTAAGGCTTAATGCGTTATTAAATATTCCAATACGAAGGAGAACAGTTATGGGTAAGGTAATAGGTATTGATCTGGGCACCACAAACTCTTGTGTGTCTGTAATGGATGGGGGTGAACCCACCGTTATCGCGAATGCGGAAGGTTCCCGCACCACGCCGTCCATGGTGGCTTTTTCCGAAAGTGGTGAACGTCTGGTGGGGCAGCAGGCCAAACGCCAGGCGGTAACCAATCCGGAGAACACCCTGTTTGCGATCAAACGTCTTATCGGACGTAAGTTCGATTCTGAAGCGGTGAAGAAGGATATAGAGATCAGCCCCTTTAAGATCATCAAGGCAGAGAACGGTGATGCATGGGTTGAGGTACGCGGCAAACAGTACAGCGCGCCGGAAGTTTCTGCCATGGTATTGCAGAAGATGAAGCAGACCGCCGAGGACTATCTGGGTGAAGAGGTGACTGAGGCCGTTATCACGGTACCGGCATACTTCAACGACTCCCAGCGTCAGGCCACCAAGGACGCAGGCAAGATTGCCGGACTTGAAGTACTGCGTATCATCAACGAGCCTACTGCTGCAGCGCTGGCCTACGGCCTGGATAAAAAAGATGACGAGAAGATCGCGGTATTTGACCTTGGTGGGGGTACCTTTGATGTTTCCATCATGGAGCTCGGTGATGGTGTGTTTGAAGTTAAGTCCACCAACGGGGATACCTTCCTCGGCGGGGAAGATTTTGACCAGCACATCATCGACTACGTAGCCAATGAGTTCAAGAAAGATCAGGGTATTGATCTGCGCCAGGACAAAATGGCTCTGCAGCGTCTTAAGGAGGGGTGTGAGAAAGCGAAGTGCGAGCTCTCCTCTTCGGTTGAGACCGAGATCAATCTGCCGTTTATTACTGCAGATCAGTCCGGGCCTAAGCACATGAACATCAAGCTCACGCGCTCGAAACTCGAAAGCATCTGCGCCGAACTTATCGATAAGCTTGAAGGTCCGTGCCGCACAGCCCTCAAGGATGCGGGGCTTTCTGCTTCTGATATCAATGATGTTATTCTGGTCGGGGGTATGACCCGGATGCCTGCAGTACAGGAGCGTGTGGAAAAGATCTTCGGTAAAACTCCGAGCAAAGGGGTAAATCCGGATGAGGTTGTGTCCATCGGTGCCGCAATCCAGGGAGGTGTTCTGAAGGGCGATGTGAAGGATGTACTCCTTCTCGATGTTACTCCGCTCTCTCTGGGGATTGAAACCCTTGGCGGCGTGATGACCAAGCTGATAGAGAAGAATACTACCGTACCGTGCAAGAAGAGTCAGATCTTCTCTACTGCGGCAGATAATCAGCCGGCGGTATCGGTACACGTGCTCCAGGGTGAACGCGAGATGGCTGCGGACAACAAGACCATCGGGCGCTTTGACCTTGCGGATATCCCACCTGCGCCGCGCGGTGTGCCCCAGATTGAGGTTACCTTTGATATTGATGCCAACGGAATCCTCAACGTTTCGGCCAAGGATATGGGCACCGGCAAAGAGCAGTCCATCCGCATCACGGCATCTTCGGGCCTCAGTGATGACGAGATCGAGAAGATGGTCAAGGACGCGGAGATGCACGAAAGCGAGGACAAAAAGCGGCGTGAGCTCATCGAAGCGAAGAACCAGGCTGACAGTCTTGTTTACACCACAGAGAAATCGCTTAAGGACAACGAAGACAAGATTGATGCCGAAACCAAGAGCAACATCGAGTCCGCGCTTGAGGATGTGAAGAAGGCGATGGAAGGCGATGATGTGGAGGCGATCAACAAGGCCGTTGAGGCATTGTCGCAGGCATCCCATAAACTAGCAGAAGCGATGTATGCCGAGGCTCAGCAGGAAGGCGAAGCTGGCGAAGGGGCAGAGCAGGGCGAGGCTGCAGGGGAAGATGACGTAGTCGACGCCGAATATGAGGATGTCGAAGACGACAAGAAAAAGTAATCTCCAGCGTGTGCAACCGGTGCGTGTAGCTGGCAAGGCAGGTAGTTACACAATTGCATAGTTAGAGAAAACGCGGGAGCACGTGCCTTGGGCATATGCCACTGTGTAGTCAGCTTCCCCCAGGTTGCCATGGTTTGAATGTCCGGCAGCGGTTGCTCAGGTAACCTCTGCCGGATGTTCTTTGTCTGCTTGCTGCATGGAAACGTAAACGTGAGGATATCATTTTGGCTAAACAAGATTATTACGAAGTCCTTGAAGTCCACAAAAATGCGAGTGAAGCTGAAATAAAAAAGGCATATCGGCGTCTTGCAGTAAAATACCACCCGGACAAAAATCCCGGCGATGAGGAAGCAGAGGCCCGCTTCAAAGAACTTTCGGAGGCATACAGTGTTCTGGCCGATCGTCAGAAGCGAGCTGCGTATGATCAGTTCGGGCATGCCGGGGTGGACGGTAACGGCGCAGGCGGATTCTCATCAGGTGGCTTCAGCGGCAGTCCGTTCGAAGATATCTTCGGCGACATTTTTGGGGATATCTTCAGTTCCGGAGGAGGTGGCCGACGGGGTAGTCGTGGGCATCGCGGGGATGACTTGCGCTATAACCTTACGGTCAGCTTTGAAGAGGCAGCCTTTGGCACCGAAAAGAATATAAAGATACCGCGTCACAGTGCATGTGAAGCCTGTGGCGGCAGTGGAGCCAGACCCGGCACCAGTCCCACTACCTGTTCTACCTGCGGTGGTGCCGGACAGGTGCGGATGCAGCAGGGATTTTTCCAGCTTACCCGCCCCTGTCCTGACTGTAATGGGGCTGGAAGCAAGATCGAGGATCCGTGCCCGGACTGTAACGGCAGCGGACGTGTAAAAGAGAAGCACGAAATGAACCTGCGTGTGCCCGCCGGTGTAGAAGACGGTACCGCGCTGAAGCTTGCCGGAGAGGGTGAAAGTGGCCTCAACGGAGGGCGTTCCGGTGATCTGTACGTGGTTATCTCTGTTGAGGAGCACCCGATTTTCCGCCGCGAGGGACGCAACGTGGTGTGTGAGATCCCCATCTCTTTCACCCAGGCCGCTCTCGGAACCGAGATAGAGGTGCCTACCCTGGATGGTCGCGTGAAGATGAAGATTCCCGCCGGGACTCAGTCGGGCAAAGTGATGAAGCTCAGTGGCAAGGGGATCCCCGATGTGCATGGACGTCGACGCGGGGATCAGCTGGTGGTAACGCGAGTTGAAACTCCTACCAAACTTACATCACGTCAGAAAGAACTCTTGGAGGAGTTTGCGCGTGAGTCCGGCGATGAGGTTCATCCCATGGGGAAAGGATTTTTTGACAAGGTCAAGGAGTTGTTTGACTAGGTCTCGGACGGAATTAAACCATAGGGCATACCATTGTGGTGCGCCTTCCCGCCAATATGTTACTATGCAGCTGCATCCGTTTATCCTGGATGCAGCTGTTTTATTATCAAGCGGAGATTAAGCACCATGTCGATACGCAAAACACTCGGAACCTTTCTTTTCTGTGCTTTGGTCCTTTGTTCCGTGGCACCTCTCCAGGCGCAAGAGCCCGCTGAGCCGCAAGATATCCTAGCAGAAGCAAACACTTATGCCAGGAATGGCGATACCGCGCGTGCATTGTCACTCTTGCGACAGTTTGTGCTCGAGTATCCGGACGCGGCACAGACCCCCGTAGCTTATGCACAGCTCAGCCGTATCCTGCTCCAGCAGGAGCGTCTGGAACAGGCGCGCCTGTATGCGGCGCGCATTCCCGAGGCGCAGCGGCCGCAGGATCTCACCCTTCTGCTCGCGCGTAGATATGTGGCTGAGGATGATTATGCCACTGCCCAGCAGATGTTGAGCCGGATTGAGAAAGAAGACCTGAGCCGCGCGCAACAAAGCGAGTACGCACAGCTCCAGGCAAAAATAGCGCTACAGCGTGGGGAGCTGATGCAGGTGCTGGTGTATTGTAATCAGGTTCTGCTGAGCCCTGAGACGAACGAGAGTATGCTCGCAGCAGTTTTTAACACCGCACATGAGGCTCTGGCGCAGATGGACCCGATGGCGCGCGAAGAGGGCGCTTTTATGTTTGCCAATACCCCTGTGGGAACCCTGGTGGAATTGAACGAGCTTGAGGAGCACAATCCTGCGAGGGTGGAACCAGGTTCCGAAACCTACCTTAAAGGGGAGAAATTATTGCGTTCTGCCACGCATGCGTGGATACGCCATCGCGCCCTGGCATGGATGGATAAGGTAGAAGGGCGTCCGTGGCGCCAGCACGCCCTGGGGGTAGTTCTTCCCCTGAGTGGTCGCTATGCTCCCTTTGGACGCATGGTTAAGCAGGGGATTGAATTGGCCCTGGAGCAACGTCAAGGAACCAGCATGGAGCTTATCGTGCGTGATAGTCGTGCGGATGTGGCCCACACGGAAGTCGTGATGCATGATCTGCTCGAGACAGAGCGGGTTATGGCGGTACTCGGACCGATGATGGGAGAACCCGCCACCCGCGCCGCAGAGGTGGCGCAGGATTGCCGTGTGCCCATCATTCTCCTGTCCCACTGGGAAGGATTGCCGCAGCTGGGATCGTACGTGTTCCGTCACTCCCTTACAGCAAGGCAACAGACCGAAGCCTTGGTAGAGTATGCCGTGCAGATCCTTGGATTGGAGACCTTTGCCATGCTCCAACCGGAAAATAAACTCGGAGACGATTTTACGCGTCACTTCCGCTCAGCCCTGGAGCAGGAAGGGGGCGAGGTGCTGTATCATCGCTCGTATTCCCCGGGGAGTACCGACTTTCGTGCGGCACTGAAACCCATGGCCCCACCGGAAGAGGAACAAGAGCAGAAACAGGAAGAGATGGTTGAAAGCGGGCTGGAAGGCGAAGCTGCCAAAGAAGAGACAGAACCGGAGCTTGAGTTCGATGCGCTCTTCATTCCCGATTTTGCGGATACGATTGCACTGCTTGCGCCCCAGCTGGCATTTTCTGATATAGAGGGGGCGCAATTGCTCGGAATTAACGGGTGGAATTCCACCGATCTGCTCAATCAGGCAGGCCGCTATGTGCGCGGTGCGGTGTTTAGCGATGGTTTTGACCCCGATTCCAGCGATATATTTGTGCAGAATTTTGTCACTCGTTATCGGCAGCATTATAATGAGCTGCCCACAATCCTTGCAGCACAGGCCTATGATGCGGCAAGTCTTCTCCTGCATATATTGCGCGATCCAGGTGTAACCCGGCCACGCCACCTGCGTTCCCTGATGCAGGATATAAATTACACTGGCGGGGTGAGCGGCCTGCGCGGTTTCGATGATGACGGCGAAGCGGTGCGCTATATAGCGCTATTCAAGTTCGGGCGCAAAAAGATTGAGCGTATAGATCCGGCAGCACTGCAACCGATGGAGTTGGAGGAGTTCACTGCACCTGCGTTTGAATAACATTTGGTGGCGTTGCAAAAACCCATCAACTGCTGCATTGCTGTAATTATCTCGCTGCTTCGACGTACGTAAGAGACGTTGCACGCAACGTCTCTGCAGGAATAATCACACGCCTTGCATTTAGCTAAAAGATACAGCTGATTTCTTTAACCACACAGGATTTTATGGCCAGATTTGTTCTGCACACTAACTACGATCCGGCTGGAGATCAGCCGGAAGCGATCGCTGAATTGACTGCCGGTCTTAAAGAGGGAGCATCAGATCAGGTGCTCCTAGGGGTTACCGGGAGCGGGAAGACCTTTACCATGGCCAACGTGGTGGAGCAGGTTCAGCGCCCCACCCTGGTGCTGGCGCATAACAAGACCCTGGCAGCTCAACTCTACGGTGAATTCCGCGAACTCTTTCCGGATAACGCGGTGGAGTATTTTGTCTCCTACTACGACTACTACCAGCCTGAGGCGTATGTCCCCAGCAGCGATACCTTTATTGAAAAGGATTCCTCCATCAACGAGGAGATCGACAAACTGCGTCACAGTGCGACGCGCAGCCTCCTGACCCGGCGCGATGTCATCATTGTGGCCTCGGTGTCGTGTATCTACGGCCTCGGTTCCCCGGAAGCCTATTACGGTATGCTGGTGGGGCTCGAAGTGGGCAACACCATGGAGCGCAACGACCTGCTCCAGAATCTGGTGGAGATTCAGTACCAGCGCAACGATGTGGATTTTCATCGCGGCACGTTCCGGGTACGCGGCGACAGTGTGGAGATCTTTCCGGCGTATGAAGAGGATCTGGCGCTGCGCATTGAATTTTTCGGTGATGAGATTGAGGCTATCAAGGAGATCGACCCCCTCACGGGGAAGGTGATTGACAGCCTCCCCCGTACCAGCATTTTCCCGGCGAGCCATTATGTCGCCACCCGCCCCACCCTCAAACGCGCGGTAAAGCAGATTCAGGACGAGTTGCAGCAACGCATTGCGTATTTCCGCGAGAATAATCAGCTTATTGAAGCGCAACGCATTGAGCAGCGCACCATGTTCGATATCGAAGTGATGGAGGAGATGGGCTACTGCCAGGGTATCGAGAACTATTCACGCTATCTCGATGGCAGAAAGCCCGGAGAAGCACCCGCCACCCTATTCGACTATTTTCCCGACGATGCCTTGATGTTCATCGATGAAAGCCACGTAAGTGTGTCTCAGGTGGGTGCGATGTACCGCGGTGATCGTTCACGCAAGGAGACCCTGGTGGGACATGGCTTTCGCCTCCCCTCAGCGCTGGATAACCGCCCCATGAAGTTCAGCGAGTTTGAAGGCAAGCACCTGCAGACCATCTATGTATCCGCAACCCCGGCGGAGTACGAGCTGAAGAAGGCGGGTGGAGTGGTGGTGGAGCAGATTGTGCGTCCCACCGGATTGGTAGATCCACCCATAGAGGTGCGCCCTGCGCAGGAGCAGGTGGATGATCTGCTGGAGCAGATCCATGCCACGGTAGAGAAAAAGTGGCGCGTCCTTGTAACTACGATGACGAAACGCATGGCCGAAGATCTTACCGGCTATCTGAATGATGCCGGGGTGCGGGTACGCTATCTCCATTCCGATATCGATACCGTAGAGCGGGTCGAGATTATCCGGGGCCTGCGCCGCGGTGAGTTCGACGTCCTGGTGGGGATTAACCTCCTGCGTGAGGGTCTGGATATCCCCGAGGTAGCGTTGGTGACCATTCTGGATGCGGATAAAGAGGGCTTTTTGCGCAGTGAGCGCGCCCTGATCCAGACCTGTGGACGCGCGGCGCGCAATGTGGATGGACGCGTAATCATGTATGCGGATCGGGTAACGAAATCGATGCAGGCATGTATCGATGAGACCGAGCGCCGGCGTGTGCAGCAACTGGAATACAACCGCGAACACGGCATTACCCCCAGGGGAATCATTAAGTCGATGCGCTCCCTCCTTGAGGATATCCACACGGAGGGTGAAGAACTGCTCGAGGTTGCGGAAGAGGTGCAGGAGTGGCACAGCCCGCAGCAGTTGCGGCGCGAGATTGAAAAAGTGCGCAAGCAGATGCTCAAGGAAGCGGCAGATCTCAACTTTGAGGCCGCAGCTGAACTACGCGATAAACTGCAAGCGTTGGAGAAGGAAGAGCTGGGGTTGTAGTTTCAGCATTTTCCCTCTCCCTCAGGGAGAGGGTTAGGGTGAGGGGCGCACAACAAAAAAGCCCCCTCATCCACCCCTTCGGGGCACCTTCTCCCTTGGGGAGAAGGAAACATGGGTAGCACCTTAAATGCTTGGATTAACGAGCTGGTAAAATAAAAACCACAAGGAGACTTCATGGCACATTACGGTTTTATCGGCGCAGGACTCATGGGTTTGCCCATGGTGACCAACCTGCTTAAGGCAGGGCATGAGCTCACGGTGTGGAATCGCACCCGAGAGAAATGTGCCCCCCTGGAAGAACTGGGCGCAACTTATGTAGACACCCCGTTGGAGGTGGTTGCGGCTGCAGAGGTGACATTTTCCATGCTGGCCGATCCGCAGGCGGCGATGGCGGTTTGTTTCTCCCCTTCAGGGGTGATTCAGGCTGTAGGTCCGGGGAAGGCGTATGTGGAGATGTCCACCATCGATCCGGAGACCTCAAGCAAGATTGGCATCTCCATTCAGGCCCGCGGTGCACTATTTCTCGAAGCCCCGGTGTCTGGTTCGGTGCCTCAGGCCGAAGCCGGTGAACTGGTAATCATGTGTGCCGGAGATCAGAAACTCTACACCGATCTGCACGCAGCGCTGGATATTCTGGGTAAGAAGCATCTCTACCTTGGGGAAGTGGGTGCTGCTGCAAGCATGAAACTCGGGGTCAACCAGCTCATGGGAAGCATGATGGCATCGTTTTGCGAAGTCCTTACCCTGGTGGAAGAGGCAGGACTGGATAAACGCGATTTTCTCGCTATTATTGGAGCAGGGGCGTTAGCTGCACCCCTGTTTGGTGCCAAAGGAGAGAAAATCCTCGCGCAGGATCGCACACCGCAGTTCCCCCTGAAGCACCAGCAGAAGGATCTGCGCCTCGCACTCCAACTCGGGGATGCACATCGTGTTCCGATGCCGGTGTGTGCGGCGGCAAATGAGCTGTACAAGCGCGCATATCAATACGGGTTGGAAAATGATGATATGTCCGCACTTTTTGCAAGTCTCCATCCACCTGGAGCCAAAACCAACATCTGAAGTCGCTGAATTATGGAGCGTTAACATCTGGCCATTGCGGAGGATATTTGAAGCCCAAGATACTTCTGGTTTGCATCGATGAAGCAACCGCATATGATCTGCATCAGGAACTGCAGTTGTGCTTTGAAGTCTGGTTTGGTGATTCTCCCCAGCGTGCGGATGCCCTGTTGCACGAGATGCCCGATTTGGTGCTGGCTGCAGATGCGCTGGTGCTTTCGGATGGGTGCGGTTGGGATGATTTTGCCATGGGCTGTGAGCTCAGCGGGGTGCGTTGTGTCCTGTTTGCCCATGCCGAAGCGGCGGAGGTGCAGATGCCGATTCCCGGGTGGTGTGAACACTACCTCCCCGATGTGAGTAGCCCGGCGCTGGTACGCGAATATCTCAAAGCTTTGGTTCAATTGAATGAATCCACGCGCAAACTGGAAATAAGTCAGGGGCAGCTCCTGGCCCGGAAACTCGAACAGGAGGAAGGGCTGCGTTCTGCAGCGCATATCCAGGCGAGCCTGATGCCCGACACCTTTCCGGATATTCCCGGCATCAGCTTCGCGCACTGTTTCCAACCGTGTCAGAATGTGGGGGGCGATATCTACAATGTCCTGCGCCTGGATGAGGATACCCTGTGTATATATATGCTCGATGTGAGCGGCCATGGAGTCCCGGCAGCTATGGTTACTGTGGCAGTATACCAGGCCCTCTCACCCCATACCGGGCAGATAATTAAGCAGCCCCATGATGACCCGCCCTACTACCGCCTTACCGACCCGCACGAAGTTCTGACCCAGCTTGATCGTGAATATCCCTTTGAGCGCTTTGAGGCGTTTTTCACCATCAGTTACCTTCTCGTGAATCCCCATACCGGCGAGATCCGTTATGCCAATGGCGCCCATCCTCCACCCCTTATTCTGCGCAGGGATGCACACTTCGAAACCCTGGATGCAGAAGGAACCCTGATCGGTCTCGGAGGTCTGGTTCCGTTTGAAGAGGAGCATGCACGCCTGCATCCCGGAGATCGTTTGTTTCTGTTCACAGACGGGGTGTTTGAGCACGAAAATAACTTTGGCGAGCAGTTCGGGCACGCGCGTATCCAGCGCAGCCTCAAAGCACAGCGCAACCAGAGCCTTAAACAGCAATGCACCAGCTTGATTAATGCAGTGAACCGATTTGGCGCCGGAGCCGATTTCGAAGATGATATTACCTTGCTGGCGCTCGAGTTTACCCCACAGGCCTGATGTGCCCAGCTCTCCTCCCCCCCATGGATTTGTTTCATACGCTCCTCACATGTGCCTAACACAAATCTAACCATAAAATGGTTTATCCCCTTATATCTACGAAGCAGAAGGAAATTTGCTATGAGTGAAAAAAAGACCATCCTGATTGTTGAAGACGAGGAGGATATCCTCGCCTTGATTCACTACAACCTCACGCGTGAGGGGTATAAAGTCTTTACCGCCACCAGTGGTGAACAGGGGGTTAAGCTGGCGTGTGAGCAGCATCCGGATCTGATCATTCTTGATCTTATGCTTCCCGGAATTGACGGCCTGCAGGTGTGTCGGGAACTCAAACAGCGCGAAAATACAAACCATATCGCGGTTATAATGCTTACGGCCAAGGGCGAAGAGGCGGATATTGTCACCGGGCTTGAACTCGGCGCCTCTGACTATGTGACCAAACCATTCAGCCCCAGGGTTCTGCTTGCACGTATCAAGGCAGTACTGCGCCGTGGGGAACAGCCCCCTGCAGATCCAGATGGTGAGCAGGTTATTGAGCTTCACGATATGCTGATCCACCCCGGACGAAACGAAGTGCTGGTAAATGGGGAACGCGTTGATCTCACCTACACCGAATTCCGAGTGTTGTATCTGCTCGCATCCCGCCCCGGCTGGGTATTTACCCGTTATCAGATCGTGAATTCGGTGCGCGGAGATGATTACTTTGTCACTGATCGTGCGGTTGATGTACAGATTGTCGGCTTGCGGCGCAAGTTGGGCGAATATGGCAAATATATAGAGACTGTACGCGGGGTGGGATATCGCTTCAGTGATCATGGTGATGCTTAGAGTTGTTTAGCCATCTTTTGGTTTTTTGCTAATGTGCTAACTGTTGATGTATTAGCAAAAGGACCAGAATAGAGGGGGCCAGGTATGAAAGCAGGTAAGAGACCACGCACACTGCTGTGGCAGATGTATCCGGCATTTTTTGCCATCACCCTCATGGTGGTAATTCTCGCCGGCTGGTATTTCATGAGTGTGTTGAAGAACTATCAGCACGCCGATTATCTGGATTCCCTGCAGGCGCGGGCGGCGCTTCTGGAGTTGCAGGTTCAAGAGGATCTGCAGCACGCAGATTTTGACAGTCTCCGGCATTTAAGTGTGCGTGCGGGCGAACATACCAACACCCGGGTTACCATCATAACTCCGGAAGGAACTGTGGTGGGGGATAGCCATGAAGATCCGGCACGTATGGAGAATCACGCCCTGCGCCCTGAAATGGCTGCTGCACTAAAAGGGCAGGAAGGTGTGAGCCAGCGCTACAGCCGAACCCTGGGCAAGAATATGCTCTATCTCGCGCGGGCGGTTACGACTGATACGGGTGAGATTATCGGAGTGGTTCGTACCGCCATTGCCATGGATCGGATCGAGGAGCGCATTGCCACCATGGGGCAGCGTCTCATCAGCGGAGGGATAGCTGTTTTACTCCTGGTAGCGCTCTTGTGTCTGGTGGTGTCGCGTCGCATTACTCGCCCCATTGAGCAGATCCGCCTCGAGGCACAGCGTTATGCGAGTGGAAATCTGCAACGGCGCGTCCATGTGAAGGGCTCGAGCGAGATCCGAGATTTAGGTCGTACTCTGAATAAGATGGCGCATCAGCTCAGTGAGCGCATCCGCACCATCGACAAACAGCGCTCCGAGCAGGATGCGGTGCTCGCAAGCATGGTTGAAGGGGTGCTGGCGGTAGATGTGGATGAAAATATCCTGCGCATCAACCCTGCCGCCGCCCGGCTGTTCGAGGCCGAGATTGATGATGCGCAGGGCCGAAGTGTGCAGGAAGTGGTACGCCGCGCAGAGCTGCTTGAGTTTATCCGCACTGCTCTTGAAAGCGATACGGTGCTTGAAAACGATATTGTGATGTTCAGTGGCGGTAAGGAGATCAGCTTGCAGGTCCATGGAACTCCGTTGCTGGAACAGGATGGCTCAACCATAGGGGTGCTGATCGTGTTTAACGATATGACGCGCCTGCGCCGGCTGGAGCGGATGCGGCAGGATTTTGTTGCCAATGTGTCGCATGAGTTGAAAACGCCGATTACTGCCATCAAGGGTTTTATTGAGACCCTGCTGGATGGAGCCCTCGATGATAGAGTAGAGACAGAGCGCTTTCTCCACATTGTTGAGCGCCAGGTTGAACGCCTGAATGTGATCATTGAAGATCTCATGAGCCTGTCGCGTATTGAGCAGAGTGAGGGGCAGAATCGCTTTGAATTGGAAGTGGAACTCCTTGCTCCAGTGGTTAATGAGGTGGTGAACAGCTGTTCCATGCTCGCCAATCAATCCAACATTGCCCTGAAGCACAATTGCCCGGGTGAGCTTCGCGCCCCGGTTAATGCCCCGTTGCTTGAACAGGCTCTCACCAACCTCGTGGATAACGCCATCAAGTACAGCCGTTCGGGGGGTGAGGTCACGCTTAGCTGTTTCAGTGAGGATGACTTTGCGGTTATCGCGGTAAGTGACACCGGCTGTGGTATCGAAGAAGAACACCTGCCGCGCCTGTTTGAGCGCTTCTACCGTGTGGATAAAGCCAGAAGCCGCAAATGCGGGGGCAGTGGTTTGGGGCTGGCAATAGTTAAGCACATCGTGCAGATCCATCAGGGGCATGTAGATGTGGCGAGTGCTCCCGGCAAGGGAAGCACTTTTACCTTACGCTTTCCTCTACGTCTCAAGAGCTGATTAACCCTGATTTTCTAGTCTCTTTCTCATTCTGGCTTAACACAAGCCTAACATCTGCGGTGCATAGTGCAGTCACGCAACGGGGTGGAGACATCCAGAGCCCCTTGCTTTGAGCGAAACACATGGATGTGCCGCTTGGTGAATGGGGCACGTGAATGAGCAGGGAAAATCAATCAAAAGGAGACACGCACATGGAAGTAACAAAACGTATGGCAACTAGGCTCGCAGCAGGGGCAATGACCCTGGTCATGAGTGTAGCTATGGTGCTGCCGGGTCAGGCCGCCAACATCAAGGTGGATGAAAACTTGAGCGACTATGTAAGGGTCGGCGGCGTGGGTGGCAACCTCAACAGTGTCGGTTCCGACACCCTCAACAACCTTATGACCTACTGGGCGGAATCGTTCCGTGACGAGTATCCCAACGTAAATATTCAGGTTGAAGGCAAGGGCTCGAGTACTGCCCCTCCGGCGCTGATTCAGGGAACATCCCAGCTTGGTCCCATGTCGCGTAAGATGAAAAACAGCGAAATTGAAAAATTTGAAGAGCGCTTCGGCTTTAAGCCTACTGCCATCGGTGTTGCTCTCGATTCCCTGGGGGTATTTCTCAACAAGGATAATCCCATTGATGCCCTCTCTCTGCAGCAGTTGGATGCGATCTTCTCCAAAAACCGCAAAGGTGGGGCCCCCGAAGATATCAATGTGTGGGGTCAGTTGGGGCTCAAGGGTGAGTACGCCATGATGCCTATCAGCATGTACGGACGTAACTCAGCATCCGGTACCTACGGTTACTTCAAGAAGCATGCTCTGTTCAAAGGTGATTACAAGGATACTGTTAAGGAGCAGCCCGGTTCTGCGTCTGTAGTACAGTCTGTTACCGAGGATAAGGGCGGTATCGGCTACTCAGGCATCGGGTATAAAACTTCCGGGGTTAAAGCGATTGCATTGTCCAAAAAAGATGGCGAGACCGCGTATGAGCCCACATACGAGAATGTCCTCGAGGGTAAATATCCCCTGGGGCGGATGCTCTATGTCTACGTAGCTAAAAAGCCCAATGAGCCTCTGCCGAAACTTGTAGAAGAGTTCATCCGCTTTGCCCTCTCCAAAGAGGGACAGAAAATCGTAGTAAAAGACGGATACCTGCCTTTGCCGGCAAAGATAGCTGAACAGCAGCTCGAGAATCTCAAGTAAGCGATTCGTTCAGTAATCCGCGAACGCAGCTGAGTATAACCTGAAAACAAGCATTACAAGTGAGCAGACATCCGTCCATAGCATTGAGCTAAGGGTCGGATGTCTGTTGTATGTGTAAGTAAACACGTTTATTCACCTGCGCGTGTTCTCCGTTTGATGCCTGCGGGGGTTATCCGCCCGCACGAAACCAGATACCTTGGGATGATGTAGACTATGGATAAAAAGGTACTGCGCAAAATAAAGCTGCATGACCGCCTTGCAGCTGTAGCTATACGCAGTGGCGGAGTGCTGGTTATCGCCAGTGTGATCCTGATTCTTGTGCTGATTGGCAAAGAGGCGCTGCCGCTGTTCTATCCTGCCGAAGCGCAGCTCAAGCAGCATGTCGATCTGCCCGCTGGAGTGGATAAGGACGATATCCTCGCTGTAGGGGTAGATGAGTATCTCGCCAGAGTTTATCTCATTGATCGGGATGGGACATTCAGCTTCATGGATGCGGACGCTGAAGGCGCAGTGCAGAAGAAGATAGATGTCGGCGGCGGTTCGGATGCAGATATAGTTGCGGCTGATCTGGTCAACTCTGCTTCAGGTAAAAGGGTTTATGCTCTCCAGTGGTCGTCGGGTCTGATCAGCCTGGAGCAGTTCAGGTTTACGCAGAAATACACTGCGGATGGGGAGCGCTACAGTGTTGTAACCCATGAGCGCGTGGCTGAGTACGCTCCTGCTACACAGGGGGTAGAGCGTATTGCACTGTCGCACTCCGAAGCACGCACCACTCTGGTGCGCTTGTTTGTCAATCAGGAAATTGAAATTCTGCAACAGGTGCGCGAGGAAAACCTCTTCGGGGACGTGAATGTGGATGAGCATCGTATTTTCCTGCGCGGCATTCACCCGGACCCGATCACTGCACTCGAACTGGACAGTGCGGGTACGACGCTGTATCTGGCGACTGCGGCTGGTGGATTGATGCGCTACTCCCTGCAGGACGGTGGCGCAAAACAGTTGGATAAGGTGCAGGGGTTTGAGGATCACCGCCGCATTACCGCGCTGGAGATCATGCGCGGGGATATCTCCCTTGCGGTGGGGGATGCGCAAGGTGAGGTTACGGTGTGGTTTCCCGCCCCGACAGAGGCCGGCGCCGGACATGACAGCCTGCGTCTGATCCACTCGCTCTCACAACATGATGCCGCGATAGATTCGCTGGTGGCGTCACCCCGTGATCGCACTCTTCTGAGTATTGACACCGAGGGGAGTGTGAAGCTTGACTTTTCTACCAGTGAGCGCCATCTGCTGAGCCTGAATACTGATCATGCGGTAAAACAGGCGGCTCTGGCCCCGCGTGGTAATGGTCTGATTACCCTGCATGAAAATAGCGCTATCAACCTGTGGTCACTGGATAACCCTCATCCTGAAATCAGCCTGAAATCGTTGTTCGGCAAGGTGTGGTACGAGAGCTACTCCGAGCCGGAATGGGTGTGGCAGTCATCATCGGCCAGCGGTGATTATGAATCCAAAATGAGCCTCACACCGCTGATCTTCGGCACCTTCAAGGGCACGATCTATGCCATGGTGTTCTCGGTGCCCCTCGCACTGCTTGGCGCCATCTACACGAGTCAGTTCGGTAGTAGCCGTCTACGCGATCGCATTAAGCCCGCAGTAGAGATCATGGCGGCCATCCCCACGGTTATTATCGGTTTTCTGGCGGCCCTCTGGTTCGCCCCGCTGTTGGAACAGAAGTTCCCTGCATTTGTGCTAAGCTTCCTTGTCCTTCCGGTGTTTTTTATCCTCCTGCTGATAGCCTGGCAGCCCATCCGCCGCAGTGCATGGGGCAAGTATATCGAAAGTGGGCGCGAACTTCTGGTTCTGCTGCCGATTCTGGTTCTTGCCGGAGCGGTAGCGTTTCAACTCGGCCCCTGGCTTGAAGCGACGGCGTTCGGCGGCAGTTTCAAACAATGGCTGTATAATGAAATGGGGATACGCTACGACGTACGTAACAGCATTGTAATCTCCTTTGCCCTCGGTTTTGCGGTTATCCCTATCATTTTCACCATGTCCGAGGATGCCCTCTCTAACGTGCCTGCGAGTCATAAAGCCGCTTCCATGGCTCTGGGGGCAAGCCGCTGGCAGACCGTATGGCGTGTGGTTCTGCCCTCTGCGAGCCCCGGGATTTTTGCGGCGGTTATGATCGGCCTCGGGCGCGCAGTGGGTGAGACCATGATTGTGCTGATGGCGACGGGCAACACTCCAATCATGGATTTCAGCATCTTCAACGGCATGCGCCCCCTCTCGGCGAATATTGCGGTTGAAATCCCCGAGGCACCCCAAGGTGACACCCTGTACCGGGTGTTGTTCCTTTCTGCGGTGCTGCTCTTTGCCATGACCTTTGTCCTGAATACCGCCGCGGAGATGGTTAGACACCGGCTGCGCAAGAAATATGGGCGTTTCTGATTTTAGAGGTATGAGTATATGAAACAGTTTTACTATCGCGGCGAGCCACAGGTGTGGATCACGGCTGCAGCCCTGGGGGTTACCTTGCTCATGGCTCTGATCCTGATCCTTGTGGTTATGTTCAATGGGCTGGGTGCGTTCTGGCCCCAGCGCCTTGCCACCCTGGAGCTCAACAAGGGGCAGTCTGTAATGGGGCACATTCTGAAAGAAGAACCCAGACCTTATTCCGATGGTACCCGGATGCAGCTGAAGGTGGGTAACCGCGACCTGTATGGCCTCGATTTTCGCTGGGTGGATGCAGACAAGGTTGCGCGTATTCACTATCAGGAAGACGCCATTGCCGTGGAGCGCGAAACATATGGAGATTTTTACGGCTTTCTGAGTGCAGTTGTGCTACCGGAGAAACGGCTTGATTCCGGAGATCTGTGGCAGGTGATGCAGCAGAGGCGTGGCGCAGCGCTGGAGATAAAAGCAAAGGTTGAGAAGATCGGTGAGAAGATAAATAAAATCAACTATGCCATGGAAGATAAGCGCAATGCTGCCCTCAGACTTGATTATGAGGACGTGCCTGCGGATGCACAGGCACGTAAAGAGCTTGAACGTGAAACAGAAGAGCTGGAGGAGCGCTTTCAGGTGCTGGTGAAAGAGCAACGTGCCCATGAAGCTCAGATGAAGCGCTATATAGCCGAATTCGAAGATGTTAACGGTCGCGGTGTAGAAGTGCCGCTGGCGGAAATTGTGCGCAGCTACAAACCAAACCAGATGAATATCTTTGAGCGCGCCGGGGTGTATGCGAGTAAATTGCTGGAGTTGTTTTACGCTGAGCCGCGTGAATCAAACACCGAAGGGGGGCTGTTCCCTGCGATCTTCGGTACGGTACTCCTGATCTTTGTTATGAGTCTCTTCTCCTTCCCTCTCGGGGTAATTGCGGCGATCTATCTGAGTGAGTACGCCGGTGACGGCCCCATGGTGCGGATGGTGCGTATTGCGGTAAACAACCTCGCCGGTATCCCCTCCATAGTGTACGGTATCTTCGGCCTCGGCTTCTTTATCTACGGCCTTGGTGGCACCATCGACCAGCTGTTTTTCCCCGAGCGTCTTCCGACTCCGACCTTCGGAACCGGGGGGCTCTTGTGGGCAAGCCTTACCCTGGCGCTCCTGACGGTGCCGGTGGTGATTGTTACCACTGAAGAAGCACTGAGTGCTATCCCCGGAGGGGTGCGCGAAGGTTCCCTGGCGCTGGGCTCCACGCGCTTTCAGACCCTGGTGCGTATTCTGATCCCCATGGCGTCGCCGGGGATCATGACCGGACTGATCCTCTCCATGGCACGCGCAGCAGGAGAGGTGGCTCCGTTGATGATCACCGGGGTGGTGAAGCTTGCTCCGGCTCTGCCTTTGGACGGACAGTTCCCGTTTTTGCATCTGGATCGGAAGTTTATGCATCTGGGGTTTCATATATACGACATGGGTTTCCAATCCCCGAACGTGGAGGCTGCGCGCCCCATGGTGTTTGTCACCACGTTGTTGCTGGTTCTGATCGTTCTGGCCATGAGTGCTGTGGCGATTCGGTTACGCAACAAAATGAAGAAAAAATACACCTTTGGTACTTTTTAGATAGATATTGTGTGTTGTGGAGGAAATATGAATTCAGCACTTGAAGCTCATGGCCTTGATCTTCAGACAGATCCTGTCCTGGCAGATTGCGTTATCGAGGTGGAAAACCTCAATTTTTACTACGGTGAGGCACAGGCCCTGTTTGATCTGGACATGGTCTTTCCCCGGCGTCAGGTAACGGCCCTCATCGGCCCGTCCGGATGCGGGAAATCCACGTTTTTGCGCTGTCTGAACCGCATGAATGATATGGTGGATATTTCACGTATGGAGGGAAGTATCCGCCTTGATGGTACTGAGGTGAACTCGGGCGAGTTGGATGTTATCGAATTGCGTCGCAAGGTCGGGATGGTATTTCAGAAATCCAACCCGTTCCCGAAGTCGATCTATGAAAACGTGGTCTACGGCCTGCGCATCGCGGGGGTTAACGACAAGGATGTGCTGGATGAAGCAGTGGAAAGCAGTCTTAAGGGTGCGGCACTCTGGGACGAGGTCAAGGATCGTCTGCATGAGTCAGCCCTGGGGATGTCCGGAGGGCAGATGCAGCGCCTGTGTATTGCACGCGCTATTGCGGTAAATCCAGAAGTGATTCTGATGGATGAGCCCTGTTCCGCACTGGATCCGAAGTCCACGGCGCGGGTTGAGGATATGATTAAAAATCTGCGTGAAAAATACACCATCATTATTGTAACCCACAACATGCAGCAAGCTGCGCGTGTATCCGACTATACCGCCTTTCTCTACGAGGGGGTGCTGGTGGAATTCGGTAAAACCAGTAAACTGTTTGTCAAACCACAGAATCAGCAGACTGAGGACTACATCACCGGACGTTTCGGTTAACTATTCAATAGGTAAGCAACGTCAAGTGTGTCGCAATGCGACCTGTCCGTGGAATAAGAGAAAAATTTCAGGAGAAAAATATGATGGCAATCCATCTGCAGGAAGAGATCAACAAGCTCAAGCGTGCCCTTTTGGATCAGAGCGCTCGCGTTGAGCGCGAAGTGCAGCGTGCTATGCAATCCATAGAGCGTGGCGATACCGTAATGGCAAGCGAGGTTATTGATGCGGATCTGGTTATTAATGCCAAAGAGGTGGATATTGAAGAGGATTGTCTTAAGGTCCTCGCGCTGCATCAGCCGGTGGCCGCAGATCTACGGTTTATTATTTCTGTAATCAAGATCAATAGCGACCTGGAGCGGATCGCGGACGTAGCGGTAAATATAGCAAAACGCACCCTGCAGTTTGACGCGGTGAAGAAAATTGACGCACCTTTTGACTATCCGGTGATGATGGAAAAGGTGCTGAAAATGCTCAAAAACAGCCTCGACTCTCTGGTTAAGCTGAATGCGGCGGTCGCCAACGGTGTGATTGACGCTGATGACGAAATTGACGACCTCCATCGTCTTACCTACGATACCGCCAAAAAGCGCATTCTGGAACAGCCAGCGCATCTGCAGGCTCTGTTGCTGTGGGTTGCAGTGTCACGCCATCTGGAGCGGATTGCAGACCTTTCTGCGCATATTGCGGAGGATGTAGTGTATCTGGTAGAGGGAGATATTGTGCGGCATCGCAGTGGGGGGTAAGGCGTAAAGATCCTGCAAAAACAGTGTGTTGCGCTGATCCTCTCTCGCCTTTATATGCTTGAAGCTCTCTTTTATCCAACAGGTTCTTACACGTAGCGCCCGCGCAAAAAAGGGTGTATGAAGTATTTATCCCATTGACATGGGGCTGGAAAGCATGTAGACAAAGGGACACACGAGAACGGCGTAAAACGTCCTCTGCGCCTCGAGCGTGTCCCAAATTCCCCCATTGTATCAAGTAGAATATTTCTTACATCCCCCTATATCATGATCCCGAATGGCTCGTTGCTTCCAGCAGCACTGCTGGCGGTGAAGAGGCCGGGCAATACCAGAGAAATGAAAAAAAACGAGAGTAAATCAACGAAGATAGAGACAGGTGATGATAGTTCCATGCACCTGAAGGATCTCAAAGAGCGTAAAATTACCGACCTTATCGCCATGGCCAACGATCTGAAGATCGAAGGGGTGGCGGGAATGCGCAAGCAGGATGTAATATTTGCCATCCTGTGTGCCACGGCTGACCAGAAGGGTGCCATTTATGGCGAAGGTGTGCTCGAAGTATTGCCGGATGGTTTTGGTTTTTTACGCGCCACTGATGCCAACTATATGCCCGGTCCGGATGACATCTACGTGTCACCTTCACAGATCCGGCGTTTCAATCTGCGCACTGGTGACACTGTTGCTGGGCAGATTCGCCCGCCCAAACAGGGAGAGCGCTATTTTGCCCTGCTCAAGGTGGCGCAGATCAACATGGAGGATCCTAGTGTCGCGCGGCGCAAGACGCTGTTCGATAATCTCACCCCCCTGCATCCGGATGAGTGGCTGAAGCTGGAAACCACCAGCGACAACCTGCCCACGCGCATCATCGATCTGGTCTCACCCATCGGCAAGGGGCAGCGTGGCTTGATTGTGGCACCGCCGCGCACAGGTAAAACCGTGCTCCTGCAGAATATTGCCAATGCTATCACCACCAACTACCCTGAATCGTACCTCATCGTCCTTCTAATTGATGAACGTCCGGAAGAGGTTACTGATATGCAGCGTTCCGTTGACGGAGAGGTGGTTTCGTCCACCTTTGATGAGCCTCCCACTCGTCACGTGCAAGTAGCGGAGATGGTGATTCAGAAGGCACGCCGTCTGGTGGAACATAAGCGCGATGTGGTTATTCTCCTCGACTCTATTACCCGCCTGGCCCGTGCCTACAACACCGTGGTGCCACCGAGCGGGAAAATTCTCTCCGGCGGGGTTGATTCCAACGCCCTGCATAAGCCGAAGCGTTTTTTTGGTGCCGCGCGTAATGTGGAGGAGGGTGGCAGTCTCACAATTATTGCCACTGCCCTTATCGACACCGGTAGCCGCATGGATGAGGTGATTTTTGAGGAGTTTAAGGGCACGGGCAATATGGAGCTGGTTCTCGATCGGCGCCTGGTGGATAAGCGCACCTTCCCTGCCATTGATGTGAATAAGTCCGGCACGCGTCGCGAAGAGCTGCTTCAGGATCCCACCACGTTACAGCGCATGTGGCTGTTGCGCCGCGTCCTCAGTAGTATGAATGTCGTGGACGGCATGGAGTTCCTGCGCGAAAAACTCGTGGAGACCGAAGATAATCAGGAGTTTCTTGATTCCATGAATCAGTAAATTTCCCCTTGCCAAATATTGCATGCTTCTGTAAAAATGCTCGATTGTCACAAAATGCAGCATTAGTAGCTGCCTTAATATACGTTTGTTTATACCCGCCTGTACATCGCCAGGCACTCAAGGAGTTAAGACCATGAAAGAAGGAATTCATCCCAAGTACGATGATGTCGTGATTAAGTGCCACTGCGGCAACACCATCGAAACACGTTCCACCAGAACCGGTGAGTTTGCTACGGAAATCTGCTCCGCATGTCACCCGTTTTACACCGGCACCCAGAAGCTTCTGGATACCGCAGGACGTATCGAGCGCTTCCGTAAGAGGTATGCCAAGAAGTAGCCTTTCGGCTACGTTAGCCCCGGTTGTCCCAGCCGCAAAAGCGCACTATGCTTTTGCGGCTGTTTCTCGTTGATGCACTCAGTCATTCTGCTTACGCGTTGCACATTTACAGACGCCATGGTTGTACTATGCAGGTAAAGCTTCTGAGCCACACCCCGGAACCCGAGAAGGTCGTAGCAGCGGCGGCGCGCCTGTGCTATTCCGCCAGCAGTATCGATGCCTTGTTGCAGCTCGAACCTGCCGCAGCGGCGCGTCTGATTCGCAAGGTATTGGGCCTGGGACATCTGTCGGTGCTGGAGCATGTCACCTGCTCATTTGGTGTCGAAGGGATAAGCCGCGCATGCAGCCATCAACTGGTGCGCCATCGGGTCGCGTCGTATTCACAGCAGAGTCAGCGCTATGTCTCGCATAGCGACCCGTTTGAAGCGGTAGTGCCGCAAAGCATCAAAGATAGTAATGTGCTGCTTGAGCGCTATGAGGAACTCATGGGACAGATCCACACCACCTATGCAGAACTCCTCAATGCCGGGATCCCGGCGGAGGATGCACGCTTTGTGTTACCCAATGCAGCCGCTACTAAGATAGTTATCAGTATGAATGCGCGCGAACTGCACCACTTTTTTGCGTTGCGCTGTTGTCGGCGTGCGCAATGGGAGATCCGCGCTATGGCAACCAGGATGTTGCACCAGTGTCGTACACTCTCTCCGGTATTATTCGAAAATGCCGGCCCTCCCTGTTTGGGCGGTCCGTGTCCGGAAGGGAGCATGAGCTGTGGTGCCATCCACGAAGTTCGCCAGGAGTTTGGCGCGGCTCCCGACGACGCCAGCTAGCGCTGCACCATGATGTAGAGCCACAGGGCAAATATATTCATATTGCCTGCTCTATTATGTGAAGGCAGGTTGCCGTTCCACTTCATCGTTTCTAATACACTACACAGAGGTCCCCATGTTTGAGAAGCTCGAAGATGTCGAAGATCGCTTTCAGGAGGTAGAAGGCCTGTTGGCTCAACCGGATATCCTTGCGGACCAGGGGCGTTTTCGCGATTTGAGTCGCGAGCATGCTGAGCTCAATGAAGTGGTGACTCTGTTTCGTGCGTATCGCGAGTTGGAACAGGAGATGGAAGACTTGCGCGAATTGTCCAGCGATAAGGATCCGGATGTGCGTGAGATGGCCTCTCAGGAGTTGCCTGCGCTCGAAGAGCGCCATGAACAGATGGCAGAGGAACTCACTCAACTAATGCTGCCGCGTGACCCCAACGATGGCAAGAACGCGATCCTGGAGATTCGCGCGGGCACAGGTGGAGATGAAGCTGCACTCTTTGCCGGAGACCTGTTCCGTGCCTATACCCGTTTTGCCGACAGACACGGGTGGAAGGTGGAAATTCTCAACTCTTCGGAATCAGCCGCCGGCGGTTTCAAAGAGGTTATCGCCATGGTGAGCGGTAAGGACGTGTTCTCATTTCTCAAATACGAAAGCGGTACCCATCGGGTGCAGCGTGTTCCGGATACGGAGACCCAGGGGCGCGTGCACACCTCGGCGTGTACCGTAGCGGTACTCCCCGAAGCGGAAGAGGTCGATCTGGATATTGATCCCAGTGATCTGCGTATTGACCTATATCGCGCTTCCGGTGCCGGGGGACAGCACGTAAACAAGACTGAATCGGCGGTGCGTGTTACGCATATCCCTACCGGGGTGGTGGTTTCATGCCAGGATGGGAAATCCCAGCATAAAAACAAGGCCAAAGCCATGCAGGTATTGCGCTCGCGCATTCTCGATTCCATGCAGAACGAGCAGGATGCACAAATGGCAGCGGAGCGTAAAACCCAAGTGGGAAGCGGGGATCGCAGTGAGCGCATTCGTACGTATAACTTTCCCCAGGGACGCTGTACCGACCACCGTATCGGTCTTACCCTGTACAAACTTGATGCCATTATGCAGGGTGATTTTGAAGAGATTATCGAGTCATTGCGCACCCATTATCAGACCGAGCAGCTCGCCAAACAGGAGCAGTAGATGGCAAAACAGTGGTCTGTGCTCGAAGTGGTGCGCTGGACAACCACCTATCTGGAAGAAAAGGGGGTAGACAACCCGCGTCTCGATGCAGAACTGCTGGTCGGCTCGGCGCTGCGCAAGGATCGGGTCGGGCTGTATTTGAGCTATGACCAACCCCTGGTACAGACAGAACTCGATACCATTCGTGCCCTGGTAAGGCGGCGTGCCCTGCGCGAGCCGCTACAGTATATTCTGCAACAGTGTGAGTTCTGGTCATTGCCGTTTAAGGTAACACCGTCGGTGTTGATCCCACGCCCGGATACCGAGGTGCTGGTGGAAGAAGGATTGAAGGTGCTGGAACAGCGCCCTGGTGCAGTCCTTGATGTGGGAACCGGCAGCGGTGTCGTCGCTGTGGCTCTGGCACACACTGCCCGAGTAAAGGTGCGTGCCCTGGATGTCAGTTCGGCCGCGCTTGAGATTGCGCGCGCCAATGCTGTAGATAATGAAGTGGCTGATCTGGTTAGTTTTGCACTGTCGGATTTACATGCCCTGGACAGTGACGCCCTGAATGGAGACGGCCTGAAGGGTGGAGAATATCGCCTACTGATTTCCAATCCCCCGTATGTAACCCGGGCACAAATGCGTGAGCTCATGCCCGAGGTGGCGGACCATGAACCGGCGCTGGCATTAGATGGTGGCGAGGATGGACTGGACGCATACCGGAGTCTGACGCGTCAGGCCGAATTACTCTTGGAGCCCGGAGGCTGGCTCGTGGTTGAAGTGGGGATGGATCAGGCCGATGCGGTGGAGCAATTATTCAGCGCAGCCGGTCTGCAGAAGTGTTTTCAGCGCCTCGATTATGCCGGAATTGCCCGCGTCGTAGGTGGGTGTAACAACGCAAATAAAAACGCAGGTGAGAAACGGAATGGATAAGATTCTTATACAGGGAGGCTGCCGTCTTCAGGGTGAGGTGCAGATAAGTGGAGCCAAAAATGCCGCGCTCCCTCTCCTTTGCGCTACCCTGCTGGCGCCGGGAACCCACGAGCTTCGCAACCTCCCCACCCTGCGCGACATTGATACCGCCGTGCAACTCCTGCATATCATGGGCGCACATACCACTGCTACCGCTCCAGGCACAGTGCGTATCAATGCCGATGAGATTGCGTGCGCCGAAGCGCCCTATGATCTGGTACGCACCATGCGTGCTTCGGTGCTGGTACTGGGGCCGCTGCTGGCACGCCTCGGATATGCGCGCGTGAGCCTCCCCGGCGGCTGCGCTATTGGTGCCCGTCCGGTGGATCAGCACCTCAGCGGCCTTGAGGCTATGGGGGCGAAGATCAACCTGGAGCACGGCTACATAGAAGCACGGGCTGAACGCCTGCAGGGCGCACGAATCTATCTGGACATCCCTACGGTGGGGGGAACAGAAAACCTCCTCATGGCGGCAACCCTGGCACAGGGGCGCACCATTATCGAGAATGCCGCACGTGAGCCGGAAATTATCGACCTGGCAAGGGCGTTGCAGAATATGGGGGCGCAGATAGAAGGGGCGGGTAGCGATGCTATCACCATCCACGGGGTGGAGAAATTACGCCCCATGGAGCATGCCGTCATGCCGGATCGTATTGAGGCGGGTACCTTCATGGTGGCCGCCGCTATTACCCGCGGGGATGTATTGGTTAAAGGCGCAGAGGCGGAACACCTGGAAGCCGTAATAAGCAAGTTGCGTCAGAGCGGAGCCGAGGTACACTGTGTCCCCGAAGGGATCCGGGTCAGATATGATGGTCCTCTGGAGCCGGTGCGGATCAAGACCAGTCCCCATCCCGGCTTCCCTACAGATATGCAGGCGCAGTTTATGGCACTCCTTACGCAGGCGCAGGGTACCAGCATCATCAGCGAAAATGTATTTGAAAACCGCTTTATGCACGTGAGTGAGTTGCAGCGTCTCGGAGCCAGAATCAGAGTAGAAGGACGCCAGGCGACCATTGACGGTAAGGTGGACCTGCTCGGAGCGCCCGTGATGGCTACGGATCTGCGTGCCAGTGCATCCCTGGTGCTGGCAGCACTCGCAGCGGAAAACACCACGGAGATTTCACGTATATACCATCTGGATCGGGGCTATCAGGGGCTGGAGAAAAAACTGAGTCAGCTGGGTGCAGATATTCGGCGTGTGCGTTAAACCCACACCTAAATGAGACGAGGAGCAGCATGAGCGACGTTATCACCTTTGCCCTGCCCAAGGGGCGCATTATGCAGGATTCCATGGAGCTGTTCGGCCAGATCGGGATCACCTGCCCGGAGATGGAAGAGAAAAATCGCAAGCTGGTGTTTGAAAATCGCGAAGCCGGCTATCGCTTCATCGCTGTACGTGCTACCGATGTCCCCACCTACGTGGAATACGGCTGTGCCGATATCGGTGTAGTGGGTAAAGATACCCTGCTGGAACAGGAGAAGGATCTGTACGAGCCGCTGGACCTTAATTTCGGTTACTGTCGTCTGGTGGTGGCGGAGCCCCGAGATCTGGAGGAGAACGGTGATCCCACGCGCTGGTCCAACATCCGGGTTGCGACCAAGTACCCCAACATAACCGAGAAGTATTTTCGCTCCCGCGGAATCCAGGTGGAGTTGATTAAACTCTACGGCTCCATTGAGCTTGCTCCCCTCGTAGGGCTGACGGAACGCATTGTTGATCTTGTCTCCACTGGAGCAACCCTGCGGGATAACGGTATGGTGGAAGTTGAGACCATTGCGGAGATCACCACGCGCCTCATTGTAAACCGCGCGAGCATGAAGACCAAACACAGGAAAATTCGCCGGATCATCGATGATCTGGAGGCTGTAGTCGCTTCAAGCCCCAAAATTTCAACCTGATACGCTGAGTGCCGGAGAACTGAAAATCGGCAACACGCAGAAAAGGCAGGGTTTATGATTCGCCTGATTCGATTTAGCGATGCAGACTTTGAAACGCACTTCCGTTCCATAGAGCAACGTGCCGAGGAGATCCCTGCGGGGATTGAAGAAGCGGTAAGCGGCATTGTTGCGGATGTGCGTGCTCGTGGAGATGAAGCCCTGCAGGAGTACACCCTGCGCTTCGATCGTCTCGATCTGCGCACCTTCGGGATGGAGCTTACCCCGACGCAGATTGACGCGGCACGGACACAGGTGAGCGCTGATGATCTTGCGGCGCTGGAGCTGGCGGCAGAACGCATCGGTGCCTACCATCGGCGCCAGAAACAGGAGACCTGGATCTGTACCGATGAAGATGATATCCAGCTCGGCCAGTTGGTGCGTCCTTTGGACAGGGTGGGGATATATGTCCCCGGCGGCAAAGCAGCTTACCCCTCCTCGGTGCTGATGAATGCGATCCCCGCGCGAGTGGCGGGGGTTAAAGAGATTGCCATGGTAGTGCCCATGCCGGATGGGGAGGTGAACCCGCATGTTATTGCAGCAGCACATCTGGCAGGGGTGACCCGCATTTTCCCCCTCGGCGGCGCCCAGGCGGTGGCAGCGCTGGCGTACGGCACTCGTAGCGTTCCGCGCGTAGACAAGATCACCGGCCCCGGGAACATCTACGTTGCCACCGCAAAGAAGATGGTATTCGGCCAGGTGGATATCGACATGATAGCAGGACCGAGCGAGATCCTGATTATCAATGACGGAAGTGGGAATCCCGCTCATCTGGCTGCGGATCTCCTGTCCCAGGCGGAACACGACGAACTCGCATCCTCTGTGCTGGTGACCACGGATGAAAAGATGGCGCAGGAGGTGCAAAGTGAGGTGGAGCAACAGCTCCAGCAACTTTCACGTCAGGGTATTGCGCGTTCCTCCATTGACAACTACGGGGCCATCATTGTGGCGCAGCAGATGGAGGAAGCGGCGGAATTGTGTAATCGCATCGCCACCGAGCACCTTGAGCTCGCCGTTGATAATCCGTATGAACTGCTGCCTCTGATCCGGCATGCCGGAGCGATCTTCATGGGGCACCATACCCCGGAAGCGCTGGGGGACTACGTTGCCGGCCCCAATCACACCCTGCCCACCGGTGGAAGTGCGCGCTTTTTCTCCCCTCTGTCGCTGGATGATTTTGTCAAGAAATCGAGTCTTATCTACTGTTCCAAAGCAGGGTTGCAGCGCCTCGGTGGTGCCGCAGTACAGATTGCGGGTCTCGAAGGGCTTGATGCGCATGCACGTTCGGTGTCTCTGCGTCTTAATGATGACAATGTATAGGGTTACACAGCCCGTATAAGGAGATTGCGATGGCGCGTACAGCTACAATTGAACGCACAACGGCGGAAACCCGCATAGATCTGAAACTCGATCTTGACTGCAGTGCCCCGGTGCAGATCGATACCGGCGTCGGCTTTATGGATCACATGCTTACCCTTATGAGCCGACACGGGATGTTCAGTCTTGCTGTGCAGGCCAGCGGAGATACCCGGGTGGACGATCACCATACGGTCGAGGATGTGGGGATATGTGTAGGGGAGGCGTTTCGTCAGGCTTTAGGCGACAAGGCCGGGATTCATCGCTACGGCAGCATCTCCATCCCCATGCATGAGAGTCTGGTGCGCGTGGATCTCGACTTTTCCGGGCGTCCCCATCTGGTGTACCGCGTTGAACTCCCCAAGGCGAAGGTGGGTACCTTTGACGTTGAGCTGGTGGAGGAGTTCCTTGTGGGGTTGTGTAACCACGCCGGGGTTAATCTCCACGTCAACCTCGAATACGGCACCAACCTGCATCACATTATTGAGGCGATTTTTAAAGCCCTGGGGCGAGCCCTGGGTCAGGCCGTTGCTCTGGATGCGCGCGTTGAAGGGGTAATGTCCACCAAAGGGAGGCTCGAATAACCGCAATGATCACCATTGTTGACTACGGAATGGGAAATCTGCGCAGTGTCCACAAGGCGTTTGAACATCTGGGGTTCAGTGCCGAAGTAACTGATGCTGCGCGCAAAGTGGAGCGTGCCGACCGTCTTGTACTTCCGGGAGTAGGGGCTTTCGGTGACTGTATCGACACCCTTAAAGAGGGAGGATTTGTCGAGCCGATCCTGGCACACATCCACAGCGGACGTCCTTTCCTGGGGATATGTCTGGGCCTGCAGGTGCTGTTTGAGTCCAGTGAGGAGTTTGGCACCCACGCCGGTCTCGGGGAGATCCCCGGAACGGTGGAGCATTTCCCCACGGATATGCAGGAGGACGGCGAGGCCCTGAAGATTCCGCATATGGGGTGGAATCAGATTCAGATAGAGCGCGAGTGCCCGCTGATGCGCGGGGTGGAAAACGGCAGCTATGTGTACTTTGTACATTCCTATCGCGTGTTGCCAACACGGACAGAGGATGTCCTGACCACTACTGATTACGGGATGCGCTTCTGTTCCGCCATCTGGCGCGACAATGTCATGGCGACTCAGTTTCATCCGGAGAAAAGCCAGGCTGTGGGGCTTAAAATACTTAAGAATTTTGGAGAACTTTAAATGCTGGTAATTCCCGCAATTGATCTGAAGCAGGGACACTGTGTGCGTCTCGAACAGGGCCTCATGGATAAAGATACGGTGTATTCCACCGATCCGGCGGCTCAGGCACGCATCTGGCAGGATGCCGGGGCTGAAATGCTCCATATTGTCGATCTCGATGGTGCCTTTGATGGAGTACCGCGCAACCGCGATGCGATTCAGGCTATTGTGCAGGCCCTGGATATCCCCACCCAGCTCGGCGGCGGTATCCGCGATCTTGCTACCATTGAAGCATATCTTGAGCTTGGCCTCTCTCGCGTGATTCTGGGTACGGTGGCAAAGGAAAATCCGGAGCTGGTGCGCCAGGCGTGCGCGAAATTCCCGGGGCAGATCGTGGTAGGGATTGATGCCAGAGACGGCCTCGTAGCCGTGCGGGGTTGGGCCGAAGTTACGGAAAAGAAAGCCGTGGATATGGCGCAGGAGCTTGAGGGTATGGGGGTTGCTGCGATCATCTACACGGATATCTCGCGCGATGGCATGATGCAGGGGCCGAACCTCGAAGCTACCGGCGCTCTCGCAAAGGCGATCTCCATCCCGGTCATCGCTTCCGGTGGCGTCTCGAGTATGGCGGACATCCGCAATCTGCTGACCCTGGAGCAGCATGGGGTGTGCGGTGCTATAACCGGGAAGGCCATCTACAGTGGTGCCCTCGATTTGAAGGCAGCCATTGCCTGCGCCAGGGGTAAGGGTTGTACCGGGGGAGAAGTTTCATGTTGAGCAAGCGCATCATCCCCTGTCTGGATGTCAAGGATGGACGTGTGGTGAAGGGGGTGCAGTTTGTCGGGCTGCGCGATGCCGGTGACCCGGTAGAAGCGGCGATTGCCTACGATGCCCAAGGCGCGGACGAACTCACATTTCTCGACATCACCGCCTCCAGCGACAAGCGTGGTATCATCCTGGATGTGGTGGCGCGCACTGCAGCCTCGGTGTTTATGCCGGTAACCGTTGGCGGTGGTGTGCGCACTACGGAAGATATCCGCAATCTCCTCAACGCCGGTGCGGATAAGGTTTCCATAAACACCGCAGCGGTACATGATCCGGACTTTGTTACCCGCGCGGCACAACGCTTCGGGGCCCAGTGCATCGTGGTTGCAATTGATGCACGGCGCGTGCCTGAAAGCGCGCCCCAACGCTGGGAGGTCTACACCCACGGGGGGCGTAACGCTACCGGCATCGACGTCATTGAGTGGGCGCTGCGTATGCAGCGCAATGGGGCGGGCGAGATCCTTCTCACATCCATGGACTGTGACGGCACCAAGAACGGCTATGATCTGGAACTGACCCGAGCCGTAAGCGATACATTACAGATTCCGGTGATTGCCTCGGGAGGAGTGGGCAACCTGGAGCATATCAAGGATGGCTTTACTAAAGGGGGGGCAAGCGCTGCCCTGGCGGCGAGTATTTTCCACTTTCGCGAATACACCATAGCCGAATGTAAAGAATATCTTCACCAGCACGGGGTTGAAGTGCGTCCCCTGGTACAGGAACAGGATTGAATATTATGCGTGAACAACACAGGAATTTATTCGAGCACCTGACCTTTGACGCCCAAGGCCTTCTCCCCTGCATTGCGCAGGATGTGGCGAGTGGCGAGGTGCTGATGCTGGCGTACATGAATGCCGAAGCGGTTGAGAACACTCTGCGCACCGGCAAGGCTCATTACTACAGCCGCTCGCGCGCTAAGCAGTGGATGAAGGGGGAATCCTCCGGGCATGTGCAGCACGTGCGTGAAGTCCGCTACGATTGCGACGGTGATACCCTGTTACTCAAGGTGGAGCAGGTGGGGATGGCATGCCACACCGGACGCAAATCGTGTTTCTACTCCGTATGGGATGGCGAACGCCCTCAGGTGGAGGGGGAGCCGGAAGTGGATGCCACGGCTATTTACGCACAGAAGGATATCCTCGATGCAGTGTACCATGTCATTCAGGATCGACGACGCAACCCCGAAGAGCGCTCCTATGTGTGCTCGCTCTTCGACAAGGGGCTGGATAAAATCCTCAGCAAGATCGGTGAAGAAGCCACCGAGACCGCGGTGGCGGGTAAGGGGGGTATCAGCGATGAGGTGATCTACGAAGTCGCGGACCTGTTCTTCCATGTTCTGATCCTGCTGGGGTATTACAACCTGCCGCCGGAGCGGATTTACGCCGAACTGCGCCGCCGTTTCGGGCTCTCCGGCATAGAAGAGAAGGAATCACGCTCGCGGGAATAACATCTGCTTGAATCTGTATGGGCACGATAGGGTCGTGCTCTGGTTCACACTCTAAAAGGGAAACAAAAACATGAGTATCCAGACTGAACTGAGCACCGCCATGAAAGAAGCGATGCGCAACAAACAGAGCGAACGCCTCGGGGTGATCCGCATGTTGCGCAGCAATATAAAAAATGCCGAGATCGAAGCGAAAAAGGAACTCGGGGATTATGAGATCATCTCTCTGTTAGCCACGCAGGTAAAGCAACGCCGTGATGCAGCGCAAACCTATCGTGATGGGGAGCGGGAGGATCTGGCGGCAAAAGAGGAAGCGGAAATTGTCATTCTGCAGGAGTTCATGCCCGCAGCCCTGAGTAAAGAGGAACTGCAGGAGATTATCGAAACAGCGGTAGTTGAACTGGGAGCCACCTCCATGCAGGATATGGGCAAGGTGATGAAGAAGGTGAGCGCAGCAACGCGCGGGCGTGCTGAAGGGCGTGTCGTGAGTGAGATGGTGAAAGAGCGTCTGGCGCAATAGTTATTCCACTATTGATATCCCCTTGACGCGAGCATAAGCGTCTGGGGCCGAATCCGGGCACATAAAGTATAGGGCAAAAGGACAGCTATGAATATCCTCGATATTGCAATCCTCGCTATTTTATTCCTCTTTACGTTGAAAGGATGTCTGCGCGGACTGCTTAAGGAGGTTTGTTCTCTGGTGGGGCTGGCAGCTGCAGCAGTTATCGCCTTTACCTTCTACGCTCCTCTTGCTGAGCGCGTGAGCGCCTGGCTCCATCTGCCGCTGCAATTGTGTGTGGTGGTGGTCCTGATTCTACTGTTTGTGCTGACCATGGTCTTTTTCTCCGTCGTAGGTGCGATTCTGTCCAGGTTTGTTAAACTCCTGTTTATGGGAGGACTCAACCGCGTCCTTGGTGCGCTTTTCAGTCTCATGCAAGGGGTACTTATTCTGGCGCTGGTATTGTATGGCCTGTCCAACAGCGCTCTTCCACATGCTGTGGAATCAACGTTTGATGCCTCCCGTCTCCGGCCACCTTTCGTAGAGTTCGGGGGTGATCTCGTTCGTCACAGCCAGAAACTCTTTCAACAGGTATCCTGATATCAGAAACAATAGCCCTATGCTTACTCAGACTCTGAAAACGCTGGAGTTTGACAAAATAGTTACGTTGCTCACACGCATGAGCGTTACCTTGCCCGGGCGCGCAAGACTGGAACGCCTGCGACCGTTTCGACATCCTCGTGAGGTTGAACAGTCCCTCCTGGGAGCGCAGGAAGCAGCGGAATTGCTGGAACAGAAAGGCGCGGCTCCTGTGGGTGGAGCACATGATCTGCATGCATCTCTGCATCAGGCGGACAAGCCCGGCGCACGTCTGACCCCGCAGGAGCTGCTCGAAGTGGGCGAAAGCATTGCCACGGCAGGCGCGTGTACTGAGTACTTCCGTGACGAAGAGCTGTCACCGCAGTTGACGGAACTTGCAGCGCAACTCAAGGTACCAATAGAGCTGGGACGTAAGATTGAACGCAGCATAGATGCAAAGGCCGAGGTGCTGGACACGGCCTCGTGGCAACTCGCGGATCTGCGCCAGCAACAGCGCGATGTGCGGCGTAAGGTGCGCAATGCCCTGGAACGCATGCTGCAGAACCGATCCCTGGCCGCATCGTTTCAGGATCAGATTATCACCGAGCGCAACGGGCGCTATGTGGTGCCGGTAAAGGCGGATCATCGCGGGCAGGTAAGAGGTTTTGTTCACGATGAGTCTGCCAGCGGACAGACGTTGTTTGTCGAGCCGGAGCAGGTTCTGGAGGATAACAACCAGTTGCAGAGTCTCCAGCGCGAAGAGCAGCGTGAGATTGTGCGAATCCTCGAAGCACTTACCGACAGAGTGCGGAGCGAAACCGGGGTCTTGCGGCAGAATCAGACGCTTCTGGCCCGTCTTGATGCGAGCTGCGCCATGGGACGCTTTATCCGTCTAACCGGTGCTAGTGTTCCGCAACTGGCACGCAAACCCCAGCTCGATCTGCTCCAAGCGCGCCACCCCCTGTTGCTGCTGAATCAGGATGGTACTGTGCGTGAGCACAGCACGGTTCCCGTGGATTTGCGCTTGGGGCACAAGCACGATACCCTTATCATCAGTGGCCCCAACACCGGCGGGAAAACCGTGGCCCTGAAAACTGTGGGGCTTCTTTTTCTCATGGTTTCTGCGGGGATTCCTGTGCCGTGCGATCCGCGTAGCAAGGTATATCTGTTCCGCAAGATCTTCGCTGACATTGGCGACGAACAGAGTATTGAGGGAGATCTGTCCACCTTCTCCGGCCACCTGGTGCGCATAAGAGGCATCCTGCAACACGCCGATGCACAGTCGCTGGTGCTCATGGATGAAGCGGGAACGGGCACCGATCCTTCAGAGGGTGGTGCTCTGGCGCTCGCCGTGCTGGATCAGCTGCGCGAGTACGGGGCGCGTACCGTAGTGACCACGCACCTGAACACCATAAAAGGGTATGCGTTTCTGCACGAGCGCGTAGAAAATGCCGCAGTAGAGTTTGACCCCGCCACCCTGGCGCCCACATATCGTCTTCACTATGGAGTGCCAGGGAGCAGCAGTGCCCTAACCATTGCGGGAATGTTGGGGTTGCCGCCGCAGGTTATTAAGCAGGCGCACGAGTACTTGGGGAGTGAGGAGCGCGATGGCCTCGCAGTGGTGGAACGCCTGAACCAACTGTATGCGGAGTTGGAAGCGGAGCGCACCGAAACCCGGGAACTGTTACAGCAGGCAAAGCAGGAACGGGAGAAACGCCGCAAGTTACTCCATGAATTTGAAGCACGCCGCGATGCCATGCGTCTCAAGGCGCAGGAACAGGCGCGCGAGATTGTAAACGAAGCGCGTAAAAAGGTACGTACTCTGGTAAAACGAGCCAGGGAATTGCAGCACAATTCAACAAGCGGGCGCGACGAAGCAGAGTTGATGCGCGAAGTGCATCAGAGTGCAGCAGAATACGAACCACGGCGAGAGTTGCGTTCTGCGCGTCCCCCGCGCGAGCTGAGTCCCGGCGAGATTGTCCGCATTCCTTCGCTGGGAGCGGAAGCAGTAGTTGAGAGGATCAAAGGGCAGCAGGTTGATTTAAATGTCCAGGGGAAAAAAATGCGCTTGCCCCTTCATTCTCTGGAAGCGTGTGAACCGCGCCACTTTGCGGAATCGAAGCGCTCCAAGGTGCATCATAGCCGTAGCAGCGTGGAGCGCACCGGTTTTAATCCGGACCTGGATGTAGTGGGAATGCGCGTCGAGGATGCCGTACCCAGGGTGGAGCGTTTTATCGATGATGCCCTGCTACATAACTGGCGCGATCTGCAGGTGACCCATGGGCGCGGGGCCGGTGCTCTGCGCCGCGGGATTCGCGAGATGCTCGGACACCACCGTGCGGTAAGCTCCTTTCATTCGGCCGATAACGCCCATGGTGGCGACGCGGTTACTGTGATTCAGCTGGGAGAGCACAGCGGATACAGGAGGGAATGATGGCAGGTAGAATTCCCGCTGAGACCATTGAGCAGATTCGCGAACACAGCGATATCGTAACTGTTGTGGGCGAGTACGTAAATCTCAAGCAGTCCGGGGATAACCACTTTGGCCTATGCCCATTCCACGGGGAAAAAACCCCCTCATTCAGCGTAAACAGCAGTAAACAATTCTTTTACTGCTTCGGGTGTGGCGCTGGTGGAAATGTATTTAATTTTTTAATGCGCATTGAGGGGTTGGGTTTTGCCGATGCCGTGCATAGATTATCCCGACGGGTTGGCATTGAAATTGAGGAGGAGCAGCTTTCTCCCCGACGCCAGCAACAACGCGAAGAACGCGAGCGTCTGCAGCGGATTGTGGAGATCGCGGTGGATTTCTACCACCATATTCTCCTCCAGGAACCCGAGGGTGCCGAAGCGCGCGCCTATCTGCGCCGCCGCGGTTACGGAGGTGAGATGGTGCGGCGTTTCCAGCTCGGCTTTGCCCCGCCCGGATGGGACAAGCTCTGTATCCGTTTGAAGCAGGCGCAGGTTGATGAGGATAAGGCCGTTGCGCTCGGGCTATTGCGCCGCAGTGACGACGGCCGCATCTACGATATGTTCCGGCGACGCCTGTTGTTTCCGGTGCAGGATAGATATGGACATGTGGTGGCGTTCGGCGGCCGGGTGCTGGATAACAGCTTGCCCAAATACATCAACTCTCCAGAGTCGGAGCTGTACCACAAGGGGAAAACCCTCTATGGAATCTACGACGCAAAGAACTCCATGCGGCGCCAGCGTCGGGTTGTCGTGGTGGAGGGCTATTTTGATCATCTCGCCCTGGTGCAGGCGGGGGTGGAGAATGTCGTAGCCACCTGTGGCACGTCCCTCACCCCGGATCACGCAGCGCTGTTGAAACGCTACGTGGATACAGTGGTGTTGCTCTTTGATCAGGATAAAGCAGGGAAGGCTGCATGTTTCAGGGCTCTGCCGATATTGCTTGAATCCGGGTTACACATTCAGTACTTGAGTCTTGAAGCGGGGGAGGATCCCGACTCGTTTCTGCGCGAGCATGGGCGCGAAATCTTTGATGCACGCCTTGAGAGAGCGCGTTCGGCGCTGGGGTACTTTATGCAGGAGACGCTGAATGCGCAGGGTGGTCAGGCCGAAGAGCAGGCGCGTGCCATAGCGCAGATCCTCGAAGTGGTGGCGCGGATCCCGGATGAGATAGAGCTTAATCTGCATGTGCAGGAACTGGCTAAACGCACCGGGGTGGATACCGCGGTGTTACAACGCCAGTTGGAACAGATTAAAAGAGAACTGAAACCCTCTGCACCCTCGACACCTGCGCCGGAGCGCCAGGTTTCTGGTTCACGCCGGGAAATACGCCGCCCGCTGGCCCGGGGGGCAGGAGAGGATAGCGATCTTAAAGCACAGAAGATGTTGCTTGCCCTAATGGTTGAGCGCCGTCAGGTGAGTACAGACGTAATAGCGATGGGCGTGGAGAACCTGTTTTCCCACCCCGGGTGCCGTGATTGTGCCGAGCTCATAAATCGTGCATATACCCGGGAGCGCAAGCCCGGCCACTGGCTCCTGGATCAGTGTGAGGACAGTGAAGTTCAGGAGATTTTGACGGCAGCACTGGTGGATGGAGGCCAGTTTGCCGATGAGGTTATTGAAAAGGTTTTTAGCGATTGTCGCGCCGCGGTGAATCGCTGTCAACTAAAACAACGCAGAACCCAACTGCATGCACAGATGTGCGAGGCTGAACGTAATGGCGATATCGAGGTGCAGAATGAATGTTTGCGTGAGTTGATGACGATAAATCGCCAGATCAAACGTTAGGAAAAGGTACTACCGCATAAAAACAATCGGCTGCATACCGATAAACAGGAGATGCGCACTATGGCAAAAAAAACAAAAGAAGAAGAATTTCAACAACTCATTGAAACAGGGAAGGAAAAAGGCTTTCTGACCTACGATGAGGTAAATGAAGCTCTTCCCGATGACATGGTTGGGGCCAGTCAGATTGAAGATGTGATGACCATGTTTGGCGAAATGGATATAGAGATCATCGACTCTAACTCCAAGGACAGTGTGACAAAGAGCACCAGTTCCAACGATTCAGATTCAAATGGCGATGGAGAAGAGGCTCCAGCTCTGGAAGCGGGGGTTATCGGTCGCACCAGTGATCCGGTACGCATGTATCTGCGCGAGATGGGGCAGGTGGCACTCCTCACGCGTGAGGGTGAAGTGGAGATAGCCAAGCGCATTGAAGAAGGGGAAAATCTCATCACCAAAGTGGTGTTATGTACCCCCATAGCCCTGAATGAAGTGGTGCGCCTGGGGAAAAGGCTTGAAGAAGGTGAAACCTCTCTCGCGGATATCACCCGCGACGGCAATACCGAGGAGGATGAGGCCTCGATAGAGGATATGGAGGCCCAGTGGGCTCAGACCACAGAGCTGATTGCGGAAGTGGGACGTAAAAAAGAGCACCTCGATGAGATTAAAGAGCGCATAGAGGCATGTAAGGATGCGGTGGAGCGCAAGGAACTCCAGGCACAGATTGATGGGATCATGCAGGAGTTGTATGAAACCATTCGCCAGTTGCGTCTCAAAGAGAAGGTGGTCAAGCGCGTGACTGCGCGTCTTAAGGAACTTTCTAAGCAGGTGCAGAAAAGCCTTAAAGATGTGGCAGCATGTGAGAAAAAGCTGGGGCTGTCGCATAAGCAGATCCGCAGCCATCTGCGCCGCATGCATAAAAGTGATGCCGAAGCTGAAGCCGTAGCCCAGGAACTCGGAACCAGTGTTGAAGAGCTCCTTAGCGTAGAAAAGCGCCTCAAGGGGGCGCAGCGCCGCTTCAAAAAGGTTGAAGAGGAGAGCGGCTTCAGTGCAGAAGGCTTGGTAGTGGCGATGAAAGAGGTGCGCCGCGGCGAATATCAGGCCAAAATAGCCGAGACCGAACTGGTGGAAGCAAACTTGCGTCTGGTGGTTTCTATTGCGAAAAAATACACCAACCGGGGGCTGCAGTTTCTGGACCTCATTCAGGAGGGCAACATCGGCCTCATGAAAGCGGTGGACAAATTCGAATATCAACGCGGATATAAATTTTCCACTTACGCCACTTGGTGGATCAGGCAGGCGATTACCCGTGCCATTGCGGATCAGGCACGCACGATCCGCATCCCGGTGCATATGATAGAGACCATCAACAAGCTGATCCGAACCTGCCGCCAGTTAGTGCAGGAACTCGGGCGCGAACCGGTTCCGGAGGAGATTGCCGAGCGCATGGATCTGCCGCTGGAAAAGGTACGCCGGGTGCTGAAAATTGCCAAGGAGCCTATCAGTCTTGAGACCCCTATCGGGGAAGAGGAGGATTCGTCTCTGGGGGATTTTATTGAGGACAAAGGAGCGGTTTCTCCGCTGGAAGAGGCGATCAAAGGAAATTTGTCTGCTCAGACTGCCGAGGTGCTGTCCTCTTTGAGCCCACGCGAGGAAAAGGTGCTGCGCATGCGATTCGGCATTGGGGAGAAATCGGACCACACCCTCGAAGAGGTGGGGCAGGATTTCAGTGTCACGCGCGAACGTATTCGCCAGATCGAAGCCAAGGCGCTGCGTAAGCTGCGTCATCCGAGTCGCGCGAAACGTTTGAAGAGTTTTGTGGACACTCCATAAAATAAAATAGAGGCTTTGCTTGACAAGCAGAAGTGCCTCTGTTACAAACGACCCTCACTTGATGACGCAAGGTGAAAAGACATGACGCGGGGTGGAGCAGTTTGGTAGCTCGTCGGGCTCATAACCCGAAGGTCGGAGGTTCGAATCCTCCCCCCGCTACCAATAAAACACAAAGGGCCGATTCACAGCAATGTGGGTCGGCCCTTTGTGTTTTATTGCGTTGTAACTAATCATCATTTGCGGCCGGGGCTTTTGTGGTACCCATGGAAAGGGCGACAGTCGAACGGCCATGGACGGCGCAAAGTGCCCTTTGGAATGGGTGTCACAAGGCATTGTGGAATAGTTACATTGCGTTTTTTATTTCAGTGCCGGCATATATGGGCGCGTGTGCGCCAGCGGAGTAATAGTCTGTTCCCGCTTCCTTCTTTACCGCAAGTTCCTTCTCTTCATATCAGCCCCCCAAAAGTCGAGAGGCTGGAAGCCTAATCACAAAAGATTGTGCCACAGGACAGAAACAATCGCGCCGATAAGCCCAACGAGCAGTGCCCATAGGCCGTTGCGGATAAGGGCGTACTTGCGTGTCAGACGATGCTTGCCGAGAAAATATAGCTCATGCAGGTAGGCCTCGTAGAGTTTGTTACGCTCACTGATTACTTCGAGAAACTGATCTTTAAACTCCTTCTCACTCAGTTTTGCAAACGAGCGGAAGTAGAACAGATTTGTGGCCCCGCTCGCATGCAGGGGAGGGATGATGGCAAAGATGGAAAACACCAGTGCCAGGATTCCGGCACCCGCCAGCAGCATCACGGTACTGAGTTGCATATTCTTATACTGAGTCAGGGTAATGGTGATGATGAGTGAAGCGGCGGTGATGATCATGGAAGCCTTGGAGTCTGCCATTTGGTTCAGGGTCATGTGTTTTTCAAGGTTGGCACGCAGGGCGTTACTCGCGAGCAGGCGTGGAAGAATAGCTTCTTCCATAGCCTGAGGGCCCATCCCTTGTTTTGGTTTGGTCTCAGATGTCGATTCCATGTAGTACCTCGTGAAACAGTTGTTGTTGTGCAGTCGGTGGGTGAAATCACACGATTGTGCGGGTGACTGGGGCCAATGCCACACCCGTTGAGCTACTCTAATTTTTCTGAAAATCAAATTAGGTAATCGTAAAAATTTGAACTTGGATTTTGCACGTTATTCCCTACACTTGTCTTGAAAAACTTCCCTGCTTCCCGCAGATCCAAACATCTCTCAGATACATGGTATAAGCTGTGCAGAGCCTCATAATCCTGTCTGTGCCAGTATAGCAGAAGATTGCTTTGAGGTGCGGAGTTGCTATGTGATGTATCAATATCATAGATGAATTGTGAGGATGCAATGGGGGCAGTCTTGAAATCGATAATAGGAAGAAAGTGGGTAAGCAGATGGCTAATGTTGTTGGTGTTGGTATCAGCTTCGGGGGGCAACGCCATGGTGAGTGGCCCCTGCTCTAATTGCCATACCATGCACAATAGTCAGGATGGTGAGATTGATATTGACTCAGGTCCCAATCCGTCACTACTGACCAATGACTGTGTTGGATGTCATTCATCCAGTGGGCACAGCACGTATTACGAAATGGATGGATGCAAGGTTCCGGTGGTGCTATTTACCGGCGGTGAACCTACAGAATATCTCGCGGGGGGAAACTTCTACTGGGTCAAGGAAGAACTGGGTGGAGATGATACCAAAGGGCATAATGTCTTTTTGAATGAAAGTGACGAATTGTTAGATGAAGCCCCCGGAAGTGTAATCTCGTGCGGAACTACCGCGTGTCATAACGATTTATCTAATCCTTATTCCGATGATAATTTCGATTTGAAGGGTAAATATGGATGTGAAGGATGTCATATTAACGTGAGACATCACGCCAATGATCACTCCAATGGGGAGTCGGGAGCAATTACGGCTGAAAGTGAAGGTTGGTATCGTTTTTTGTCCGGGCATAAATTTACCACGCTTGGGGTCGAAGGGTATGAAGATGGAACATGGGAAGCCGGACTCCATGACAACACCGATCACGTGGGGGCAACGAATCACAACGAATATCTCGGCAGGGCAGATACGGATGGTGGTTATGGGTTTGGGGCTGATGGCGGTGTGGGTAATACTACAACCGCCTTTTGCACCGGGTGTCATGGCCGGTTTCATTCGGAGCAGACGGATGCCAACGCTATGTGGGTGCGTCATCCATCCGATGCCGTAATACCCGCAGAGGGGGAATATCAGTATGTCACGAGTTACGATCCTCTCTCACCCGTGGCGCGCCCACAGGTACCGGAAACCTCCAGTGGTGCAGTAACCCCGGGAACCGATATGGTCATGTGCCTCTCATGCCACCGGCCCCATGGCAGTCCCTACGCGGATATGCTGCGCTGGGACTATTCAGCTCAGATAAGCGGTGGTTCAGAGGATGCCGCTGCGGGGATAGGGTGCTTTTTTTGTCACACCACCAAGGATGATTAGGGCCTGCTCTAAGCCTCCGAATTCCCCCTGCTTGTCTGTCCACATCTTTATTCAGCACCTGTTGCCGGGCCGGTCTTGTGGCGGCACCCATGGTCGGTGCAAAGTGCTCCTTGGGATAGGTGATACAAGCCCTAACTGAGCAGTTATATTTTCATGATGTGCATTGTTTTTATGCTAGGTTTGCGCCCCGGATATTGTCAGTTGATATCCGGGCATTTTTCTGCCCTAACTCTCTGCTCATCGCCTGAGAATAGGTCCCGGATGTGTTATTTATATGAAAACACAATCTGAAAACGTCTTAGACATATATATAAATGCCTGTAATGTTAAAAAATTATATATTTATGAGTTAAAAGGTTGTGTTTGCATGTTTGTGTAAGTATGTGTAATATCCGACTTAATCAGCCATCAAAACAGATTAAACTTATACATACATTAATTTTTCAGGAGCTTTCCTTGGAATTTGCATTTCCTGAGCGCTTGCATAACCGTACCACCCAGAAGTTTAAGATGACCATGCCGGTGGCGATGCTTACGGCGTTTTTATTGATCCTCACTGCCTGGATGATGTTCGGCTTTTTCCGCCAGGAACTGCAGGCCACCATTGCGCGCGAGCAGGGAGCGCTGGTGCGAACCCTAGCAGCTCAGATAGATGACCGCATCTACAGTGTGGAACAGCACCTTCTTTCTCTGGCGCGGCGCATGGACGCAGATACCCTTGCGAGCCCGGAGCAGATACGGAGCTTTCTGAGTCGGGAGTGGAGCAGCCAGGAACAATTCAGTGCAGGTCTGGCGGTTTTTGATACTGATGCTTCGGTGCTGGGTGCAACTCAGGAGAGTCTGTTTTTATGTCCTGGTGACTGTCCCTGGCGTACCCAGCTCAATATCACTTTACGCACACAGCAACCGCGCGTCCTGTCATATATGCCTCAGGCTTCCGATAAAATCTCTTCGGTAGAAACCCCCGTTCTTTTGTTCACTGTTCCCATTGTGGATACACGCGGGAAGCTCCTGGGTACCCTGGGGGGTGCTGTGGAATTACTGGAGCGCGACATGCTCGGGTATCTGCAGAACTTCGGCCATGGAGATGGAAGTTATCTAACCCTGTGCAGCACAAAGAATATGCTTATCATTGAGGAAGAAACCCACTTCAATGCGGCACTCTCAAAACAGGGGAAGGAGTTGCGGCAACGTGCGGCGGACGGTGAAAATGTTACCACGATTATTAACCGTCCTGATGATGAAGATACTTTGAGTTCACTGCGCGTTCTGACGCGGGCAGACTGGGTGCTGGGGGTGCACGAGCCCTTGGAACGCGTGTATGCCCCCCTTGCCACCCTTAAGCGAGATCTTTTTCTGGCTCTGAGTGGCAAGATAGCCCTTGCAGCGGTGGCGGTATGGCTGCTTATGCGCCAGTTGCTCAAGCCTCTGAAGCGTCTGTCGCATAAAGTTGTAGAAGCACAGCAATCTAAACACTCGGGAGGGGAGTATTATCCATACGGGAAAAAAGAGTTTTCTCCATCGGGTGATGAATTTGTAATCCTGCAGGAGTGTTTTGACCAGATGGTCCAGCGCGTTGAACGCCAGCGCCGCAGCCTGGAAAAACAACTGGATCAATTGCAGAGTCTTCTTGACGCTATTCCCAATCCCATTTTTTATACCGATGCTGCGGGTCGCTATTTAGGTTTCAATAAAGCCTTTGAAGAAAATATCGGGCGCCAGCGTCATCTGATGTTAGGTGACGGAGTGGGGCAGGCTCTGCCGTCTGCAGTGGCGCAGATAGTTAAACGTTGTGCTACAGACAACGGTATTGCCCACCAGGGTGAACAGCGCATGGTGTTTGCTGATGGTCAGGAACATTCGGTTGTTTTCTCTGCCGCATCGTATCGCCAGGTGGATAACTCAAACCCCGGTGTGGTGGGCACCATTCTAGATATCAGCATGCTCAAAAAGGCCGAAGAGCAACTGCGCAAGCTCAGTCGTGCGGTGGAACAAAGCCCGAATGCTATAGTTGTTACGGATATTAATGGCACCATTGAGTATGTAAACTCCACTTTCACCCGGATTACCGGTTACACTGAAAAAGAAGCGGTAGGGAAAAATCCGCGCATACTTAATGCTGGCAGTGCACCAAAAGAATACTTCCAGACCCTGTGGAATACTATCCTTAACGGACATGACTGGCGCGGCGAATTTCGCAATCGTAAAAAAAATGGCGAGCTGTTCTGGGAATACAGCCTAATATCTCCGCTTAAAGATACACGTGGTCAGGTGACCCATTTTGTTGCAGTAAAACAAGACATTACTGATCGAAAACTTGCAGATAGGCGTGAAGAACTTACCGCCAAGGTTCTTACCCTGCTTTCCCTTTCGAGTGCGCGCGATGATAAGATACAGGACATCCTGCAATTAATTCGCGATTTTACCGGATGTGATTATGTCGGTCTACGCCTCAAAGAGCACGGGGATTATGCTCAATACAGAAGTATGGGGCTGGAGCCTGAAGCAGGTTTGAGCGATGGCTCTCTGGGAGAAGACACGGCGCCGGCGATTCAGAAATTTTCTGCAGATGCCCTGAGTCTGGATATCCTGGAACAGAAAGTGGATACTGGCAGAGCATGTTTTACACCCGGAGGAAGTTTCTGGAGCGCGCCGGGGAAAAACTGTGCTGAAACCCTGCATACTCAGGGGTGTAAGCAGCAGTTCTGCGCCTGTCTGGAGGCTCATTCGGTAGCGTTGATACCGTTGAAGCTCGCAGAGCAGAATATCGGAATGCTCCAGGTGTTGGCACAGAAGGAGAACATGATTACGCGCGGGACAGTGGAGTTCCTCGAATCCATTGCTGCCAGCATTGCGGTATCCTTTGAGCATCGCCAGGTAACCAAGCAGTTGCATGAAAAAAAGAATAAACTCGATTTCCTCACCCTGTATGATCCCCTTACAGAGCTGCCGAATCGCACCCTACTCGGGCGGAAGCTGGGCAAGGCGATTGATCGTGCGCGCCGTAATGGCACCGAGGGAGCGCTACTCCTCTTTGACATTGATCGCTTTAAAACCATCAACGATTCCCTTGGGCATGCCGAAGGGAATCGTCTGCTGCGCGAAGTTGCGCACCGCCTCCAACGGCGCTTGAATAAGGAAGATCTGCTCGCACGCATCAGTGGAGACGAGTTTATCGTGGTGCTGGAAGATGTCAGTGATGCGCAGCATGCGGCTTTGCGCGTGGAGCAGCTGATGCAGGGGATGGCCCCGGTTATGAAACTTTCCGGCTTTGAACTGTACGTCACTGCCAGTGTGGGGATCTGCATGTTCCCCAGCGATGGCTCCAGGCTTGAGGACTTGATCCAGGCCGCAGAAGTGGCCATGTATCGGGCCAAACAGGGGGGGCGCAATCGCTATCAGTTCTATCGTACGGATATGAATGAGCGCAACCGCGAACTCCTCCATCTCGAGAGTCAGTTACGTCTCGCCCTGGAGCGGGATCAGTTTGTAGTTTACTACCAGCCCAAGATAGATCTGTATACCGGTCTGGTGAGCGGGGCAGAGGCCCTGTTGCGGTGGCATCATCCGGAAATGGGTATTGTGTCACCAGCAGACTTTATCCCTCTGGCCGAAGATACCGGCCTGATTGTTCCCATCGGAGAGTGGGTGCTGCGCAGCGCCTGTGCTCAGGCAAAAGAGTGGAACAGAAGGTTCGTCAACCCTCTGCGGGTGGCAGTAAATCTCTCGGCGCGTCAGTTCATGGAGCCGGACCTGCTTGAACAGCTCGACAGCGCGCTACAGGATAGCGGAATTGAGAGTGAGCATCTGGAGCTGGAAATTACCGAAAGTGTGGCAATGAACAGTGTGGAAGAGAGTATTGTAAGTATGGGTGCCATACGCACCCGCGGGGTCAAACTTGCGATCGATGATTTTGGCACCGGATACTCATCTCTGAGTTATTTGAAGCGCTTCCCTATCGACTGCCTGAAGATCGACAAGTCATTTGTGAGCAATATTGAGAACGACCCTAACGATGCCGCTATTGCCAGCTCCGTGGTGGCGCTGGCGAAAGCCATGGATCTGAGCGTGGTCGCCGAAGGGATCGAAGAAAATGCGCAGCTGAGCTATCTGCAGCACATCGGCTGTGATGAGGCACAGGGATTTCTTCTGGCGCGTCCTATGCCAGCGGCCGAATTTGAGACCTTTATCTCAGCATGGAAAGGTTTGCCGGAGTAGACCGGGCCTGGCGCAGTTGCCTCAGCCTGAAGCTATTTTTTGCGCTTATCCTTTTTGTCCCATTTTTTGCTCCCCCCCTTCAATTCACTTTTCTCTTCTCCATGTTTGGCGGATTTGTGCATTCCTTTTGCGGATGCGTAGTCCTCTTTTCGTCCTTTGGAAGTAGAGCCGGGGCGTTTGCTTCTGCTGTTGCCACGATCTGCAGGAGGGTTGTTTTCAGGTTTGAGCCCGATGTGATTGTGGCGTATCTGCAGCTTGCCCAGTTTTTCTATCGCCCGGGGCGGCAGATTGCTGGAGAGCTCGATGTAGCTGCTCTGGGCCTCAATTTTGATACGCCCTATGGAGCGAATGGGTAGCTGTGCTTCGTTGGTAAATGCGCCCACAATATCACGCGGGGTGATCTGCTGTTCGCGTCCGATGCTGATACGGTATCCGGTCATGGCGCCACCGCTTGCAGTACCGCTTGCTCCTGTGGGGCGTTCCTTCCCCGAAGGGCGAACCTTTGGGCGCGAACTGGGAGGATCGAGGGGTTTAAGTTTAGGATGCAGTGGTTTGCGGCGCTGCAGCTGCCATGCTAAAGCCGCAGCCAGATCTTCTATTTCGATATTGTCCCTTGCGGCCATCTCCTCCACCAGGGAGCGCATATTGCCCAGATCCTGCGTGGTGAGGGTTTTATGCAACGAGTCGACAAAGGCGTTGATACGGCATGTGCTGACCTGCTTTTCATCCGGCACGGGCATCAGGGCAATCTGCTGTTTGGTAGCCTGCTCGATGCCGCGTAACAGGCGGCGCTCATTCGGGGAGACAAATAAAATAGCTCTGCCGGTGCGCCCGGCGCGTCCGGTACGCCCGATGCGGTGGATATACGCTTCGGTGTCAAAGGGAATATCGAAGTTGAACACATGGCTGATGCGTTCCACATCCAACCCGCGTGCAGCCACATCCGTGGCAACCACAATATCGACATGCCCCTGTTTGAGGCGCTGGACACATTGCTCGCGCATCTGCTGGCTCAGATCCCCGTTGAGGGCGGCGGCCTTGAAACCAGCGCTCTCCAGTTGCGCTGCAATTTCGGTGGTCGCATCCTTGGTGCGCGCAAAGACCATGGCGGCATTGATATTTTCCACTTCCAGCAGGCGTTTCAGCGCTTCGATCTTCTGTCCACCGTGTAACAACAGGTGAAATTGCTCAATCTGATCCAGGGTCGTGGTGGGGCTGGATATCTGAACATGTTGTGCATCGCCGAGATAGGTGTTTGCCACACGCCGTATCCGCGGGGGCATGGTGGCAGAGAACAGTGCACGCTGGCACTCGGCCGGTGCTGCACCCAGGATGGTCTCTACGTCGTCTATAAAGCCCATGCGCAGCATCTCATCTGCTTCATCCAGCACAATCGCTTCAATAGCACTCAGGTCGAGACTACGGCGCTGAATATGGTCTATCAGGCGTCCGGGGGTGCCCACAACCACATCCACGCCGGAACTCAGGCGCTTTAGTTGCGGACCCATAGGGCTTCCCCCATACACAGATAAAATGGTGCATTTGAGGTTGCGTGCAAAGCTTTCGATCGCCTGCGCCACTTGAATCGCTAATTCGCGCGTGGGAGTGAGGATCAGGGCTTGAGGGCGCCGATCTTTGCGCGGATGGAGGCGTTGCAACAATGGCAGGGCGTATGCGGCGGTTTTGCCGGTGCCGGTCTGCGCGGTGCCAAGAAGGTTTTGTCCTTCGAGAAGCAGGGGGATACTTTGTTCCTGAATTGCGGAAGGATGTTGATATTCAAGATCGTACAGGGCTGACAATAGTTCCGGGGCGATGCCCAGAGCACTGAATTCGGGGGAGAACATGTTTGCGTGAACCTTGTTACTTAGAGGAGAGCCGGACGTGCCAGAGACGGGGTGCGGCAGATATAGAGCTGTATACTATGCCTGTATTTCAGGGGAAAAGCCAGGGTTATTTGTAGGGGCGAAAATTTTTTGCTCCTACGGCGGATGACGCTCTGACCCTGCCCCATTATATATTTCGCCGTTGATACTCAGGTAATCCTGCATTAACTTAGCGGCGGCGGGGCGGCAAATGTCCCGCTTTACTGCGATACCGCGCTGCTCCAGCTTCTCCGTCCAGTGTTCGGGTTTGTCTCCTTCGTCAAACCCTATGCTGCGGGCATCGACATCGCGGGCGCCGCACACCAGGCGTTTGATCCCCGCCCATGGAATGGCGCCCAGGCACATGGCACAAGGTTCAGTGGAGGTTATCAGTTCGTAGCCTGATCCAGTTTCTGGAGCAAGGGTGTAGCTGCTAAGATGTTGCTGCGCCAGCATAATAGCGGCTATCTCCGCATGTAGTACCGAGCAGTTACATGTCATTACCCGGTTCACTCCAGGAGCAAGGAGGATGCCACTGTCTATATCGAAAATGGCTGCCGCGAACGGTCCTCCACCATCCTCAATATTATGCCGTCCCAGTTTCAGCACCCATTCCATTTTCTCTTCATCGCTTAAAAATTTTCGCCCGCCTGCATCTGCAGTTAACTGCTGCGCCCATAGTGGCAGAGTGAAGCAGAAATCTGCCGCCACGGTGGCCGGATTATTTTCCATCTTGCTCCCCCGGGGCGAGCATATGCGCTGGATCAAGCAGGCGATCGAGGGTTGTAGCATCTACTCCATCGCGCAGAGCGAGCTCACGCAGAGTGGCACCGGTTTGGTGCGCCTCCTTGGCGAGATTGCCGGCATGGTCATAGCCGATTTCCGGCACCAGCGCAGTAACCAGAGCAAGGCTTTGTTCCAGCAGATGGGCACAGCGTTCTTTGTCCGCTTCGAGGCCGTCGAGGCATTTTTCGCTGAAGGCCCGCACTCCGTTGCTCAATAGTTCAATGCTCTGGAGGGTGTTGTATGCCATCACTGGCATCATTACGTTGAGTTCAAAGTTCCCGCTCAGGCCACAGATGCTCACAGTGGTATCGTTGCCCTGCACCTGGGCGCATACCTGCATGAGGGATTCCGCCATCACCGGGTTGATCTTCCCCGGCATGATGGAACTGCCGGGCTGCACCGCTGGGAGGATCAACTCCCCGATGCCGCAACGTGGGCCGCTGGCGAGAAAGCGGATGTCGTTGGCAATCTTGAACAGGGCAGTGCTGGAGTTTTTCAGCGCCGCGCTGAGGTTCACCACGGCGTCCTTACTGCTCTGGGCTTCAAAGTGGTTGGCTGCTTCAGCAAAGGGGAGGCCTGTCTCCGCTGCTATCGCTTCGATGGTGCGCGAGGCAAAGTGCGGATGGGTGTTGAGTCCGGTTCCCACTGCAGTGCCACCCAGAGGGAGTTCTTGTAGCCCGGTAGCAGCGTGTTCCAGACGTGTGATAGCAAGCTCCACCTGGCGCGCATAGCCCGAAAATACCTGTCCTACGCTAACCGGGGTGGCATCCTGAAGATGGGTGCGCCCAATTTTGATTATATTATTGTACTCCTCCTGCTTGGCCAGCAGGCTGGCATGGAGTGTGTTCAGAGCCGGGAACAGGGTCTTATGAAGTTGCTCGGCGCACGCAATATGGATAGCGCTGGGGAATACATCGTTGCTCGATTGCCCAATATTAACATGGTCGTTGGGGTGGATGCGCTCTTCTTCAGCTGTGCCTGCTCGCGTCTGTGTGGCTCGGTAGGCGATCACCTCGTTGGCGTTCATATTGCTGCTGGTGCCGGAGCCGGTCTGAAAGATATCTACGGGGAACTCGGAGTCAAGATCCCCGCGTACCACTTCCGCAGCCGCGTTCTGGATCGCTTCAGCCACATCGCGCTCGATAACTCCTAAGGCGCAGTTGCTCGCGGCGGCGTGTTTTTTGATCAGTCCCAGGGCGCGTAGCATGGGGCGAGGGAGGCAGATGCCGGAGATGGGAAAGTTGTCAATGGCTCTCGCGGTCTGGGCGCCGTAAAGGGCCTCGGCGGGAACTTCCATTGCGCCCAGTGAATCGGTTTCGGTGCGGGTTTTGTTCATGGCGTTAATCCTTATGTCGGGGGTTTGTAGTTATTTCTTGCTCAGTGGTTGCCGAAGTTTTAAGTAAGACTGAAAATATGTATACGTGTTCTTAACTTTCTGTATGTGTAGATTCCATGATAATAATTTTTTCTTGCGTATGTATCTGAAATAAAGTGTGTTTTTTTCTGAAATAACCACAGTTGTTGTGTGTTGAAATTTAGAAGCTGTTATTTGGTTTTTATTTGCGCTAAAGTAAAATCCATGGAAACCGTAGCTTTAGCCTTTATCGTACTCTCCGCTATTATGCACGCGTTGTGGAATCTGCTCGTAAAACAGAGCCGCGACAAAACAGTATTTATCTGGTGGATGTTCCTGAACTCCTGGATTCTGATGACTCTGGTGGTTCTGGTTCGTGCTGAAGCACTCCCCCTGACCACGGAACTGGTATGGATCAGTGCCGCTGCTGCGGTGTGTTTCGTATTATACCACTGGCTGGGGGGGTATGCCTACCGTGTCGGTGATCTCTCCGTCACCTACCCTCTGGCCCAGACTTCAATGTTGTATGTGCCTGTGTGGGGCGTACTTTTGCTCGGCGAACAGCTTAATGTGGCGGGAATTATTGGCATTGCCCTGATTGTGGTGGGGGCCTATGGGATTCAGATGCGGCGTTTAAGCTGGCAAGATGCTCTCTACCCTCTCACATGCCTGCAGGATCGCTCTGTGCGCGCGGCGCTGCTTGCAGGGTTTATATATTCCATTGGCGCAGTGCTGGATAAGAGCGGAGTCAGTGCCTATCCTGCATTTGACTTCACCTATGTTCTCGTATTTTTCATGCTGTTGTTTATGACCCTGAATCTGCTGCGTCCCAGCTATCGCGGAAGGGTTGTCGCTGAGGCGCGCCACCACCCGTACCTGGTATTAATCTCAGGCCCGGTAATCATGGCCTCTTTTTTAAGCTTTCGCCTCGGCTTAAGTCTCGCGCCGGTCAGTTATGCGGTTCCAGTGCGCCAGGTCAGTCTCCTCATCGGGGTTGCTATCGGCCTGTTATTTCTCGGTGAGACCTGCGGACGTATCCGTCTCGGGTTTGCTGCGCTGATCCTACTTGGGGTGTTTTTTGTCTGGCATGGGTAGGTGGCATCAGTGCTACGACCTATGATGTGCGGTGTATCTCAATCCAGCGCGGTCTCCTGCAGGGCCCGGGCAAAAGCCTGTTCCATGGTCATGGGTTGGATCTCGGGGAAATACTTTGCCGCATTGTCATTGGTGGCGACCGTCTCCGATTTCAGCCCATCCACCAGCGCTGAGGCGATACTGAAGGGCACCTGGGTGATAAATACCAGCCAGTAGGAGGATAGGCGCGGGCTGAAAAACGGCAGCGGGATAAGGCGGCACTTGACCCCCATGCTCGCTGCGGCTTGACGCATTAAGCCGCAGAAGTCGGTGGCATCGGTACCGATATCGACCTGGATGTTTTCCTGCAGATCCAGATCAATGGATGCTTCGAGGTAGCTGATAACATCGTCCACCGCGATGGGCTGGGTGCGGGTGGTGACCCATTTTGGGGTTATCATCACAGGGAGCTTGCGCGTCAGGTCGCGGATAATGCGGAAGCTGGCGCTTCCGGAGCCGATGATTACCCCGGCGCGCAGCCACAGGGTATGGGTTTCGTATCCTTCGGTTTTGCTGAGTATTTCCCCGGTCTCGATGCGGCTCAAGAGATGTTCGCTTGCAGTTTCGCGCTCTCCCAGGCCCCCGAGGTACACAATCTTCTTCACCCCGGCATTCTCACACGCGCGGCGGAAATTCTCTGCACTGACGCGGTCTCGACTCGCATAATCTGCTCCTGCGGCCATGGAGTGGATGAGGTAAAAGGCGGTGTCGATTCCGGCGACGGCATTATCAAGAACATCGGTATCAAAGGTGTCTCCTTGTATAATGCTGCATTCCTGGCGGGCGGCGGCACTCAGGTGCGCCGGATCTCGCACCAGGAGGCGCAAACTGAGGTCGTTATGCTCCATGAGGCGTTGTTTGAGTTTGCGCCCGATATAGCCGGTGGCACCGGCTATAAGGATATCTTTTTTCTTGGGTTGATACTGTTGCATAAAACCTCCCCCTGACTCAGGTGCGTCCTTTTATATTTACACATGGTTCAGCAGTTTTAACTCTTTGGGATGAGGTTTGAGGTATATCTGCTGGCGCAGATACTCCTGCTCGAATTTGCGCACAAAGTGGTTCAGCAGGGTCACTGGTACGATGAGAGGAACAAGCCCCTGTCTGTAGTTGTCGATAAGCTCCACCGCTTCCTGCTTTTCATCCTTGTTCAGATCCCGCTTGAAATACCCCAGAATGTGATGGAGCACATTGGTGTGCTTGCTCGGAGTCGCCTTCAGGCTCAGCCCTTTCAGAAGCAGGGTGCGGTATTTCTGCAGAAACTTGTCAAAGCCCAGTTCTTTCCCCTGCGCCACCAGGCGCCCCATCTCGCGATAGATCTCTACACTGTGCGCCATGAGCAGGAGTTTGTGGCGGGTGTGAAATTCGACAATGTCGCCATAGCCGGGGTTGTTCTCCAGCATATGACGAAAACGCTGCAGGGTGAAGATACGGGTGATGAAGTTCTCGCGCAACGCGGCGTCATTCAGACGCCCCTCCTCTTCAACAGGCAGGAGGGGAAAATGCTGCATAAATGCGGCGGCAAACACCCCCACACCGTTCTTACGCGGCATCCCTTTCCCCGCCGGATATACCTTGACCCGTTCCATGCCGCTGCTGGGGGAGTTGGCCTTGAATACGAAGCCGTCAAGGTTCTCGGTCTCCAACTCCCTTACCCGCTTTTGCGCCCATTCCTGCATGCGTGCGGTGATATCTTCTCCGCTTTTGGAAAACACCAGGCGCACTTTATCGTTGCCTGCATCTACCTGGCGCAAAGCCGGGCGCGGGATGGGGAGGCCGATCTCGATCTCGGGACATACGGGGACGTACTCCACATATGGAGACAGGGTGTCGTGCAGATATCGATTCATTTTATGCCCGCCATCAAAGCGCACATTGTGTCCCAACAGGCAGGAGCTGATTCCAAGGCGGATTCTGTCTTCCATATAGTATAAGACCTTGTGTGTGAAGAGGTTAGGTTTGCAGTTATTATACGTTTTTGCGCCAAGCGCGGTGCAGAGGAAAGCGCTATTGGGTAATTATAACCTATATGGACAAATATGCCAGAGGCAGTTGCAGGAAGATTCAGTTATTTGCTTCGTTGCGGGGAAGGTGTATTCTAGATGGAGTCGCAAAAAGCCCGCCCTGCGGCGTTACGGCGTTTTTTCAGGACCTCGACATGCCTGATGTATGCCTTTGCCCCTGAAAAACCACCAAGCCTTGTAGGTCGAAATTTTTGCTTAGCCATCTTATGATTTTTTGCGAAAGCATCATTCTTGCCTCTCTTGAAAAGATGTGGAACTGAATGATATCAAAAATATATTTACAGCATGGGAGATTGTTGTGTTCTGGATCGCGTATATACTTACAGGGTGCTGTGTCGGGATACTGGCGGGACTTTTCGGGGTCGGAGGCGGGATCATTGTTGTGCCGCTGTTGGCTTTTTTATTTTCCATGCAGCAGTTCCCGGAAGCCTTTATTATTCACATGGCCCTGGGCACCTCTCTCGCTACTATTGTGTTTACTTCCATCTCCAGTTTTCGCTCCCATCACGCGCGCGGGGCGGTGTTGTGGCCGGTGGTGCGGAGTATAACTCCGGGGATATTGTGCGGCACCCTGCTGGGGTCGTGGGTGGCGGCGCAGCTGAGCAGTAAGTTCCTGAGTGTAATGTTCATGCTATTTATCTTTTACGTTGCAGCGCGCATGTTTTTTAATGTACGTCCGGAGCCAAAACATGGCCTGCCCGGGAACCTTGGAACATTAGGAATGGGCACCGTGATCGGGGGAGTTTCGAGTCTGGTGGGGATCGGAGGAGGAAGCCTGTCGGTACCGTTTCTGGTGCGTTCCAATCAACCTATGCACAGCGCAGTGGGCACCTCATCCGCTATAGGTTTTCCTATCGCACTCGCTGGCACTGTCGGGTATGTGCTCAATGGCCTTGCGGTTGCGGGCCTGCCCGCAGGGAGCGTGGGCTTTGTGTATCTTCCCGCCCTCGCGGGGATTGCCTTCGCGAGTGTGCTAACGGCTCCCCTGGGGGTTCGCCTTGCTCATACACTCCCGGTAGCAAACCTGAAAAAGCTTTTTGCGCTTTTTCTCCTCATTATGGGGATAAGGATGCTGTTCAGCTTCCTGTAGCGGAAGACTTCTTCCTGAAGCAACCTCCTACTGCGGCTGCGAGGGGTTAAGTCCTGCACGTGCAATGTTTAATTTTGTTTCTGGCGTACCTGCTCCACCAGTTCTGCATCCACGCCCAGCTTTTGCGCACGTTCTTTCCACAGGCGCCGTGCCATGGCACGCATATCCTGTTCGGTATCACTTTCATCCATGATTTCAATCCCCATCAGAGTCTCCACCACATCCTCCAGGGTTACGAGCCCTTCGGTGCCGCCGTATTCATCCACCACCAAGGCGATGTGATGACGTTCTTTGAGCAGATGTTCGAGGAGCATTGACAGAGAAACACTTTCAGGCACCGTAAGCAGATCGCGTGCCAGTTCTCTTGCCTCGGTGGTGTTACGTCCCTGAGCCTTTTCCAGCATGATATCTGTTTTCAGGACAAAGCCGCTGATGTCATCCATATCATTATGATAAACCGGCAGGCGTGAAAATGGTTGGCTCACAACAAAATCGAAAAGTTCCTCTACGCTCAGGTTGCCTTTTATGCCTACAATCACGGTGCGCGGCGTCATAATGTCCACGACGCGAAAGCGATCGAAGCGGAACAAATTGCGGATTATACGACTTTCTTTATCGTTGAGCTGGCCACTCCGTTCTCCGACCCTGGTCATGGCGAGGAACTCATCGCGGCTGAATACATGCAGGGTTTTGCCGTGTGAGATAAGACGTGTCAGACGCTCTGAGATCCATACCAGGGGATACAAGGTGCGGATCAGCAGGAGAATAAACAGAGCAATAGGCCACGCGAGTCTGCTCCAGTAGAGGGCACCAATGGTTTTGGGGACTATTTCCGACAGAAACAGGATCGCGAGGGTTAAAAGCATGGAAAACAGCCCGAACCAGGCGCTGCCAAAAACAGTTGAAGCTTTTGCGCCAGCACCGATGGCTCCCACGGTGTGGGCGATGGTATTCAGGGTGAGGATGGCGGCGAGGGATTGGTCGATATTGTCCTGTTTCAGGCGCTTCAGGAGTTTTGCCTGCTTTGGATGTTTGCTCTTACGCTCCTCAATAAACGATGGCGTCAGACTCAGGAGTACCGCTTCTGCCACGGAACATATAAAAGAAAATCCCAGCGCCACAACTACATATATAATCAGCAAAACAACATCTGACTCGGTTGCCGGTGCAGTCTTTGGTGTTGTTGTAGCAGCATTTATTGCCGGACACGGGGTAAAAAACGCCATGATCAGAAGTACACATCCGCTCAGTTTTAGCCGGTGGGTTAAAATGACAGGTTTCATCAATTGCCTTCAGTTCTCCTGCGGGAAGTTACCGCAATTCAAAAAGTGGATTATTGCCTTGAGGGTTGCGTTTCGTTTGTGGATAGTAACATGGTTAAAGGGTGCAAGCATCACTGCATCGGCATCGGTTGAAACGGCAGAGGCGCGTGACACCATGCCATCGTTATTTCCGGATATAAGGAATCTGCCCGGCAGGATCGAGGCAGAAGTTCCGGCGATGACTCCGGTCCTGATCCGGGAGTCCGGAACCGTATCTCTCCCCTCCAGTGGATGAAGCAATGGCGCAGACCATTCGCCTTCGGGTTGGGTGCGCAGTTCGGGTAGGGCCTTGAACCAGCGCCCCAGTCCGGGGATATGCAGAGCCATGTCGGCGAGAAGGCTCCCCCTGTGCGGAGTGCCGATAAATACACAGTGGCTGATATGAAAGGAAGCGGAAGGGGTCGGGGAAACAGGAGCTTGAAGTTGTTGAGCCACAAACGTGCGCACTACCAGGCCACCCATGCTGTGCGCCACAAACGCAATTCTTTTGTCCTGGAGTTGTTCCTGCTTAAGTCGCAATTCCAATGCAGCGACCCCATCTGCGATGGTTCCGCGGGTAATGGGCAGCTCCACGCTTATTACCCTGTATCCTTGGCGCTCCAGCCCACGGTGCAAAAATGCCATATCGTGGCGGGTGCGGAAAAAGCCATGCACCAGGATGACCGTGCATTTATTCTGCGGCTCTGTTAACGGGGTTGATCCCGCCATGGCTGGCGAAGCTGTAGATTGGAGATCCAAGGTATAAATCCGTTCAATTTTATATTATCTGTCCTGCTAACATTGTCCTGAACCGTTGTATCTATGTTAACTTGGCGCTTTTTGCATAGCCAACTAATTCGATATTTTGTGCGAAAGCATTAATTTGAATGAATAAAACGAATATACGCATGCCGCATCGCCCTGAAAACCCCTTTATCGTTACGGATGTATTGCGCGAACTTAGGAGTGTTTCCAACTGTGGGTGGGTTGTTCTTGTTTTAATCGGGGTTTTGCTGGGATGCAGCTGGGCCTGGACAGCTGCATTACAATGGATATTGCAGGCCGGTTTGCTCTGGATGCTGGTGCTATACGAAACCAGCCGACATCTGCACTTGAATTGCAAAATCCCCGGAACATCCATGTATCAGCGTCTGGGTGTGGCTAATAAATTAACCATAATGCGCGGGTGGCTCATTGCATGTACCGGGGGATTTTTGTTCCAGGAGTATCCGCCGGCTGTTGTTGCCCTTGCTCCTGCAGTTTTCTATACAATATCCGCCATAATAGATCGTCTCGATGGCTATGCCGCGCGCAGATCGGGGCAGATCAGCTGTATGGGCGCAGAGCTGGATACCGTATTCGATGCGCTGGGTTTGGCAATTGCACCACTCCTTGCGGTTTGGTACGGCAAGATTCACTGGACTTATCTTGGTGTCAGTTGTGCATACTACATGTTCCATCTGGGGTTAATGTATCGGCGTAGAGCAGGGCTGCCGGTGTTTGAACTCAAACCCAAGTTATCCCGCCGTGCCATAGCCGGCGTTCAGATGGGCTTTATCGCTATCGTGTTATTTCCCGTATTCGAGCCACCCGCCACATGTGTAGCCGGGTTTGTGTTTATGTTCCCGCTTTTAGGTGGATTTATCCTCGACTGGCTTAGCGTAAGCGGAAGAATTTCAGAAGAATCCCAAGTTCATAAGGAAATGCTGGAGCGAGGTGAGAAGCTCATCAGCTTAGTTGCTCAGCCTCTGGTGCGACTGATACTTGCCGGATCGATGTTGATGTGGCTGTTTCGATATTCCGGTGGTTTCGCATCCTCTTTGTCCGCTGTCCCGCTTGTTCCGTATGGGATGGCCGTGTGTGGAACCATGCTGGTGCTGGGGGTACTGGGGCGTATATTCGCCTTGCTGCTTCTTCTGTTGCTTGGGTGGTATTATAATCTGCATCTTATGGGTGTTGTTGATTATGTTTTTCTCTCAGCCGCGGCTTGGATCCTGGTGTTGGGTTCCGGACGCTTCAGTTTATATACATGGGATGAAAAATGGGTTAATCGCTATGATGGTGCGTGATGAATAGGCATAGCGTTTCGCGTGGCATTGTCTGGCTTATCTCGCTGGTGCTGGTTGTCTGGATATTCAAAAGCCTCCCCTTAAGCACCATAATGGAAACCCTGGCCGAGCTGGCGCTGTGGCAATGGCTTCTATGGGCAGGAGTCAATTTTTTTATCCTTTGGATCTATGCCCAGCGCTGGCGCTGCCTGTGTTCTGCTGCGGGGGTGGAGCTGTGCTTTGGTACGTTGTTTATGTTGCGTCAGGCCGGACAGACCATCAGTTTTCTCACCCCCGGGCCGCAATTCGGTGGTGAACCATTCCAGGTGTACTGGCTCTGGAAAAAATTTATGCTATCAGGCCCACTGGCTCTTCTGTGCGTGCTTCTGGACAGGTTTTATGAACTGTGGGTGAACTTTGTGCTTCTCTTGCTGGGCATTGTTTTCCTGATGTTAACACCAGCACTGGATCTGACAGACTGGTCGGCCCTCCTTGTGGTAGTGGCGCTGATTGTTCTCGGCTTGTCATGGAGCGGGTGGTTTCTTGTCTCACACCAGGTGGAACTGTCTGAGTGGATAAGGAAACTGGGGCAACGCTGGCAGCATAATCCGCTGCTACAACGAATTGACGCCCACTGGGACAAACTAGGAGAACGGCTGCGATCGGCAATCCGTACCCGAAAGCCAGCCCTGGCCCTGGCTCTGCTTCTGGCGCTGCTGGGATGGGCCGGGATGATTTTTGAGATATGGATGTTGTTACACTTTTTTGCTATTAAGCCTGATTTTAGTGCCCTGGTATTCATAGTGGTGGGGATGCGTCTTGCGTTTTTATTGCCCCTTCCCGGAGGAGTGGGCACCCTGGAGGCCGCCATATTTTGGGTTTTCACCATTCTTGGGCTTTCCATGACTGGTGCTGGTGCAATGATAGCAATGATACGTTTACGCGATGCGATTGTTCTGCTTATTGGGCAGTTTGCCCTGTGGCGTATAGGTCGAGTAAAGATGTTAGAAAATACCCCTTCAGGGCAAGAATAATATATCTCCCCCACTCAAATCTCTTTTCGTCCATTCGCGTAGATTTTAGCTTCTGATGGTGTGAGCCAGAAACCCTCGAATACGGGCGCAGGAATCATCCCAGGTCGGGTGCTGTTGATAATAGGTATGTGCATTTTTGCTCATGCTATTTAAATGTTCTGTATCATTCAGGAGCAGAGTGAGTAGCCCCGCCAGCGATTTGCTATCCCCGGGCTCAATCAGGTATCCGTTTATTCCATGCTGAATTATTTCACAGGCACCTCCTGCAAGGGTTCCGATAACCGGGAGTCCGAAGCGTTGTGCTTCGATGTAAACAATCCCATAGGCTTCATTTGCCGAAGGTAAGACCATGACATCGTTCTTAAGGTAGCAGGTGGTGAGGTCGCTGGAGCATAATGGCCCGGTTAGTTGAACGGTATGCTGCAGATTTTTACGCTCTATTATTTTTCTGACATCTTTCACATACGCAGGTTCCATGTCCAGACGTCCCGCTACTGTGAGGCGGAATAGATCCGCATCCATATGTCCCAGGGCATCCAGAAGAACATGTAATCCCTTTTGGTGTATAACATTGCCGGCATAGAGAATGTTCAATCCTGGCCACCCGGGACATGATTCGGTTGTTTTGACTGGCGGTGGTTCATGGTGATTCGCTCCCGGGACTGCAATGATGTGTGGCGGTGTTTTATCCTTGAGGAGGTCATTAACCTTCTGCAGGGTATACGCGCTGTTGAGGATAATCCCATCGACGCTGCGCAGATATTGGCGTTCCGCCCATTGTGCAGTAATGCGGCGAAGCGGGTTCAGAGGTCTGGTACTGTCGAGCAGGTGCACCAGCGAAACCAGGGGGCAGTTCAGCTGTTTTTTTATCCTGTGGTTGATATTGAAGACCCTCGGATATACGAGTTCATCCTGGATGAGAATGTCGAGCTGAAGTCCGTTCAGCTCGTGGGGGATGCTACTGCAGAACAGGTTATGGAGGTAGCCGCTCCGGTTCAGGTTGATGATCTCTACAGAGTCGCCTTGGCGTTCAAGGAAGGATACCAGCTGACGGTCATACAGGTATCCGCCGCTCTGCTGATTGATGTCACCGGATATGAGCAGGCCGACGTGCATAAGGGGTAATCAGTAGGTCTGTTGATATGCTGCCCAGCAGCTTTGGTTTTCCCACAGTTTGACCTTTAGAACTCCTGGCTCGGGGAGTGCCATTACAGCCACCAGCTCCTTCCAGATGATGCGGCAGAAGTGTTCCAGGCTCGGATTGAGGCCGGAAAATTCAGCCAGATCATTGAGGAGGCTGTCACTGAAATAATCAACCACGCGAGTCAGGGCAGCTTCAACATCCACAATGTCTACCAGGTAGCCATGCTGGTCCAGGTGTTCGTGTTCTATCATCACTTCAAGAACATAATGGTGGGCGTGTGGGTGGTTTTCACTCCCCCAGTCACCTCCGATGAGAAAGTGACGCGCGATAAAGTCGCGTTGGACGGCAATGGTGTACATCGTTCCCTCCTTTTTCAGGATTATGGTTCAGGATAGGTAAGCACTGTCTGCAGGGTAGTCTCAGGATTCTGATCCAGGAGTGTGTATGCTTCTGGAGCAGTGTTAAACGCGATTTTGTGCGTTATAAGCTGCTCCGGCCTGATCCGGGCTATCAACTCGAGTGCGGTGGAAAACCGCCGCTCACGATCCCAGCGTCCACACAGTTCCGGACTGATGCTGCTGACCTGGCTGCTGATAATCTGGATGCGCTCGCGGTGGAATCGGCCGCCTAAATCAAGATTGGCAGGTTTACTGCCGTACCAGCTCCCGACAATGATCCGGCCGGTATACGCACATGAATCCAGCGCGAGGTTGAGGGCAGCGGGTGAGCCGGTGAGCTCAATCACCAGGTCAGCTCCGCGGCCGGGTGTTCTTGCCAGCGCTGTATCCATGGAGGTCATATCTTCCGGACATCCAGGGCTAATAACTTGTTGTGCTCCGAGTTCAAGGGCTTTACTGCGCCGTAAAGGGATTTGTTCCAGTGCATAAATCTGTCTCAGAGGGAAGCGGGCCAGAATGGCTGTGACCAGGAGGCCGACGATGCCCTGGCCTAAGACCACCACATGTTCTCCCAGCATCGGACGTGCATCAAGGATTAAATTGACCGCAGTTTCCATATTGGCCAGAAATATCCCAGCTTCTGGCTTTATCCCGTCGGGCAATTCAATCACTGCATCGCCCCTGGTGATGTAATGGGTGGCGTGAGGCTGCAACGCAAAGACCGTTTTTCCCAGCATGCTACTGTCGACATTACTCCCTGCATCTTCGATGCGACCGACATTGGAGTAACCATACTGGAAGGGATAGGCCGTGGACTGGTTGTCCATGGTTTCAATGTTGGCATCAAGTGCCTGGTCTTCGGGCAGTTGACCCCGGTATGCCAGCATCTCCGTACCCGAACTGATCCCGGAGCAGAGGGAGCGCACCAGGATTTCATCCGGCCCCGGTTCTGGCAGATTCTCCTCGCGGAACTCAAGCGTGTAGGGTGCGTTGAACCAGAGTTGTTGCGTGTTTGTCATGCCGGAACCTCGTAGCGAATGTCGCCCCAGACAATAAGGTCATTGCCCAGGCGTTGGGTGTGCAGGGGGTCAATACAGGGCAGCTCCTCCAGTGTAGTAGTGCCGAGGTTGTTGATTGCTTTATATCCTCCCAGCAGGATCGGTGCCACCGTCAACACCACGGCGTCCACCAGGCGCGCGCGCAGAAATGCCGAGATAACCTTCGCACCTCCCTCTACCATAATGCTTGTTATCCCGCGCTCAAACAGCAGTTGCAGGGCTGATTCCAGTGGCACGCATTGTTGTCCTTCATCCTCCAGCGAGATGATTTCAGCCCCGCCAAACTCAATATGTGCAGGCCGGCTGGTTGTAAGAACCCAGCATTGTTTGTCCGGGTGGTGGCAGAGTCGTGCAGATGCAGGCATTCTGAGCGAAGTATCCAGGACAATGGGCTGGGGGTTTTCCCCTTGCCAGTGCCTGACCGTAAGTTGCGGATCATCGGAAAGCACCGTTTCTACCCCGACCAGGATGCCATCATGCAGGCTTCTGAGTTGATGGGTCAGACGCGTTGATTCCGCGCCGCTCAGCGCCACTGGCTGCCCCTGGATGGTAGTAATGCTGCCGCCCCAGCTCTGAGCATAAGAGAGGGTGATAAACGGGCGGTGTTTCGATTGAAAAGTCGTTTTCCTTCCTTTCAACCAGTGCTCAATCTCTTGATTAATATTCATGCTAAACGCCGTTTGCGGTTACAGATTTTATATCAGCCATGTCAGAGAAATTTTTCCTGTGTCTGATTCAAGGTTGCAGACGTTTTTTGCCTACAGCTGAGCAGACAGTATAACCGAAACACGCTAGATTGAGGATGTTGTGAATATACGTATATCCATGACAGATTGCCAATGTAGTACAAATGATGCTACGTGGTTGTTGATAGCATGTAAAGATTATTGTAAGTGTTCAGCTTTATTAACAGTGTATGCACTTCCAATGGAGCTCTCCAGACTAACTAGACCCCTGTAGAATGTAAATTCTATCTATGCCTTAGGTGAGCGCTATGGTATAAGCTGTGCTGCTGCCGCGTTAGAGTTGCGTTAGCGCGGGATTGAATATTCGTTAAGAGGCTCTATCCCGGCTGACGCATTGTTTATCAACTAAAGAACAGGAAGAAGGAGAATTGTCAATGGGAAGACGGATTGTATTGCTAGCTGTGTTGCTGGTGTTGGTTGCAAGTAACGCTTTTTGTCTGGAGATTTACCGCAAGGATGATATTGCCCTAAATGCCGGCTGGTGGGGCCAGGTGTGGGGCCAGTCCGTTTCGGATATGGATACCGATAACGACGATGAATTTGATGACAGTCTTAACGATCTCCTCATCCGGCGCTCCTACTTCTATCTCAGCGGTACTGTAACCCCGGAGCTCAGTTTTTTCATGCACTACGCTGGGGACAAGCTGGGGATGGATGAAGGGCCCGATGACTCCGGTAAAGGGCTGGGTACCGGTCTCGCTCTGCGCGATGCGTGGGTGAACTACAAGGTGCTGGGTAACGATCTTATGCTCCAGGCGGGGCGCATGTACGTTCCATTTACGCGTGACTATGGCACTACTTCCACCAAGTCCCTCCTCACTACCGACCTCAACTGGGGACAGGGTGGGCACCGCAGCACCATTTTCTATCCCAGCAATGTCGGGCGCGACGATGCCCTCACCCTGTGGGGTAACGTCTTGAATGACAAACTCCAGTATCGCTTTATGGTTGGTGACGGCGAGGAAAGTGACGCTAATCATGATGACACTCTGCGCTATGCCGGGCGCGTGAGCTACTCCGTATTTGAGCCGGAAACCAAATGGTTTAACGCCGGCACCTACCGTGGGACCAAGCAGGTCTTGGCCTTTGGCCTGGGGATGGATTCCCAAGGTGATTTAATGCTCCCCAAAGGCAATGACGTAAATGAAGAGGAAGACTACTTCGCCTGGACTGCGGATGTGTTCTACGAGCAGCCCCTCGCTTCTGGCGATGCTCTTACTCTCACAGGCTCTTACATCGATGTGAGTAACAGCGTCAACGGTATCTCCTTCACCCAGATGGCATCCGGCGATGACGGTTCGATCATGGCATTTAAAGCGGGCTACTACCTGGGCACCAAGATCGGTCCGGGGAATCTGCAGCCCTTCGGGCATTACCAGCTTATCAGCTCCGACGAAAGCGGGCGTGATGACACCCAGGTCTACGGCGTGGGGATGAACTACTACCTCAAAGGGGCGGCGAACAAGATCACCCTCGAAGGTACATTTGTAGATCAGGATGAAGAGCTTGGTAGTACTGAGGATACTAAAGATATGGTAGATGAAACCCTGGTTACCCTGCAGTTAGCCGTGGGATTCTGATCCCTTTACGCATATCGCTATGCCTCACAACTGCCGTCATACCCTATAAGGTATGGCGGCAGTTTGCCGTTTGGGGCCTTATGCTGAAGAGGCAGTGGCTACAGCCCTTTAACCATTGCTGCAAGTTGCATGAGGTCGGTGGAGATGTGCACACCGGGGATATTTTTCTCCCCTTCCAACGCTCCGCCACCCGCAATGATAGGGATGGAGGCAGGCAGCATTTGGCGCAGGGTGGCGAGTTGCTCCATGGCGGCGCGGGTGGTGTAGTGGATACTGAAGGAGAGGACCACTACATTAGTGCTGGTTACCTTCAGCGCGGCCTCTATTTCGCTTAAAGGCAGATCCTCCTGTAACCAGGTGCAGTGTATGCCGCTGTCACCAATGATGCATGCGGCCATAAGTAGCCCGAGCTTATGCCGTTCGTGGTTAAGGGTAAGGCACAGGCAATGCGACTTGGCAGGTTTTTCGCGGTTTATACGGTTGCAGCGATCCAGATACTGATGCAACGCCACACTGAGCTGATCCGAAATGAGGTGCTCGCGCGCCACCCCTATGGCTCCGGTTTTCCAGCTCAGATCGACAAAATAGATCAGAGGAATGGAGCATTCGCGGATAAATTTCTCCAACCCCATGGTTTTCAGCTGCTGTCCGAGCCAGAGGAGGATCTCATCCGGTCCGGCGTTCAATATCCACTCCAGGGAGAGTTGTTTCATATGCTGGTGGTTGGGGGCCTGATGGAGCAGTTCCATGCGCTGTTTTGGCTCCAGTTTAAAGATTGCTCCGGGGCGATATCCATCAAGCTGCAATTGTCGAATCACGCGCAATTGCTCCACCTGCTTATGCGGATACTGGCGGCGTCCGCGCCGATCCCTCTTGGGACGGGGGAAATCATAGCGTCGCTCCCACACCCTGAGGGTATCCTCCCCGATCCCCACTTCCTGACTTAACTGTTTTATATTCATTGTTATGACCTCTGAAAAAATTTGTCCTAGACAAAACCCGATTTATCTGGATAATATAACAGAAACACTCACAAATCCAGTTAAATTTCATGCTGGGTTCAAAGCTGGTCGCCACGTAGATTTAAGTATGATGGCGTTGCAAAAACCCACCAACTGCTGTGCCATTATGAGAAAGATGGTAATTATCTCGCTGCTTCGACGTACGTAAGTACGCCTCATTGTTCAATAATCACGCGCCTTGCATTTGGCGCTTTTGGCTTAGCCATCCAATTTTGTGCTTTCTGCGAAAGCATCAAGTATGCTGCATATGTGCAGCCGTGTTCCCCAGAGGAGGACAATATGGAGTTTCTGGCGCAACGTCAGGATGAGATTGTTAATGGGATTCAAGACTTTTTTGCTGTGCAGATCAAAGAAAATCCACGCGCAACCAAAAGGCAGGTAGAGGCGGAGTTGGAATCGCTGTATGTGCGCTTCGGCAATGACTGGACCGGACGCGGTATTGTGGGGGACACTACTCAGATGGCCACCATCGCCGGCCTTGAAGCGGTACGTGCGGAATGTCTGGCGCAGATCGGTCATTAAGCATTAAACGTTGAGGTGAACATGAAGCTCTATACCCTTGAGCGGGAGCAATACCTTCCCGTGGATATCCGCAGCGCGTGGGACTTTTTCTCCGATCCGCACAACCTGTGCAAGATAACTCCGCGCTGGATGAATTTTACTGTGCTTTCCGAGGTGCCGCACAGGATGCATCCGGGGATGCTGGTGCGCTATCACGTGCATCCCATGGGGCCGTTACCCATGCAGTGGATTACCGAAATAACCCATGTGCAGGAGCCATACTTTTTTGTGGATGAGCAGCGGTTTGGTCCCTATCGTTTCTGGCACCACCAGCATCACTTCACCCCGGTTGAGGGCGGGGTAAAGATCAACGATCTGGTCAATTATGCCCTGCCGCTCGGGCCTCTGGGGCGGTTAATCCATCATAGCGTTGTACAGGATAAATTAAATGCTATATTCTCCTACAGACATATAGAACTGCAGCGCTGCTTCGGTAGTATGGAACCTGTAGCATAATGCAATGGCTGTGTGTTGGCTGAGCGTCCATCTGCTAATGCACAGCTACCTAAAGGTCATGGTGCTGCTTTAAAATAGTAGTACGGAGATTATATGGCATGTGAAAAGTGTACATCGGTAGCGCAGTTTCCCCAGGGCTGCCTGCGCCTGTTTATCAATGCAAGCCACTCCTACATTCTGGAAAAGATGGCTGACTGGCTTGAAGAACAGCAGTACAGTGCAGAGATGTGGCAGGGACACATTACCCTGAGAACGGAGACCTTTGCCGAACTGGTGCGGGCCGTGGGGAAGGATTCGAGCTTCAATGCTATGGAGTTGCGCAATATTAACATCCTCGCCCTCAAGGGGGATGAAGGTCTCAATTTCGGGCATATGAATGAAGCGAAGACTTTGTGGGCGTGGCATATCCTCCTCGATTCTCAGGAGCTCGGGTGGATTCTGGAGCACGGTTCCATAAAGATGCTGTTTCAGCCTATTGTCAGGGTTGAAGACCTGTCGATATACGCCCACGAAGCCTTGGCGCGTGGAATTCAGAGTAACGGTAAGATGATGAATCCAGGGCTGATGTTCGATATGGCGCGGGTCACCGGTATGCTCTTTAATCTCGATCGCCAGTGCCGCGAAAGCGCGATCCGCGCTGCGGCCCAGCACCAGGTGCAGAGCAATGTGTTTATCAACTTCCTTCCCACGGCCATCTATAATCCGGAGTTCTGCCTGCGCGACACGGTGCGCTGGGCCAGGGATCTCAATTTTGATCCGGCGTCACTGGTGTTCGAGGTGGTGGAATCAGAGGAGGTCACCGATATTGAGCATCTCAAACGCATCCTCAATTACTACAAACGCCACGGTTTCCGCGTGGCCCTCGATGATGTGGGGAGCGGCTATGCCTCCCTGAACAAGTTTGTCCGCCTTGCGCCGGATATCATCAAGCTGGATATGGAGCTGGTGCGCGATATCCATAAAATAAACGTAAAACAGGCGGTAGCGCGGGCCCTGGCGCAGATGGGGCGCGAATCAGGCTGCAAGGTGCTGGCCGAAGGGGTGGAGACCGAGGATGAGTTTGCGTGGCTCAAGCAGCTGGGAGTCGACTTTGTTCAGGGCTTCTATTTTGGTAAACCTGCAGAAGACCCTTTGACCAGGATTTAGAACGCAGTAAGGTCTTGTGGCACTCATTTCAGGGGACACGCCTGTTTGCAATCATGGCCATCCGTGGCGACAGTCATCCTCTCTATATATGCCACAAGCCCCCACCGTTAGCGGATGCTAAACAAAATAATCATTTAACCTCTGCAATCATATCTGAATCCAAAAAGGAGAGCGCCATGAGTGAAGAAAAGGCCGATACCACGGGAACGCAGGAACAACAGAAAAGTGAAAAGCGCGACAACCCGATGGAGCAGCTGCTCTACCTTGCCCTCGGCGGGGTGATGGCGGCACGGGAGCGCATGGAGCGCGACAGTGCCCAGTTCCGTGAATTTCAGCATCAGGCGCAGGACAATGCCCGCGATCTACTCGACAGCCTGGGCTCCCGCGGGGAGAAGCAAAAAGAAGAGGCACGCACCGCCCTGCGCGATCTGCTGCGTGAAGCGATTGACGACCTCGGTCTTGCCACCAAAGAAGACCTTGAGCAACTCAAAAAAGATCTGGAGCGCTGATCTTGTCTCGCAAACTGCGTCTTCTGGTGGCGCAGTGCAGCCCGCGCCGGATATACGCCATCTTCCACTTTCTGGTGACGGTGTTTCTCCTCTTCCGCCGCCGCCAGCGCTGGCTGCTGTGGCGTCCCCTCGGCCCTGCTGAGTTGGTCGGAACCATTCGCACCCTGGGGACGAGTTTTCTGAAACTGGCCCAGGTGCTGGCGACGCGCGCCGATTTCTTTGATGCCGAATACCTCGCGGCCCTGCGTCAGCTCCATGACCGGATGCCGCCCATGCCCGCGAGTGCTTGTACCGAAGTATTCGCCGCGGCCTTTCCCGATCCCGAGGTGTTCAGCACCTTTGACTCCACCCCCATCGCAAGTGCCTCCATCGGCCAGGTGCACCGTGCGGTGCTGCGCGAAGGAGGAAATGAGGTGGCGGTCAAGCTCCTGCGCAAGGATATCCGCACGGTGGTGCGCATCGACATTATGCTGCTGCGCCTGTTCCTGCGTCTTTTCCGCCCGCTGTTCAGCAGCCAGACGCGCAACTCCATTGAGGCCGTGCTGCGCGCCTTTACCGAAGTGATTCTGCAGGAGGTGAGTATGGAGCATGAACTCGCCAACCTGCAGCAGTTCAGTGAGGTCTACGCGGATTCAGGCATCCGCTTCCCGCGCGCGTATCCGGATTACTCCAGCGATATGGCGCTGGTGATGAGCTTCGAGAACGGAGTGCGCATCGACAACACCGCAGCAGTGGCACAGATCGATGTTGAATTTGCCGATCTCATGGAGACCCTCGTGCTGTTCTATACCGAACAGATGCTGGTGAAAGGGTTCTTTCATGCTGATCCGCATCCGGGCAATCTGCTTGTGAATGAAGCCGGTGAGCTGGTGCTCCTCGATTTCGGCATGGTTAGCCGTATCCCCCACCATATCCGCCAGGCCATGGTTCAGGCGGTGAAGGCCTCGTATGAACACGACTACGAACTTCTTATCAGCGCGGTGCGACGCCTGGGGATTCTTACCGAAGAGGCGGATGTGCAGGCTATGAGTGGCATCGCTGAAGAAATGTTCGGGATTTTCTCCAGCGAGCACCTGGATGCTGCCAATATGCAGGACCTGGCCTTCGGAGTGCTGGATCTGCTCCATGACCAACCGTTCAAATTACCCCAGGATGTAATCTATGTGATGCGGGTGAGTTCTTTGATTGAAGGGCTTGGGACCCAATATGTCACCAATTTCAACGGGGTGAAGGATATCCTCCCGATTCTGAAGCAGAACCTCTCCCGTGCTCTGGGCGAAGAGAACTGTGGCTTCGAGGCGATCAAGCGTGAGGCGCGCCAGTTGCCCCTCACTCTGGTGAAAGCGCGCCGGGTGGTGGAACAGGCGGAGCAGGGAGATATGGTAGTGCGCATCAGTCCGGCGGATCGCAACTACATTGTTTCGAGCGTGGGGCGTTATCTGCACACGGTGTGTTGGTTGCTGTTCTGGTTCGGGCTTGCGTTTTATCTGCAGCAGTTATCCGCGGCATATGCCGCCCATCTCAGCGCTGCATGTCTGGCGTGCGCCGCCGTGGTGATGCTGAATCTGCTCAGAAAGGGGTGACTTTGGAATTGCGCGAGCCGAATACGGACATTCGCCTTGTATCCAGTGTGGATAGTGATACCCCCTGTATAATTTGGTGGCTGCGCCACGATCTGCGCCTTGCGGATAACCCCGCCCTCGCTGCGGCGGCGCGCTGTGGCCGGATTGTGCCGGTCTATGTCTTCGAGGCCGACGCGCACACCGCACCCTATGCCGGAGCAGCGGGCAGGGTGGCGCTGCACCACTCCCTGGAGGATCTGAATCAGCGCCTGGGCGGTGCGATCCGCTTCTGCTCCGGTAGCGCGGCCCAGATTCTGGAGCGTCTGTGCCACAAATACGGCGCAGAGGGGGTGTATTACACCCGCCAGTTTACCCCCGAAGGGATAGCGTGCGAAGGGGAAGTGGAACAGGCCATGCTTAAAGCAGAGGTCACCACCTTCGCGCACAACGGTTCGTACCTGTGGGAGCCGGAGCAGGTGCTGAAGGATGATGGCTCGGCATACAGGGTGTTTACCCCGTTTTACCGCAATGCTCTGCAACACGCCCCCATGCCGCCACAGCCGATGTCTGCACCAGAGGAGCTGGAGCTGATTACTGTAGATGCAGAAGAGAGGAACGATGTCGATACCCTTGCGCTGCTGCCCGGCCATCCGTGGGGGGACAAACTTGTGCGCCACTGGGACATGGGGGAGAAGGGGGCGCACACGCGTCTGCACACCTTTATAACCCATGGCCTTCCTGAATACTCCACTGCGCGTGACTGCCCGGCTTGCTCCGGGGTTTCACGTCTATCCATCTCCCTGGCCCTGGGCGAAGTGTCGCCGCAGCAACTCTGGCATGCGGTGGTGGGCAGTACCAATCAGGATCTGTCCCCGGACTCTGAAGGGTTTGCGTTCCGGCGCCAACTAGGCTGGCGTGAATTCAGTCTCACCCAGGTGTGGCATAATCCGGATATGCGCTGGCGTAATCTGCAGGAAAAATTTGACCGTTTCCCCTGGCGCGATGATGCTGAAGTATTGCAACGTTGGCAACGCGGCGAGACGGGGTACCCCCTTGTGGATGCTGGGATGTGCGAACTCTGGGATACCGGCTACATGCACAACCGCGTGCGTATGGTGGTGGGGTCGTTTCTCGTCAAAAACCTCCTGCTCCACTGGCACCATGGGGAGGCGTGGTTCCGCGACTGTCTGATGGATGCTGATCATGCCAACAACTGCGCCGGGTGGCAGTGGATTGCCGGGTGTGGCGCGGACGCGGCCCCGTATTTTCGCATCTTTAATCCGGTGACCCAGGCGCGCAGGTTTGATCCCAAGGGGGAGTACGTGCGCTATTTTGTGCCGCAGCTGCGGCATCTGCCGGACAGATATATCTTTGAACCCTGGAAAGCGCCTCAGGAGGTGCTTAAAGAGGCCGACATAGAGCTGGGGCGCGATTATTCGCGTCCCATGGTGGATCTGAAGGCCTCGCGTCAACGCGCTCTGGATGCGTACGCACAGGTAAAAGGGTGAGTGAGGAGGTAAACAATCATGCAGGAAGAGATTTTAGCGCGCCCGGTGGTGTCTATAATTGCCCATGATGAAGCCGGTACCCCGGAGCGGGTATTGCTCCAGCGCCGCACCAAGGGGAATCCAAGTGGACGTTTTTATGGCTTATGGGAGCTGCCCCAGGGGAAAATGCGTGCAGGAGAGAGCCTGTTTGACTGTGCTGCACGTGAGCTATATGAAGAGGCAGAGCTAGAGGCCTTGAACCTTCATTCTATGCATGCAGGAACAGGGCATGCGTATGCGGCGCAGATGGAATCATTCCGCCCTCTGACTTGTGTTCTGGACTATGAATGCCACTGCATGTGCATGGCCGTGGTGATGTGTACCCGCGGAGAACCGGTGGATACTCCCGAGGCTTCGGAGCACCGCTGGGTGGATGTGGCTGCTGTGGCAGAGTTGATCCGGCAGCAGAAGGTTTTTCACCTCAATGTTCCGATGTTGGAGGCGTACTTCTCGCCGGGGACATGACCTCAGCATTAAAATCAGAGGTCATGCTGATAGAAGCGTGAAGAGGCACGGTGTGCGTGCCCCTTCGCTCGCAAACAATATCTATAAAATAGGCCGTTTCTAGTGTTTCTTCTCTTCCTCTTCCCCTGCTTTTATATAGGGGGTGGGGTTGATGTCCAGCATCTCCAGGGCGCGTTCAGCTGTGCTGTTATCCGGGTTACGTAACAGTGAGAGGCGAAAAGCTTCCGTGGCCTTCTCCTGTTCGCCGCTGTATTTTAAAGCGGTACCCAGGTTGGCGTAGCTCTCTGCAATCGCCTTGGAAAAACGCTCGTAGTCATCTTCGTTGTGTTCGTACCAGCGCTTATAGAAATCGATTGCTTTGTTCAGCGCCTCGCGCGCCTTGGTAAGTTCAGCTTCATCAATTTCGTTAAGATCGATATGGCTGACTTCGGTGTCCATCTCCTTGCCATACAGTGCCCAGCCCAGGTGGATAACCCCGATATCATTCATGACAAAACCGTAGTTGATATAGATATCCTCACCCTTGTCTGCACGTACATTGGGGTGCTCCATCTCTTCGCGTGCCATCTCGTAATATCGCAGGGCTTCAGCATATTCCTTATCTCCCAGCATTTGTTGTGCACTCACCGCTGTAAGGTGGGCGTTTTTATACTTGGGATCAAAGTCATCAAACTTGACCTGATGTTCGGCACCGTATTCACAGTTACGCAACTGCAAGATAAGTGATACTATAATTATCAGAACAAAAATGGGTTTTAAATTCATAGGTAAGACTCCTGTTGAAAAAATTTTTCCCGAGTATAGACTGTCGGATATAGAATCTCCAGAGTAAACTCAAAAGATTCTGCTCAGCTGTACAGTTGTGAAGAAGAATGATGGTTGCGCATATGTGGAAAAAGTTTTTTAAAAGTGTTTCTCAAAATAAACAAGGGGTTAGTAGTGACCCCCTGTTTGGTTTCGTGCATAGTTGTTGCGAGGTTATCTCTTCGCGCGATGTATTGAAAAAAAGCATAGATAAAGCCAGCTTCTGCATTATTGATCTTGAGACCACAGGTCTGGATGTAGAACATGATGTTATTATCAATGCAGCAGCGGTAAAAGTAAAGAAAGGCGGTATAACAAAGATTTATGAATCCTATGTCAAACCAGCGGAGCCCATCCCGGTTGAATCGATAAAATGGCATGGTATCACAGATGATATGCTGGTGGACAAGCCTTCAATCTGTGAGGTGTTGCCGGAGCTCCTGGACTTTGTCGGCGACAGTATCATTGTCGGACATCACATAAATTTTGATCTGCGCATGCTTAAACGCCATGTGAAGGAATGTTACGATGTCTCCCTGGAGGGAACTCCGTGGCTTGATACCATGCTGTTGCATAAACTGGTGATGGAAAATAACACCAGTACTCAGCTCGATGATCTGATGAATATCTATATCGTTGATATCCATCAGCGCCACCGTGCTCTGGGGGATTCCATTGCTACGACACGCGTGTTTCTGAAAATACTGCACGAGTTATCCTCATCGTTTCATACTCTAAACGATCTGTATGCAGCACAGAAGGATTTATCACGTAAGGATAATTTATGATGGTTCACCCGAAACTCAGCTATCAGCGGCGCAAAATATCGGTTCACCAGTACGAGAGCTATAAGGGAATGCCCCCGAAAGAGCTCTTCGGCGTACTTGGACAGAAATATCTGAGCTGGGAAGAACCGTACAAAAAGGTGCTCGACAGCATGGCCCCTCCCTATTATCGCTGGTATCAGGGGGGTAAGCTGAATGTGTTTGAAAACCTGGTTGGCAAACACATGGGTACCCTGAGGCGCAACAAGGCGGCGATTATCTGGCGTGGTGTGGATGATGAAGAGCGCACCTACACCTATCAGGCCCTGGGACACGAAGTTCTGTCTCTGGTAAATTCCATGCTGCATCTGGGGGTGAAGAAGGGCGACCGTGTCCTTATTTACATGCCGGATCTGCCCGAAACGGTGGTGGCGATGCTGGCGTGTGCGAGCATCGGCGCGATCCATGTCAATTATCACATGTCTTACTCGACCGAGGCGCTGGCGCAGCGTCTGCAGCACTGTCAGGCCAAATATATCTTTACCTGCGATGCGGTAAGCTATCGCTCGCGCGGACTTAAGGATGTGGTTAGTGAAGCGCTTGATCGCATTGACTACAAGATAAGCAACTGCATTGTGGTGCGCCATACCGGGCAGAGGGTGCATATGCGCCCGAAGCGTGATATCTGGTACAATGATCTGGTAAACGATTCGGAATTTGCCACCGGGGCCACGTTTGATCCGGTGCGTAACGCTGATGAACCCCTGTTTATTCTCTACACCTCGAGCAAGTCGAAGGAACCGCGCGGAGTCCAGCATGGCCTGGCCGGTTATCTGATGTGGGCGCAGTTTACCACCGAACTTCTCTTTGACCTGGTGGATACGGATATCTTCTGGAGTACCTCCGATCTGGCATGGATCAACGGGCACACCTACACCGTCTACGGCCCCTTGATGCTCGGGGCTACGGTGTTTATGTATGAAGGAGTTATTTCGTATGAAAATACCGGGTGTTTCTTCGACTATCTGGACCGTTACCATGTCACGGTCATGTATACCAATCCATCCCTGCTGCGCAGTGTCATGCGCGCCAAAAGCACCAAGCGCTATCTGAACCGTACGAGTAACTCCCTGCGTCTTATCGGCTGCGGGGGCGAGAAAATAAGTGAAGAGATCTACAACTGGACCCAGTACGAACTCACCAATAAACGCAACCTGCCTATCACCCAGATCTGGGGTCAGACAGAGACCGGCGGATGTCTGATTGCCGGAGTGCCCGGTGTGCTCGACTTTGAAGATGATACCATGATGCGTCCTCTGCCCGGAGTGGATGCGCGCATTGTGGATCATAACGGTGAACATATCAGCGCGCCGGGAGAGCCCGGACGCCTGGTCCTTGCCGCTCCCCTCCCTTCCATGTTGCAGGATCTGTATAAACACTCTGTGGGTTATGAGCAGACGTTCTGGAAAAAATTCCGGGATCGCAGTTATTACACCACCGGTGATGGGGCTATATATGATGAGAACGCCAATTTTGATCTCACCGGGCGCCTCGACAATATCCTTACCACCGGCAGCGGCAGACGCAGTATTGATGAAATCGAGGAAGCGGTAATGGATATAAGGCGCATCAAAGAATGTGCCGCTACGGTTATCGACCATCCCATGCAGGGATACATGCTGGTTGTGTACTGCGTATTGCGCGACTTCCGCGATGAGAGCTATCGCAACAAAACCCTGCGTGAGATCCGCGAGCATATCATCGAGGATATCGGGGAATTAAACCTGCCGGATAAGATCATGTTTACCAAATATCTGCCCAAAACCCCGGAAAACACCATCAACCGCGAATTGCTCAAAGAGATAGCCATGCAGATGGAAGGGATCTGACCCCGGATCGTTGTAGAACTGTTTAAGCGCCCGTTGTGCGATGGAGGTGGCGGATGGCCTTTTTCTTTCCGGAACACTTCAGAAATACGCCTTACGCCTCTATGTATGCCGGGCTTTCCGCGGTAGAGCGCATAATCCTCCTGCGTGAATTTATCGGGGTGACCTACCGCAACCGGCTGCGTTTTTTTCAGCGCCACGATTATCATGCCTACTATGCGTCTCCCTTCCGGCATAATATTCAGGTCGCAGCCGCGCACCAATACACGCGCATGCACCTCCCGCGGCATGTATGGCACAAACAGGCTGTGGTACCGCAGTATTTACGCCTCATATATCGCCACTATGTGCTGGGGTTCGCGCTTCAGCTTCTCCGCAAATATCATCATAAAGATCTGCCTCCTCCGGAGCCGGGATGTTACCCTGACGCGGTGTATGTCCTGGATGCGCTGGAGTGGCTTCACACCCACGCAGCAGAGATAAACCGGAGCATTGAAGCCTGCATGGAGCAGGTTGAGGCGGATGGAACCCGCAGCCTGTATATCTACTGCCTGCAGAGTTATATTCTGACCCGGCGGATTATGCGCAACCATGGGCCCGCCCTCGGAAGGCGCCATGCAATAAGGCAGGGATGCGTGGGGGGCCGGATGCCGCTGGGCGCAGAGCTGGAGTTCAGCAATCTGGGATATCGCGCCAGTTTTGAGCATATGTTTCTGCGCCATGGGCGCGAAAAAACCTTTCACAATTTCATTCATTTCCACCACTTTTTTCTCGGTGACGTGAGCTGGCGCCTCGGCGGGTATCTGGATCATCATGTACGCCTGCGGCGCTTTTTACCCGTGCCCTGGATCGGCGGGTTCTTCGAGTACGCCCTGGTACGCATGGATTATCCGCGCCGCTTTTCCATGCCGCTCACCTGTGATCCGGGTTTTCTGGCTCAATATGTTCAGAGCGTGATCCGGTTTGTGCCCGAGATAGCCCCCCACAGTCTCCATTTAAATATTGAAACATTTCCCCATGCTGAAATGGATGTGCCGGCGTTGAGCGATTATCAGTGCCTGTTGCTTCTGGGCGGGGATATGCGGGTCGATGCCGACGGGCAGATGCGGGAACAGCGCCTGTGTCGCCATGAGTTGATGAAGATGGTACGCCAGCGCCAGCATCTCTCCCTGTTCGACAATCAGCGCCATCAGGTAAATGAATACGCGTTTCTGCGGCTTCACCGCAGCTGTGAACCCGCGGTGTGGACCACTGTTTTTCTGGCGTTGAAGGGATTTAACGCTGTTAGCCTGGTTGGGGATGATGCCCCCGATCCTATTAATGACCTGGCCCTGTGGGGGCGGCGGCCACAGGCCTTGGAATATTCACAAATCGAGGCTTTTGTGCGCCGCGTGCGTCATGGCCTGGAGCATGAACAGAGTTACTCTTGTGTCGAGCTTAATCGCTACATGGGAGATTTGACGGACATCCTTGTGCGGGAAAATCAACGCCTTGAGCTTCCTGTATAGCCTTGCGGTTCTGCTGACATGCTTTGTTCCTGTCGCAAAAACGCTGACACCCGTACAGGTGGGGGGCAGAGCGTACCACGGGTTCGTTGCACATGGCCGGGTCTACCAGAATGCTCTGGGAATGGTCGCAAAAACGCAGGCGCTCTGTCATCTGGGTAAGTTCATCTTCGGGGCTCCCGTTGGAGCGGAATGACGCCCACTGCCCGCATTCTATGCGCACCTGGCGTTGATGATCATCGCTCAGATGATCCTCCGGATAGGTGTAGACCCAGGCATTAATCTGCTTCAGGTCACCTTCGTCATCTTCGGGATCGACAATTACCGGAAGGTTCTTGCGGATATAGGTGCTTTTGTGCGGAGCCAGAGGATTGTACTGCTCCAGGCGATCCAGTAGGCGCATGGCACGCGTCGGATTTTGAAATGTCATAAGTTCCCCTGCAACCAGAGAACTACACGGATCGTCAGGATAGATCAGGGCCGGAAACCCCATGGGAAGGTAATAGAGATATCCACGACAGTAACCCGCCTGTAGAGAGCTTACCTTGCGCTTGATAAAGCGGTTGAAGTTGACATAGCGCTCCATCAGGCTGCCGTAGAAGAAAAAAACATCTGTCTGCGCTACATCCTGCTGATAGAGATTGCTTTTGCGCTGAGTGTATTCCAATAAACGCCTGATTGCCAAGAGGAGTCTCCTATCCCAGACCTTTGCCGAAGTGGCTGCGGGTCGCGCTCTGAAGCTTGCTCACAGCCTGAAATGCACTGCGCAACAGATCCTGCTCGCTCTTGCTCAGCTCATCCGGATCAATGTTGCTGCTCGGTTCTTTCCCCTCTTTAAGCAGATTGATCTCGTTGCGCAGGCGCAGAAACGAAAGGGCTTCAAACGCGACGCGGATATGTTCCGCCGTTTCCACGGAAAACACATTGTCTTCGGTCAGGGCGTCGAGACGCTCCAGAGTTGTGAGGGCGCGGATCTCGCGTTCGAGGGAGAACATGCGGATACAGTCGACGATGTATACCAGGCCCCCTTTTTTGAGTGAGAGGGTGCCGGCGTTGGGGCCGCTTTTTTCGGTGATGAAGCGTCCCCACAGACCTGTGGGTACTTTGTGGGTGAGGTTTAGCTGCATCACCTGGTACAAAAATGAAGGTGATTTACGCACGGCCTGGAAGACAATGCTCTGGAGGGAGTGTGCCAGCTCCTCCTCCCCCACCAGGGGGGTGAAGTCAAAGAAGATCGAAGAATAGCGCACCTTGTGCGGCTCTGGGTTTTCCGCCCAGTCCGCCACGCGTTTGCGCCAGTCGTTCAGGCGCCCGCGCCATACCGGATTGCTCACCATAACATCCCCTTCACACAGAGGATAACCCACGTAGTCCAGAGCATGGGTGAGTTTTTCCGCAAAGGGGATGAAAAACGCGTCTACCTCCTCCTGCTGTGAATCTGGGAAATCCTCGTAGATGAAACCGTTATCCTGATCCGGCCCCAAAAGCATTTCGCGCCGTCCGCCACTGCCCATAATCAGAAAGCAGTGTTTGATCTGCGGTTTTGCGTAACCATCATCGAGCATCTGCTGAAAGCACAGCTCATAGGTGCGCCGGAGTAATCCATGGTGGATGTGGGAGAGGGTTTCCATGATCTGGGTTGCCGAGCGGCTTTCGGACATAAGCCCATCCGCGACCCGCAGGAGCAGATCGTGAACGTGCTTGAGTTCGTCGAAGGTCTGGGCTTCTTCGATGCTGCCGAGCAGGAGCATTGCCTTCTGGCTGCGGTGCTGGATGAGGTCACTCATGGTTACCATCCCCAGCAGGGCTCCGTTTTCTATAATTGGCATGTGGCGCAGACCGTGCCCGACCATGTACGCCATGGCCTCGTACATATAGGTGGAAGGGGGCATGGTTTTAAGTTGTGATGTCATCAGATCTGCAGCGGTAATGCGGTCCGGATTGCTCCCTTCTACGCCCAGAACTCTGCTGAGAAGGTCGCGGCAGGTGACAATGCCTACTATATGTTCTTCATCATCGGTAACCATGAGAGCGCGCACATGGTTCTGGGTCATTATGGCCGCCATCTCGCGCGTTGATGCTTTCGGCTTACATGTAATGGCCGGGGATGACATGATTTCGGAGAGGCGTTTCTGAAACGGATAGGATTCAAGCTTGCTGAGTGCCTGCTTGCTGTGGTTTGTGATAATATCCGCGTACAGATGGCGCACCCGATCCACAATGGCGTTATTAAAAAACTGGCGCAGTTCCGGTACGCGTTTCGCTACCTCGCGGATGGCGTCACTGGGGACGAGAAAACACTCCAGTTCGGTAACGGTGCGCGCACCGCCGGTGTATTTTTCGCCGGTAAACAGAGGAGTGCAGCCAAAATACTGGCCATCACGGCGATAATCTACTACGATCTCCTCTCCGCTGTGGGTCAGAAGGGTGATCTCCACCGAGCCGGAATAGATGACATAGAGGTAGCCGGTAAACGGATCGTTCTGGTTGAATATATGGTAGTTGCGCGGGAACTTCTTTACGCTGGAGGCAGAACCGATGCGCTCAAAGTCTTCCGCCGCGAGCTCGTTGAACGGCTCCATCTTCTGTAACTGCGTTATATCAGCCATATTTTCTCCTGTTACCTTAAACAAGTGATGTCTTTTATGTTGTCACTTGGTTTTCTATTTATCAAAGTTTACCATCATGATGTCAAAATAGAAAACCGTTTCTTTGTATATGTATAGCCGGAAAATAAAGAGGATTGCCATGCGAATTAATAAACTCCTGAAAAACGCAACCCCGGGAGATCATATAGAGGTACAGGGGTGGGTGCGCACTTTGCGTCGGAGTAAGCAGGTGGGTTTTGTTGAGCTCAATGATGGTTCCTGTATACATTCTCTGCAGCTGGTGCTCGAGGAGGATCTGGTCGCCCAGCTGCCCGAAGGGTTGGGCACCGGGGCGTGTATCCGAGTTGACGGTATCCTGCATGAGTCCCCGGCAAAAGGCCAGAATGTAGAGCTGCATGTGGAGCAATTGGAGATACTCGGCGCGAGCACGCCGGAATATCCTCTGCAGAAAAAGCGCCACAGCTTTGAATTTCTGCGCAGCATTGCCCATCTGCGCCCCCGTACCAATACTTTCGGAGCGGTGTTCAGGGTGCGCAGCGCTCTGAGTTTTGCGGTGCATAAGTTTTTTGCCGAACGCGGCTTTCTCCATGTCCACACCCCTATTATTACTGCAAGTGATTGCGAAGGCGCGGGGGAGATGTTCCGGGTCACTACCCTGGAGCCGCAATTTCCGCCGTGCAAAGATGACGGAGCAATAGACTGGAGCGCGGACTTTTTTGCCCAACAGACCAGCCTCACTGTGAGTGGACAATTGCAGGGGGAGCTCTATGCCCTCGCGTTTGGAGATATCTACACCTTCGGTCCCACCTTCAGGGCGGAGAACTCCCATACCAGCAGACACGCGGCGGAGTTCTGGATGATTGAGCCGGAGATGGCCTTTGCGGATCTGGCGGCGGACTGTGATGTGGCGCGGGATTTCATCTGTTTTTTAATTGAATATGCCCTCGAACACTGTCGCACCGATCTGGAGTTCTTTGATGCGCGGATTGAGTCGGGCCTGCTCGACAAGCTCCAGCGCGTGGCAGAAGCCGGGTTCTGCACCATGAGTTATACGGAAGCGGTAGATGCTCTGAAACAGGCGCGGAAATCCTTTGAGTTCCCGGTAGAGTGGGGTCTCGATCTTCAATCGGAGCACGAACGCTATTTGTGTGAAGAGGTGGTTGGGGGACCGCTGTTCGTGGTGGATTATCCCAAGGATATCAAGGCCTTTTACATGCGCGCCAATGACGACGGCAGAACCGTTGCCGCCATGGATCTGCTCCTGCCGCGGGTGGGGGAGATTGTCGGCGGGAGTCAACGCGAAGAGCGCTATGACGTTCTGCTTCAACGCATGCAGGAATGCGGGGTGAATCCGCACGGGATGGAGTGGTATCTGGATAGCCGCCGCTGGGGCTCGTGCCCGCATGCGGGGTTCGGTATGGGGTTTGAGCGTTTTCTGATGTATGTCACCGGGATGGATAATATCCGCGATGTTATCGCTTTCCCACGCACTCCGGGGCATGCTGAATTCTGATCCTAAATTCTGATGCCGCGGCGTTTAGAGTAGGCCCGCAGCATCACCATGGTCTGGTTTACGCGGCTGATTTTATGGTTGCGCGCCTTGATGGCCATGACATCCTCCAAAGGTATCTTTTCCTGGCGCAGGGTGCGGATGGTCATTTCAAGGTGGTTGAGGATGGTGCGCATATCATTCTGATTGTACTGACGCAACATCGGCGGACTCAGAGTGATATAACCTTCGGCGATGTCCTGTGCCATTTTTTTGGGGTTGCCGCTGATAGGCATAACGTGACCTCGTGGGGAAATACCTTAATTCAACGTGGAGAGAAATATGCTCGAGTACAAGGTTGTAGAAACCACGATTGTAACCGATGAAAGCATTGAAGACATCATAAATGAATGGATCGGTTCCGGGTGGGAATTTGAGCGCATGCAGTTTGCCATGCACGAAGGGAGCAAGCGCCCGGGGATGGCGTTTGTGTTCTTCGTGCGCAAGCGGAAAGAATAGAACCCTTGAATCACGCCACGGAATTAAACCCATCAATAACAATGTATGGAAGTTTCTGCCAGCGTATGGGGCTTTGCGTATGAAACAGCGGGTGCGCATCGGAATAACCGGAAATGCGCGGCGCTGGGCACCGAGCTGGTGGTGCGCTTCTCTGGCGTTGCGCTTCTGCGGGGTGGAGCCGGAGCGCATCAATGTGCGTCAGCGCTGGAGCGGTAAGCCCTTGCACGGACTGATTATCGGAGGGGGAAACGATATCAGCCCCGAGCACTACTCCGGGGATATTCATGCAAAGGTAAAGTCTGATCCAGAGCGCGACAATCTGGAAATAAAATGGATCAAATGGGCACTGGGAAGGGATATCCCGGTGCTGGGGATCTGCCGCGGGGCGCAGTTGCTGAATGTGGTATTACAGGGCAAACTGCATCAGGATATACGCGCTATGCGTAATCATACCTATAACCGCCCCGGCCTTCTGCCCACCAAGCAGGTGTTTCTGAAGCCGGATTCCAACCTTGCGGCAACATGTAAAAAAACACGTCTGCGCGTTAACAGCCTTCATCATCAGGCGATCCATGTTCCGGGCAAAGGGCTGCGCCTCGTAGGCTGGGATCTGGATCATATAACCCAGGCAGTGGAGTGCCATGAGGGCCATACCCTGATCGGTGTGCAATGGCATCCGGAATATCTGTTTTACGTTCCAAGTCAGATGCGGATTTTTCGCTGGCTCGCACGGGAAGCGCGCGAGGTGTGTTTAAATAGTTGAGTTTTAGGCTATATTTTATCCGCAGAGATAATCTCTGCAGAAAGGGGATAGGGAATGGCAGATATTGTAATTGTGTACTTCAGTGGTTATGGCCATACAGCCAGACAGGCTGAAGCAGTATATGAGGGTTGCCTGAGTGTGGATGGCACGCGGGTGGAGTTGCATCGTATCAGCGATGCCGGCGAGCTTTCAGATAAAGCGTTGCTCGATATCGAATATGCGGATGCGATAATCTATGGTAGTCCGACTTACATGGGAGGACCGGCGTGGCAGTTCAAAAGGTTTGCCGATGCTTCATCCAAACCCTGGTCTGAGCAAAAGTGGAAGGACAAGCTTGCAGCGGGGTTTACCAACTCTGCGAGCGTCAATGGAGATAAGTTTTCCACCATCCAATATATGTGGACCCTCTCGCAGCAACATGGGCAGATATGGGTCGGAACAGGACTGCTACCCGCCAACACCAGGAGTAACGGCCCGGAGGATCTGAACTGGACCGCCGGTTTTGGCGGCGCCATGGCTATATCTCCGGCCGATGCCACCCCCGAAGAAGCTCCGCGCTCCGGGGATCTGGACACCGCCCATCACCTGGGCAAACGCGTAGCGCAGATGTGTCAGCGCTTTGGCGCTTGAAAATCTGCACCAAGAATTATGAATTGATAGGGGCGGGAATTTTTTCGCCTCTATCAATTCAACCTGCCTCTAATACGCAATTCCCCCCTTTTTGCGCATCTTGCGCATCACCTTGGATGCCGCATAACGTGCTTTTTGCGCGCCCATGTCGAGGGTTTTGTGCAGGGCTTCCTTGTCCTCCAGAATGGCATTGCGCCGTTCGGTGAAGGGGATGAAGTAGTCGCGTACGGTCTCAAACAGCTCCTGCTTTACCTCTCCATAGCTAAGCCCACCAGCGGTGTAACGCGCGCGCAGCGCTGTTTGCTCCTCCTGGTTCAGAAAGAGACGAAATATCTGAAACACATTACACTTATCCGGATCTTTGGGATCTTCCACCGGGGTTGGATCGGTGACAATGCGCATGACCTGCTTGCGCAGCTGCTTTTCACTCTGAAACAGATCGATGGTGTTCCCATAGCTTTTGCTCATCTTCTGCCCGTCGAGACCGGGGACGGTGGCGACGTCATCGTCAATGTCCGGTTCGGGGATAGTGAATATCTCGCCATAGTGATTGTTGACCTTCATGGCAATATCACGCGTTACCTCCACGTGCTGTTTCTGATCCTTGCCTACGGGGACTTTTTCGCTGTTGAACATCAGAATATCTGCCGCCATCAGTACCGGATACGCGAAGAGACCGTGATTTGCAGGGATCCCTTTGGCCACCTTGTCTTTGTAGCTGTGGCAGCGTTCGAGTAACCCCATAGGGGTGAAATTGGACAGGAACCAGGTGAGTTCCTGCACTTCAGGCACATCGGATTGTACCCAGAACGTGCTTTTCTCCGGATCGAGTCCGAGGGCGAGAAAGTTTGCTGCGGCTTCTACGGTTCCCCTCGCAAGGGCTTTGCCGTCGGTGAGGCTGGTCATGGCATGGTAGTTGGCAATGAAGCAGAACAGTTCCCCCTGTTCCTGATACTCAATCATCTTTTTCATCATGCCGAAGTAGTTTCCCAGGTGCAGAGCACCTGAAGGCTGAATGCCGGATAATATACGCATGCTTGGTTCCTGTCCTGTTATGGGCTTAGGGCCCGGATATAAAAAAGGCCGCGAACAAAGGTCGCGGCCTGGGATGCTAAACTGAAATACGATATTCCAGTTAATTATTGGGTGCAGGGTTACAGCGCGCGGCTTGTTCCAAGTAAATGAGAGCGCTCCACCATCGCGTTGAAGCTATGTGTGCTGTTAAATTCATGCGCGGAATTTTATCAGCTCAAAGTGCAGGGGTCAATATGGATATTACCTCCTCTGCAGGCGCGCTAGCGGCGTGGGAGTAAAAAACGCTGCCCGGCGTAACTGAATATCGCACCTTCTCGGGTTATTTTTTCCAGGCGGACTCCATCCGTCAGGTAACTACCTTGGCGCAGCATCTTGTTGTTTGCCCGGATAAGCCCCGCTGAGGGTGACTCCGAATATGCGTGCACCGACATGTGTATTTCGGGCAACCGGCGCCTATACTCGAGGGGCAGATCACTGAAACGCATCGGCTCTGGTTCGGCAACAATGTCAGCCTCCATGGCACGTGTTTCTCGCTCAGGGCCTGGGTGTATAACGCTGGTGGTTACCTCCTTCGTTATCTCCTTTGCGCTATCGGCAGTGGCTTGCTTCCTTTCCCCGGTTGGGATGGAGGTTGTTACAACATCAGATGATCTTGGTGTCCCGGGTTGTATCTCCTCAGGCAAGGCAGCAGGGGGAGTTTCGCGCTGGTTCATCTGTGCCGCAGGATCATCCACCCCACTGTTCGGTGACTGGGCCTCGTCCCGTGGTGTTTCTTCCATGCGCTTCGATTCCGGCGGGGCAGTATTTTGTGCCACGGATTCAGTAGCTTCAGCCGTGAGAGCGATACTGTTTACCTTCTGTGCATGTAGAGAGGTGGTATCAGGCGCAGAAGAATCAGGGACAGTGGATTGCGAGGGCCAGAAGATGATGAGCATAACTCCGGCGTTGATCACCAGGGCAAACCCCAGGATTAGAGGCCACAGCGGGCGACGCGGCGAGGTGTGCTTTTGTTCCGGTGTTTCTTCCATGGCCAGATGTGCCAGATTGCTGGGTTTTCCTTGGCGCTTTTTCTCCGACTTTTTCAGGGCTTCAAGAATATACGACATAGCTTGCGGTGTCCTGCTTCGGTTAGTTGATGGTTCACATGCGATGCTTTTTGCTAAAGCATCGAACTTGGTTTTTATGAATCAATTAGTAGCGGATCAGGTGCTGCTATATTTTGTTCTGACACTATCTGGCTGCATCGGATTGCAAACGTGGATAGGAGCCGGTACTGACATTGTGCAGATGAATCAGGGTTACAGGGCCAAGAATACCGTCCGGGGTTAACCCTTTTGCCGCCTGAAACTGACGCAGTTCATCGAGCAACGTTCCCCCCAGACTCTGGCGGGACTCTTGCGCTGGTGGGCGTTCGTGGATTTGTGCCAGTTGATGATCAAGCCAGGTGACTATTTCTCCCACATGTCCCGGATAAACCGGGGTTGAATAGTCTGCCGGGGGGTGCCATAGCAGGATAAAATCCCCCCGCCAGTGTTTCACCAGTTCTGTGGATTCAACCCTGAGGATATGTTGTGCGAAGCTCAGTACGGCATGTGTTTCATCCAGGCCGGTGAGGGTGGCAAAGCGATTGCGCCCGGCGTCATCCTGTAAAATCAGAATTGCGGGGCGGTCGAGTTCACGCAAGGTGGAAAGGCTGCCACGGCGTTCCAGGGTGCTGAGTCCTGTCTGGGCAGCACTGTTTGCAATATCCTGCCCTGGTGGTGGAGTATCATTGTCCCACAGAGCAAAGAGCTGTTCTACTGCAGCACGGCGGGTGGCGTTGTCCCACACACTGGCATTCCATACCGGCTTCTGAGGTGCAGACATGTTGTCCTGGGCTTGTGCGGATCCAAGAGAGGAAGGGGGCAGCTGTTGTTGTATCGCGGTATCCGGTGATATTGGAGGAGCGGGGGCGGTAGAATCGGTATCTGGTGTTACTCCCATGCTGAAGGCAATCAGGCCGCCAGCAATGATTGATACAGCGAACCCCATAGCGACGGGACGCAGGGACAGGGGGGCGAAAGTGCGTTTCTCCGCTTCGGAACCAAAGATCTCCTTCGCGGTTGTGCGCACCAGTCTCGGGGTCACACTGTTCTGGCTCGTGGCATAGGCCCCGAGGAGGGCGCGATCGCAGAGTAGATTGATCAGACGCGGAACTCCACCACTAAAACGGTACAGCATGCGCAGGGCGCGCCGTGAGAACAGCGGGCGTTCCACCCCGGCAACCTGGAGGCGGTGGCTGATGTAGGCCAGGGCCTCGGAGTAGTTGAGAGGCTGGAGGTGGTAGCGCGCGGTGACACGCTGCTCCAGCTGTCTCAGTTCCTGGCGTTTGAGCATGTCGCGTAGTTCCGGCTGCCCGATCATAATAACCTGCAGCAGTTTTTGCTTATTGGTCTCCAGATTGGTCAGAAGGCGGATCTGCTCCAGCACATCAGTAGAGAGGTTCTGCGCCTCATCGATGATCAGAACGGTTTTTTTTCCTTTGGCATGGGTATCGAGGAGAAAGTGGTTAATCGCATCCACAAAGACTTTAATGCTTGTAGTGTGTTCCTGGTAGTTAACGCCGAGCTCATCGCAGATGGTTTCAAGCAATTCTGAGGCACTCACCTTGGGATTCAGAACAAAAGCGATCTCCGCATCGTCGGGAACCTGTTCCAGCAGACAGCGGCATACCGTGGTCTTGCCGGTTCCCACTTCGCCCGTGAGGAGCACAAATCCTCCATCGGTTTGGAGTCCGTAAATCAGGTGCGCCAGGGCTTCACGATGGCGTCCACTCATATACAGATATTCCGGATCCGGAGCGATGGAAAACGGTCTGTCTCTGAGTCCGAAGTACTCTGTGTACATAGGTCTCCTGCATGGGAAATTAAGGTGTGAAATCTGGGGAGCGAGCTTGTACTTGTATTCGGCAATATAGTAAATATGCGCAGGTATGCCCAGTAAATATTTCCCAGCCTCCAGACGCAACAAAGCCGGATCGGGGAGGCATCCGATCCGGCTTTGTTGTGTTTCGGGTAGGAAGAAAGAATGAAGGTCAAAACCTGCCTGCCACAACAGGCCTTGATTGAGTGTGACTATACCCAAAGCGTTGAGGTAGCACCACGTTGAAGCGCGTATTTATGTGGTTGCGCTACCACAATTTTTGTGTGCGTATTTACGCACCTGTCAGTGGAGGGATTGCTCAGATACTTGCAGCGGTCTGGGGATCATTATCGGTTGCGGTGTAGGTTGTGCCAGGGGCGGAGCGATCGAACTCTTTGGGTTTGATGTTCTGCATCATAACCACGGTTCCGTATCCCATAACTGCGGCACCTACCAGGAAGAACACTCCCAGAGCAGCACACCACACAGCCTTCTTCGCATGCTTTGCTCTGTAGCAGTGGTAGGCAACAATAAAACACAGAATGCCCAGAGGGACTGCAAGGATGATCATCATAGGTGATAGCTCCTGTTTTGGGCGTCATTTATGTGTTGGTAGTAATGACACCCCTGTTTGATACAGGCGTAATCTGACAATAAAGGAAACAATTGTCAAGTTGGGATGCGAAAAGAACCTGAGATCGACACTGAAATAGAGCGTAGAAACGGCTTTCAGTCCCACTTCAGATCAATTTTAACCTTGGCACCGTCAAGGCTTTTGCTTAAATCCAGCGCATCGGGATCTGTGATGATCCCACCTCTTATCGTCAGTGTTTTGCCTGAGTCCTCTTTTTGCTTTGTTGTTACTGTTGCAGAATTCTGAAGAATGTCCTGAGGCTTATCTTGAAAAGAATAAACGTGGTGTTCGAGTAGCTCCAGTTTTAGTAACACTTTTGGTTTCTCGGGGTTCAATTGGAGTTGGTTTTGGAGATCTAGCGGGATACTGTGGGGTTCCGTTGTAGCTGGAAGCTCATCCTTTGCAGTTTCAGGAAACTCAACGCCCACTTTATCCTTTTGCATTTTTTGTGATAGCGAAGGTTCAGCAGCCTCCTTTTCCCGGGCCTGAGTAGAGGGCTCATTCTCAGTGGAATTGTCACTGCAGGCGCATAGCCATACAATTACTATGGTAACGACAAGCAACCTGGGTATATTTTTAAATGTGTGGGCAGTATTGTAATGCAAAACCACAGGCATATCTCCTGGTGGTTAAATCCTTAAGAGAAAAGAGAAGCGCCTTGTCAGTGAACACGAGGTGAAAAAGGGCCGCTGCGCAGGTGCCGGCGACCCTTTTTCACTGTGAGCAGATTGATGCTTACTTGCCCCAGGTGTCGCGGATGCGGCTTACTGCTTTTTCAACCGTGGAGCGCTCACCGAAGGCGCTGAGGCGGAAGTATCCTTCGCCACTGGGGCCGAAACCGCTGCCGGGGGTGCCGACAACAAAGCATTCTTGCAGGAGTTTGTCGAAGAACTCCCAGCTGCTCATGCCCTGTGGTGTCTTGAGCCAGATATAGGGGGCATTTACGCCGCCGTAGCAGGTGATGCCGGCCTCAGCGAGACCTTCGCGAATGATGCGCGCATTCTCCATGTAGTAGTCGATGGTTTCCTGTACTTGGGTCCAACCTTCATCGGAGTACACCGCAGCAGCGGCGCGCTGCACCGGGTAGGAAACACCGTTGAACTTGGTGGACTGACGCCGGTTCCACAGAGGGTTGAGGGCTACTTCGTCGCCACTTTGTCCCTTTACCTTCAACTCCTGCGGAACCACGGTGAGGCCACAACGCACCCCGGTAAAACCGGCAGTCTTGGAGAAACTACGGAACTCGATGGCGCAGCGCTTCGCCCCTTCGATTTCATAGATAGAGTGGGGGATCCCCGGTTCGGTGATGAAAGCCTCGTAAGCGGCATCAAACAGGATTACAGCATCTTTTTCCAGCGCATAGTCCACCCAGGCTTTAAGCTGCTCTTTGGTGGCCACCGTGCCGGTGGGGTTGTTGGGATAGCACAGGTAGATGATATCTACATTTTCACTTGGGAATTCGGGCATGAAGTTATTGGCCTCGGTACATGGCATGTACACTACCCCTTCATAGTACCCTTTTTCATTCGCCTCGCCAGTACGGCCCACCATGACGTTGGTGTCGTTGTACACCGGGTATACCGGATCACCAATGGCTACAGTGTTATCAAGGTCGAAGATATCCAGGATATTGGCACTGTCGCATTTGGAGCCATCGGAGATAAACATTTCGCTGCGGTCGAGTTCGACGTCGAGAGGGTTGTAGGCTTTTTCGATAATGGTATCGATGAGCCAGGCATATCCCTGCTCCGGGCCATACCCATGGAAGTTCTCCGTTCCGGCCAGATCATCTACCCCTTCATGAAATGCCTTGACTGCTGCAGGGGGCAGGGGACGGGTTACATCGCCGATCCCCAAGCGGATCACTTCCTTGCCCGGATTTGCTTCCACAAACTCATTGATGCGGCGTGAAATTTCGGGGAACAGGTATCCTGCCTTGAGTTTAAGGTAATTCTCGTTCGCTTTGGCCATGGAATTTTATCTCCTTTAATAGAATGATTAGATGAAATGTATATTAAAACGGTTATTTCGTTTGTTAGCGCAGCTCCAGTACATCCTGCATATCGTAGATACCGGGCTTTTTCTCCTGCAACCACTGACATGCACGTACCGCACCGCGAGCAAACATATCTCGGCTCATGGCACGGTGGCTGATCTCGATGCGCTCTCCCATGCCGATAAAATACACGGTATGCTCGCCGACGATGTCACCACCTCGGACGGTTTGCATGCCGATCTCCTCGTGGGTGCGGGCGCCGCACATCCCCTCGCGGTGGAAGTTGGCTACGTTGTTGTAATCGCGTCCGAGCCCATCAGCGACAATCTCTCCCATGCGTACCGCAGTGCCGGAGGGAGAATCCTTCTTCTGATTGTGATGCATCTCCACGATCTCTACATCAAAGTCCTGACCTAGGATGGACGCTGCCTCTTTGAGCAGTTTGAAGCATGCATTGACTCCCACGCTCATGTTGGGAGCGAGCACAATCCCGATCCCGTTGCCGATCCGGGTCAGCTCTTCGCGCTGTTGTGGGGTAAAGCCGGTGGAGCCTATTACAAGTCCTTTGTCCATCTCGGCACAAATACGTGCATTTTCAAGGGTGACTTCGGGAAAGGTGAAATCGATGAGGATATCTGCTTGTGAGAGGCCGGATCTCAGGTCGTCAACCACCTTGACTCCGAGTTCACCACAGCCTGCGAGAATTCCGGCGTCCTGACCGCAGGCAACGTGTCCCGCATGTTCGATGGCGCCGCTGAGGCGCAAGTTTCCTGCCTGGGTTACGGCATTTATCAAACGCGCCCCCATCCGTCCGGCGGCACCGGTTACGGCTATATTAAGCATAAGATCTCTCTCGCTGAAGTAGGGATGATATAGGGCTGCCGTAGCCGGAAAGTCCGACTACGGCAGCTGAAAAATGTGCCTTTAAATGCATGGTCTTATATAAGGTTGTAGTGTCTGAGCACCTCTTTGAGAGCCTGAAGATTGGCGGGTTGCATATCTACGAGTGGTAGACGCACATGTTTTCCTGCCTTCCCCATCAACTCCAGAGAAGTTTTGGTCGGCACCGGGTTGGATTCGATGAACATTGTCTTGTGGAAGTCGAGCATATGCAGATGCATTTTGCGTGCATCATCCCAGCGCCCTTCCTGGATCGCTACCACCATGTGCTTGACCTCTTTGGGGATCACGTTGGCGCTCACAGAGATAATCCCTTTTGCGCCTACGGCCATCAGGGGCAGGGTGAGGAAATCATCACCGGCCAGCACATCGATCTTATCTCCGACCTGGCTGATGATGGTGCTCGCCTGGGTTACATCTCCGGAGGCTTCCTTGATGGCGACAATATTATCGATCTCGGCGAGGCGGATAGTGGTTTCCGCCAGCACGTTCATTCCGGTGCGTCCGGGAACATTGTAGAGCACTTGGGGCAGAGCAACCGCTTCGGCAACCGCCTTGTAATGCTGGTAGATCCCCTCCTGGGAGGGCTTGTTGTAGTACGGACTTACGAGCAGAAGTCCATCGGCGCCCATCTCTTTAGCGTGACGGCTGATTTCGATTGCTTCGGCTGTTGAGTTGGAGCCGGTTCCCGCAATAACAGGGATTCGTCCGTTTACCTGCTCAATACACGCCTTGATTACGCGGTCATGCTCTTCATAGTCCAGGGTAGCGGATTCCCCCGTGGTACCACAGGGGACGATAACATCAGTACCGTTTTCGATCTGGAATTCCACCAATTCACGAAATTTCTCTTCGTTTACGCTTCCATCGCTGTTCATGGGGGTCACGATCGCGACCATTGAGCCTGCAAACATGTTTTTCTCCTGTGTGGTATATTTATACTTATACGTAACTGTGACTATTCAGCATGGATGCACGCCCGCGCAGGCATGCATACGGTGGTCTTTTCCGCATAAGTAACATAGGCGCAAGAGGTTGTCAAAACGCCATTTTGCCCCTTCAGTGAGCTCTTTACAACGGCGGAGCAGGGGTCGCAGTGACGGCAGGGAGCGCGTCACTTTCGAAGATGAATTCCCCCTGTTTTACTACGCTGCGTACGGTATAACGATAGGTGGTATTGTTGGCAAGATTCAGATCCTCATATGTTGTGTCACTTACGGGCTCTCGGTTCAGAGGACGTGGGCCGAAGTACTCCCCCTGTTTGCAGCGGTAGATATTATATCCGACCAACGTGCCATGAACTTCACCCTCAACTACGGGGGCATCCCAGGTGAGAACAACCTGGCGATCGGAAGTGCGCGTATTGAGCTCTGCAGGGGGGGGCGCTGCAGGGAAACAGGGGCGGTGGATGGTTGCATCAGCGCCACTCTGCTCTTTTGCTGTTACCGGCACAATGCGGTAACGGTATCCACTTCCCGCTTCTACGAAATGATCCCACATGTAGATACGCTTGCTGTTGCGTTGCCCCCTCTGATAGAGAGCCACATCAATTTGCTGCAACAGATATTGCGGATTACGGCATTCGGGGCACCCCGTTTCGGGATCATAGTCGATGCGGTAGATATCAAAGCGCTTCAGGTTCTTCAGTTCAGAACCATCCTGATTCAACGCCGGGATATCCCACGCGAGCAACAGAGCGGAGCCGCGTTGGCTCAAGCTCACCTGGGCAGGTGCTGCAGGGAGCTTCGCTTCGAGGGGCACGACCGGGCCTTTTTTCCCGCATGAGCACAAAAACGCAGCGCACATAAGTATGCCACATATTGGAACAGTGCAGATTCGGAAGGGGAAATATGTTGCAATCATAGAGAGATTCAAGCCTTCTTTTGTGCCTGGCGCGCCAGGGTTATTTCACGTTCTACTGCACAGCTCGCAGTACCGCCGGTAGCTGTACGTGCGTTTACTGACGCATCGAGGGTGACAAAATCATAGATATCGGTATCGATGAGATCGCTGAACTGACGGAACTCCTCTACACTGAGCTCGGGGATGTCCTTGTTGTTTTCAATACAGTAGCGCACGGTCTTGCCCACCACTTCGTGGGCCTGGCGGAATGGAAGACCCTTACGCACACAGTAATCGGCAATATCGGTAGCCGTGGAAAAGCCACGCGCTGCGGCAATGCGCATGTTGTCAGCTTTTACCTTCATCTGCGCAATCATGGAGGCGAAGATCTTCAGACTCCCCTTCACCGTGTCGATGCTGTCAAACAGCGGCTCTTTGTCCTCCTGCATATCCTTATTGTATGCCAGCGGCAGGGATTTCATCAGGGTCAGCAGACTTACCAGGTTGCCGTACACACGCCCGCTTTTACCGCGCACCAGTTCCGGCACGTCGGGGTTTTTCTTCTGCGGCATGATGGAGCTGCCGGTACAGAATGCATCGCTGAGCTCAATGAAGTCGAAATCAGCGCTCGACCAGATGATCAACTCTTCGCTCAAGCGTGACAGATGCATCATCACTGTAGCAGCACTGCTGCAGAATTCGATGGCAAAGTCACGATCCGAGACCGAATCGAGGCTATTGCGTGTCACCCCGTCAAAGCCGAGCTGTTCTGCGACCCATTCGCGGTCGATGGGGAAGGTAGTCCCAGCGAGAGCCCCGGCCCCAAGGGGCATTACGTTCATGCGCGTCCGGCAATCGCGCATCCGACTCGCATCGCGTTTGAACATCTCGTGGTACGCGAGCATGTGGTGAGCAAACAGCACCGGTTGCGCGGTCTGCAGATGGGTGTACCCCGGCATGATAGTATTCAGGTTTCCTTCCGCCTGAGTCAGGAGTGAGTCCATCAGCGATTCAAGGTATGCGATAATCGCATCGAGCTCATCGCGCAGGTAGAGGCGGATATCCACCGCGACCTGATCGTTGCGTGAACGTCCGGTGTGCAACTTTCCACCCACCGTGCCGATGCGCTCAATCAGGCGCGCCTCAATATTCATGTGGATATCTTCGAGGGCGACGGAAAACTCGATTTTATCCTGATCCATATCTGCAAGAATCTCATCCAGCCCGGCGCAGATCTGCTCTGCTTCTTCACGGGAGATGATATCCTGACGTGCGAGCATCTGCGCATGTGCTTTGGAGCCGCGGATGTCATAGGGATAGAGGCGCTGTTCAAAGCCGATAGAGGCGGTGAATTCCTCCACAAATTTATCTGTAGGTTGGGTGAAGCGTCCACCCCAGAGTTTCTGACTCATAGTAACAGTCTCCTTGGTTAACAATTCTCATCCTGGGCTGAGTTTTCCTCCCCGTTGGGGATGTTGACCCAGCCTTTGGGTTCTGTGTGTTTATATACCCGGTGAACCTTGAGCGGCATCCTGGTGGTGCGTGGATCGAACTCGTAGAACACGGGCAGGTTGAAATAGTACAGCCGACTCCCGGGGCCGAAGCGCAGGCGGCAGATGGGCAGGCCGCCAAAGTCATCAGTGGAAAATTCGGCCAGCTGATAGCTGTGCATGCGATGATGGTGACTGATTATAACGGATGAATACCCGAAGGTGTCATCCTGGCTCACTTCTGGAGGCGCGTTGACCAATTTTGTGGTGTTGCAGAATACAGTAATGGTGTCGCGCACTCCGGGCGCAGCTTCAAGCAATTCGCCGTAAAATCCATGGATTACATCGCGGAAAGTGCGGTGTTCGGGTTTCGGGTTGCATTCCAGGACCACGAGCAGATCGAGCTGTTGGCGCGAGGAGAAAAACAGCTCATTGGCGTGATCAATCACCTGCGCAATATTCGATTGTATAAGAGTCCGGTAGATGTAGTCAAAGCAGATCAGCGCCATGAAGTTGAATGCATTGGGCTCGCTGCGCCACAGGGGAAATATCTTGCCGTGATACAGATCGTTACGCGCGTCCAGCCCCTCTTCGAGGGCAAAAGGATGGCTTTTTGCCTGCAGATATACGTGTGTATCGCCGTTGGCATCCTTGATAATAGTAGCGGCGCTGTTGACCTGCAGACAGTCGATATCTCCGCTTAAGCGATCGGAGCGGATCGATTCGAGAAGTTCGGCGTTGTCGTCATTGAACTGCCCGGTAAAGGAATAAAACTCGGTCAGGCGCATGTGTTCAATTCCCACCATGGTGACCGTGTTGTTACTGAAATGCTCTTCAATATGATGGAGCATGGCATCAAAGTATTTCACCGGGAGGACAGATTCAGGGAACACGAGAAAATGCAGTTTGCTCAGATTTCCCGGGCCTCGGGCGACAAGGTCAAGTACCGCGTGGATGCGCTCCCACTTGCGCTGGGATATCGCGTCAGGATCAGCTTCATCTTCTGTGCGGATCTCATTGGGGGTCTGGCTCAGGAGGCAGTGAAGGTGGTGCCCGCGTGGAAATTCGAGCAGGACCTTCTTCTCGACAATTTTAAACATAGGCGTCTGGGTCTCGCTAATCTAGATAAGGGGGGAATCACCGGGTAACTCCAGATCCGCATGTTCTCCTGGTGGTTGCAAATGAGGCCACTCCTGCTCCGGATAAAGTTGCGCCAACACCTGGCGTGAACCTGGCGGGACATCCATGTGCGGGAGTTCGTGTCCAGCAAACCACTGTGCCTCACTCAACTCGGCGGGATTGATCGTTAAGTCCAGGGTCAGGGGCAGGGCACGATAGTACAGAATGATATAGTGATCGCTTCGCTCTCCCACTGCAAGGTGCTCGTAAATATCTACCAGGGTTCCGGTTTTTACCTTAAGCCCGACCTCTTCGTGAACTTCACGCATCAATGCCGTAGCGATGGACTCTCCGTGGTCAATCTTTCCTCCCGGCATTACCCATTGCCCGAAAAACGGTGGTATGCTGCGCTTCGTGAGAAGGATGCGTTCGTGCTCGTCAATAATGCACGCAACCACCGAGGTTTTGATGTGTTTGAGGATGCCGGAATCCATAAGGTTTGCCTTAATTCTCAGAATGTGGCTCAGATATGATTCATACGTTGTTCTATCAGGCTGCGCCATCGATTCTCTCCTTCCCCCTTTATGGGGGAAGGTTGGGATGGGGGTAATTCCAAAACAGGATGCCCTGTCGGGCATTATCCCCACCCTGACCCTCCCCTATCAAAAGGGGAGGGAACATATATGCTCAAGGCTTGGGATGGTTTTACTTATTCCGCATCAGGCTGCGAATCCGCAGGCGCAGAGCATTGATCTTGATAAAGCCTTCGGCGTCGGCCTGGTTATACACCTCATCCGCTTCGAAGGTGGCGTAGTCGAGATTGAAAAGGGAGTCGCTCTTCGAATCACGCCCCACTACACGGCAGTGGCCTTTGTAGAGCTTGATTCTGGCGATGCCGTTCACGGTTTTCTGGGTGTCGTCAATAAGGGCCTGGAGCGCTTCACGCTCAGGGGCAAACCAGTAGCCGTTATAGATGATTTCCGCATAACGCGACACCAGAGAATCACGCAGGTGCATCACTTCGCGATCCATGGTGATTGATTCCACCGCGCGGTGCGCCTCTTCGAGAATGGTGCCGCCGGGGGTCTCGTACACGCCGCGGCTTTTCATCCCTACGTAGCGGTTTTCCATCAAGTCAACACGTCCGATGCCGTGCTTGTAGCCGAACTCGTTGAGTTTAGTCAAGAGCTCTGCCGGAGAGAGACGTTCGCCATTCACGGCCACCGGATCGCCCATTTCAAATTCGATGTCCACATATTCCGCCTCATCCGGCGCATCCTCAGGACGTACGCTCATCACATACATCTCTTCCGGTGCTTCGGCCATGGGATTTTCCAGGACGTCGCCTTCGAAGGAGATATGCAGCATGTTGCGGTCGCTGCTCCAGGGAAACTTCTTGCTGGTAGGAACGTGGATGTCGTGCTTGCGTGCGTACTCTTCCAGCGCTGTTCTGCTGTTCAGGTCCCATTCGCGCCAGGGGGCGATAACCTTTACTGCCGGGTCGAAGTGATAGTAGCTCAATTCAAAACGCACCTGATCGTTGCCCTTACCCGTAGCGCCGTGGGAAACCGCATCTGCTCCTTCCGCCTTCGCGATCTCCATCTGTTTCTTGGCGATCAGGGGGCGCGCAATCGAGGTGCCGAGGAAGTATCGTCCCTCGTAGATGGCATTAGCACGGAACATGGGGAAGACGAAATCGCGCACAAACTCCTCGCGCAGGTCTTCGACATAGCAGCTGCATGCGCCGGTCTTTTTTGCCTTCTCGGGGATGAAATCAAGCTCTTCCCCCTGGCCCAGATCGGCGGCAAAAGCCACTACTTCGCAGCCGTACTCCTCGATGAGCCACTTCAGAATGATGGAGGTATCGAGCCCGCCGGAATATGCCAGAACTGCCTTTTTAACGTCACCTTTGTTTGTCATTGATATTTTCTCCTTGTTTAATGCTTGAAGCCTGCAGCGGTCGCATACAGTATATGCGAGGTGCAGGGTGGGTTTTTAGATTTTAATCACCCTGGTATCAGCCATCAGATCGTGAAGTCCGCGTTTGTCGTTGCGCAGTGCTACCATCAGATATCCGATGCCGAGCACAATCCCGGAGATGAATTTACCTATGGTCTCGCGGATAAATGCCTGCCCGTAGCTCACCTGAGTGTCATCCAGGCGTACAACTTTCAGGCGCAGCGCCATCTTGCCCGGAGTCTGTCCCGAGTAACCGGTGAAGAACACATAGTAGAACACCCCGGAGAGAGTGCTGAAGAGCATGATAAGTATTTGCACCATGGGCAGAGTACTTGCGCCACTTAGCTCGGTAATAGTTCCCAGGGCAAACGCCATGCCAAACTGCAGTGCTGACGAAATCACCGAATCGAGCAGGGCTGCGGCGGCGCGGATCCAGAACCCGGCTGCAACCCCTTCAGAGGGTGCGATGCTTTCCTGTGCTTGCATTGCGGGCCGCGCTGAGTTGACACCCATTTCTGTAGCATCATCTGGCGCACTATTTTCTGCTGTTCCACCGGTTGCAAAAGGGGCTTGAGAATCTGCTACATTGCCCTCTCTGCCGGGCGTTGCCGTATCAGGGTCAAACCGGAACGAGGTGTGGCACCTGGGGCAGGTAACCTGTACCGCCTCGCCTGGTATCGCACTCCCCTCAAGATCGCGCGTGTAATTACACTGCGGACATATCAACTCCACGCCGCTTACTCCTTTGTGTTCTGCATCAGGGCCACCATGATCGCTTTTTGTACATGGAGACGGTTTTCTGCTTCGTCAAACACCACTGAGTTAGAACTCTCGATTACGTCATCGGTTATCTCCTCGCCGCGATGTGCCGGGAGGCAGTGGAGCACCAGGCTGCCCTTGTTTGCTGTGGCAAGGGTGTTGGCATTGAGCTGGAACCCAGCGAAGTCCTGGCGCCGCTTTTCCTGTTCCTCCTCCTGCCCCATGCTCGCCCACACATCGGTGTTGAGGATGTCAGCGCCGCTTGCCGCTTCGAGGGGGTCGTTGGTGTAGATAATGTTGGCGTCCTGTGCACGTGCCCATTCAACTACCCCGGCATCAGGCTCGTATCCGGCGGGGGTGGCGATCCGCAGTTCAAAACCCAATACCGTCGCAGCATTGATCCACGAATGTGCCATGTTATTTCCGTCGCCTATCCAGCAGTACGTCTGATCACGATAGGATCCTTTGTGCTCGAGCACGGTAAACATATCCGCCATCACCTGACACGGATGGTACATGTCGGTGAGGGCGTTTATCACCGGGATATCGGCGTAGTACGCGAGTTCCTCTATATCCTCCTGCGCGTAGGTGCGGATCATGATACCGTCCACATAGCGCGACAGCACGCGTGCAGTATCCTTAATGGGCTCGCCGCGCCCGATCTGGGTGTTGGAGGAGGAGAGAAACAGCGCATGTCCGCCGAGTTGGAACATTCCGGTTTCAAAGGAAATGCGTGTGCGGGTAGAGCTTTTTTCAAAGATCATGGCCAGACTTTTCCCCGCAAGCAGAGGATGGCTGATGCCACGCTTCTGCTGATTTTTGAGTTCGCGGGTGAGGGCGAGAATAGCGTCCAGGTCGGCAGCGCTCCAGTCCCGCAGGCGCAGAAAATCAGATTTCATCTAGCTAAGACTCCTTTGTATGGTCAAAAAGTGGTAATAGCTCAGCAGGTCCTGCTCGGTAACAGGGGCTGAACAGTTACTGGAAATGCGCTTCTATTTACGCGAATGTTCGGGCCTGTCGCCGGAGTAATACTTATACGGCGGGTTGTACTTGGTCTGGGTTTCGGGCTTTAACATTACCCACAAAAATGCCGCAATGACCAGCGCCAGAATGACGATGGAGCCGACAATGGCTTCTGTGGATACATTTTTCATATGCTACCCCTTACTGAATTCCGCAAAGACCTGATCCAGGACCTCCATAGCGTGTTCAATCTCCCCTTTGTTTACAATCAAAGGAGGAACGAAACGCAATACCTTACCTGCGGTGCAGTTTATCAGAAGCCCCCGTTTGAGCGCCGCTGCTACCAGGGGGGCACCCTCGATATCCAGTTGAAGTCCTAAAATGAGGCCACGTCCGCGCACTTCGCCGCACCAACAGTATCTGGCGCTGAGTTGCTCCAGGCACGTGCGCAGATAGGTGCCCATCTCCACACAGTTATCCAGCACCCTTTCATTCTGCAGAACATCCATGGTGGCCAAAGCTGCAGCAGTTACTAGCGGGTTCCCGCCGAAGGTGGAACCGTGACTGCCGGGAGTAAAGGCGGCGGCGGCTTTTTCTGTTGCCACCATGGCTCCAATGGGAGCACCACCAGCCATTGCCTTTGCCAGGGTCATGATATCTGGTGCGACATCGTCGTGCTGATAGGCGAAGAGTTTTCCGGTGCGCCCGCACCCGACCTGAACCTCGTCAAAGATCAGGAGGAGGTTGTGCTCGTCGCACATTTCGCGAACCGCCTGCAGGTACCCAGGAGGAGCGACGTTGATCCCGCCTTCACCCTGAACCGGCTCAAGCATTACTGCGCACACCTCAGGAGTTATCGCCATGCGCATCGCTTCGATATCGCCAAAGGGGATATAGCGAAATCCGGGGACCACAGGTGTGAAGCCCTTGCGCACCGCATCCTGCCCTGTGGCGCTTATGGTACCGATGGTGCGTCCGTGAAAGGAGGCGAGAGCGGTGATTACGGTGAAACGGTTATTACCGTTTTTTTCTGCACTGTGCTTACGCACCAGCTTCATCGCGGCTTCGTTTGCTTCGGCGCCGGAGTTGCAGAAAAACACGCGCTCACCAAAGCTACTGCGGCACAGCTGCTCCGCAAGTTCGATCTGGTTGGGGATATGGTAGAAGTTGGAACAGTGGATCAGAGTTTCTGCCTGTTTCTGCAGGGCCGCCACGATCCTCGGATGGCAGTGTCCCAGATTGTTTACTGCCACTCCGGCGAGAAAATCCAGGTATTTATTGCCATCCACATCCCAGAGCCAGCAGCCTTTACCCTTTGCCGCCACAATGGGGAAACGTCCGTAGGTGGTGGCAATACAGGAGTCGCCGCGCGCTATCCATTCTTGTGTATTCATGGGTTGAACCTCGCTACTGCTGTGCCTATCCCTTTGTCGGTGAATATCTCCAGCAGACATGTGTGTTCCATCCTGCCATCAATAATGTGCGCCTTGGCAACCCCCTCATTCACAGCAGCCACGCAGCAGTTTACCTTGGGGATCATGCCGCCGCTGATAGTACCATCTTCAATCAGAGCGTCCACCGCGTCAATATCAATGGTGGAAATAAGTTTTCCTTCTTTGTCGAGCACCCCCTCCACATCGGTGAGGAGCATGAGCTTTTCCGCCTTCAGAGCGCCGGCAACGCGTCCGGCAACGAGATCGGCGTTGATGTTGTAGGTCTCACCGTTAGGCCCTACGCCGATGGGGGCGATCACGGGGATAAAGCTGCTCTCCTCCAGGGCAGTGAGCACCTCGGGGTTAACCGAATCCACTTCTCCAACCATCCCCACATCCACAATCTCCGGGGTGAGGGTGTCGGGGTTGACCAGTGTCATCTCCAGTTTGTGCGCCATGATGAGATTCCCGTCTTTGCCTGAGAGCCCTACAGCGCGACCGCCGGCTCTGTTTATATTGCCGACGATCTCTTTGTTAACCTTCCCTCCCAGAACCATTTCCACTACGTTCATGGTTTCCGAGTCGGTGACGCGCATCCCCTGGACAAAGTCGGTTTTGCGCCCCATCTGCTCGAGCACTTTGCCAATCTGAGGTCCGCCACCGTGCACTACCACCGGGTTGATCCCGATAAGCTTCAGAAGAATGATATCCTTGGCAAAGCCGCGCTTGAGGTGATCCTCCACCATGGCGTTGCCGCCATACTTGATAACCACGGTTTTGCCGTAGAAGCGTTGCATGTACGGCATCGCTTCCATGAGGATATTGGCCTTGTTGATGAGTTCCTGCACGGGGCAACACTCCTATGTTGTTCTCCGGATGTCTGAATACGGAGAGTTACGTTATTAAAGAATAAAGCGCGACAGATCTTCGCTCGCGACAATCTTCTCCAGGCGCTCGCGCACCATTTCAGTATCGACTTCGATATTGGCGTCACGGATCTCTGGAGCATTAAAGGACACCTCTTCGAGAAGCTTTTCGATGATGGTGTGGAGGCGGCGTGCGCCGATGTTTTCCGTCTGTTCGTTTACCCTCGCCGCGATACGTGCTACTTCCTGAATCGCTTCGTCACTGAAGTTCAGTTTCAATCCTTCGGTTTCCATCAGGGCCTGATACTGGCTGATCAAAGCGTTGCGTGGCTCGGTCAGAATCTGGACGAAATCCGCCTCAGTCAGGCTGTCGAGCTCGACACGGATGGGGAAACGCCCCTGGAGTTCCGGGATCAGATCGGAGGGTTTCGCCACGTGGAATGCGCCTGCGGCAATAAAGAGGATGTGGTCGGTCTTTACCGGGCCGTATTTGGTATTAACCGTGCTTCCCTCCACGATGGGGAGGATATCACGTTGTACTCCCTCGCGCGAGACCTCGGGGCCCTGATTCCCACCGGGGCTCGCGACTTTGTCAATCTCATCGATAAAGATGATGCCGTTCTGTTCCGTGCGTTGGCGCGCGAGGTTGTGCACCTCATCCATGTCCACGAGTTTCTGCGCTTCCTGTTCAATGAGAACTTCGCGCGCATCTTCAACCTTGATGCGCCGACGTTTGGTCTTCTTGGGGAACAAGTTGCCGAACATATCCTTGAAATTGATCCCCATATCCTCGGCGCCGGGCGGGCTCATAACCTCCATAGTGGGCATGGTCGATTCTTCAGTTTCGAGTTCCACATAGCGCTGCTCCAACTCTCCCATGCGCAGGAGGCGCTTCATTTTGTCGCGCGTTGAACTTTGGGCATCCTCCGTATCACTGGGCATATCTGAGCTGCCGGGCAGGAGCAGGTCGAGGAGTTTTTCTTCCGCCTGATCCTCCGCTACGAGGCGTTTTTTCTCCGTCTCTTCCGCCTTGACCATGATGATGGCCAACTCCACCAGATCGCGTACCATGCTCTCTACATCGCGTCCGACATAGCCTACTTCGGTGAATTTGCTCGCTTCTACCTTGATGAACGGAGCCTGAGCGAGTTTGGCCAGACGCCGTGCAATCTCGGTCTTCCCCACCCCGGTGGGGCCGATCATGATGATGTTTTTCGGCGAGATCTCATCGCGCAGATCATCCGTGACCTGCTGGCGACGCCAGCGATTGCGCAGCGCGACGGCTACAGCGCGCTTGGCACCGTTCTGTCCGATGATATAGCGATCCAGTTCAGAAACAATTTCTCTTGGGGTCAGGTTGTCCATCACAGGGTTTCCATACTTATGTGTTCATTGGTGTAGATGCAGGTCTCTGCCGCGATCTTCATGGCTTCCGATGCAATATCCGCCGGACTCATGTCGGTATTGCGCAATAGCGCGCGCGCTGCCGCCTGGGCATAGGCGCCACCGGAGCCGATAGCGGCCACGCCGTCATCGGGTTCAATCACATCGCCGACGCCGGAGATAACCAGGGTCTTGTCCTTGTCCGCTACGAGCAGCAGAGCTTCCAGTTTGCGCAACACCCGATCACTGCGCCACTCCTTTGCGAGTGATACCGCCGCACGCGCTAACTGTCCCTGAAATTCCTGCAGTTTGGTTTCAAACTTTTCAAACAAGGTGAATGCGTCCGCCGTACTTCCGGCAAAACCGCCGATAATGGTGTCATTGTGCATGCGGCGCAGTTTGCACGCTCCGTGCTTCATCACTGTGTGGCCCAGGGTTACCTGGCCATCACCGGCGATGGCAACACCCTGTGTGGAGCGCACCGCGAGTATGGTTGTACCTTTAAACATGTTATATCCTGTTGAGCATTTGTGTTGGTTCTATCACGTCATCCTGGCCTTGATTCAGGATCTCTGTGCAGAAGAGATTGCGGGTCGAGTCCGCAATGACGCCAGAGAGAATAATCTGCAAGGGCGAACGGCGTTCGCCCCCTAAATGGCGTTAACGATAGAGCGCGTTAGTATCCTACAGCGCCTGTTCTATCACTTCGGGCGCCTTCTCCAGCATAGTGTCTATGCTGTTTACATCAGTACCGCCAGCCTGGGCCAGATCCGGGCGCCCCCCTCCGCGTCCGCCGACCATTTCAGCCAGAGGCTTGATGATATCTCCGGCCTTGGTGCGCCCGTGCAGATCTTTGCTTACCGCAACCAGGAGAGCTACCTTGTCCGCATTGGCACTTGCGAGCACAATGATACCGGATGGGAGTTTGTCACGCAGTTTGTCGCACTGTTCCCGAAGCTTTTTACTATCGAGACCATCCAGGCGCGCAATAAGCAGATCCACATCATCTACTTTGGTAATGTTTTGTGCCATCTCTGCAGCGCGATCCGCTTCGAGGCGATCCTGCAGGGTTTCGATTTCGCGCTCCAACTCTTTTTGTTGCTCCACCATCTTTTCAATGCGCTGTTGCAGACGCTGGGGGTCAGTTTTCACCATAGCTGCGACATTGTCTACCAATTGCTGGCGTCGATGCACTTCATCAAGTGCTTTTTCTCCGGTAACAGCTTCAATGCGGCGCACTCCGGCAGCAATGCCGGATTCTTGAACAATTTTGAATAACCCGATATCCCCACTGGCGGAGGCATGGGTGCCACCACACAGTTCCATACTTATGTCACCCATCTGCACCACGCGCACCTTGTCGGCATATTTCTCCCCGAAGAGCGCTTTTGCTCCGGCAGCAACCGCCTCCTCGGTTTCCATCACTTTAGTGATTACTCCGCGATTAGAGCGAATGCAGCGGTTTACTTCATCCTCAATCTCTTTGATTTCATCTTTGCTCAGAGCCGAAAAGTGAGTGAAGTCGAAGCGCAGGCGCTCTGGCGTTACCAGTGAACCTGCCTGCTGCACATGGTCACCCAGAATCCGTCCCAGAACCGCCTGCAGGATATGAGTGGCGCTATGATTCAGACATACAGCCTGGCGTGCGGCGACATTAATGCTGAGTTCCACGTTGTCGCCTATATTGATGCTGCCGTTCTCGATTACACCTATGTGTGAGATCAGTTCGGGCAGAACGCGCACCGCATTTTCCACATTGGCGCTGGCGCTCTCGGTTTTCATTTTCCCGCTGTCGCCGCTCTGTCCCCCGGATTCACCGTAGAACGGCGTGATGGAGGTAAATATCTCCACCTTGTCTCCGACGCTAGCGCTATCAACGCGTTCCCCGTCTTTCAGGATGGCGACCACGCTGGCATAATCTTCGGTCTTGTCATAGCCGCTGAACTCGGTGACAAGGCCCTCTTCGGCAAGGTGTTTGTAGATGGTTGCAATGCCCTCTTCGCCGGAACCCTTCCAGTGTTCGCGTGCCTGGCGGCGTTGCTCTTCCATGCAGCGCTCAAAGCCTGCTTCATCCACGCTGTAGCCGTCCTTCTCCACAATATCTGCGGTGAGGTCGACGGGAAATCCGAAGGTGTCATAGAGTTTGAATACTACATCTCCGGGAATTTCAGTGGCACCCTGCTGCTTGAGTTTTGTCACTTCATCGGTAAGAATGCGCAGGCCGTTACCCAGGGTCTTGATGAAACGTTCTTCTTCATTGGTGATTACCTTGGCGACAAAGGCCTTGCGCTTTGCTTCTTCCGGGTATGCCTGTGCCATACTGTCGAGGACGAAACCGGCAGTTTTATACAGTACAGGTTCTTCAAAGCCGAGCATTTTTGCGTGGCGCATGGCGCGGCGCATGATGCGACGTAATACGTATCCGCGTCCTTCATTGGAAGGAAGGACGCCATCGGCGATGAGAAATGCCGCAGCGCGGCTATGATCCGCCATGACGCGCATGGCCACATCGCTCTCTTCATCGTTACCATAGGTGCGCGACGCCAACTCCGCGATATAGTCAAGGATACGTCTGATCCCATCGGTATCGTAGTTGGAACTTACCCCTTGAAGTACTGCGGTGATGCGCTCGAGACCCATTCCCGTATCCACTGAAGGTTTCGGCAACGGGGTGAGAGTGCCGTCTTTACTGCGGTCGAACTGCATGAATACATTATTCCAGATCTCCATGTAGCGGTCACAGTCACAACCCACCGCGCATTCGGGTGTGCCGCAGCCTACACCAGGGCCGTTGTCCCAGAAGATTTCGCTGCACGGCCCGCAGGGGCCGGTGTCCCCCATGGACCAGAAGTTGTCCGCTTCATCAAAGCGAAAGATGCGCTCGCGTGGTACTCCCTCCTGGGTGTGCCAGATCTCCGCAGCTTCATCGTCATCTTTAAACACGGTGACGTACAGATGTTCCGTATCGAGTCCGAGATCTTCTGTGAGGAATTTCCACGCCAGGGCAATGGCCTCTTTTTTGAAATAGTCACCGAAGGAGAAATTCCCCAGCATCTCAAAGAAGGTGTGGTGGCGTGCGGTACGCCCCACATTTTCCAGGTCATTGTGCTTGCCCCCGGCGCGCACACATTTCTGCGATGAGGCAGCGCGGACGTAGGAGCGTTTTTCGTTGCCCAGAAAACAGTCCTTGAATTGGTTCATCCCTGCGTTGGTGAACAACAGGGTCGGGTCGTTGTGGGGAATAAGGGAGGATGATGCCACGATCTGGTGGCCGTGCTCTTCGAAATAGCGCAGAAAGCGCGCGCGGATATCATTCGTGGTCAGCATGGAGATCTCTCAACCTTTCGTGTATGTGTTCAAGTATTGTATTCAAGCTAAAGCCGCGGCGCTGCAGGTATCCGATTACCCGACGCCTCTGGCGTGGATCTTGTAAATCTATCTTACGCATATTAAAACGGCGCGCAAACACCTCCGCAAGGATTTCGCGTTCATCGTATTCGCACATGCAGTCTTCGATGGCGTCTTCGATATCCCGGGTTTCAAACCCCTCTCTATATAGCTGTTGATGTATGCGCGGTCCGACCTTGCCGTCGCGCATCAAAGCTCTAGTGCGTTCATGCGCAGTACGAGGGTCATTTATGTAGTTCAGTTCGCGACAGCGCGCAAGAGCTGCGTTGATCTGCTCTTGCGGGTACTCTTTTTTGCTCAGGCGGCGACGTAGATCAGCAGCACTACGGGCGCGTATGGTGAGCAGGCGCAGAGCATGCGCATATGCGCCACGTTCTGTGTCCATCTAAGGTGTTTCGGTGTCGGGCTCAGCATCCTTGTTGAACTGATCCCAGGTGAGATCAGAGGTGGATGAAATTCCCGAGTACTTGAGTTTGAAGTCATCCGGGTTACTGCTCTGGCGTAGAGCTTCATCGTAGGTGATCAACTCGTTGTTGAGCAGTTTCATCAGCGATTGATCAAAGGTCTGCATGCCGTAGGTTTCATACCCGTTCTGAATGGTGTCGCGCAAGAGTTTGGTTTTTTCCTTGTCGTCAATCAACTCACGCACCCGTGCAGAGGATACCATAACCTCTACAGCCGGAACCCGTCCCTTGCCGTCTGCGCACGGAACCAGGCGTTGGGATACCACTCCTTTGAGAATCGCTGAGAGCTGCAGACGCACCTGACGCTGCTGGTAGGGTGGGAACACCCCCACAATACGGTTAACTGTTTCCTGCGCATCCACCGTGTGCAGGGTGGATAGTACCAGATGTCCGGTTTCTGCGGCGGTCAGAGCGGTGTCGATGGTTTCGTAGTCGCGCATTTCACCTACGAGGATCACGTCAGGGTCCTGGCGCAGAGAGGACTTGAGCGCCCCCGCAAAGCTCTGAGTGTCCACCCCAAGTTCGCGCTGGTTGATAATGCTTTTTTTGTCCCGATGCAAAAACTCGATAGGGTCTTCAATGGTGATGATATGCTCGGTGCGGTTCGAGTTGATGGAATCGATCATACTCGCCAGGGTGGTGGATTTGCCTGACCCCGTAGTTCCGGTTACGAGTACCAACCCGCGTTGATTCTGGGTTATTTTCTTGATCACCGGAGGTAGATTCAGCTCCTCCAGGGTGGAGACGTTATACGGAATCGTACGCAATACCGCAGAGATGGAACCGCGTTGTGTGAACATATTCACCCTGAAGCGCCCCAGTCCCTGGACCCCATACGCCAGATCCAGCTCGTGATTCTTCTCAAACTCTTCGCGTTGCCGGTCGCTGAGCATGGCATAGGTCATCTTACGGATGTTTTCCGGTGTCAGACGTGGAACATTAGGCAGGGGCCGTAACCCGCCATCAATACGGTAGACCGGGGGAAGCCCGGCTTTGATATGGACGTCCGACGCCTTGGCTTTTATTGCCATGGCCAGAATCTCGTTGAGTTCCATAGCCTACTCCGTTTCGGATTGTTGTGCTTCCGGCTGTACCTGCGAGAGGCCGTAGAGTTCGAGAACCTGCTGCTCAATGTTGTGTGCCAGCTCCGGGTGTTCTTTCAAATATACCTTGGCATTTTCGCGCCCCTGGCCGATCCGTTCGCCATTGCAGGAAAACCACGCGCCGCTTTTATCCACAATATCGTTGGCAACACCAAGGTCTATGAGTTCGCCGACCTTGGAGATCCCCTCGCCGTACATGATATCGAATTCCGCTTCTTTGAACGGGGGTGCGGTCTTGTTTTTTACTACCTTCACGCGGGTGCGGCCGCCGATAATATCCTGTCCCTGCTTGAGGGTGGCGATTTTGCGGATATCCATGCGCACGGAAGAGTAAAACTTCAGGGCATTGCCGCCGGTGGTGGTCTCGGGATTACCGAACATTACGCCGATTTTCATGCGGATCTGGTTGATAAAGATCACGCTGCAGTTGGATTTACTGATGGTGGCGGTGAGCTTGCGCAGGGCCTGGGACATCAGACGTGCCTGCAGCCCCATATGGGAATCGCCCATCTCCCCCTCAATTTCGGCGCGTGGCACCAGCGCGGCAACGGAGTCGACTACCAGCACATCGATGGCGCCACTGCGCACCAGCACCTCTACAATTTCAAGGGCCTGTTCCCCGGTGTCCGGCTGGGATACGAGCAGGTCATCGGCATGTACTCCGAGTTTGCGAGCGTAGTGGATATCCAGAGCGTGTTCGGCATCGACAAAGGCAGCAATCCCACCTTTTTTCTGCGCTTCCGCCACAATGTGCAATGCCAGGGTGGTTTTGCCCGAGGATTCGGGGCCGTAGAGTTCGAGCACGCGCCCGCGGGGAATCCCTCCGATACCCAGAGCGATGTCAAGCCCGAGGGAGCCGGTGGGAATGGTGGCGATATCGCGCATCACATTGTCGCCCCCAAGGCGCATGATACTTCCTTTGCCGAACTGCTTTTCAATCTGGCCCATAGCCAGGTCGATGGCCTGATCTCTGTTGTCTGTTGCCATGGTGGGGAATACTCCTGTCGTGAATATGGTTAAGCGATAAACATTTTGAATTATTTATA